>ENA-UONT01002876-UONT01002876.1-human-gut-metagenome-genome-assembly--contig:-CS20-NODE-2876-length-11295-cov-5.502491_pt1 | contig 11295 bp, 8 predicted proteins | sample MGYA00242459_ERZ724006 | MGnify/ENA metagenome assembly ERZ724006 | reverse complement strand
AAACACCTCCCTCTGACGAGGGAGGCGGCAAAATTGATATTTTGACGGAGGGAGGAAAGACGTTCGACGCGGAAAACGCCGTTTTTCTCTCCCTCCGTCTCGTTTTGCTCGACAGCTCTCTCGTCAGAGGGGGCTGTAAGCGGCGCAGATGAAAATGCTTATCACGCCGTCGCTTTCTTCCCGGCGGCGCGGAGAATGAAGCCGAGGACAAGACCGGCTACGGCAGGAATGAGCCAGAAGAGACCGATGCCGAAAAGCGGCAGACTCTCCTTGCAGAAGGCGACAAAGCCGTTCACATGCAGGAAGGCACGCGCCCCGTCCGGCAGCGCGGCGAGCAGATCCAGCACCGCCGCGGCCAGCGTGAACGCCGTGACCGAAACGAACACGCGCTTGTCGTAGTCAAAGAAATGTCCGAACAGGCTCAGCAGCATGAGCGTGATGGTGAGCGGATAGAGGAACATGAGCACCGGCACGGAATATTCGATGATCTGCGTCAGGCCGACGTTGGTGATCAGCAGCGACACGACGCTGAACACGATCGCCCACGCCTTATAGCTCATGGACTTCGGGAACAGCACGCGGAAGATCTCCGCGCAGCTCGTGACAAGGCCGATGGCCGTCTTGAGGCAGGCGAGCGTCACCGTAACGGCGAGGATGACCTGTCCGGCGGTGCCGAAATAGTATCCGGCGATATCCGCAAGCGCGATGCCGCCGTTGGCGCTCACAGCGAACGCGCCGCGGCTCTGCGCGCCGATGATCGTCATGGCAAGATAGATGAGCCCCATAAACACGCACGAGAACACGCCCGCGCGCACGGTGTTGCCCGCGACGGCGGCGTCGTGCTTAATGCCCAGATCGCGGATGACGCCCACAACGATCACGCCGAACGCCAGCGAGGCAAGCGCGTCCATCGTATTGTAGCCGTCCAGAAAACCGGCGGAGAAGGCGCTGGAGGCGTATGCGCCCTCCGGCGCGACCGACGAAACGGCAGCGACAGGCTTTACGAGCGCCGTGACAACGAGCACGGCAAGGAACACAAGGAACAGCGGGTTGATGATCCGCCCGACCCATGTGAGGATCTTGCTCGGGCGCAGCGAGAAGAACAGCACGAGCGCGAAGAAGATCACGGAGAATATGGCAAGCTCCGTTACCGCGCCGCCGGTGAGCATCGGCTCCACGCCGATGGTAAAGCTCGTCGCGGCGCAGCGGGGGATCGCAAAAAGCGGGCCGATCGTCAGATACAGCGCGCAGGTAAAGAATACGCCGTACCCCTTCCCTACGCGGCTGCTCATGGCGAGCAGATCGTCCGAACGGCTGATGCCGAACGCCGCCACGCCCATAAGAGGCAGACCTACCGCCGTAACGATGAAGCCGAGCGCCGCAATATAGGAGTTCGCGCCCGCGAGCTGACCCATATGCACCGGGAATATCAGGTTCCCGGCGCCGAAAAACAACCCGAACAGCATGCTCGCCACGGCGATGAGCTGCCGGAAATTCAATCTCTCTTTCATATCTCTTCCCTCATAACATGTTGCAAAATTATTTTGCAATTTAAAATATGAAATTAATTGTACATCTTTTCCGACGCATAAGCAAGTCTTTTTCAGTGAAACATTTGTGTTTTTCTGGTGTACTTTTGCGGTGTTTTTCTGTTATAATAGCTTCTGCAACCGCCGGTTGCGAAAGTTCCAAGCCGGAACGGTGGCTTCGCAACCGGCCTCCATGTCATACTGATGCCATAAATTCAAGGAGGACACACCTTTATGAATCTATCGAAAAAAATTCTGTACTGCCGGAAAAAGGCGGGGCTTTCGCAGGAGACGCTCGCGGAAAAGCTCGGCGTGTCGCGGCAGGCGATCAGCAAATGGGAGACCGGCGAGTCCGTGCCGGAGCTCTCGAAGCTCGTCCTGCTCGCCAGAGCGTTTGACGTGACGACGGACTGGCTGCTCTCGGAGAGTGAGCCGGAACCGGAGACATTTCCGGAATCGGAAATTCCGGTCGCACCGGAGGCCCCGGCACAGAGCTCCAACTGGGTCGAGTCCATCCCCGGCGTGATCGGGCGGCTCATCCGGCGCTACGGCTGGCTCTACGGCGTGTATACCGCGCTCGCGGGACTCGGCTTTATCGTGATTGGCGCGGTCGCGCGCGGCGTCAGTCTCAGCATGGAGCGTTCGTTCTTCGGCAGCACCGGCATGGATCCCTTCGGCGGATACGGCGGCTTCTCCGACTTTGCGGGAAGCGGCACGGTCTGGTATGACAGCGCCGGGAACGTCGTCTCCTCCCCGTTCGGCTCGTCCGGCATGAGCAGCAGCGGCTTTACGAACCCCGTCGCCATCCTCGGCACGGTCATCATCGTGATCGGCGTCGTGATGCTCATCGCCGGCGTCATCCTCGCGGTGTATCTCAAAAAGCGCGGCAATACGAAGTAAGATCTTATTTCGGTTGGAACACACTCCCCGCCCGCAGGAGAGACCCAGTCTCTGTTAGAAAAATCGCTCTGCCCGACATCAGGCAGAGCGATTTTCTTTTATAAGGACTTAGCGTTTGGCTTCTTCCTTGTCCTCTTTTTTGCGCTTGGCGAGGATGATCCAGAGCAGGATTGCCGCAACGCCGACGCCGATAACGATCCAGAGCCAGACCGGAGCGCCGGTGGAGGCGATAACGGGAATGACTTCCGTTTCAGTCTCACCGCAGTTCTGGCAGGTAAGCACCTTTTCGCCGGCCTCCTTCTTCGTCGGCTCCTTGGTCACGGTACCCTCATCCCAGTCGTGGCCGAGCGCCGGAACAGTTTCGGTCTTGGTTTCCGTGCAGCCGCTGTTCATGCAGGAGATCGTCTTGACACCTTCTTCGGTGCAAGTCGGTTCGGTTGTGATCTTTCCGTCGTCCCACTTGTGACCAAGCGCCTTGACCGTCTCGGTTTTGGTCTCTTTGCAGCCGCTGTTCGTGCACTTGACCGTCTTGACGCCGTCCTTCGTGCAAGTCGGCTGCGTCGTCACAGTACCGTTGTCCCACTTGTGGCCCGTTGCGGGGATCGCCGTGGTGGTCGCCGCGCCGCAGCCGCGGGTGCAAGTCACGCTCTGAACGCCCGGCTGCGTGCAGGTCGGCGCCTTGGTGACCTTGGCATTGCCCCAGGCATGGCCGAGTGCCGGCGTGTTGACGGTATCCTCCGCGCCACAGCCCTCACGCTGGCAAACTACCTTCTTCGAGCCGCCTGCCGTGCAGGTCGCCGCCTTGACGACCTCCGCGTCCTTCCAGCTGTGGCCGAGCGCCTTCACGGTTTCTGTTTTGGTCTCATTGCAGCCGGAGTTCGTGCACTTAAATGTCTTGACTCCCTTCGCCGTGCAGGTCGGAGCGGTCGTTACCGTACCGTTGTCCCACTTGTGGCCCGTCGCCGGGATTGTGGATTTATTTCCAACCTCTGTGCAGCCCTTGTGCTCGCAGTATGCGCCGCGGACACCGGGCTCCGTGCAAGTCGGAGACTGAATCACTTCTGTTTTCCCGAAAGAGTGTCCGAGTTTCGCGACGGCCTCGGTTTTGGTTTCCGCGCAGCCGCTGTTCGTGCATTTGAACGTCTTGACGCCATCCTTCGTACAGGTCGGAGCGGTCGTTACCGTACCGTTGTCCCACTTGTGGCCCGTCGGTGCAATATCCTTCGTTTCCTTATACGTGCAGCCCGTGCGGCGGCATGCCGTGGTCTGCTCGCCCTTTTCGGTGCAGGTTGGGGCCTTCGTCACCGTCGCCGCGCCCATGTCATGGCCGAGCGCCTTCACGGTTTCTGTTTTGGTCTCTTTGCAGCCGGAGTTTGTGCAGGAGATCGTCTTCACGCCGTCCTTCGTGCAGGTCGGCTCGGTCGTGATCTTGCCGCTGTCCCACTTGTGACCCGTCGCGGCAATCTCTTCGGTCCTCGTCGCGGTGCAGCCGGAGTTCGTGCACTTAAATGTCTTGACGCCCTTCGCCGTGCAGGTCGGAGCAGTCGTTACCGTACCGTTGTCCCACTTGTGGCCCGTCGCGGCGATGGTTTCAATCTTGGTCTCGGTGCAGCCGGCTACTGTGCATTTATACACCGTCTGTCCGCTCTTAATGCAGGTCGCAGGAGTGGTCGTACCGGCGTCCCAGATGTGATCATGAGCAGCAACGGTAACAGTGACCGTGCCGGGGGTAACGATGCATGGGACTCTGTTTTCATCCAGATCACTAACCTTGGGATTGATTGTGACCGTGCTCGGTCCAAACGCCGCAGTATCTTTGATTCGGAATACGAGCGTCAGCATCGGTCCAATGTACGTCGAACCAGTGTCATTGGCCGACAGCCAGGTAGCGCTTGTCCCGACTTCCAAGCCGGACATGCCCGCGTTGGAAAAGCTTACCCTTTCCAGCACGTTCGTATCGTAGCTGATGCCTACCTGCATACCGACGATAGTCGGGCAGCTGGTAATGCTGACCGTGATCGTCACTTCATCGCCGCGGCTGCCTGTAGCCGATGTGACGGAGAAATTCATGGTTTCTCCATCGGCATACGCCCCCGTGCACAAAAGCGACGTCATCATGAGGATTGCGAGGATTACCGCCAATGTTTTTTTCATGATTTTGCGCTCCTTTTTATTTAAGTTCAACACTCATACCCGCAAGATATTTTTTCAGACGGACGCAGTCGAATATATCCACTTCGCCGTCGCCGTTCACATCGGCGTTGCTCGCGTTGATCGTTACGTTGAATCCGGCAAGATACTTCTTCAGACGGACGCAGTCGAATATATCTACTTCGCCGTCGTCATTCACATCGCCCGAGATCCAGCTCGTGACTATTACACCGCCCGTAACGATATTGGCATTCACCGCGCTCTCATCCAAAGCCGCTGCCTTGAAGCCCGTGACCGTCACCTCTGCCAGCCCGTCCGGAGCATTATCCAGTACCTGGAAATTCAGCGTCAGGATGTTCCCGTTAATTACATCCGCCGCTTCGTCGATCCAGATCGCCTTTTCGCTTTCACCAATGCCTACGCTCCAGTCTTTCATGGCACCGTCCGTGTAGCCGATGAGCTTCAGCCGAGTCTTATCGTAAGTAATCTGGAAGTTTATGCCGATAATTCCGGGGTTGCCTGCAAGGGAAACATTCAGAGAAACTTCCTTTCCCTGCGACGCCGTGGCGGAAGAAACCGTCAGTGTGGTTGCGTAGGTCGGAGCATTCTCTTTCCAGACCGCATAGAGCGTTACCGCTGCATTTGCTGTGTAGCTTCCGCCCGGCTGATACTGCGCGCTTGTTGCCGTCTTGCTCGCCGCCCAGCCGAGGAACATGTAGCCCGTCCGCGTCGGCTTTGTGCTGCTCAGTGTCAGGGCCATGCCGTGCTTTTTGGTCTGCGCCGCCGGTGCGCCTGTACCGCCGTTCGCGTCATAGCTCACCGTATAGTCATTCTCTTTCCAGACCGCATAGAGCGTTACCGCAGCATTCGCCGTGTAGCTTCCGCCCGGCTGATACTGTGCGCTTGTTGCCGTCTTGCTCGCCGCCCAGCCAAGGAACTTGTAGCCTGTACGCGTCGGTTTCGTGCTGCTCAGCGTCAGTGCAACATCCTTTGTTTTGGTCTGAGAGGCCGGTGCACCGCTGCCGCCGTTCGCGTCATAGCTCACAGTATACGTAATGGGCAGAGCCGGAATAACTTCCGTGCGTGTCTGCTTGCACGCGGTGCAGGTGTACGTTTTGACGCCTTCTATGCCAGGCTTCGCCGGGGTAGTTACAACGCCGCTGTCCCACGTATGCGTTCCCGTTGCATAGAGGTCATAGCGATAAAGCGTCTGCTTTTCGACCTGCATGGTGTCGGTCGCCGCCGGGGCGTTGGAGCCGCTCACCCAACCGCTCCAATCGTCCCACTTATAGAACGAATATACCGTCTGCTGTGTACGGGTGCGGTAACGGTATCCGGTCGCCGTGTGATTATCCCACTTAAACCAGTTTTCGCCGTTGATCGTCGCAACGTATTTACCCGTTCCGTGCCAGTCGGACGTGGAGCTGCTCCAGGAGTACGGGAAGTATCCCTGATTCCACCCGCTCGAGTAGGTCTTTGCACCACAGCCGCCAGCCCACGTATAGCAGGTGCCGTAACCGTGCATGTGTGCGCCGCAGTTAGAGCAGTAGTAATAATAATACCCGTACAGTGTTGTGGTCTCCACCTGTGTGGAATCGCTGGCCGATACAGCATCGGTCGACCAGTCGCTCCAGGAACCGTAATCGCTCCACACTTTTTCAGAGCCGGAAAGCGTCCAGCCGGACATGGTGTTGGAGGTGCCGGTCGTTGTCAGCTTATTTCTTGTCCGGTAGCGCTGCTGCGTTTCGATGTACTCATCGGCAACCCCGGTCGGCTTGGTCGTAGACCAGTCAGACCAGTTGCCTTCCATGTTGTATTCGGTATACTGATAATCACAGTTTGCGCAGCTGACGAGCCGGTGCGGGCGCTCCGTGCAGCTGCCTTCCCAACTTCCGTAGACAAGCTTGTGCCCCGTTGCCGCGATCGTTTCGGTTTTTTTCGTCTGGCACGCGGTGCAGGTGTACGTTTTGACGCCGGATTTTTCACAAGTCGCGGCGGTCGTCACCGTTCCGCTGTTCCAGCTGTGGCCCTTCGCGTCAGTGTAATTGTCCTTGTAGCTGGCGCTGCAAACGGAACAGGTATATAGAGTATAGCCCTGCTCCGTACAGGTTGGAGCCACGACCTTCGACGTATAGGAGTGCGTCGTATGGCCGGAGTCTCCGGCCGTGAATTGGATGGGGCCGTTCAAAACGGTCTTTTCGATCGTTTTGCTTTGGAGAGTGTTGCTGTTATTGGCACAGTAATAGTTCTTGACCTGTACCTTGATGTAGAAATCATAGCTTCCGGGCGATGATATCCAGTCAAAATGCATCGCGGAGTCCAGCTCCGAGTTGTTCAGGTTTTTGGATCGCACCTGTTCAGTTCGGCCATAGCTCATGGTCGTTCCATATGTATGAACCGTTCCGGAAATGGCGCTGATGTCCGCATTGCTCGACGTGATCGTCCAGTCAACGGGATAGCTCTTGCTGACCGGAAGAGACGCCGGGACGCCTTTTCCGCTGGCGGAAATCCCGTTTTTAATGGCGGTATCGCAGTAATTCGTCACCTTGCAGAATGGGGCATAGACATAGCCCACCGTTCCGTCCGACAAACGCACGCGATACCAATAATGATCCGACGTCGTTACACCATTCTTGTAAAGCGCCGTTACCGTCAGGCTCGTCCCGGAGGCAACCGTCTTGACCACGGAGGACGCAGAGTCTGTCTCGTTGCTGCACGGCAGCGACCAGACCCGGTAGTCCTCCGTCATTTGTACCGTCAGATAGGAAGGATAATAGTCGCATTTGGAGAGGTACCCCTCATCTAAGTCTTTCCATAGTCCTCTGTAGTCCGTTGGGGCTCCATTATTTACTGAGTTAACCGCATACCCTTTCCCTCGCCCAGTATACTGAGTTGTTTTTTTAGTGTTAATAAAAAAGGCATTAAATGCATAGGAATCGCCCGTCCCATAGGGGTATCCACGCGTTACATGGCCTTTATGAACTGTAATATGAACATGAGCCCCATATGCATTAGGGTTTCCGTCTCCCATGCCACCTGCTTGATAAAACTCTTCGCCCTGAGATATAACTCTTCCGACATAGATATCGCTAATATCAGAGTCGTGCATAAAGCCAACGGTCATGTAATCATATGAGCCAGTGAACCTTATTTACACTTTGAAGAACAATATATCCCCAATTTGCATCAACATATGCTACTTTCCCGGTGAAGGGGGCAAACACGTTGCCATTAGGTAACATATCTATAGCATTTTGGCTACCATGGCTGTAGGACTCATATGCCAACTGCGACAAATTCATTGTATATGCCGGAAACCATGCGTATTCGTCAGAATTTGCTGCGAGCATCACCGGAAGCCCTTCATCTGGAGTGTCCTCCGCAACAGCGGGCTCCAACGCAACATCAACGATCATCTCTTCACCAGTTGCCGCGTCTGCCTCTTCGATGATTAGCTCTTCAAAGATTCTGACATAGCCCTCGCAGAAAGCGACATAAACATAGTTACCGGGTGCAAGAAGATAGCTTCCGTCCTCTTCCGGCTCAAATTCCGTTTCGTCGTCTTCGGCATCGTAGACCAGGATCGTCGTTTCCTCCGGCGTACAGATAAATCGCACCGTTACATACTCCGGTTCCGGTGTCACTTCCGGCTCCGGTGTAGTCTCCGGTTCCGGCGTTGCTTCCGGCTCCGGCGTTGCTTCCGGCTCCGGGGTGGTCTCCAGTTCCGGGGTGACTTCCGGAACCGGTGTCGTTTCCGCTTCTGCTGTGGTTTCCGCCGTACCGGGGGGCTCTCCGTCCGCGAGAGCGGACACCGGCAGGAGCGTGAATACCATCAACACCGCGAGAAGCAAGGACAGCACTTTTTTCATGGCATAACTTCCCTTCCTTTTTATTTAAGTTCAACACTCATACCCGTAAGATATTTTTTCAGACGGACGCAGTCGAATATATCTACTTCGCCGTCGTCATTCACATCGCCCGAGATCCAGCTCGTGACTATTACACCGCCCGTAACGATATTGGCATTCACCGCGCTCTCATCCAAAGCCGCTGCCTTGAAGCCCGTGACCGTCACCTCTGCCAGCCCATCCGGAGCATTATCCAACACCTGGAATTTCAGCGTCAGGATGTTTCCGTTAATTACATCCGCCGCTTCGTCGATCCAGATCGCCTTTTCGCTTTCGGCATCCGCCGTATTCTTTCCTGATACAAGGTCATTAAACCACAACGATCTTTGATTGTCAATTTTAATTAACCAAAATGATAATGCAATATCATTTTGGTTATCTTACCATACATCATATTACTCCACGACAGGAGCCGGGAGGTACGGTCATGATTTATGAAAGAATAAAAAAGCTCCGCGAGAAGCAGGGCTATACACAGACGGAGCTTGCCAAAATGCTTGGGGTGACGCGCTCGTGCGTGAACGCCTGGGAAATGGGCATTTCCGTTCCCTCCACACAGTCGCTGGTGCAGCTGGCGCAGATTTTTGATATATCCACCGATTATCTGCTCGGTCTGGACGTGGCTTTCGCCATCCGCACCGACGGGCTTTCCGACAACGACATACAGCTCGTACATTCGATCGTTCAGCGGCTGAAAAACGGCGACGTGCAGGCCGGCTGACAGCGGGCAGTGAATAGAGCATCCTCCGGCTTCTCTCTGGGTTGAAGCCGGAGGATGCTGTTTTATGGCCGCTCCTTATTATATTTAACATCCTACATCGCCCTCCGCATCGGCCAGCGGCGCGTTCAGCGTTGAGTTTCCCGCGAAAATATGCTACAATGCTTCTGTTCCCCGCGGGAAACAGAAGCATTCTTTATCGGAAAGGATGAGTGCCTATGCCGACACAGGTGACCAACTACCAGTGCCCGTCCTGCACCGGGCCGCTGCACTATTCCGGCGCATCCGGGAAACTGGAATGCGATTACTGCGGCAGCTCGTACACCGTTGCAGAGATCGAGGCGCTGTATAAGGAAAAGGAAGCAAAGGCCGCCGAGGCGTTTGAAACGGCGGATACCGCCGCGCAGAGCGGCGACAGCAGCGCGTGGGACACCGGCTCCATGAGCTCCGACTGGGGCGCGGATGCCGCCGGGATGAAGACCTATTCCTGTCCTTCCTGCGGCGCGGAGCTCATCTGCGATGCGAACACCGCCGCGACCGCCTGCCCGTACTGCGGCAACCCGACCGTCGTGCCGGGGCAGTTTGCCGGGGCGCTGAGGCCGGACTATGTTCTGCCCTTCAAGCTCAGCCGCGAGGACGCGATCAATGCACTCCGGCGGCACTATAAAAACAAGCCCTTCCTGCCGAGAGCGTTTTCCGCCCAGAACCAGATCGAGAAGATCCAGGGCGTTTATGTCCCCTTCTGGATGTTCGACGGCGAGGCGGAGGGCCATGCGCGCTACGACGCGACGCGCTCACGCGTTTTCCGCACCGGCGATTGGGAGGTCACGAAGACCGACCATTTTGAGATCTGCCGCGACGGTTCGATGCCCTTTGAAAAGGTGCCGGTGGACGCTTCGAGCCGGATGCCGGACGCGCATATGGACTCCATTGAGCCCTACGACTATGCCGAACTCAAGCCGTTTTCCTCGGCGTATCTCCCCGGCTTTCTCGCGGATAAGTACGATGTTCCGGTCGCCGACTGCGAAAGCCGCGCCGACGAGCGCTGCCGGAAAACGGTGCTGGACGCGCTCGGGCGCACCGTAAGCGGGTATGACACGTGTATTCCCCGCGCGCAGGACGTCCGGCTGCGCCGCGGCAAGGTGCATTATGCGCTGCTGCCGGTGTGGATGCTCTCGACGCGCTGGAACGGCAAGAGCTTCCTCTTTGCCATGAACGGGCAGACCGGCAAAATGGTCGGCGATCTGCCGACGGACGCCGGAAAATACTGGCGGACATTCGCCGCCATTGCCGCGCCGGTCGCGCTTCTCGGAACGGCGCTCAGCTTTCTGCTGCGATAAGGAGGGGAAAATATGAAACGGAAAATTTGCTCTTTCCTTCTCGCCTTCCTTCTCCTGCTCGCTCTCACCCCCGCCGCGCTCGCGGACGGCGCGCAGCTCTCTTACATAACGGACGACGCCGGTATCCTCACCGCGAGCGAGACCGCCTCGCTCGAAAAGGCCGCGCAGCACATCGCGCAGCGCTACGGCGTCGGCATTTATCTTGTTACCGTGAACGACGCCTGCCGCATCGACAGCCGCGGCACATATGAAGCAGCGTATACCTACTATCACCGCAACTCGCTCGGCGCCGGCGCGGAGCGGAACGGCGCGATCCTCCTTTTAAGCATGAACGACCGCGCCTTCGCCCACTTCTATTACGGCGAAAAGAGCGAATACGCCTTCAACAGCTACGCCCAGGAGCAGATCGAGGATACGTTCCTCGACAACTTCCGCGAAAACGACTGGTACGGCGGCTTTTCGGACTATCTGTCCGCGTGCGGGGAATACCTTGCGCTCGCGGCGGAGGGGCACCCCGTGCGCCGCAGCCCGGTACCGGCGATCGTCATTTCGTGCGCTGCGGGAATACTCATCGCGTTTCTCGTATGCTCCATTCTCAAGCGGAAGATGAAAAGCGTGTATGTGCAGGCGCGGGCGGACGGCTACGTTTCCGGCAAGCTCCGTCTCGCACGGCAGACCGACCGCTTTACCCACCGCACCGAAACGCGCCGCCGCATCGAACCGCCCAAGTCCTCCGGCGGAGGCGGCGG
>ENA-UONT01002874-UONT01002874.1-human-gut-metagenome-genome-assembly--contig:-CS20-NODE-2874-length-11304-cov-12.577207_pt1 | contig 11304 bp, 11 predicted proteins | sample MGYA00242459_ERZ724006 | MGnify/ENA metagenome assembly ERZ724006 | reverse complement strand
CAAAAGCAGCTGTTATTCATAAAAATGCCTTTTCAGCCGGTTGCGGCTATTCAGATTACTCCGGATGGCTGATATCCTCGCTTGGAATTCCTGCGGCGGAGAATAAAACCGCATGCGGCAAGGAAGTCTACACGACTGAAGGGAACTCGTTCAATGCTGCGTATGTAAACGACGGTATTCTGTTTCCGGGCAAGGCTAATCTTCGAATTTCGGGTACCTTCAACGATGAAAGTTTGCCCCCTGCACTTGCAGGCTGTGACTATTTGTATCCCCTGACGATGGCTTCAACGACAGATGGAGTGTATTTAACAGATGCATCTGAGATTGACTCGCTGTTAAAGCTGTTTGATGACAAAGGCTATGAAATTCTTCATGTACAAAGGCCTCTTTCAATTTTCGCATTAGCGAAAAGGATGCTGTCGGACGGGCATGTTACACGTGCAGTAGCTTGTGCAATGGTTGGGTTGTTTTTCTGCTTTATATATAGCATTGTCATGCTGTATAGGGAAAATCTTAAAAGCCTGCGAATTCGCCATATCTTCGGTCTGTCAATGAAGCAAATAACGCTTGGCTCATTAGGAATCGCCACTTTAATTGCAGCTGTTGCTGTCGGCGTTTTTTCAGTTATACTGTTCAGCGGACTGTCCTACATGTCAAAACATGATTTGAATTACCTGTTTTGTTATATAACGCTCGGAATTACGGCATTGTCGGCAGGTACTTCATTGGTGTGCGCCATAAGCACCAACAGAGCAATTTCAAGGAGGAAAAGATCATGACATTGATAAAACAGGTGCTTTCAGATTTATTCAAGGAAATCGGTTGGATAGTACTGTACGGATTTCTTGCTGCAATGACCGTTATGACTTGCATACTGGTTGGGCTCAGCTATAAACATGTGGCCGGTCAAAGTTCAGCGATCACCCGTTTCATCGCAAATGATGTTTCACTGCTTCAAATCAAGAGCTGTGACCTTAATGTTCCATCGTCATCAATGGATGAACCGACATCTGCATATTCAGAACCCTCTCAGGGCAGTACCGCTTCCTTTATGGACTATTTTGAAAGGGCATTCTCTGCAGAAGGAATCCTCGGAAGCTATGTTATCTTGCCCTTTGACAGGTACGGCTTCAACAATGTGATAATCTATTTCGGAAAATATTCGGAGCTTACGAGGTTCGGCCCTTTGCCCGAAAAATCAACCGTAATCGCCGTATCCCCTGACATGAAGGAGAAGGTTGGGCAAACCGTTTCTCTTTCAGCAGAAACCTTTGCAATCGATTCTGCCGTTCCGGATGATATGGATCTTTATCATCCCTATTACTACGCGCCCTCAGACGCAGAAGAATTGAAAAAGACACTGTACATTTTTACAGACAGCTACATGTTGATTAACAGGCTGTTCCCACAGGCGAGCGGCGAAATGCTGTTGGATCACCTCATAGCCATCGGTGCAACAGAAGCTGAATTGGTGGAATTGCGAACCGTGCTTTTTAATTCGGTGGGTGTCTATGTAGGAATTCAGTCGATGGAAGCCTTCATAGCGAGTGCCGAGGCAGGCGGCACAAGAACACATCAAACCTATCTGCTGTTCTATATTTCAGCATCCGTTGCTCTTATCGGAGCTATGCTGGCAAATATGATGCGGTCACTGAGCTTTATGATGCCAACGTATTCGATTCATCATCTGTTCGGAGCGTCCGGGAAGCATATCTTCATGCGAATGCTCCTGTTTACGGCAGGCTACAACATTCTTCCACTCTGTGGGATAGCGTTGATTCTGTCAAGGAACATGCTGGCTTCGCCGGTCAATATCATAATTCTTGTGCTCACGGTGCTTACAGTTGCAACGATTATTTCGGCAGTCAAATTCAGGCAGTTCAAGATATGTTTTTCACAAGGTTTAAGGAGGGGTTAACTCATGTACTCAATTATGCTTGACAAGGTAAGCAAAAGCTATCAAACCAATAATTATGTGGTAAAAGCTGTAAATCAGGCTGATTTCGCAGCGGATAAAGGCACTTCGGTTGCGATAATCGGACCTTCCGGGTCGGGGAAGTCTACCCTACTGAATATGATGGGCTTGATTATCTATCCCGACTTTGGACGCATTATTATAGAGGGCGAGGATGTTACCAATTTGCAAGACAGTGCCCTCTGTCGCTTTCGAAACGCTCACTTCGGTTACATTGTTCAGGACTTTGCCCTTATTGACCGGGAAAGCGTTTACAACAACATCCGAATTCCTCTGTTATACAACAAGAAAATCAAGCGCGGAGAACACAAAGAACGTATCCATCGGGCAGCAGAAAGCCTTCTCATTCAGGATAAGCTGCATCGCAAGGTCGAACAGCTTTCCGGCGGCGAACGTCAAAGAGTTGCCATTGCAAGAGCCATTGTCTGTGACCAACCGATAATCCTTGCGGACGAACCGACAGGTTCGCTCGACGCTGTAAATCGCGACAGAGTTATGGATATTCTAATGGATTTATGCAACGAGAAGGGGAAAACGCTGATCATCGTCACCCATGACACCTCCGTTGCCGAACGATGCGACAGGATTATCAGGATGAAGGATGGGCAGATTACAGACCGGGCAGGCGAATAAACTCACCGAAAGCTGTCCACGTATGGTATAATTAAATCGCATAGGAAACCTGAATCTATAAAACGGGAAGGAGGTCGAAAAATGATTGACATTGAAGCAGCCTTTGTGGAACATTTCAGCTACGTCTATTTGTACATACGCAAGCTGTCACATAACGAGGCCATTGCCGAAGAGATTACGAGCGAGACCTTCTTCAAGGCACTTTCCGCAATCGACAGCTTCAGGGAGGACTGCGATATACGTGTGTGGCTGTGTCAAATCGCAAAGAACTGTTACTTCACCCACGTTAAAAAACTCCAACGGGAACAGCCCCTTGAAAGTTCCGACGCCGATGTTCCCGACAGCCTTCTATCCGGGCCTATGGAAGCCGTGCTTTCAAAGGAAACCGTTACGGAAATACAGCGGTCGCTCCATGGGCTGGATGAACCGTACAAGGAGGTCTTTATGTGGAGGACACTTGGAGAGCTAAGCTTTAAACAAATCGGAGCATTGTTCGGCAAAACGGAAAACTGGGCGTGCGTTACCTATCACAGGGCGCGAAAAAAGATACAGGAAGGAATGGAGGGTTTCAATAATGAAAAATGAATGCAGCATTGTCCAAGACATCCTGCCACTCTACGTGGAGGACATGGTGTCCGAGGATACTGCGGGTTTTGTGAAGGAGCATTTAAGAGGCTGCCCGGAGTGCCGTGCAGAATTGAAAAAACTGCGGGAGCCGGTGACAGTTCAGCTGGAGCCGGATATCAACGCCGCACCGCTGAAACGGCTGAAAAAGACGTTATTGATGAAAAAAATGCAGACCATCTTATGCACGGTTGCCGTACTGCTGGCACTGCTGCTGTCCGGCATTTCGCTTCTTATCGCACCGGAATATTTTGAGTATACATCGGATTTGGTGACTGCTTCGGAGACCGGAGCCGGCGAGGTAACGCTCTCTTTCAGTGGCAAGGTAACGGGCTATAATCTTCAACAGATCGACGATCCTGACGGACGCAATACAGTTTACCATTTGGAAGCATGGACTTCTCCATGGGACAGAATGTTCAAAAAAAACGGCGCATGGGCTGTGACCGTATCACCGGAGAACGATAAGCCGTTGTTGATCTACTTTACACAAATTGCTGATGGCAGCTCGGTGAATCTCTATGGTGAGGCTGCATCGGATAACAGTGGCTGGGTCGCTCTGCCCGGGCTTACCCTTGGCTATTGGCTGCTGGGCAACATAATGCTGTTCATCATCGCTGCTGTGATTTGGTTTTGCGTGCGGAAAAAGGAACGCATCCGCCGTCGAGCGGAGTACCTGATGCTAATTCCCGTTGCCTACGGGCTGGGGCATCTCTGCGTGCTGGGTTTCCGAACTGTCTCCTATTCGGAATGGCGGGATTTTCAGCTGATTCTTGCAATTGGCATATTGCTCTACTGCGCCATGCTGCTGGCATTGAACATCTTTTACGCTGGTAGAAAGCGCTCAAACGCATATAGAAAAGAATTGCGATGAAAAAGACCAACTAAATATACAAACCGACTTTTAATCGAGCAAGCGGAGAGAATCAGATTCGTTCTGAGGAGACTGCCAAGCGCCGTACAAAGTCAGACTGAACCGGTAAATGGGTTCGGTCTGCTTTGACGGCGCTTTTTTGCTGCTCGATTTCTTTGTACGGCGTTGAAAGTCCTTTCCCGGCTTGGCTCGGGAAGGGACTTTTTCCATGAAACGCCGCTTTGAACAATACATCTGCCGCTACCCGTGAGCTCCGAATTTTTGATTTCACCCAAATTCAAAAATTCAAAGGAGATCACGGCATGAAAACATATCTCATAGGCGAACGGTATGACGCCGAGAAAATGATTCACGGCGGCGACAGAAGGAGTGAAGACGCAAAATCAAGTGACAAAAGTTGTCACTTGAAAAATGAAAGCAGAGCTCGAAAAAGAATCGCTGAAGAGTCCGGCATTAGTGAAGGCTCTGTTCAGAACGCCTTCAACTATGCAAAAGGAGTAAACGCCGCTGAAGAAGTGCTTCCGGGCATCAAGAATGACCTGTTGCTCGGAAAGTTTAAGCCCAGAGAGACGGACGTGGCGGCTGTCGCCCGTGCCTCTCCCGAGGAACGCCGGGAAAAAGCGGAACAGCTCAGGGTGATCCCGGAAAAGAAGCCCAAAGCAGATAAGGAATCTGCCCGGAGCGGCACAAAGCGCCGGCAAGAGGCTTATGCGACTATCGACAAAAGCTATGAGGATATGAAGGACTCCAAGCGCGTCACGGAGGATTCGGCACTGGTAAGCCTGCGCTATACGGCGCGGAACATGGTCGAGACATGCGACGTGCTTTTTACGAACTTCCCCGGTCTATTGGAAAAGCCGGACTACAAAGATCAGGTCATTGAAATCATGCAGGAGCCAAAACAATACATTCTCAAATTGGAAGGAGAAACAGACAATGAACAGCATTAAGACACTCTACAAGCTGATGGAAGTCAGCAGCCGGGATTTGGAGATTCCCGATGCGTACCAGCGCAAGCTGAACACCGAGCGTGTGGCAAAGATCGTGGCCGGGTTCAATGAGCGTATCGCCAACGAACCGAAGGTTAGCTTTCGTGACGGTCACTATTATGTGTTTGACGGGCAACATACTATTGTGGCGCGCAAGCACATGAACGGCAACAACGACCTGCCGATCCTCTGCAAAGTGTACTACGGTATGACAGAGGCTGATGAAGCCCTGCTGTTTGCCATGCAGACCGGCTACTCCGCAGCCTTGACGCCCAGCGCCAGGCTTCGCGCCAATCTTCGCGGAGAGGATAAGGCGTCAGGCGAGTTCTATGCCGCCACCGAGGAAGCGGGGCTGCATATGGGCTTTGAGCGGGGCGGCGGTAAGGGACGCATCCTCTGCATCAACACCGCCTTTGCGGAGTTCAGGCGCGCCGGGGCGGAACTCTATAAGGAAGCGCTCACCATCCTGCTGGAAGCCTGGGGCGGCGATCCCGATTCCCTGAGAGCGGAAATCATTCAGGGTATCGTCCATTTCGTGGAGCTGTACCACGGCGAGTACGACCGGGAACGTCTCATTTACAGCCTCCGCGCCTACGAGCCCAAGTTTATCTACGCGGCGGGCAAGGCGGAAAAGGAGCTGCGGGGCGTAAAGCGCTACGTCAACCTGTTCTACCGCATCTACAACGGCAGGCGCAGGCACGAGATTCTTCCCATGAAGTTCTGAGGGAAGGTTTTTTTATCCGCATCGAGGCCGGAAACCATGGGGCTGTGTTCCGTCACAGCCCTATTCTTCTGCCCTCGGCTCGGGCTCATAGATTTATATATCCAATCATAACCATGGAATAAACAAAACAAGGAGGTATGGCATGGACGCATATACGGCATCCGATATGGATGTTCGCGCCGTTGACCCTGCGGCGCTGGTGGATATCCGCAATGTAAAGGTCAACACGGCGCTGCCCAAGCGGGAGCGTATTTTGGATTTCATCCGTCAGATCGGCAACCCCTACTGCTACCGGCATGGGAAATATGTGGTCAGGGTCAGCTTCGCCGATACGGATGTTTCATTGGAGGACAGACTGGAAGCATATATCCGCACAAAGGGCTGATCCTGCGACATCCTCGACAGTTCTGCGCAACGCAGGGTACAATTTTGGAGGAAAGGAGCTGGCAATATGCAACACAACACCGAAACAAAAATCTGGAACGCCACGCTTTACCTCCGACTGTCGAGGGACGATGGGGATAAAGAGGAATCCAACAGCATCACCGGGCAGCGGGAGCTGCTGCGTGACTTTATCCGAACCCGCCCGGAGCTTCGGGAATACGCCGTCAGGATCGACGACGGCTTCACGGGCTCCAATTTCGAGCGTCCGAGCTTTAAGAAAATGCTGGAGGACGTAAAGGCGGGACGCACCAACTGCATCATCGTGAAAGATCTTTCGCGCTTTGGCCGTAATTATCTGGACGCAGGCGAGTACATCGAGAAGATATTCCCCTTTTTAGGCGTGCGCTTTATCGCCGTCAACGACAACTACGACAGCCTCGGCGGAAAAAACGCCTCGGACGAGCTTATCATTCCGTTCAAAAACCTCATAAACGAAGCCTACTGCCGGGATATTTCCGTGAAAATCCGCACCCAGCTTGAGGTCAAGCGCAAGAGCGGCCAGTATATCGGCGCATTTGCCGTGTACGGCTATCTGAAAGACGAAACAGACAAAAACCGTCTGGTGGCAGACGAATACGCTGCGGACGTCGTGCGGGATATCTTCAAATGGAAGCTGGAGGGCATGAGCCCGCAGGATATCGCCGCCCGATTGAATCACAGCGGCGTGCTTTCGCCCATGGAATACAAAAGATCGCTGGGCATGAGGTTTGCCACCTCCTTCAAGGCGAACCTGCAGGCGGCATGGTCGGCCAACGCCGTGCTGCGTATCCTGAAAAATCCGGTCTACACAGGCATACTCATTCAGGGCAGGGAGACTACGCCCAGCTACAAGGTACGAAAGCGCGTCACAAAGGCGGAAAACGAATGGGCAATCGTTTCGGATGCCCACGAAGCTATTGTCGAGCGCCGGGACTTTGACAGCGTACAGAAGGCGCTCTCATTGGATACCCGTCGCAGCCCCGGCGACAGCGCAGTGCAGCTTTTCAGCGGCATGGTGTTCTGCGGCGAGTGCGGCGCAAGCATGGTGCGCAAAACCGTTCCCTCCGGCAATAAAAAGTATGTCTACTACGTCTGCGCCGCGCACAAGCAGGATAAATCCTGTTCGCCCCACCGGATGCGCGACGAGGCGCTGGAACAACTGGTTTTGGACACGGTAAAGCAGTATATCCGGGACGTGGTTGATCTGGACGATATTCTTGCCATGACGGATACCGCCCCCCTGAGAACCGCAGAAGCCCAGAAGGTGCAGCGGCAGCTCGACAAGAAACGCTCTGAGCATGAGCGGCTCTAGAAGCTGCTCATGTCCCTGTATGAAAGCCTTGCCGACGGGATCATCGACCGGGACGAATACGCAAGGCTCAAGCAGAATTACGCAGGACGCTGCGCCGAGTGCGAAAAACAGATGGACGCCTTGCAGGAGACCCTTACGCAGATCAGGGAGCACGGCGGCGAGCACCGGGAGTGGATGGCGCAGTTCAGAAAGCACCTGAACATCACGGAATTGGAGCGCAGCATCGTTGTGGCGCTCATCGACCGCATCCTCATTTACAAGGATAACCGCGTGGAAGTTCGCTTCCGCTTTGCGGACGAATTTGCTTGGCATATGGATATACTGCGCCAGGCGCAGATCAGAGAGGTGGTATAAGTGGCAAGAACGAAACGAAAGACAAACCCGGTCATTCCGGCGATGGAAGCTCCCGCACAGGCGCAGAAGCAATACCGCACTGCCGCCTATGTCCGCCTTTCTGTGGAGGACAGCGGCAAACCCGGCGCGGATACCATAGAGGGGCAGAAAAACCTGCTGCTCCGATTCATTGAAGATGACCCAACGCTTACCCTGTATGGGCTGTTCTGCGATAACGGACGAACCGGCACGGACTTTGACCGTCCTCAGTTTGAAAAGATGATGGAGGAAGTACGCAAAGGGCATATAGACTGCATCGTGGTCAAAGACCTATCCCGCTTTGGCAGAAACTACAAGGAAACGGGCAACTATCTGGAGCGCATTTTTCCGTTCCTCGGAGTTCGCTTCATCGCCGTCAACGACGGCTTCGACACCCTCACCGCCCAGCGGGGCGCGGACGGCTATCTCGTTCCGCTGAAAAATCTCATCAACGAGGTTTACAGCAAGGATATTTCCAGAAAGTCCGGCTCCGCGCTGGCGGCGAAGCAGAAAAACGGCGATTTCATCGGGGCGTGGGCTCCCTACGGTTACCGCAAACAACCGGATAATCCCCACAAGCTGGAGCCGGACGAAGCGACGGCTCCCGTTGTCCGGCAGATATTCCGGTGGCGAGCCGGGGGCATGGGAATCACACAAATCGCAAGGCGGCTCAACGATTCCGGCGTACCATCCCCCTCCGCCTACCTGTACAACACCGGGGTATGCAAAACGGAGAAGTATAACGGCGTGAGCTGGTATGTTCAGACGGTCAAGAACCTTCTGTCCCGGCAGGTGTACATTGGACACATGGTGCAGGGAAGGAAGCGGCAGTCCTTCTACGAAAACCGGGGGCAGTACAAGAAGCCACAAGAGGAATGGATCGTCGTGGAAAACACCCACGAGCCGCTGATCGACCGGGAGACATTCGATAAGGTGCAGGCGCTTGCACAGCGCAGAAATGCGGAATACTTTGAAAACCTCGGCAGATTCACGCATCTGGAAACCACCGAAAACATCCTCAAGGGGCTGGTCTGCTGCGCCGACTGCAAGCGCCCGCTGGTGCGGTACAAGAATGTGAGCCACGAAAAAAAGCTGTGGTACACCTTTATCTGCCCGACCCACGCCAACGACATTGGCAGCTGTCCGCTGAAAAGCGTCCGGGAGGATGTTTTGATCCCCATGCTCCTGCAAGCCATCCGGACGCAGATCGCCCTTGCCGTCGATATGGAAGCTCTTGTCCGAAGGGTGAACAGCTCATCCAAATACAAGAAGCAGACTGCGACGCTGCAAGGTAAGCTGGACACGGCAAAAAAGGCACATATGCGCTACAACGGCCTGTACGACAGCTTGTATCAGAACTATGTGGATCAGCTCATGACCGAGCAGGAGTATATGACACTGAAACGCCGCTACAAGGCCGAAGCAGAAGAAGCGGAGCGGCTGATTGAAACGGTGACCCGCCGGCAGGTGGCAGAAGCGGCGCATACGCCGGAGAACCCATTCCTTACGGCTTTCGGCAGCTTCCGGGATGCGGATGCCTTGACCAGAGAGATGGCACAGGCACTGATCCAGCGCGTGTATGTGGACGGCGACAGCAATATCGAAATCGTGTTCCGCTACCGGGACGAATACAAAGAACTCTGTACATATTTGGAAGGGAGGGACGCTGACGCATGAGAACGGCAATTTATCTTCGCATATCCAGCGAGGACGCGGATTTGAGAACCGGCGAAAAGGATGAATCCGAGAGCATATCCAACCAGCGCAGCCTCCTTCGGGAATATGTGTCCAGTCACGCAGACCTGTCCGATTCTGAAATATTGGAATTTTGTGACGACGGCTGGAGCGGTACAAACTTCGAGCGGCCCGCTGTAAAGGAGCTTTTGGAGCAGGTCAAGCACAGGCAAATCAACTGCATCATTGTAAAAGACCTTTCCCGCTTTGGTCGTGACTATCTCACCGTGGGAGACTACATCTCACGCGTATTCCCGTTCCTCGGCGTGCGCTTCATTTCCGTCAACGACGGTTTTGACAGCAGCAATCCGCTGGATATCGACAGCCTCGATACCTCGTTTCGGACGCTGATCTACGACCTGTACAGCCGCGACCTCTCCCGCAGGGTCAAAAGCGCAAAGAAGGCCAGAGCCGAACGCGGGGCGTTTCTCAGTCCCTATGCGCCTTACGGATATGTCAAAGACCCGGAGGACAAAAATCATCTTCTGGTAGATGCCGAAGCCGCCGAGGTGATACGGCGCATCTTCCAAATGGCAGCAGACGGTGCAAAGACATGGCAGATCGCGGCGGCGCTGAACGGTGACGGCGTAATCTCACCGAAGAACTACAAGGTCGAAGCCGGCTGCACAAGAACGCCGTGGCGTAGCATCCGGGAAGATAACTTCTGGACGGGCAATCTGGTCGCAAAGCTCCTGCGGGACGAGCGGTATATTGGAAAGACGGTGTACGGCAAGCGAAGCCGGGACATTGTAGGCAGCACCCACACAGTCAAAATCTCCCGCAATGATTGGATCGTTGTCCCCGACAGACATGAAGCCATCGTGCCGGAGGTGCTGTTTGAAAAAGCACAGGCTTGTATGCGGGAATACAGGGAGCGAGAAGTCATGACGGGCGGCGGGAATACGCTGAAACGTAAGGTAATCTGCGGCGTATGCGACCATACCATGCAGCGGGACAATAAGAAGAACGGCTCCTACCGCTGCGTCACGAAACGGCTGAATACCGGCTTTGACTGTTCGGAGGAAAAAGTCCCGGAGGCCGATGTTCTGGAAGCTGCGGTTGATACCATACAGGTCTACGCTCAATACGCCGTCAGCATAGACCGGCTTCTGCAAACAAGACAGGAGCAGCGGCTGCTCGACCGCAAACAGGCGCAGCGACAGTTGCAGACCCTCCAGAGCCGGAAAGCCCGGCTTGACAAGCGGCTGCAAGACCTCTATGAAGGACTGGTGGAGGGCGAAATCTCCCGCAAGAGCTTCGCCGCGCAGAAGAAAGCTCTGACGGCGCAGGCAGAGGAAATCTCCCGCACGGTCTTGGAGCTGGAGCGCAAAATAAGCGGCAGCGACGACAGCGGCAATGCCGTAATTGAGCAGTTCAAGAGCTATGCCGGGATTACGGCGCTGACCAGAGAGATTTCTGCCGATCTGCTGCAATCCGTCACCATCTACCCGGACGGGCGCATGGATATCCGGCTGAACCTTGCCGATGAGATTGAAGCTCTGCTGGAAACCTTGCGCCGGGAATCCTGTACGGCGTGAATTTATTAGTCCTTTCTGTACAGCAGCCGACGACGGTTATACCGGCACAAATTTTCACCGTCCTCAGTTCACGCAGATGATGGAGAAGGTCAAGCGCGGCGAAATC
>ENA-UONT01002867-UONT01002867.1-human-gut-metagenome-genome-assembly--contig:-CS20-NODE-2867-length-11330-cov-5.726386_pt1 | contig 11330 bp, 9 predicted proteins | sample MGYA00242459_ERZ724006 | MGnify/ENA metagenome assembly ERZ724006 | reverse complement strand
AAAAATTATAATATCTCCGCCCCGCCGGACGGTGCGACGACGACCTTTCCCTTCGGAAAAGCGGCGGCAGGGCCGTTGTACGGACGTTCGATTCTCCCGTGGGATGACCGCCGAGCGGCTGCGGCGGACGGAACGCGGAGAGCAAAGTTGCGAAACGGCAAAGTTTTCGCTACTTTTGTGCAAAATTCGATCGGAGGCATGGAACAGAACAAACGGACGCAGATCGCCGAATTGGGGGAATTCGGCCTTATCGACAAACTCACCGGCGCATTCGCCCCCCGCAACCGGACGACCCTGCGGGGCGTAGGCGACGACGCGGCCGTGATCGCCGCTTCGCGCAGCGAGGCGACGCTCGTCTCGACCGACCTGCTGATGGAAGGGATCGACTTCGACCTCACCTACTTCCCGCTCAAACATCTGGGCTACAAGACCGTCACCGTCGGCGCGAGCGACATCCTGGCGATGAACGCCCTGCCCGAACAACTGTTGCTGTCGCTCGGCGTGTCGTCGAAATTCTCGGTCGAGGCGTTGCAGGAGTTCTACGAGGGTGTCCGCCTGGCTTGCGAGGAGCTGAACATCGACCTGGCGGGAGGCGATACGACCGCTTCGGTGACGGGGCTGACCGTCAACGTCACGGCCATAGGCCGTGCCAGACGCAGTGACATCGTCTACCGCAACGGAGCCAAACCCAACGATCTGATCTGCATCACGGGAAATCTGGGCGCCGCCTATATGGGTCTCCAACTGCTCGAACGCGAGAAGCGCGTCCTGCACGACGTCGAAAATCCCGAACCGCAGTTCGCCGGCCACGAATACCTGCTCGAAAAATACCTGAAACCCCGCGCCCGCCGCGACGTGATCGCCGCGCTGGCCGAAGAGAAACTCCGCCCCACGGCGATGATCGACCTCTCGGACGGGCTGGCCAGCGACCTGATGCAGCTCTGCAAGGCTTCGGACTGCGGCGCGCGCATCTACCTGGAACGGATCCCGATCGCCCGGCAGACGCATCAGTTGGCCGAGGAGATGCACACCGACCCCGTGGTGGCAGCCCTCAACGGAGGGCAGGATCACGAGCTGCTCTTCACCGTGCCGCTCTCCATGCAGGAGCAGGTGATGCGGCTGGGCCTGGTCGACGTGATCGGACATATCACCCAGCCGGGCACGGGGTGCTATCTGGTAACGCCCGACGGCAGCGACATCCGCCTCAAAGCCCAGGGATTCAAAGAGGGAATCTGACCGCAGGCCCCTGCGCTCCGTTCAGTCGCAGGAGAACCGCAGATTCAGCCCCCGCGTAAAGAGACCCAGCTCCTCCTGCGAGGCTGGACGGCACGACGTATATCCCGAGGGCAGCGGCGACCACAGTTCGAAGCCTCGGAGATCGCTCGAACAAACGGCCAGCAGCACTCCGCCCCGCCGGTCGTGCCGCTCGAAAATCCCCCACAATCCGCCCGAAGGAGCGGCCGCCGGAAAAAAGAGGTAGAGTCCGCCGGGTTCGAGCCGCGTAAAATCGTAAATCAACATCACACCTAATATGTTCGTAATGGTAAGCGGATGAATTTCCCCTTTCCCATTCAATATTCCAACCGGAGTGCCAACTTTTGGCAGAAATAAATCGTGCGGTTCGAAAAAATCACTATTTTTGTTCGGACAACACGCATTCCCGCCGTTTCGCAAGTCCGCCTTCCCGACGGCCGCCGCACCGACCGGCAGGAGAGCGCGCAGGAATGCCACCGAAAAGAGACGAACATGAAACAACCTTATATTCCGCAGCCGATCGACGTCAGCCGCATCGAACTGCCCGCCGCGCTGGCACCCCTCACCGAAGCGCTCGCGCGCAACGTCCACGAGGTATGGGCGGCGACCCGCATCGCCCAGGGCTGGCGTTTCGGACCCGAACGCAACGACGCCCGCAAGGAACACCCCTGCCTGATCCCCTACGAGGAGTTGCCCGAAGAGGAACGCACCTACGACCGCCAGACGGCGCTCGAAACGCTGAAACTGATCGAACACCTCGGATTCGAAATCCGCAAACGCTAACCGAAAAACCGCCGCACCATGATTCGACGCCTGTGGAAAACCCTGAAACTCGGCTTCGACCGCTCCTTTTCGGGCGCCAGCTGGAAACAGATCACCTGGCTCTTCGGCATTCTGGCCCTCGTGCTGGGCTTCTCGCTCTGGATCAAAAGCTATTGCACAGCCGAGCTACACGACATGCGCATCCTCGAACTGCTGCTCGATCCCGGTTCGTTCGTGTTGCAGGATGGCGATCCGCTGGGTTATGAACGCCTGCCGCTGCTGGCGCTCACCTTCCTCGGCGCGATCTTCTTCACCGGAGGATTGATCTCGGTCGTCTCGAACATCCTCACGGGACGCATCGCCCGTTTCAGACAAGGCGAAATCCGCTACCGCTTCGACGGGCATATCGTCCTGCTGGGAGCCAACGACACGGCCGCAGGACTGATCCGCGAACTGCACGCCGAGCCGGAGAACCGCCGCCGCGACATCGTGTTGCTCACGCAGAGCGATGCGGAGGCCCTGCGCCGGAAGCTGCACGCCGAACTTTCGCCCGCCGAGGAGCGCCGTCTCATCATCCTCCACGGCCAGCGCGACTCGCGCGAAGCACTGGAAAAAATCCACATCCACCGCGCCGCCCGCGTCTTCGTGCTGAGTGACGACGGCGAGCAGGAGCACGACTCGGTAAGCATCAGCGCGCTGATGCAGATTTCGGCGATCCTCGACGCCCACGACAGACGAAACCTGCCCTGCCACCTGTCGTTCGAATACCAGAGTTCGTTCCAAGTCTTCCAACTGGCCGATTTCGAAGAGGCCGAGCGGATGAAAAGCCGCATCCACTTCTCGGCGACCAATTTCCACGAGAACTGGGCGCAGCGCGTGCTGGTGTCGGGCTGCTGCAACTGCAACGGACGGCATATTCTCTATCCGCCGCTCGACCGCGACGGCATCCGGGCGCAAAGCGACCGCTACGTCCACCTGATCGTCGTGGGCATGAGCCGCATGGGCGTGGCGATGGGCGTCACAGCGGCCCACATCGCCCACTACCCCAACTTCGTCACACAGGGTATCCGCACGCGCATCACCTTCATCGACCCCGATGCGGAACGGGAAATGAACTTTCTCAAAGGCCGTTATGAACCGCTTTTCCGGTTGTCGCACCACACGCTGCGCAAATTCGACGCGGCCGGCAGCGAAACGACCAGCGTCCACACCCCGCAGGAGGATTTTCTGGACGTGGAGTGGGAATTCGTCGCAGGAGGCATCGAATCGCCCCACGTGCGCAAACTGCTCAAAGACTGGACGGCCGACGAAAAGGCGCTCCCCACGCTGGCGATCTGCGGCAACTCCGCACCGGAGAACGTCGCCGCCGCACTCTACCTGCCGCAACCGCTCTACGACCGGCAAGTTCCGATCTTCGTCTATCAGAAGGAGACGGCCACCATTCTCGAAATCGCCCGCCGTTCGTCCCGTTACCGAAGCGTATATCCGTTCGGCATGATGTGCGAAAGCTACGACGCCACACTCAAACAGCGCATCCGCAAGGCCAAACGCATCAACTACGTCTACAACCATTTCACCGATGCAAAAAAAGCAGCGAAAAAAGCAGCGGACGAACTCAACGAAAAGTTCGACTTCAAAACTTTCGCAGCCGGATTCGAAATTGCCGATTGGCCAGACGATAAGATCGACAAATACTGGAACGATCAATCGCTGGCGTTCCAATGGTCGAACATCTACGCCGCCAACGCCATCCCCGCCAAACTCCGCTCGCTGGGTATCGATCCCTGCCGTCCGCATCCGCTGGACGGGCAGGAGGTGGAGACGGCGGCCCGTGTGGAACACAACCGCTGGAACGTGGAGCGGCTGCTGATGGGTTACCGTCCGGCCACCACAGCCGAACGGGAGCGGGCGAACGACGACGACGAATATAACGAAATGTTGAAAAAAAAGTATTTCATCCATATCAATATCGCCCCTTATGGGGAGATTCCCGAAGAAACCAAAGAAAACGACCGCATCCTGACCCGCTTCCTCTACCGCGTAGAACAGTGATCCGCTCCTCCGGTGCAAGCCCCGAAACGTCCGTGCGGCACGTTCCGGGGCTTTTGCGTTCCGGCCGCTGCGGCCGCCCCACTCGGACAACGGATCGACGCCGATCCGGTCACGTATCCGGCAATACCGATTATCCGCCATCTCGTCCGTAAGGCCGGACGATAGTCCCGCCGGTTGCGGCCGGAAAAGGCGGCGCCCTCCACCGGAAAAATCGCATACCTATCCGCAATCGTACCTCCGAATCCGATTCCCGACCGACGCTGCCGGCAGGAAACCCGCACACCGTGCGGAGGGAACGTATCCCCCCGAGACCTAATACTGTACCGTTCCGGTCGCCAGCGGTTCATCGCTGCGCATCGCAAGCGGGGAGGTAAGCGGAAAAATCGATATTTCAATAAAAATTCAGTACTTTGTATTGCAAAGTATAAATAATCGTATTATATTTGCAACGACAGAGTAATTAAAGTTTTTTAGATACCCCCTCAAAACAGTACCGTTATGAAAGAGACTGTAAACGTCAACATCGCCTCGCAGGCCTTCACGCTCGACGACGACGCCTACGCCGTGCTTCGCCGCTATCTGGACGACATCCGCCGGCGACTGCCGCAGGAGGACAACAACACGATGGAGGATGTCGAAGCGCGTATCGCCGACATTTTCCGTGAACGGCTTTCGTCGCCGATGATGGTCGTGTCGCTCGCGTCGGTACAGTACGCCATGGAACAACTCGGGCAGCCCGACGACTTCGGCGAATGCCCCTCCGACCGCACGGGCGGCTGCACGGGGGAGCGGATCGGAGAGCCGGAGCCCGCTCCGCGCAAACTCTACCGTTCGCGCAGCGACCGCGCCATTGCCGGCATCTGCGGCGGACTGGCCGACTACCTCCGAGTCGATCCGCTGGTGATCCGGCTGCTGACACTCTTCCTGATCCTCTTCGGGGGCCTCTCGATCTGGATCTACATCATTCTCTGGCTGGTCGTTCCCGAAGAGCCGCAAAGCATCAACACCCGTAAATAATCCCAAAACGAAAACGCCATGGCAGAAGACAACGTAAAAGCCCAGATGCGGAAAGGCATTCTCGAATACTGCATCCTCGCGATCCTCTCGCGCGGCGACTCCTACGCCCCGCGGATCATCGCCGAACTGAAAGCGGCCGAGATGATCGTGGTCGAAGGCACGCTCTATCCGATCCTCACCCGCCAGAAAAACGCAGGTCTGCTTACCTACCGCTGGGAAGAATCTCCTCAGGGGCCTCCCCGCAAATATTACACGCTGACCGAGAAAGGCCGCGAAGCACTCCGCACGCTCGATCAAGCATGGATCGAGATGGTACAGCAGATCGACGTGATCCGTCACGGCGGCAAACCGGCCGAAAACCGATAAACCGATCTCCGAACGAAAGAAAAGACGCTCCGGCTTCACGCAGTCGCCGCACTCCGCACGACGGAGGGTGCTGTCTCCGACGGCGGGCGACGGGACATGACTACCGGAGGCGTCGAATCGCTCCGAAATCACACGCGAAGCATCCGAAACCGACACAAACCTATTACACCATGAAAAAGGCACTCCTTCTCCTCGCCGCGGCAGCCGCCTGTGCAATCGCCCTTCCGGCCACCGCTGCACGCAACAAAACCCTCAAAGGCAGCGGCAAAATCGTCACCGAGACCCGCGACGTCGGATCGTTCCACGCCGTCGAAGCGGGCAGCATCGCCCACGTCCTCGTCGGCGACTACCCCGCAGGCCGCGTGACCGTCAAGACCGACGACAACCTCCTCGTCCACGTGCAGACCTCGGTCGCCGAGGGGACGCTCCGCATCGGACTGGCAGACGTCACGGTGCAAAACGCCGAATTGACCGTCTATGTTCCGGCCGCCGGCATCACACGACTCGACGCCAAAGGCATCGCTGCATTTTCGCTCGAAACACCGCTGGCCGGAATTACCGGATTAAAAGCCGGCGGAGCCGCCAAAATCACGGCCGAACACCCGCTGCAAACCAATGACGCCGCGATCGAGACCAGCGGCACGGCACACATCGCCGTCGAGGCGATGACGGGCACCCTCGAACGCATCTCGGCCACCGGTGGTTCCGTGATCGAACTGAAAGGACAACCGGCAGGCGCCGACGCCGCGATCGAGACCAGCGGCACGGCACACATCGCCGTCGAGGCGATGACGGGCACCCTCGAACGCATCTCGGCCACCGGTGGTTCCGTGATCGAACTGAAAGGACAACCGGCAGGCGCCGACGCCGCGATCGAGACCAACGGCACCGCGCACATCGCCGTCGAGGCGATGACGGGTACCCTCGAACGCATCTCGGCCACCGGTGGTTCCGAAATCAAACTGAAAAGCACGGCGACAGGTCGCGCCATCGAACTCCGAGCCTCCGGCACGAGCCGCCTCGTCTGCAACGGAGAACTCCTCTGCGACGACGCTTCGATCGAAAGCAGCGGCGCCGCCCGCATCACGACCCGTGTCAAATGCACGGAGTGCCGGATCGAGAGCAGCGGTACTTCCGCCACGCAGGTGTCGCTCGACGCGACCTCGCTCCATGCCGAGAGCAGCGGAGGCGCCGGCATGACGCTCGCCGGAACGACCCGCGCCTGCCGCATCGTCGCCGGAGGAACCTCCCGCATCGACGCTACGGGACTGAAATCGGAACAGTGGGACACCACGGTCGGGAAATACTCCGCACTCAAACGTTAACCGCATATGAAACGCATCTTTCTATTTTCTACACTTTTCATCCTGCTCGGTCTCGTACCGGCGCAGACCGCCGCACGCGCCCGCACGATCAAGGGATCGGGTGTCATGCGCACCGAAACGCGCGAGGCAGGGCGCTACACGGGGCTGAAAGTCGCCCGCGGCGTCGCGGCGACGATCGTCGAAAGCGATTCGGAAAAACTCGTCGTCGAAGCCGACGAAAAGATCATCGGCTATGTCGTCACGACGATCGACAAACAGGGCGTCCTGCTGCTGACGATCGATCCCGAAATCGACAACATCCGCGACTGCGACGTCCGCATCAGCGTACCCAAACCTGAGGTACTGCAAAGCCTGACGGCCACCAGCGGCGGTCGGGTCACCTGCCGAACCGTCGTAAACACCCCGACGCTCAACGTCCGCACAACCAGCGGCGCACATGCCGAGATCGCCTGCGAGGGCGACGGCTGCACCCTCTCGGCCACCAGCGGCTCCGAAATCAAGGCCAATCTGGCCGTAGGCCGGTGCGCGATCGAAGCGCACAGCGGAGCCGAAATAAATGTCAAGGGAGTGGCCGAGGAGTGCAAAATCAACGCCATGTCGGGAGCCACCTGCAAGGCCCGCAATCTGCTGACCCGGCGTACCGAAGCGCGCGCTTCGTCGGGCGCTTCGGTGCGCATCACCTGCTCCGAGACGCTCGAAGCCGCCGCTTCGTCGGGCGGAAGCGTCTCCTACTGGGGCGACTGCCGACTCGTCGGTTTCAAAAAGAACCTGACAGGATCCGTCACCCATAAACGATAACCGCCATGAAAGAGGTCAAAAAATGCAGTATTTCGGGCATCGCCTTCACGCTCGACGCCGATGCCTACGCCCTTCTGAGCCGCTACCTCGACAGTCTCAAAGCGACCTACGCCGAGACGGCCGACGGCGACGAAATCGTCGCCGACATCGAGGCGCGCATCGCCGAACTGATCCTCTCGCAGCAGGAGAACTCGCGCGTGGTGGAGACCCCGCTCCTGCGACAGATCATCTCGCAAATGGGAACGGCCGAGGACATCTCGTCCGAAAGCGAAACCGACGCAGCCAAAAAGCAGCCGCGCATCCCGCGCCGTCTCTACCGCGACACCGAGAACGCCCGCCTGGGCGGGGTGTGCGCCGGGCTGGGGCGTTACTTCGACGTCGACGCCACATGGGTGCGCCTGACGCTCTTCGCACCGCTGCTGTTGTTGATCCTCGTCGAGGTACTGCCCTTCTCCGGCACCCTCTCGACCTTCTTCTCCAACCTGTTCGGCGTCTTCGTACTGGGCTACTTCATCATGTGGTTCGCCGTACCGGCCGCACGCTCCGCGCGGCAGAAACTCGAAATGGAGGGCGAGCCGATCACCGTGCGCTCGATCCGCGAAAAAACCGTTCGGGACAGCGAGACGAACAGCGACGTGAAATCGATCGTCGCCCGCGTGATCTACGCCCTCGGACAACTGGCGCTCATCGTCATCAAGATCTTCATCGGTTTCTTCATCTTCGGCCTGACCTTCGCCGCCTGCATCCTGCTCATCGTACTCTTCGCCCTGATCTTCGGCGACCCGGGCGGCAGCGGAACGCTATCGATCGCAGGCTGGACGATGACGACCACGGCCATGGGCGTCATGGGTCTGCTGACGGTGCTCATCCCGCTGCTGCTGCTCATCTACATCCTCTTCTGCCTGATCGCTTCGCGCAAACCCAGCGGGCGCGCCACGCTGATCGTCTTCCTGCTCTGGATCCTGACGATCGTCGCTACCGGCGGACTGATCCTGCGGGAGTACGGCGGCGAACAGCGGCACCGCCTGCACGAACTCTTCGACGAGGCGCGCGACGAACTCCGCGACAGGGAAATCGACCGTATGCAGGAGTGGGTGGCCGCCGACACCGTATCCGTCATTGCGACCGAACCCGCCCCGCAGACCGCTCCAGCAAGCGATTCCGCACACCGGATCACGATCAAGGGACCCAAGAAACAGAAGGTCGACATCCGCGTGACGGAACACAGCGTCGACATCGATTTCGACGACGAGAGCTACGAATGACGACGGCCGGAACGACCCGTCGCCGCGAAACGGGAGGCCGCACCGGACGGCTTCCCGTTTCGGCATAAAAAAAGCTGTAAAAAAGAGCGGTATTCATAAATTATTTTACTAACTTTGTCCCGAAGTGATAATACTCCTTTCGCTATGGCAGCCATCAAATGCATCGGTATCCTGACCTCCGGCGGCGACGCCCCAGGCATGAACGCCGCCATCCGCGCCGTTACCCGCACGGCCATCTACAACGGATTTACGGTCAAGGGAATTCTGCGCGGTTACCGCGGTCTGGTGACGAACGAAATCGTCGATTTCCACTCCTCGTCCGTAAGCAACATCATCCAGTTGGGCGGAACGATCCTCAAAACGGCTCGCTGCGAGGAGTTCAAATCGGTCGAGGGGCGTCAGCAGGCCTATGAAAACCTGAAAGCCGCCGGTATCGACGCACTGGTGGTCATCGGCGGCGACGGCTCGCTGTCGGGCGCCAATATCTTCGCGCAGGAGCACGACATTCCCATCGTGGGGCTGCCCGGTACGATCGACAACGACCTGGGCGGTACGGACGCCACGATCGGTTACGACACGGCGCTCAACACGATCATGGAGGCCGTCGACAAACTGCGCGATACGGCATCGAGCCACGAGCGACTCTTCTTCGTCGAGGTAATGGGACACACGGCCGGATACCTGGCCCTCAACGGTGCGATCGCCACCGGTTCCGAAGCGGCCATCATCCCCGAAATGGACACGGAAGTCGACCAGCTGGCCGAACTCATCAGCCAGGGTTTCCGCAAGAGCAAGAACTCGGCGATCGTCATCGTGGCCGAAAATCCCCGCACGGGGGGCGCCATGGGACTGGCCGAGCGCGTGAAAAAAGAGTTCCCGCAGTACGACGCGCGCGTCACGATCCTGGGACATATCCAGCGCGGCGGATCGCCCTCGGCACAGGATCGCATCCTGGCCTCGCGCATGGGAGCCATGGCCATTCAGGCGATCATGGAGGGGCAGCGCAACGTGATGATCGGCATCCAGAACAACGAACTGGTCTACGTGCCCTTCTCGCGTGCGGTGCGTCACAACAAATCGATCAATCGGGATTACGTGAATCTCGTGAAGATACTTTCCATGTAAGCTCCCCGCAGAACCCAAACGAAAGAAACGATCGGATGAAACGCGTAATCGGCATCGGCAACGCCCTGACGGACATGCTGGTCAATTTGGAGTCGGACTCCGTACTGAGAAAATATTTGCTCGAAAAAGGATCCATGTCGTTGGTGAACAGCAAGTTGCAGACCGAAATATCGAAATCGGTCGCCGGACTGCCCTATTCGCTCTCACTGGGCGGCTCGGCCGGCAACACGATCCGCGCCATGGCGCGCCTGGGCTGCGAGACGGGATTCATCGGCAAGGTAGGTCCCGATACGACGGGCGACTTCTTCGAGCAGGCGCTCGCGAACCTCGGTGTGAAGCCCTTCATCTTCCGCGGCAGCGAGCGGTCGGGCAAGTGCGTGGCGCTGATCTCGCCCGACGGCGAACGCACGATGATCACGCATCTGGGCGCCGCGCTCGAACTGACGGCGGCCGACGTCCGCGCCGACATCTTCGAAGGATTCGACTGCGTCTACATCGAGGGGTACCTGGTGCAGAACCACGAACTGATCGAGCACACGGCCCGGACGGCCAAAGAACGCGGATTGCAGGTGGCGATCGACCTGGCGAGTTTCAACATCGTCAAGGAGAACCTCGATTTCCTGCGCGCCCTGGTCGAAAAATACGTGGACATCGTCTTCGCCAACGAGGACGAAGCGATCGCCTTCACGGGCGAGAACGAACCGATCAACGCCTTGCAGGCCATTTCGCAGCTTTGCGAACTGGCGATCGTCAAGATCGGCATCCGCGGCGCGTTGATCAAACACCGCAGCGAAGTGGTGCACGTCGGCATCATGGCCGCCGCCAGGCGCGTCGACACGACGGGCGCAGGCGACTTCTACGCCGCGGGGTTCCTCTACGGCATGTGCGCCGGACTCTCGCTTCGGCAGTGCGGCACCATCGGCGCGATCACGGCGGGCAAAGTCATCGAGGTGGTCGGCACGACCTTCGGCGAGGAGGCGTGGGAGGACATCTTCCGGCTCGTGAAGAAGGTGCGCAACGAACGCTATCTCTTTTAGCACATTCGGCAGCGTACGACCGCTGCCTTTTTTATACGGTTACAGGTTTAGGTTAGGAGGGTTCCTCCCCATTCGGAACGGGTCCCGTAGCACCCGGAACGCGGAGTGCGGTGAATTCGGCATCGGGCTTCGCGACATACGACAAGCAATCCAGTCGGTTCGATGCCGAATTCATCGGGCCTTCACTCAAAAACACCTCTTAATTATGGAGAAAGAAGCACAAAAATTTGTCGACGAATTCATGGCCGGAATCGTTGCCAAAAACGCCGGTGAACCCGAATTTCATCAGGCGGTGAAGGAGGTTGCCGAATCGCTGGCGGAGTACATCG
>ENA-UONT01002860-UONT01002860.1-human-gut-metagenome-genome-assembly--contig:-CS20-NODE-2860-length-11354-cov-6.266218_pt1 | contig 11354 bp, 11 predicted proteins | sample MGYA00242459_ERZ724006 | MGnify/ENA metagenome assembly ERZ724006 | reverse complement strand
GGAATAATATTGACAAATATTTCTTATAATATATAATATGTAGGTAAATACAAATGAATATAAGGAGGAAATTTTATGGCAGTTAAGGAAAACCAACCTGATGAGGCAAAAGTAAAGAAAATGATTGATGATTTAGTAAAAAAGGCTAAAATTGCTTCACAGGAGTACATGAAATTAGACCAAAAGACAGTAAATAATATCATAAAAGCCATGTCAATGGCAGGACTTGAACATCATATGGAACTTGCAAAACTTGCAGTAGAAGAAACAGGAAGAGGAATTTATGAAGATAAAATAACTAAGAACATGTTTGCAACTGAATATGTATATCATAGCATAAAATATGAAAAAACAGTTGGAATAATAAATGAAAATGATGAAGAAGATTATGTTGAAATTGCAGAGCCAGTTGGAATAATAGCAGGGGTTACACCTGTTACCAACCCAACTTCAACAGTTATGTTTAAATCTATAATTTCAGCAAAAACCAGAAATGTAATAATATTTGGATTCCATCCATCAGCACAAAAATGCAGCAAAGAAGCGGCAAAAATTGTAAGAGATGCTGCAATAGCCGCAGGTGCACCAGAAAATTGCATTTTATGGATAGAAGAACCATCAATTTTAGCAACAAGAGAACTTATGAACCACCCAGATGTTAATTTAATATTAGCTACAGGTGGTACAGGAATGGTAAAATCAGCATATTCATGTGGAAAACCAGCCTTAGGTGTGGGACCACGGAAATGTGCCATGCTATATAGATAAAACAGCAAAACTTGCAACATCTGTAAATGATTTAGTGCTTTCAAAATCATTTGACAATGGAATGATATGTGCATCAGAACAAGCAGTTTTGGTAGATAAAGATATATATAAAGAATTTGAAGATTTAATGAGAAAAGCAGGTTGCTATTTTGTAAGTGAAGAGGAAAAGAAAAAATTATCAGATTCAATGTTTGAATATACAGAAGAATATGGTTTTAAATTAAAATCACATGTACCAGGACAATCACCATATAAAATAGCAAAAGATGCAGGATTTGAAGTACCACAAGACACAAAGGTATTGGTTGTGTATGAAGAAGGAATTGGAGAAAAATATCCATTTTCTAAAGAAAAACTAAGTCCTGTTCTAACTTATTACATTGTAAAAGATGCAGAAGAAGGAATTAATAAAGCAGAGAAATTATTGGAGTTTGGAGGATTAGGCCATTCTGCAGTAATACATTCTGAGGATAATGATACAATTTTAAAATTTTCTGAGACTATGAAAGCAGGAAGAATAATAGTTAACTCACCATCAACACATGGAGCAATTGGAGATATATATAATACAAACATGCCATCATTGACACTTGGATGTGGTTCATTTGGTGGAAATTCAACAACAGCCAATGTTTCATCAGTTAATTTAATAAATATAAAAAGAGTTGCGAAAAGGAGAGTTAATATGCAATGGTTTAAAGTTCCAGAAAAAATATATTTTGAGGCAGGATCAATTGCCTATTTAGAAAAAATGCCAGACATAGAAAGAGCATTTATAGTTACAGATCCAGGGATGGTAAAACTTGGCTATGTAGACAAAATATTATATCATTTAAGGAAAAGAAGTCAGTATGTTCATTCAGAAATTTTTAGTGAAGTAGAATCAGATCCATCTTTTGACACAATAAAAAAAGGTGTTGCAGCAATGAATAATTTTAAACCAGATGTAATTATTGCCGTTGGTGGAGGAAGCCCTATGGATGCAGCAAAAGGAATGTGGTTATTTTATGAACATCCAGAAGCAGATGTTGAAGGATTAAAATTAAAATTTATGGATATACGTAAACGTACTTATAAATTCCCAAAACTTGGACAAAAAGCTAAAATGGTAGCTATACCAACAACATCAGGAACTGGGTCAGAAGTAACTTCATTTGCAGTAATAACAGATAAACAAAAAAATAAAAAATATCCGTTAGCAGACTATGAATTAACACCAGATGTTGCAATTGTAGATCCAGATTTAGTAATGAGTCTTCCAAAATCTGTTACAGCAGATACAGGTATGGATGTTTTAACACATGCAATTGAGAGTTATGTGTCAAATATGGCATCAGATTACACAGATGGGTTAGCAGAAAAAGCATCAGAATTAGTTGTAACATATCTAGAGCAAGCATATGATGATGGAACAAATAAATTAGCAAGAGAAAAAATGCATAATGCAAGTACAATTGCAGGTATGGCATTTACAAACGCATTTTTAGGTATAAACCATTCTTTAGCACATAAGTTAGGGGCAGAATTCCATATACCACATGGAAGAATAAATGCAATTTTATTACCATATGTAATAAAATACAATAGTTCAAAACCTACTAAATTTGTATCATTCCCTAAATATGAATATTTTATTGCTGATCAAAAATATTATGAACTAGCAAAAAAATTAGGATTAAAAGCTGATAATGTTGAAGAGGGAGTTAATAGTTTAATAGAAAAAATTAAACAAATGAATGAACATTTAGGAATACCAAAGTCAATAAAAGATGCAGGAATTGATGAAAAAGAATTTTTGGCAAAAGTAGATATGTTAGCAGATAGAGCATTTGAGGACCAATGTACAACTGCAAATCCACGTTTACCATTAGTTTCTGAATTAAAGCAAATTATGTTAGATTGTTATTATGGAAAATAATAAAAATCCTATATTGAATTATACAAAAAGTATAGTTCAGTATAGGATTTTTTTGAATTAAATTTACAAAGTGTAGTAAAAATGTTTATGCACACAATATTTAGTAAATAATAAAATATAGAAGATTAAAGAAGGTGGAAAAATGAAATTAGGTTTAGCGTTATCAGGTGGGGGAATACGTGGAATTGCTCATGCAGGGGTTCTTAAGGCTTTGGAAGAAAATGATATAAAAGTTGATGTAATAGGAGGAACAAGTGCTGGTGGACTTATAGCCTCATTATATGCTATTGGCTATGTATATATATTTGTTATTTAAAAAATATGCAAATGAAATAATAAATATAAATGCAGCACCAATAATATCTGGAATAAGTAATTTTATGAATAGCAAAAAAAATAAATTTATAGGTCTTAAAAGTGGAGAAAGTATTGAAAAGGCATATAATAATTTAGCACTAAAAAAGAAAATTACCAAAATTTCAGATATAAAAATGCCACTTGTTATACCAACGGTGGATTTAAATGATTCAAAAGAATATATTTTTACAAATTATACTCCACAAAGTGCTAAAAGTAATAGTAGCAATTCTATTGCCTATATTACAGACATAAGCGTTGGAAAAGCAGTAAGAGCAAGCAGCAGTTTTCCAGCAATTTTTTGCCCATGTGAGTATAAAAATCATAAATTTTTAGATGGAGGAGTACTTGATAATATTCCAGTAAATGAGGTAAAAAAACAAGGAGCAACAAAGGTAATAGCTGTTAATTTTAAAGCAGATGATATTGATGAAAAAAGTAATGTTATGGATATTGGAATGCGTACAATTGATATAATGGGAAACAAAATATCTGAGGAAAACTTAAAAATGAGTGATTATATATTAACAATACAAACAGATAAAACAGGACTACTTGATACAAAAAAACTAGATAGTTGCTATAAATATGGCTATAATCAAACAATAGAACAATTAGATAAAATAAAAGAAGTTTTAAAGTAAATAATTGTAAATATCTTGAATATAATAAAATAAAGAAAAATTACTAGCAAAAAGTAAATTTTAATCGGAGGTTTTATGGAGGAAATAAGATATTTTGACAATGCAGCTACCACAAAAGTTAAAGATGAAGTAATTAAAACAATGATTCCATATTTTGGTATAGAATTTGGAAATCCTTCATCAATGTATAAAATTGGAAGAAGTGCCAAAAGAGCTATAGAAGATGCAAGAAAAAAGGTTGCAGAACTTATAAATTGCAATGCAAGTGAAATTATTTTTACAGCAGGAGGCTCTGAAAGTGATAATACAGCTTTAAAGGGAATTGCACATTTGGCTAAAAATAAAGGAAAGCATATTATTACATCTAAAATAGAACATCATGCAGTTCTTAATTCATGCAAAGAATTAGAAAAAGAAGGATATGCTGTAACATACCTAAATGTTAATGAAGATGGAGTAGTTGATTTAGAACAACTAGAAAATGCTATAACTGAAGAGACGATTTTAATTAGCATAATGTTTGCCAATAATGAAATTGGAACAATACAACCAATAGAAAAAATTGCACAAATAGCAAAAAAACATAAAATAATATTACATACAGACGCAGTCCAAGCGTGTGGAAATGTATTTATAGATGTACAAAAAATGGGGATAGACATGTTATCATTATCAGGACATAAAATATATGGTCCAAAAGGAATTGGAGCATTGTACGTAAAAAATGGAATTGATTTTCAAAAATTTATAGATGGAGGACATCAAGAAAAAAATAGAAGAGCAGGAACAGAAAATGTGGCGGGAATTGCTGGATTAGGAAAAGCATGTGAGTTAGCTAAAAAAAATTTACCAGAACATATAAAATATTTAAGTGAGCTAAGAGATTATTTTATTTCAGAAGTTGAAAAAAGAATTTCAAATGTAAAATTAAATGGGGAAAGAACAAATAGATTACCTGGAAATACAAATTTTTCATTCCAAAATATTGAAGGAGAAGCATTATTATTAAATTTAGATCAATATGGAATATGTGCTTCAAGTGGTTCTGCATGTACAACTGGTTCAAACAAACCATCACATGTATTAGTTGCAATAGGGCTTCCGCAAGAAGTGGCATATAGTTCATTAAGGATCACCTTTGGGGAAGATAACACAAAAGAAGAAGTAGATTATTTATTAGAAAAATTAGAAGAAATAGTAAGAAGATTAAGAAAAATTGCCATTTAAACCCGGAACTGGTGGCACTGGTGGCAATTTTTATTGCACATTTTATTCCGTCAACAGCAGCAGACATTATGCCACCTGCATAACCTGCTCCTTCACCACAAGGATATAAGCCATTTATGTTTGAACATAAATCTTCATTTCTTAAGATTTTAACAGGTGATGAACTCCTTGTTTCTAATCCCGTTAGAATACTGTCAGGGTTTGCGAATCCTTTTAGTTTTTTATCAAAATATATAATACCTTCTTTTAATGTATTTGATATAAATTGAGGTAATATTTCATTTAAATTTGATAATGTAACTCCTGGTTTATATGAAGGTTCAATTGACCCAATAAAAGTTGATTTTTGATTTTTTATAAAATCTTCTACTCTTTGTACTGGAGCATAATAATTTCTTCCACCCAAAATAAATGCTTTTTCTTCTAAATCTTTTTGAAAATATATTCCAGCAAGTGGAGAATTATCAAAAAAATCATCAGGAGTAACATTTACTAAAAGAGCAGAATTTGCATTTTTTCCATTTCTTAAAAAATTACTCATACCATTTGTAACAATTGTTTTTTCTTCACTTGATGATGCCATTACTTGGCCACCAGGACACATGCAAAATGTGTAGCAAGAACGACCAGTTGGTGAATGATATGCCATTTTATATTCTGCAGGCGGTAATTTTAATTTTGTTATTGTACCATACTGAGATTTGTTTATTTCAGACTGTAGGTGCTCTATTCTAACACCTACTGAGAAATTTTTAGCTTCCATTTTTACACCTTTTTTATAAAGCTTTTCAAAAGTGTCCCTACTGCTATGTCCTATTGCTAAAATAACACTATCTGTTTCAATCTTTTTTTTATCACAATATATTGCACAAATATGATTATTTTTAAACTCAAAATCAGTGACTTTTTGATTAAACAGAAATTCGCCACCTTTTGATTTTATATATTCTCTCATATTTTTAATAATATTTATTAAATTATCAGTTCCAATATGGGGCTTGTGTAAATATAGAATTTGCTTAGGTGCTCCAAAGTTAACAAATTCCTGAATTACCTTTTTACAGTAAGGACTACTAATACCAGTTGTTAATTTGCCGTCTGAAAATGTTCCAGCTCCACCTTCTCCGAATTGAACATTTGATAAGGTGTTTAATTTTCCATTATTTAAAAATGATTCTACATCTTTTTTTCTTTCTTCTACTGTTTTTCCTTGTTCTATAATAATAGGCTTTATTCCATTTTGGACTAAAGTTAGTGCTGCAAAAAGACCTGCTGGACCTGCTCCAACTATTACAGGTTTAAATTTACTATTTCTTTTTATTTCAATTTGGGGAAGATTTATTACATTAATCTTTTCTAATTTTTTATATTTTTGTTCATTTTTAACTTCTAAATCTATTGAATAAGAATAAAAAACATCATCTTTTTTTCTGGCATCAATAGATTTTCGTGAAATAAACATATTTATAATATCATTTTTATTTATATGAAATTTACTTATTGCAAATTCAAATATTTCTTTTTCAGTTAAATCTTTTCTTATTTTTAAATTATTAATTCTAAGCATTTTAAGCCTCCTTAAATAATTTTATCAAAAGTTAGACATATTAGCAATAAGTATTACAAAAAGATTACAATTATATTAAATAATAAAGAAAATGTTGAAAACAAAAGAAAATATTTATAAAATATATAATGAAGTAATATTAGAAATAAGGTGGATTTTATGAGTAAAGATTTTGAAAATTTTAAGAAATTTGAAGAATTTTTTTCAAATACTAAACCAGATGGAATTTTGTCATGGAATAGAGGAAATGCTTTTATAGAATTGGATTGGATGTTTTCAGATTTATTGGAAAGAAAGTATGTAAAACAAGCAATTGCAAATATAATGCAAAAAAATAATCCTACATATAAACAAAACTGCAAATATAAGAATAACAAAAATCCAGAGGATATAGATGGCTTTTCTATAGTTAGAAAAAAAGGAAAAATAATATTAAGATTTAGTGGTAATGACAATTATACAATTGTTGATTTATATGGAAATGAGAATGAACAATATAATGAAAAAAGTGCATTAAATAAAATAAATTTTACCCAGTTAAATGATGAAATTATGAATGTTATAACTAAAGAAAATAAAGTAAATGATGCAGGGGCGAAACTTATTATAGCTGGAATAGAACAAGCAGAAAATGAAGCATTTGGAAATTTAATTGAATATTATAAATATTTAATAGATGAAAAAGAACAAAGCAAAAAACATACTTGTACTATAACACAACGAGTTGATGAAATAGAAAGAAAAACACAAAATACGCATGATAAGAGAAATAAGTATGAAAGAAAAAATGAAATAATAGATTTTCAAAAAAGAAGGAAAATGTTAGAAGAAAATAAACCTAAAGGAAAGGTTGAGGTTGTTGAAAATTTAGAAGATGGCACACAGGAAATGTCATATATAAGTTTTGTTTATAAAAATCTTTTAAATGATATAAATTGTAATCAAAATGGATATTTGTTTGTGTGTGAACCAGTAAGTGGAGATAGAAATACAAGAGTTTTTTATTTAGATGAAGGAAGTTTTGAGAAATTTGAAAAAGACAAGAAACAAGATAGACTATCTGCAGTAACAAAAAAATATTTAGAAATGTCAAATGAAGAATTTAAAGAAGAGGAAAGATGTTTAACACTTACACATACAAGTTTAGATACATATAAAGAAAGACTTAATTTTTTTATTAATGGTCAAAAAGGAAAAAGTTTGACTAATTTAAAAGAATATCAGCAAAAATTAAAGGATTTATATGGAGATGAGCAAGTCAGTCTTCCATATTACAAACCAAAAAACATTTTTGATATTGAAATTATTGTAGACAAAGCAAATGGAATTGACAGAACAGCTCAAAAAGAACTTGCAAAATATAGTAGAGGTGAGGTATATGTTAAGTAGTGAATATTGTGAAGCCGCTGTAGAAGTGTTAGGAATTTTAAATGAATTAGAAGAAAGTGAATTTAATAAAATTCCTAAAAAAATTATAGAATTCTTAGAAAATAATAAATCTAAAAGCTATAAACCTTCAATTGATTTTTCAGAAGATGTAAATAAAATGGTGTTAAAAGATAAGACAAGAGATATATTGGCTGGAATTTATTTGGATTATTTATGTAAGGAAAGTGAAAAACAAAAATTTATTGATACTATTAGAAAAAATGCATTAAAATATCAAGAAAAAATAAAAGAACAATATAAAACAGAAAACTTATTTAAGCCAAAAGAAAAACAAAGTATCAATACATCAGCTGTTGAAGTTTCCATGGTTAATTACAAAAAACCATTTTTTAAAAAGCTATTTGATAAATTACAAAGGTTTTTTGGTAAAAAATAAATGAAAAATATGACGTTCTAATACAACCCTTATGCGAATACAATTAAACAAAAGTATTCAATGGGGGTTGCTTTATGAAGGGAATATCAATAGAAGAACGTGCGACAAATTTAGCACATTATATTATAGATTCAAAAGATACAGTAAGAGGGGCAGCTGTGAAATTTGGAATAAGTAAAAGTACAGTACACAAAGATGTCTCAGAACGACTAATAAAAATAAATCCAAGTTTAGCAAAAGAAGTAAGAGAGATACTTGATGAAAACAAAGCAGAAAGACACATAAGAGGTGGAATGGCAACGAAATTAAAATATAGTCATTTAAAAAAATAAAAAGTAAAACTGGTAATTCTATTCCAATACAGGAACAGGATTGCCAGTTTTAGGCTTTACATTAGAATTTTACAAAGTTTTTAGTGTTACTCTTAATTCTTGGAGAAAGTTTATTCCAGTTATTTTTAAGACATGTAGTTATGTCAGTAACTGTTTTATAAACCTGCTCGGAATATGGATATTCTCTCCAATTCCAAAGCTCTCCTGGAATGCCATACTCATCAGCCAAAATCTGCCTTACATACTGTCTTGGAATGTATACAGACGGATTATTGTTGATTTTCCAGCTGTCTGTGCCATCTTTTATAAGCAAATATGAATGCTTATTATAGTTTTTTATGTCGTTAGTCTTAATTGCTGCTAATGAAAATGTGGAAATTTCCTCAATTTTATTTGCAGTAATATGACTTGGTGCAACATGAACATGACAATGGACGACAGAGTCTTTTGCTTTTCCTTTACCAGAATTTCCAGTGCCATTTTCCCAAACCAAAATGTCGGAAAAATTATACGTTAGCTTCAAGATTGCAATTACGTCTTCCAAGACGATATTAAACTCATCAATAAGCTCTTTAGAAAATTCTGCCATACTCATAACATGTGCCTTAGGAATAATGAGCAAATAGCCATTAATAAACTGGCCAATAGAAGGCATTACAAAAAAGTATTTGTTTTCGTATATTGTACGACCCAAATAAGTATCAACTCCTTTTAAGTAGTTGCAATATACACAGTCATTTTTGCTAGGTATGCCCAAAAGGCCTGAACTATTAGATTTGCGATCACCGATATCAATGTTATGCTTTTTTGCAATTTCCTCTAATTGCGCTAATACATCTTTTGATGGATCAATGCAATCATGTGTGGGTGAAATTCCAACCTTATTGGATGTTACCAGGATTGGAATTTTAGGCGTATTGATTGAGTCGAGATTAAAATCCTGACATAATACGCTTTTGTTGCATTCAAATGCATAATTAATGTTTGGAGCCGTTATTTGTGATGGCTCCAAAATAGATAATGCCTTGAATGATGCGGAATCAAGAACACTTTTTACTTCGTTTGGACTGCCATTTAGAACAAGCAGATTCCGTGTTTTTTCATAAAGCATCAACCTTTCTAAAAAAATTGTTGAATTTTCAATGCATATGAATTGTAGCACCTTTTTATGTGAATTTCAACAATATTTAAGAAAAAATGTAAACTTTTTACAAAATTCGACATAAAATATAATAGCCTAGACTAAGAGGTGATGAAATTGAATAAAATAAAAAAAGGGGATATAGTAGGAAGAAAATCATACGGAAAAGATATAATATTTATTGTAGAAAGAATCATACAAAATAAAAATGATAAAATTGCGATATTAAAAGGGTTAGTAGAAAGAATTGAGGCAGATAGTGATGTTGATGATTTAGAAATAATAGAAAAAAGAAAAATAAATAGGAGTTTAGAAAATTTAAACGAAAAAGTAGAATTAAGACTTGATAGATATAGTAAAGCACAAAATAAGAATGATATAAAAAATAGTTTGTTTGGCAATGATAGAAAAAATCAGGAAAGAACTGTAACAGGAAAAATATTGCATTTAGATGGAGATAGAAAATATAGTCAAAAATCATACATGTATTACAGAAAATTTGGATTAAATGCAATAGTAAAAAATATACCAGAACACAGGCAACCATATGAAGTGTATAGGCTATTGAAAATTTATAATCCTGATATTTTAATTATTACAGGGCATGATGGAATGATAAAAAGAGGAAAAGAATTTAATAATATTTATAATTATAGAAATTCAAAATATTTTATACAAACTGTAAAGGAAGCTAGAAGATATGATAAAGAAGTTAATAAAAATTTGGTAATATTTGCTGGAGCGTGTCAGAGCTATTTTGAAGCACTAATATCTGCAGGAGCAAATTTTGCATCATCTCCTGCAAGAATTTTAATAGATTTTTTAGACCCATTAATTGTAGCAGAAAAAGTCGCAATAACAGATGAATATAAATACATTTCCATAGATGATATCTGTAGAGAACTAAGAGATGGAAAAAAGGGTGTAGATGGAATAGGAGCAAATGGAAAAATGAAAAAAATGCCATTGTAATATGTTTGTAACATAACTGTAAAACAAATGTAACAAAACAAAAGCGATAGCATGAAAATGCTGAAAAATAAGCAAAAAAAAGCCATAAACACAAACATTTATTTTTTGACAAAAATCGCCTAAAATGCTATAATTAGCTCATCTTAAGAGAAATGGGTGATAGTATGATTTGTAGAACAGACATAACTAATCTAAAAACAGACATAGGGGATAAAATAGGTCAAAAGATAATAGTAAAAGGATCACTTGGAAGAAGTAAGGCCTTTGAAAAAGAAGCCACAATAGAAAAAGCTTATCCAAATATTTTTGTAGTAAAATATGCGGAAAATGATAGAAATGTAACATATAGTTACACAGATGTATTAACAAGAACAGTAGAGGTTGAAGTTTTTGATGGAGATTCATATAGTCCATTAATTCCAATGCCAGTAGAAGCAAAAAAGAGAAAAACATCATTATTGTAAAATAAAAGAAACTCTATATATAGAGTTTCTTTTTATATAGACATTAGACATGGGGACGGGGTTTTTGTATTAAGGATTTTGGACTTCTCTATAATTAAAACAAAAAGTAGATGATATTAAAATAAAATTTTATCGTTCA
>ENA-UONT01002844-UONT01002844.1-human-gut-metagenome-genome-assembly--contig:-CS20-NODE-2844-length-11399-cov-5.477786_pt1 | contig 11399 bp, 11 predicted proteins | sample MGYA00242459_ERZ724006 | MGnify/ENA metagenome assembly ERZ724006 | reverse complement strand
ACCGCAAGTTGTGGGAGGCCGAAAACAAGCGCCGCCACGACATTATGAAGTCAAGGTATAAGCATTTAAGTGAAAGGACATAAAAGATTATGAACGAGAAGATAAACAAAAGCAAAGATATGCAACCTATATTGGACGCGATATTGTAAGTATCGAAGGAGAAGATGAATACCCTAATTGGTGATTGTTTATCGAACGCAACGTTGGAAGTTTTCGCAGGCAAATTTTTTAGTTAAAAAATTATGGTTCATGATAAGTTTTTGTCTTTTCAAAAATATCAAAAGTTTTTGTTTCTTCAAATTTTCAAAAAGTAAATTTGCCGATTTTACAGTTTAATTGTAAATTTGGTCCTATGGAAACACGCATAGAAACCCAATTCGGACCCATAAGGTATGAACGTTCAACAAACTTCCCTTTGCAAAAGGGCGCATTTTTAAGCCAATCTATTAAAGAGGCGTTTATTTATCTGAACTCTTCTTTATCAAAACTGAAAAAAGAAGAAGTCGACGAAAATTTAGTAAATTCTCTTTTTAATGACGGCAAAGAACTATTGCAGATATTGGAAAATCTAATAGAAAAGTTTAAAAATAAAAAGCTAATATGCAATAAAGAGCGGGTGTATTCAGACTCCGAAGGTAACGCTGATACCTCGGTCTTAGCAAGTGTATCTGAGGAAGGCGAAATTAAAATCTACGATGCCTTCTTTAATACAAAAGAAATAAAAGACAATAGAGGCGGAGTAATCATACACGAGGCGGCTCACCTTGCAGGTTTGGAAGGAGAATCAAATGCAAATAAAACAAACGCTAAAACAGATAGCGCCGAAGCCGTAAAAAACTTCTGCCTTTGCGCATGTGGCAAACTTTCGCTCGAAGAAATAAACCGGGAAAAGGAGTCTCCCGAAAATTCCGAAGATGAAGAACAGACTTATCGCCCCGACCAGCCGCGCGCGCCCAAGGGGCAATCGGACGGCGGACAATGGGTTTCGGAAGGCGGCGGAAGTGGCGAATCTTCAGAAACGGGCGGTACAGAAAGTAAAAAAACAAATTCCGATGCCGGCGGAAGTTCAAATGAAAATAAGCCGGAAAGCATGGGGTCTTCCTCAAAAATTGAAGGTAATCCCCCCAACGGGGCAATTAGCAAGAGTCTCCGATTTGGCAAGATTGATGAAGATAGAAACTCAACCGGAGAGTCCGTAGATTTTAAAGACACATTTAAAGTCGGAAATTACAATGATAAGAAAAATGGGAACCCAGAAGTTAGTGGCGTATGGTCTGCGTTTGATTTTTCAGACAGCGGATATACGCCGGAGTCGGATGTGACGGTAATTGTTCGCTTGGAATTTGAAAATGACGAAAAGAAGTGCATAGATGTTGCTTACGACGCAAAATCAGACAAAAACGGATGCGTTAAAATCGACCGAGTGTCTATTATAAATTTAGATGGCTCGAAGATAAATTCAACGGTCAATACAGATACTGATCTTAAGATAAGAATGAAAATTTCGAGCGTGGAAGGACGTCCGAAGGAGGTTTTCGGCCAAGACAACATTGTAAAGAATTCTCTTCCATCTACCGACATCAGATATTATGCCCAAGCACATGCCAGTTCAGAGAAAAAGTCGAACTATGCCCAGAGAGACAGGGCGGATGGTGGAGTTATAAAGAATTATGCAAGAAAACCTAATGAGAAAGAGATATATAACGGGGCGGTCAGAATCGATTTTTTAGAAATGGCAGTGAATGAAATTGATATAAACTAATTTGTTTGACAAACTTTTTCACGATAATAAACATATAATACTATGCAAAAAATTGCTTTTTATTTAACTATAATTTTAAGCTTTCCGTTATTGCTTGCCGGAGAAAATAGCTATGAAAAATCTAAAGAAGAAGCCGAATACTACCGAAAATTAAATTTAGCAAGAGCGTATGAGCGCGGCACTGTATTGAAGAAGGACGAAAAAAAGGCTTTTTTTTATTATTATAGAGCTGCGACAAATTGGAATTATACAGAGCCGGAAGCATTGGAATATTTGGAGAAGAAAGCAAAAGAGGGGAATCCATATGCCCAGTGGGGTTATGGAAGATACTACGATTATGATGAGCTTAGGTCGTATGATCCCGAAAAGGCTTTTTACTGGTACTCAAAAGCTGCTGAGAAAAACATTCCTGTTGCTTTAAATAATTTAGCTCTTATGTACATCTTTGGCCGCGGGGTAAAAAAAGATGTGAAAAAGATCAAAGAATTAATGTTAAAAGCCGCTGAACTTGGAATTGAAAGTGCACAAGAGTGCCTTGTTCGCCTATATAGTGGTTATTATGATGTAACAGAATCCAATTATAAAGAAGCGTTTAAGTGGATTGAAATACTTGTAAAAAAAGGTTCCTTATCCGCAAAATATAATATGGGGGTATGCTATTTTTACGGCAGGGGAGTGCCTGAAGATAAATCAAAAGCGGTAGAAATTTGGAAATCAATTTTGGAGGAAGTTGTAGAGGAAAGAAATTACATCAGAAATAAGGTATGTCGTACTCTCTATGAATGTTATAATAAAGGATCTGGCGTTGAAAAAGACGAAGAAAAATCTAAAGTAGTGTTATTATTTATGACCGGAGATCCATTGCGTTCTCGTAAAAAATTAGAAAAGGCTTTAGAAAAATATGGCACTATTATTCAATTTACATTTCAAAACCCGTTTTATTAAAGTTCCATCCAAATTCCGTGTGATTGAAATCACATTCTAATAAATATAATAATTTGTGACAAACTCCCAGATTGAGATGCGTTTTAGCGTCTTCCTATTAAGCGGATATAATTTGCAATTCAGCAGCGCTAATCTGCTTAAAGAAGAAGCGGTGCTAAATTACGGCATCAAGCGCCTTAAACTTGAAATAGACAAGGGATTTACCCGCTTTGTGGCTTGGACTCCCTAAAAAAGCTGTCTCAATTTGCAGAGAGTATATTGGAAGTTCTTCCCGAAGATGGAGAGCACTACTGGCAGCACGCTTTGCGAAAGCGCATAACATGCGTGCTGGAATATGTCCTATTTAAGTATGATACCCCATGTTTTGAAAATTTTTTAAATGAAATTTTTAATTTTTTAAGCCGCACGAATAAGCTTTTGTATGAAATCGGCAAATTTGAATTGGCAATAGAAGATATACTGAGCAAAACGTGTGAACATCGCATAGAGTACGAACATTTAAAGCGCAGGCTTGAGCGGCTAAAAGAGCTGTTCTTAGAGTGGCAGAATCTTGATAGCCGTACAAAGTCAAATGAGACTAGCACCATATCCAACCTGCTAAGCGCCTTTACGAACCCGTCTGTTGAAGGATTATTTAGTAAAATCGGTAGGCAAAGGCTGGATATGGAAAAAATTTTAGAAGGCGGAAAAATCGCGGTGCTTAGCTTTCCTGCCTGCGTTGACGGATTTTCAGCGGCAGTTGTGGCAAAGCTTTTAAAGGGCGGCTATTACAGGGCGATACAAAAGCGGCAAAATTTTAAGAGGCTTGCAGGAATAATAATGGACGAATACCCACTACTGGCAAGTTGCGGCCGCTTTGGAGACGGAGTAAATTTGCAGACTATTAGAAGCAAGGGAGGATTTGTGGTGGCCGCTACCCAGGGGCTGGTATCGCTTGATATGGCAGTTGGCAGAGTAAACCGCGAACAGCTTATGCTAAATTTTAATAACCGCTTTATATTCCACTCTGAGGAAAGGGAAGTAAAGGCGCTTGTTGACGAAATGAATCTCTTTTCTCCTGGCAGTAGAGTTGGCTTCTTCCCAAGCGGTTTGGAAAAGGTGTCGCTTAACGTAGAGGAGTTCCCTACGGGATACGCCGTAATAAAACTTGCAAACGGCTTTAAGACCAAAAGTCCGGTTCAAATTGAAAGGCTTTTTATAGAATCTCCTACCCCCCAACAGCCCGAAAATAGTGATCCCCTCCGCAACTGCATGGACAAACTCCGCTCAGCCGCAAAGTCTGTCTTTGGGCAAAATAAGTGCAATTCAATTTTGTTTTAAAAGTGAATTTGGCATAATCATATCTTCCATGTTTAAAATAATCATCAAGTTAACATGAAAGGTTGATGACAAAAGATTAAACTTTATTTATCAGCAAAGTATATGTTTTGGTTAACGAACTTTGAATATATACTAAAATCAATCATAATACTCATAGAAATAAGCAACAAATCTTTTACTATTTGGATTATTTATGTATACTTTTGTCGGATTATTATATTTATCTCGTTCCACAATTTCAAAGTCAGAATATTCGTTTCATGGACTAGAATACCAGCCCATACGGTGTCAGATTTATCAAACTTGTATTTTGTAGTTCCCGTGATTTTCCTGTTTTTTAAATCCAAATTTGAACTTGATACGACCCTATTTTTTTCTTTGTGTTCAACCACTACATAATTAACCTCTACTCCTTTTGTGGATGTGAATTTTCTTTCCGTTTCATTTTCTTCAATATAGATGATACTTTTTATTTCACCTTTTTCATCTAAACTTATTTTTGCAACCAAATTCCTTTTATCATTATAGTCAAATTTATATCTCAAAGACGTTCGATTCTTGTCTTTGAATACTGAATAAAAAGTTTCCGAGATGGATTTTCCATCTTTGTCATATTCATTTTCTCGTATGGAAACGAAGTACCTATTAACATTACCGTCGACTCCAACATTGTAGCTCTCGGAGATTATTTTCTTTATATCTCCTTTAAACCCCCAGTAAAGATAATGTTCATTTACTACTTCGGAATATGCATACGATATAAAACCAAATATAACACAACATAATAATATTTTTCTTATATCTATAACATTTACTCTATGAAATCATCAGAAATTATAATAATAGCCGCCACTGGCTTTTACCGTGTTACCAAGGATTTCTTTTATTTTCGAGTTATATAAATCGTTGGCTAGTTCTTCATTTGTTATATTATTAATTAAAGCTTGTTTTACTATTTTGTCACATTCAAGGCTTACAGTAAGTAATTCCAGATATAGTGCTCTGGGTTTATATTGAATGTATATTTGCACAATACCATGTTGGTTTTTCAACTCGTTTTCGCTTTCCATTAGTTTTCTTTTGGCATCGTATATGGCATTCATGCTGGGAGAGGCTATAAACTCCAGAGTACGCATGTCTCCGGAAATAGAATGCATTTCAAATAGTTCCGCGAGAACTTTCTTCACCGTTTGCGCCTCTAAAATCGCAGTGGTATTAATAAGCGTTGCAAAATCATTGCCGCTCGGTCCCGACAAAACGTCTACAACGCTTCCCAAATGCCTGTTTACGTCTATTCGAACATATTTCGCACTGCTTCCCTTTGCACCGCTATAATCGCTGTAATACGCATAGCCGTTTAGAAATATGCTATTAAATAAATTTATTACACTCTGCGATTTAGTCCATTCAGCGTAGTCTCTCTGCCTTGCCAGGTTAAGTGCAAGTTGAGTGACTCTCCTTTTCTTTAACGCCACCGCATGAGATTGCTCCCTTATAATACCACAAGTTTCAAGCTCATTCATATAATCGTCAAATTCTGAGGAAAGAGCCGGCTTGCGCAGGTAGTATTGACGAGTCAAGATAGAACAATATTTACTGTAAAAATAGCTTACCGTTTCCGGAGAAAGCTCTATCAATCTCATTATCCTATCCAATGAATTATTTGTCGAACTTCCAAGATCTTCTATCTCTTTTTTTAACCTTTTTACCGAAATCTCATCCGACTCTACTGTCTCTTCTGAAAATTTAGTATTGAGTACTTTTATTTCAATGTAAATAAGCTCTCCACATCTCCTCTCGTCGAACAAGTTTGCCCCCCTCTTATTTACGCTTTCTCTCAAGCGTTCTTTTGCATATTCATACTTTTCATCTTCGGACATAGCTCTCCAGCGGGACGCCATTTCAATATTGCTTTCGCACTCCGAAAGAGTTTTCCGGGCGCGTTTAATTGACGCCTTGTACGGGCTGTCTTTGGCGTATCTATCCGCAATAAAGCTTCGCGCATGCCGCAGGGACAAGGCCAACTCCTCCTCGGCCTGTTTCATTTCCGCTTCCGTAGCTTTCGATGCACCGTTTACCCCAAAAATTAGATTTACAAAATTCGGCAAAATGTCCGACGTAACCCGCACCCCGACGCTTCCGTATGATGAATTTGCGAACGAATCCGAAACGCAAAGCAGGAAAATCTGAATTGAAATAAACAACTTTTTCATATTTCAAAACGCTCACTTGCCGCGCTTCCCTTTCCATGGAACCCAATTCTTGTTCTTTGCCTTAAACTCAAAGCCGTCCGCCCCTATAGACCTTATTTCATACAATATTTTCTCCCGCGGAATAGTTAATTCAAGAGTTATGGAATCCAAGACTTTCCAGCTTCCCTTCTCGCTTTCCATGCGTTTGCCGCTATTTTGCACGCAAAAACTTCCGTCGGCCTTAAAGCTTGTGGGAGAGGATGGGGTGCTCCCATACCAGTCCGAAAGCCATTCGCCGACGAGAAATCCCTCCACACTCCTGCGCTCCTCCCAGTCCTCGAGTGCGGCAACATATTTTTGCCCTTCCTTTTTTTCGGCGTACCATTTTCCGCTAAAGTCCGAACCGTTCATTTTACCGATAAAAGTCCCGCCAATCCGCTTGGAGCCGTCGGTGTAGGGAGCGGCTTCCCATGCTATGTAATTTGAGTCGGATAATTTTACCCTGCCGTTTTCCAATAGGATTGCAGTCAAATTTACCTTCGCGATTGCGCCGTATGCCAGGCGCAACACTCCGCGCAAATGCGGGCCTTGGGGAGTGGTTGAATATGTATCCAACAAGTCCAGAGTCAGCTCCCTGCTCTCCTTGCCATCCAGAGTGTATGTTCCCGACCAGTGCCCGCCGTAAAAATCCGAAAATTTTGCGATGTATTTAGCCTCGGCAATGCGCTTCTCCGACAGCGCCTTGACTTCGCCCATCGCGTGGCTACCAAACTCGATAGCGCCGTTCGACCGCCATTCGGGCGACGCGCTTAATTGGAATGAAGACACCAGCTTGGAAATCCATTCCCGCCTTTTGCCCTCCTCCAAATTTTTTTTAAAAGACGCGCGAATATTATCGCGGACGGGCTTCACCTCCACCAAGAGGTTCGAGTTGCCAAAAAGTTTTCCGGAGGCGCGGCAGACGGTGCCGTCAAACGACATAACGCACGTTGCGTATTGCTCGCCAGCGGGGGTGTACGCAATTCTGGACTTATTTATAAAAAAGTATTTTTCGGCTCCGTCGGCGCCCGATATTTCCACTTTAAAATAATTTTTCGGCTTGGCGGGTTTCTTCCGGGAAAATCCGATGTCCAAAAGCTTCCGCTCAAGTTTGAGCAACTCCTCCTCGGCGTTTGACGAAAGCTTTATGTTTGCGTAAACCACGCCGTCTTCGGACCAATAAAAATCCTCGAGCGAAGCCGAGGCCGACAAGCTGTCGGCATAGTGTTCGAGAGCTCTCGAAAGTTCTTGGCCCCTGGATGGAGCCCGCATTATGTCGCACTCCTTTACGGCGATTGCAATCGATAGGACAAGGGCCGCAACGGCCAATATTCTCGTCAGTACTGTGTATGCGTTGAACATGTTTCGCAAGTTAAATTAACGAAAGATAAGCCAAATAATTTGCACAAATACGATGGCTCCCAGAATGGAAACGCGCTTAATTTGCCCCCTTTTAAAAGCAAGTTTTTTAAGGTATTCCAACCTCTGGTGATCCTCCGCCAAAGTTCCGCCGCAAACGCCGCGCGGAGTGTCGGCATACTTCGGATAAGCCTCGTCGCCGATCTTTGCGAAGCCCCCCTCCGGCGAGAAGTATGTCTTGCAAAAGGGGCATATTTCCCCTTGCTTCAGGTCGGGATAGCCGCAATTGGGGCACTTTACCTTCTTGCTCTTCGCCGGAAAGCCTTCGGGTAAGTTCTGCGAGAATTCGGAAAAATCTGAGGGCATGGTTCTACTGCGAATTATAATTGAGATTTGCGCGATAGTTTCTCTCGCCGCACAGCGCGACAAGCCGCACGGTCTTTTCTTCCGGGATTTCCCCGCCCGCCGCGACGACCCCCCCGACGGATTTCAATATTTCGCGTATTTCGGAATCTATCTCTCCTAAATCATCTCCGGCCGCCGAGCGCAAGGTTTTGACCGCGTTTTGTATTTTTGAGAATCGGCGGAGATTTCTTGTGTCTTGCGGAGAAATGCCGCGCCATATCAATTCAGTCTCCATGACGCACTCGTCGCGAAATTTAGAATTCGATCTGGCATTCAAATTATCGCTTATGCTCGCATCTTCCGATATTAGCATAAAGCTCATCGCCGCGAGAAAAACCCCGATAATTGAGGCCTCCGCCACTATGGGAATCAAGGGAGACTCATTGTTTAGGAACATAAATAGGACTCCCGTTGCAAGCGATACCGCGAAAAAAATGAATGTAATAAAAAGCTTTGGATATGCGTAGACCTCATGCGCCGCATCGCGCGAAGAAGTTGTGAAATAGAAAATTGGTCCGCACAGGTACGATAGAATCACGAAAATATAGGAGCACATTCGCGTCGTGGAATATTCTCCCTTTGCGAGATGGAAAAATAAAAAGCTAAATAATATCAGGAATACTGATATATTTATTCCCCAAAGAATTTTTCTTTTCATGTCTGCCTAGGCCTTTTGGGAGTTATCTTCTGAAGTTTGCCTCTCGGGGTTTGATTTTGAATCTTCATTGCCGCAGTCTGCAAGTTTGGTTCGGCATTTTGAACAAAACTTTGCTGTAGGCGGTAAAACTTTCCCGCAATTCGGGCATATTTTTTTCAATTCATATCCGCAATTCGAACAACATACATCTTCGTCTAGAACCTCAGAACCGCATTCGGGACAATACTGTGCTGGAGATCGCGTATTTGCTCGGTGAGATTCATTTTCAAAAGGTACATATTCTGATTTTGGTATTCCACCGCCTCCAACTCTATCCAATGCGGCTATCCCGAATGCTCCTGCAACACCATTTGGATTTCCTGCGGCAGTTTTATATATTTTCATTCCTTGTTGTGCCGTCCAATTTTGTCCAAGAATCTCCATTACGCCTCTTTCTCCCTTTGCTTCCTCCATCATGGCAATTTTTTCGGCTTTCTTCTTTTCAATCTCCTTTCTAGTTTCCATATTAACATCTATGGATTCTATATTGAATTTTTTGAGTTCCAAACCATATTCATCAAAAAATTCAGAAACTTTCGGTCTCATTGTTTCTGCCAATTCCTGATGATACATATTGATGTTTGCCAAATCGTCCTTTGAATTTCGCACGAATTCGGAGATGAGTGTTCTAACCTTTTCGAGCACGTCGCTGCGAAAGTTGTCTATTATATTGGATTTTGTTATTCCCACTTCGCCTTTTGAACCGGCATAGTTTCTGAAAAAGACCTCGGAATCCTTTATTCTTATGACATAGCTGCCGCGCGCGAGAATCGAACTTACAAGCCCGGAATAGGGGTCTATTATCGTCATCGGGGAAGTTGTTCCCCAGCGGGCGTCCATAAAGTCCGACTTGTCTATATAGTATATTTTACAGCTAAATGCGCTTGCTCCCAGCGAGGCAAAGCTCCTGAACTCCTGCACGAAGGGGTAGTTTTTTGTGGACAGCCTGTATCGCCCCTCCGAAAACACATTTTCCACTTTCCCGTCCTTTACAAATATGGCCTCCTCGGACGGATTCACAATAAGTTGTGAACCGCTTTTAAAATCCTCTCCGGCGAATTTCCAGATTGCGTATTTGACCCCCGAGGGCGCGTCGTTTTTTATTGTGGTGTAGAGCTGCAGCATTTCTATATTATGTTAATGTGTTAAAGATAGAGCAGATAGTTTCTCAAGTAGCTAATGAAAGCTATAAACGGAAGAAAGAAGATCATTAATAAAATACATAATAGCGAGATTATAAACATCACCAGCGTTGCACTATCGTCGCTAGTTTTTGTTACGCTCCCGTCGCTCCATTTTGTAACGGTCACATAAGTCGGCATACTCGCCGTGGTGGAGAATAGCCCTCCTATTATACGGCTGGAGACATGTGCGCCTTTTCGGGTATTTGCACGCTTAGTTCCCAGCCAATTGGGCACGCAAGACGCCGCAATAAACAAACACAATCCCGACACAAAATAAGAACTGTATGCGTGACAGACAAACGCCATTATGACAATAAACAATAAGGCACATACGATTAGCGTCTTAGAGCCGTCGAATTTACGGGTTGACGCCTTATTATAAATATCGACGCAATTATTGAAGGCGCTTATGACTTCGGGCGAGGTCGGGGCGATTTTTTCCACTCTGCGCAGAGCCTTTTTCGCGTTTAGGTATTCTTTGCGAGTAAACGGTAGAAAATGTTTCTCTTCCAAGTCGTCATCCCAATAGCCCCATTTCGAGAAGCCCTCCCGCAAAATGCCCGTACAATTTTCGGCATCTGCGTCTGAAAAAGGTGGAATCTCCGGAGATTTTATCCTTTTAATCTCAAAATACTCGCGGGAATAGCTCTTTTTAAAGGGCTTAAAGAGCAAATCGCAAACGATATGAACAAACATAAGCGCAAAAATCGCCGATGCCAATAGCGCCCACAGCGGAACTTCATCGCCGCCTATGCGGTATGCGGCGGTGCGGCCAAATACGACGTTTGCAAACAAAAAATAAAGAAAAGATACCGCTACTTTCTTCATTTTAACTGCGCTTAGGATTCGATAACAATCGGGGCGAAACGCTATTGTTGTTTTTCGATGGCAAGTTCATAAAAGGCTAATCTATTTTGTACTCCTTCCTTATTTTGGCTCTCTCTATTTCCTCTTTTAAAAGGCTGGGAACGCAGGTTTTCCCGACGGGATTTATGTATACGCCTATGGACTTTGCCATGACAATCGCAACGGGAATGCCCACTATTGAAATGAAAAGCCCCGCGATTTGAAAAACGGCTATTATAGCCATCCACCAGCCAAAACATACTATCCAGACAATCCCGAGGACCTTTCCCCATGTATTCCACAGTTTGGCGGCTCCCGCATCTCCCGCTTTTTCCATGGCAATCATTTCGTTGCCGAAAGGTTTTAGAAGAAACTTGCCAAATTCAAACAAGCCCTTTGCAATGGGCAAGCCCACAATTGTAACGGCCCAAAGGCCGGCGACTATCCAAACGACAATCGCGTTAAGGAATCCGAAGAACGGAAAGTACCACAATATGTTTCCCAAGGTTTTCATAGCAATTATATTTATATAGTTAAACTAAGCTTTAAGAACAAAAAATATTTAGTAAAATTTATTAAACAGCGTAACAGGCAGGGCCTCCGGACAAAGTCCGAAGGCTTGCTGTATCGATCCTTTATTCGCCTCTAAC
>ENA-UONT01002816-UONT01002816.1-human-gut-metagenome-genome-assembly--contig:-CS20-NODE-2816-length-11457-cov-4.446062_pt1 | contig 11457 bp, 6 predicted proteins | sample MGYA00242459_ERZ724006 | MGnify/ENA metagenome assembly ERZ724006 | reverse complement strand
CGTTCTGCACGGCCTTGTCCGGCGCGCCGCCGTATTCCAGCCAGCTCGAGTTGTGGTAGTATTCCGTCAAATGCACGCGGTTGGAAAATGCTACCGCGGCGTTGATCTTCACATTGTAAAGCGGCAGGTCTTCGCGGTCTCGCACGCGCTTTTCGGACTGCCAGAACTGCACGGAGGTCAGCGCATCTTCGCCCACCAACTCGCGCACATGATCTAAAATGCCGTTTTCGTAGCAGAATTCCGTCGTCTCGAATTTGCGCGGCGAAACTTCATTTTTGAAAATAAACTTCACGCCCGCGTTGACGATGGCCTGCCGCTTGATAATGTCCGTGTAATAGTCCGCCGGCACGTCAATGTCTGTAAACACCTTGATATCCGGCTTCCAGCGGATGCGCGAGCCTGTGGCCTTCTTGCCGTAAGGCTCCTTATTGAGTCCGCCTACGTTCTCACCGTGCTCAAAGTGCAGCGTATAGCGGAAGCCGTCGTAGCGAATATCCGCGTCCATGTATTCGGAGGCATACTGCGTGGCGCACAGACCGAGACCATTCAGGCCCAGCGCGTAATCGTAGTTGCCGCCGTCATTGTTGTTATACTTGCCGCCCGCATACATCTCGCAGAACACAAGCTCCCAGTTGTAGCGCTCCTCACGCTTGTTGTAATCCACCGGGATGCCGCGGCCGTGGTCTTCCACCTCAACGGAATGGTCGGCATAGCGCGTGACGGTGATCTCCTTGCCGTAGCCCTGGCGCGCCTCATCAATGGAGTTTGAGAGGATCTCGAAAATCGCGTGCTCGCAGCCGTCGAGACCGTCTGAGCCGAATATGACCGCCGGACGCAGACGTACACGGTCCGCACCCTTCAGACTTTTGATGCTGTCGTTGCCGTAGGTTTGCTTTTTAGCCATTCACCATGTTCCTTTCCTCAAGCGGGCAAAATAATACCCGCACGGGATTGCCCATAAACAAACGTAAAGGGAATGCAAATGAGCACATTCCCTTTCGTCAAAAAATTATTCGTTCGTGTTCGCTTCCGGTTCCGTCTGCGCTTCGGTCGGCAGCTCTGTCGTTTCCGGCGCTGCCGCTTCTGCCGGGATGATGCCCGCAGCGGCAGTCTGTGCGCTCGGCAGCAGCTTGCCGTTCATCACGTCAAGGAACTCTTCGGCGTCCAGCTTTTCGCGCTCAAACAGCACACCCGCCAAACGGTGCAGCAGGTCAATGTGTTCGGAGAGCACTTTCTTCGTCTTATCGTACGCGTCGCAGATGATGGACTTAATCTCCTCATCAATCTCCGCGGCGGTCTCCTCGGAATAGTTCGAGACATGACCCATCTCCTTGCCGAGGAACGGATTGCTGCTGTCCGCACCGTACGTAATCGGACCAAGACGGTCGCTCATGCCGTACTTTGTGACCATCGCGCGGACGATCTTCGTGGCGCGCTCAATGTCGTTCGATGCGCCCGTAGAAATATCGTCAAGCACCAAGGCTTCCGCCACACGACCGCCCAGCAGCACGATGAGCTCCTCGCGCATCTCGTTGCGGCTCTGGTAGGACTTATCCTCCGTCGGCAGGTGCATCGTGTAGCCGCCTGCCATGCCGCGCGGGATGATGGAAATCTGGTGCACCGGGTCCTGCGAATCGCAGAAGTACGTCGCAATGGCGTGTCCTGCCTCGTGGTACGCGGTCAGCTTCTTCTCTTTGTTTGTCATCACGCGGCTCTTCTTTTCGGTGCCAACAACGACCTTGATCGTCGCTTCCTCGATTTCCCCCATCGTGATGGACTTGTGGTCCTTGCGGGCCGCAAGCAGCGCCGCTTCGTTTAAGAGGTTCTCAAGGTCTGCACCGGTAAAGCCGGCGGTGGATTTTGCAATGGTGGAAAGGTCCACATCCGGTGCAAGCGGCTTGCCCTTTGCGTGTACGCGCAGAATATCCTCTCTGCCGCGCACATCCGGGTAGCCCACCATCACCTGGCGGTCGAAACGGCCGGGACGCATCAAAGCCGGGTCCAAAATATCCGGGCGGTTCGTTGCCGCAATCATGATGACACCCTCGTTCGCGCCGAAGCCGTCCATCTCAACGAGCAGCTGATTCAGCGTCTGCTCACGTTCGTCGTGGCCGCCGCCGAGACCCGCGCCGCGCTGGCGGCCCACGGCATCGATCTCATCGATGAAGATGATGCACGGGTGGTTTTTCTTGGCTTTGTCGAACAGGTCGCGCACACGCGATGCGCCGACACCGACGAACATCTCCACGAAGTCGGAACCCGAAATGGAGAAGAACGGCACACCGGCTTCGCCTGCAACGGCGCGCGCCAAAAGCGGTTTACCGGTGCCCGGAGGGCCAACGAGCAGCACGCCCTTCGGAATGCGCGCACCGAGCTCGTTATACTTACTCGGACGTTTTAAGAACTCCACAATTTCGCGCAGCTCTTCCTTTTCTTCGTCCGCGCCCGCCACGTCCGCAAACGTCGTGCGGCGCTTTTCGTCGTTTATTTGCTTGACTTTCGCTTTGCCGAAATTCATCTGGTTTCCGGCTCCGCCGCCGCCCATGCGCTTCATCATGAATACCCAGAACGCCACAAGCAGCGCGATCATCAGCAACGTCGGAATGAGGCTGACAAGCCAGCTCGTCTCCGCCGGGCGGATGACATCCTGCGTCATGCGATTATTCGGATGTTCCTCGTTATACGACTTGATGTAGTCCGAAACATCGTTGTAGAACAGGTTCACGTTCGGCACCGTGTAGCGCACAACGGATTCCTTTTTGCTGCTGTCCTCTGTCACGGTCAGCTTCATCTCGCCCGTGCCCAGGTTCAGCGAGTATGCGCTCACCTTGCCGTCTTCAAAGTAAGACAGTACATCGGAGTATTTCAGCCCCGTCTGGTCTGCCCCGCGGTCAAACAGAAGCAAAAGCAGCACGACGAGCAAAATCGGAATACCGAGGTAGATCAAAAGATTGCGAATGATTTTATTGTTGTTGCTGTTCAAGTTCCGACCTCCCGGAAATCAAATTGGATACAAAGCGTACCCTTAAATAGAAACAGAAACTTTTTTATCAAAACGGAAGCTTAGACTTCACCGTAGACTTCAGGTTTCAAAACGCCGACAAACGGCAGGTTTCTGTACTTCTCATCAAAATCGAGACCGTAGCCCACGATGAACGCATCGGGAATATCGCAGCCCTTGTATTTTGCGTAGACCTCCACCTCGCGGCGCTCCGGCTTATCGAACAGCGTGCAGATCTCAATGCTGTTCGGCTCGCGGCTTTTCAAAAGGTTTACAAGGTAGTGCAGCGTCTTGCCACTGTCGAGAATATCCTCAACAATCACGATATCATAGCCCTTCAGGTTGATGTCGAGATCCTTGATGATCTTGACAACGCCGGAGGTCTTCGTGCCGGAGCCGTAGCTCGAAACGCACATGAAATCGATGCGGGCCGGAATCGTAATGGCGCGCATAAGGTCTGCCATAAAGACGACAGAACCCTTCAAAACGCTGACAAGCAGCAGGTTTTTATCGGCGTAATCGCGGGAAATTTCCGCGCCCACGCGCTTGACCATGCTGTCGATGTACGCTTCACTGTACAAGACTTCTTTGATATCGTTTAACATTGTGTTTTCCATTCGGATGACCCTTTCCTCAAAATTCTTTCCGCTTTATATGCGGGTTATGCCTGCCGTGTCCGTCACCGTAAGCTCCAGTGCCGGGAAATTCGGCTTTGCCGCATAGCCCTCCGCCGCGCCGACCGCTTCGATCCAGATGATCTCACCGTCTTTTTCAAGCAGCAGTAAACGGTTGCGCGCCGCCGCCGGAATGCGCAGTTCATTCAGGATTTTTTTGACCGATTTCGTCACGCCGCGCCCTGCGGGTCTGAAAACATCGCCCGCGCGCCGCGTCCGTACTCTCGGAACATTCGTAATTTTATCACAATCCGAAAAGTTTTGGAATAACAAATTATGAACTTTCCGGTCGATTTCTTCTTTTTCGGGAATTTTTTTCTCCACAAACAGCGTTTTCCCGTTCGGAAGCACGTTTTCGCCCGCTCTCAGCGGAACAGAAAACACATTCTGGTCTTTTATCTCCCGGTTTTTTCGCACTGTGAGTGTGTCCTGCTTCGCCTCCAGCACGATGTCCCCCGGCAAAGAGAGGCTGCCGCCCATGAAAACGCAGCTCGCCGCCCTGCAGATGTGCTCATAAGAGAGCCGCCCGTAAGACGATAACAGCAGTTCCAGTGCCGCGCGCAGCACCGCCTCGTGTGCGCTCCGCAAAATTTCCAAGTCATACCCGTAAGGCGTTTTCGCTTTACAGAGCAATTCATTCGCGCACGCAAACACAAATTCATTCTGCAACCGCATGCTCTCCGCAAAGCGGGACGCCGCCTGCGTCATCTGCGGGTTTACATCCTTCAGCACCGGCAGCACGCTGTGGCGCAGCTTATTGCGCGTGTAGTCCACCGTCAAATTCGTGGAGTCCGTCACGTAGTCAAGTTGATATACTTTACAGAGATGCTCCACCTCTGTGCGGGAAATGTTCAAAATCGGGCGATAAATTCTGCCGCGCCGCGGCGGAATGCCCCCCGCGCCGTGCGGCCCCATGCCGCGCGTCAGGTTCAAAAGCAGCGTTTCGGCATTATCGTCGGCGTTGTGCGCCGTGGCGATGCACCCGTTTTCCCCTGCTTCCTCCGCAAAGCACGCGTAGCGCACGCGCCGCGCGCATTCCTCCACGCCCTCGCCGCTTACGGCCGCAAGCGCGGGGATATCCTTATAGATCACCTTGCAGTGAAGTTTAAGTGCTTTACAGTAGTCCTGCACAAATTCCGCATCGCGGTCGGCTTCCGCCCCCCGAATACCATGGTGCACATGCACCGCAAGCAAACGCTCCGCGCCGTACTTCTGTACAAGCAAATACGTCAGCAGCACGGAATCCGCCCCACCGGAAAGCCCCACGACAATTTTTCCCGTCTCCGGCAGATCATACCGCACGCGGGCGAGGATGTCCTCAGCTTTCATGACGCACAACTTCCTGCGATGTAAAGCGCATGAACTCACCCTGCCAGTGCAGCGGCACGCTGCGCAGGTCGCCGTGACGGTTTTTCGCCACGATGACCTCGGCCTTGTTTTTGTCCACGTCTTCGGGCGAAGCCTTTTCGTTCGCGTAGTACGCGTCTCGGTACAGGAACAGCACGATGTCGGCATCCTGCTCGATGGAGCCGGAATCTCGAAGGTCAGAAAGTACCGGGCGGTGCTCCTGTCGCTTTTCACCCGCACGGGCAAGCTGCGCCAATGTCACAACCGGGATATTCAGCTCTTTCGCCATGATCTTGAGGCTTCGCGTGATCTCGGAAATTTCCTGCACGCGGTTATCAATGCGCTTTGCACTGTTCATCAGCTGTAAGTAGTCGATGATGACAAGATCAACATTTTTTAAACGACGCACTTTTGCTTTCATCTCCGGCACCGTAATGCCCGGGGAATCATCGAGGTACAAATCAGCCTTAGAGAGAATATCGCCCGCCTCCACAAGGCGCGTCCATTCGCCCTCCGTCAAGTCGCCCGTGCGCAGCTTTGTGCCGCCGACGTATGCCTCCGTGGAAATGATACGGGAAGCGAGCTGCTCCTTGCTCATTTCCAGCGAGAAAAACGCCACGCGCTTGCCCGCCGTGATGGCGGCATGGCGCGCAATGTTCAGCGCAAAGCTCGTTTTGCCCATGCCGGGTCGCGCGCCGATGATGACAAGGTCGGAGCGGTTCAGGCCCGTGATCGTGTTATCCAGCTCGCGGATACCCGTAGGGATGCCGCGGTACAGGTCTTTGTCCGGCGAATTCAAGCGGTCAAGGCGTTCAAACGTCTCAAACAGCACTTCGTTCAGGCGCTCAAGACCCTTTAACGCCTTGCCCTGGCGGATGTCAAAAATGCGCTGCTCGGCGGAATCCAAGAGGAGCGAGGTTTCGCCGGTGTCCTCCATGGCGTCATCCAAAATGCCGCGCGCCGCCTGAATGAGCATACGCAAATCGTAGCGGTCACGCACAATGGTGCAGTAACGCTCCACATTCGAGACGCTCGGCACAAGCTGCGCAAGCTGCATCAGATACACCTTTCCGCTGCCCTCATCGAAGTTTTCCTCTTCGCGCAGGTGCTCCAGCAGCGTGACGAGGTCCACCGGCTGGCCTGCCGTGAACATATCGAGCATCGCGCTGTAAATCGTGCGGTTATTGACCTGATAAAAATAGTCCGCGCGCGGCAGCATTTCCGCCACGGTCGAGAGACAGTCGGGCTCCAGCAACACCGCGCCCAGCACCGCCTGCTCGGCCTCTGCGCTGAACGGCATCACCGTTCCGGGCAGTGCCGGCGTATTCAGTTGAAAATTATCTTCCGGCATTTTTACCACCCTTTTTGAGTAAAATTACTTCGCAGTGAAAACGATTTTCTAATCGTAAACGACTTTTAGTCATTGCAAAATTTAATGCTGCGCATCAAGGAAATCAGACTTTTACTGTGCTTCGGTCACCGATACCGCCAGCTTTGCGGTGATGCCGTTATAGAGCTTCACCTCAATGTGATAGCCGCCGAACGCCTTGATGTCGGTGTCGAGGTGGATCTTGCGCTTGTCGATGTCGAAGCCGTACTGCTTTTTAATCTCCTGCGCAATCTCCTTTGCGGTGACGGAGCCGAACAGTCTGCCGCCCTGGCCCGCCTTTGCGGTGACGCGGACGGTCTTGTCCTTCAAAGCTTCCGCAATACGCTGCGCTTCTTCGGTCTCGGTTTTCACTTTATATGCCTTGGAGGCCTCGGCGTTTTTCAGCTCGTTCATCACCTGTGCGTTCGCTTCCTTTGCAAGCTTGCGCGGCAGCAGGAAATTGCGTGCGTAGCCTTCTGCTGCATTGATGAGCTCGCCTTTTTTGCCTACACCTTTTACATCTGCTAAAAGTACAACTTTCATGGTCGTATCTCCTATCGTTTAAATCTATCGCTAAAGCAGTCAAACGGCTTCGCGCCGCTTTGCCGCATTAGTTATTCTTTTTCGTCGCTTCGGAAAGCTTTTCGTCCAGCACGCGGATGAGTGCCTTGCGCACATCGTTCGTGGTGCTGTTTTTAATCTGCGCGCCCGCCATGTTGAGGTGACCGCCGCCGCCGAATTCCTCCAGCAAAATCTGCACGTTCACGTCGCCGAGGCTTCGTGCCGAAATGGCAATCTCATTGCCCACGCGGAAAATGACGAACGACGCGCGCACGCCCTGAATGGACAGCAGCTCGTCCGCCGCCTGCGCCGCCGCAATACGCACGTTCGGGAATTCCCAGTTGGAGCACGCAATGGCGCAGCCCTTGTAAACCTCCGCACCTGCCACAAGCTGAGAGCGCTCTTTATAGGTATCGAGCGAATTTGCAAACATCTTCTTCACTTCCACCGTGTCGGCGCCGCGGCGCTTTAAGTAGGCGGAAGCTTCAAATGTGCGCACGCCCGTCTTCAAAACGAAGTTTTTTGTGTCCAGCATAATGCCGGAAAGCAGCGCCGTCGCTTCTTTTTTATTGAGCGCGGAGCTGTTGATATACTGCACGAGCTCCGCCACCATTTCGGAAGCCGAGCTGGCGTACGGCTCATGGTAAAAGATGATCGCGTTTTCAATGTGCGTCACCATCATGCGGTGGTGGTCGATGACGACCACGCGCGGAATGGCCTTTAAAACTTCTTGGCTCTCCACAAACGAGGTGGAATGTGTGTCCACCACAATGAGAAGCGAGCGCTGCGTGCAGCGGTCGAGCGCCTCCTGCGGGGTGATGAACATGTTTTCATACTCCGGCTGATGCTCAAACGCGTTGATAAGCGTCGTCGCCATAGAGCGGCCCTTGTCGATCACAATGCTTGCACGGCGGTCAAGGCCTTTCGTCACAGCCGCCCACATGCCGACCGCCGCACCCACGGCGTCAAGGTCGGAGTTCGTGTGCCCCATGATGAAAATATGGTCGCTCGATTTAATGTGGTCGGAAAGCGTCGCGGCAATAACGCGCGTGCGCACCTTGGCGCGCTTTTCAACACCCTTGGAGAGGCCGCCGAAGAACTCGTATGTACCGTCCTGCTGGTAGATGGCCACCTGGTCGCCGCCGCGGCCGAGCGCCATTTCCAGTGCCTGACGGGCATGCAGTTCGCTTTCCGTCGCCGTTACGCCCGCGCGGCCGATGCCGATGGAGATCGTGGCAGACATGTTATTCTCACCCTTCACGGCGCGCACGCTGTCCAAAACGGCAAAGCGCTTCGTTTTCGCCTCTTCAATGTGCTGGTCGTCCGTGATGAGCATATAACGCCCGTTCGTCATGCGGCGCAGAAAGCCCTCCATGGTGTCGATCGCCCAGCTGCGCAGGACGGATTCCACCTCGGATGTGATGCGGGAATCCTCACTGCCGGAGGCATCGCGCGTCAGCTCCTCGCGGTTATCAAACGAGATAACCGCAATGACCGTGCGCTTTTCGCGATAATCGCGCTGAATCTGCTTATAATACGTGTCGTCCACAAAGTAAAGCACACTGCCGCTTTCGGTGCGCAGGCCGTAGGCCGTAAACTCGCGGTCGCCGTAGGAAACGGAGGTTCCGTTTTCGGATAAAATCTGACGCAAAGTCTTCGGGTAAATGTACGCCGCAATGTTATCGCCGCAGCCTTCGCCGTTTTCGGTGAATAACTCCTGAAAGCGCTCGTTCGTCCAGACGATGTCGCCTGCCGAGCCCAGCACCGCAAGGGGCAGCGCAAACTGCCCGAGGTTGCGCTGTTCATCGGCGGAAAGCACCTTTCTCGCAGCTCTGAGCGCCGTGTACACATGCACGCGGTAATGCAGGTCGGTCATGATAACCGCTGCCAAACACAGGCCGGAAACCGTGATCTCCACCGCAAACAGAATCTTATTCTGCGTATAGCTGAAGCACGCCATAATGAACATGACCGCTGCCATAACATAATAGACCGGCGAGGTCGCCCAGATGCGTCGCTTGTTCATTTCCCGTCTCTCCTTCTGAGGGGAACCCCCAAGAAACTAATCTAAACTTAAACTGAATTTAAACTTCCATGATGATCGGCAGGATCATCGGGCTGCGCTTTGTGCGGTTATATAACAGTCTGGAAAGGTTGTCGCGCACACGCAGCTTAATGGCGCTCCACTCGCGCACGTTTTCGTCCGCGCACTGCTCAATCGTACTGTTGACAAGCCGTCTCGCCTCGTCCATCAGCGCCTCGCTCTCGCGCACATACACAAATCCACGGGATACGATATCCGGACCGGAAACAACTCTGCCGGAGCCTGCCTCAATCGTGCACACCGCAATGATGAGACCGTCTTCCGCAAGGTGCTTTCTGTCGCGCAGCACAATGCTGCCGACGTCGCCCACGCCGAGGCCGTCCACCATAACTGCGCCCGCCTGTACATCGGGCAGCTGTTTCATGTAGTCTTCATTGATCTCCACCACGCTGCCGACATCGCCGATGAAAATGTTCTCCGGCGGCATGCCCATGCTGACGGCCACGCCCGCATGCTTGCGCAGGTGCTTCTGCTCGCCGTGCACCGGGATGAAGTACTTCGGCTTCGTCAGCGCCTGAATAAGCTTCAGCTCTTCCTGACACGCGTGGCCGGAAACGTGCACCTCGTACATGGATTCGTACACCACATCGCAGCCGCGCTTCAAAAGCTCGTCTACAACGGTGCCGACCATCTTTTCGTTGCCCGGAATGGGGCGCGCGGAAATGATGATCATGTCGTCCTCACCGACCGCGACCTGACGGTGGTCGGCAAACGCCATGCGGGTAAGCGCAGACATCGGCTCTCCCTGGCTGCCCGTCGTGATGAGCACAATCTGCTCCTTCGTGTAACGGGAGATCATGTTGAGGTCGATGAGCAGACCGTCCGGCACTTTGAGATAACCGAGCTCGCTCGCAATGGACATGACGTTCACCATGCTTCTGCCGGAAAGCGCCACTTTTCTTCCGTACTTTTCCGCGCAGTTGATAATCTGCTGCACGCGGCTGATATTCGACGCAAACGTCGCGATGATGAGTCGCTTTTTATTCGCTTCCGCGCGGGCAAAGAGTGCGTCAAACGTCGCGTTCACCTTCTGCTCCGTCTGTGTGTAGCCGGGGCGCTCTGCGTTCGTAGAGTCCGCCATCAGCAGCAAAACGCCCTCCTGACCGAGCTGCGCAAAGCGCGCAAGGTCGATCATGCCGCCCTGCGTGGGGGTGAAATCGATCTTAAAGTCGCCCGTGTGGACAATGACGCCCGCAGGTGTGTGCAGCGCAAGACCCACATCGTCGGAAATGGATTGGTTTACGTGGATAAGCTCCACGTCGAAGCAGCCGAGCTGAATGTGCGAGCCCGCCGTTGTGACGTTCAGCTTCACATAGCCGAGGTTGTGCTCCTTGAGCTTATTCGCAATCAGCGCCACCGTCAGCGCCGTGCCATACACCGGCACATTGATCTTTTTGAGCAAATACGGCAGGGAACCGATGTGGTCCTCATGACCGTGCGTGATGACAATACCGCGGATGCGGTCCTTGTTTTTCTCAACAAATGTGAAATCCGGAATAACCGCGTCGATGCCGGGCATTTCCTCGTCCGGGAAGGCAAGGCCGCAGTCTACGATAACCATGTCGTTTTCGCACTCAAACAGCGTGAAATTCTTGCCGATCTCATTTAAGCCGCCGAGGAAATACGCGCGCACAGAGGGCTTCTGCTTTGTGCGTCTGCCCCTGCCCTTGTTATTTTTCGTCTGCGTGCTTTTTGTTGTCTTAGCGGGTGCTTTTTCACCGTTTGGGGCCGATTTTACCGTTTTCGTCGTCTTTTTGTGTGCGTCCGTGTTTTGCGCGGTACGCGTGCGCTTCGGCTTCGTCTCTTTTGTTTCGCTCACGGTTTGCTGTGCCGCTTCTTCTTTTACCTGCGCGTTTTCCGTTCTGCGCGTTTTCTGGCGTCTCACCGGCTTTTCGATGGGGCCGGAAATCTTGCCGATGAAGCTTTCCCCTGCACCGCTGAGGGGCTGGTCCTGCTGCTTTGCAGGCGCGTCGCCGAGCGACGTTAATTTCGTCATTTTTCTGATTCTTTTTTCTGCCAAATTGACCTTCCTTTCAAATAACACAGGCGCACTGTCGCAATTCACGCAAGAATAAGGTATACAAAAGCACCACCGATGCTCTACGCAGTGTCGCCTTTCGGCATGAGCAGAATAAAACGCACGCAAGTCCGCGCCGCCTTCTGCTTTTCTTTCTTCTGTTTTTTCCGTTCAACACATGTAAATCAAAACACCGCAGCGTTTTTTTCATTATCCGTTACACGTACCGTTTACGTGCAAAGTGTCAGCCGTTCACGCATGCGAAAAATACCCGCACACAAAAAGATAATTCTATTTTACGCTATTCTCCCCGTGCTGTCAAGCCGCGTGCCGTTTCGCTCTGTACGGAGTTTGGGCACACCGCAGAGGTTCTATTCCCATATT
>ENA-UONT01002812-UONT01002812.1-human-gut-metagenome-genome-assembly--contig:-CS20-NODE-2812-length-11467-cov-6.163600_pt1 | contig 11467 bp, 9 predicted proteins | sample MGYA00242459_ERZ724006 | MGnify/ENA metagenome assembly ERZ724006 | reverse complement strand
GCAGAGTTTGCGCCCGCAGGCGCAAATAGAGTGTTAACCATTTTCTCCGGCGACACGTGCGTCGGAGTGCTTTACGGCTCGCAAACGTGCGAGCGTTAGCGAGTGCGCTGCGGCGAGCCGCATTTTCCTCAAACGAACCCCTCAACGGAGTGGGGTTCGTTTGATTACAAAAAGCTCATATCCTGAATATACCAGGTGTCGTTGCGGCGGATCCAGAGCATTTCGTATTCCACGAGGTTCTCGCGCGTTTCGTTGCGTGTCGCCGTGGTGAAGTTCGCCATGCCCTGACAGAGAAAGGCGTCTTCGCCGAGCGGGACATAGCCCCACGATTTGACCTCGTTGAACGTGACCGTGAAGCCGCGCGTCCAGTGCAGCGTGTCGAGCGCGTACTGGAAGTAGAGCAGCAGCGGCGAGCCCGGCACAACGTATCCGGCAGGGTAGTTCACCGCGGTGTTGCCCGCGCCGTATCCGGCGATTTCACGCATGTAGTTCTCCACACGCTCGTGGCACTCGTTTTGGAGCGTCTCGTTTCCGGGCAGCTCAAAGGTCGGGAAACCGTCGGCGCCGGTCATCGGCTCGAGCGGCGTGTCGTCCGGCAGCGTGGCCGTAAAGGCCGGATCGCTGTAAAGTCCTCCCGCGGCGTATACCGTGTAGACCGGCAGCGCTCCCGCAAGCTCGTCCGGAACATCCACATGTGTGGAGAGCGGGGCAAAGGAGACCGCCTGCGCATCGGAGAGCGGCGCGCCGCCCGCCGTGACGGTCGCTTCCTGCGGCGCGGTCACGCGAAAGGCGTGCGTCCCGGCGTCCGGGACGGTATAGTCAAAGCGTGTGCCGTCCGAGTAGAGCAGGAGAACGCCCGCCTCGCGCGATACGTCCACCTGCGCCGTCTCATAAATGCCCGGAACGGTGTACGTCACGCGGTAAGGACAGGTGTCGAACTGCGTTTCAAGCTCTGATATGCCGGTGTAGGGAACATGACTGTCCGTTATATATTCCTCGCCGAGGGCGATGCCGTTTACGGAGACCGCCGAGCCTTCCGGCACCGTGACGGTAAGCGTGCGTGCCTCGGCGTGCAGCGCACCGAGCGGCGCAGGTTCAACTTTCCACGCGCGGCTGGCCTTATCGTAAGCCGCGTTTAGACGCAGAAGATCGTTTTCTCCGGCGGAGAGAATATAAACCGGCGCATTTCGTGAAGTGTTTTCACTGTCCCGCCGGAACGAAAACTTTTGCCCCTGTACGGCGGCGTCGAAGAGGTCTCCGGCGACGGTCTCGGCGTTTTCAAAAACGCTCGTCTCCGGAGCGCAGAGCGAAACGTATTTCGCGCGCCATTCGGCGGTATCGGTCGTGTCGAGAAGTTCCTGCACGGCGTCCTCCGCCGTGACCGGCGCAAGCGCGCCGCCGGGGGAGAAGTACATCCACGCGGCCGCGCCGCCGACGAGCGCCACGAATACGAGAAGGCAGATCAGAAGAAGCGTTGAGCGTTTCATATTCCGTCCTCCTTACTGCGCCGGCATCACGACGACTGCCGTGGGGATGCCCCGCGGCCCGCCGGACGTGTTGCACACGTTCACATACTCGCCGTTGAAATACATATCGCTCGAAGCGCCGCCGTCCAGATTCCCGGCATTCACCGCGCCGTATTCTACCATGATCTCGGCAAGCTGCTGCCGGGAAACGCCGAGCACCGCGGGCTGGCGTCCCTGCAGCACAACAAAGATGACCGCGCCGTCCGCGCGCTGCCCGACGGCGGTGCGCGGCTCCACATAGAGCGCGTCAAGCCCCGGGCGGATCTCGCCGTTTTCTACAAGCGTCGGACCGTAAGCTAAGGCCCACTGCAGTCCCATCTCCACGCACTGGCCGCCGTAAAACTCTCCCACATGGAGCTGGCCGGAGCCGTCCATGCCGACGGTGGAGGAATAGCCGCCCCAGAGAAGCTCGCCGTTGGCCACCACGTTGCCGATGGGCATGGCGCCCTTGCCGGCACCGCCGGGGTCCTCAAAGCCGCCGCCGTTGATGGCGAGCACCGCGCCGGAGTTTTCCGCGTGCTCCGCCACGGAGTAGCCGCGCATATCCGGACTGAACACCGGGCAGACGGAGACCTGCAAACGCATCGGATCGTCGATCACGGCGATGTAGCCGCTCCAGCGCTTGCCGACGATGCGCGCTACGAGCAGCCCGTCCTCATCATAGAGAACTTCTTTATAGTTATACCCGTTCTCCGCGGCATCCTCCGACGGTATGGGCGCGGGCGAGGGGGCTTCGCCGGTCTGCACGGCGGGCGCGGCGAAAACGGAGAGCGTCGTATCGTGCGCCGCGGCAGCGGCGGTCTCTCCGGCAGGGCCGGGCTGCGCGGACGCGGCGGCATACGCACCGTATGCAGCGCCTCCCGCGACGACGACCGTCAGCGCCAGCGCCAAAACAACGCCGAGCGCGCCGGTCGTTTTTCTTTTTCCGTCTGCGGCCATAGCTTTCTCCTTTGATTCTATAATAATTTGTTATTATATTATACCCAAGAAAGAACAGCCGTGCAAGCGCTATTTAAGTTAACGATAAAATATTATGGTAAACAGAAAACGAGGCGGTGAAGAGGATAGAAGAAACAGCCGACTCCGGCAAGGACGCGGGGTGAGCCGGGCTTTTCGCTTTCTTTCCGGGAAGCGATCCGGTCAGCCATCGCAGGCTTCAGGCAAAGCAAAAGAGCTTGCCGCCTGCAATTTGCAGACGGCAAGCTCTTTTAACCGTTTGAACGGATTCGGTCATATTTTCACGCTTGGAGGTACTTCCTCTTCAGGTCTTCTTTTCAAAGGCATAGCCGCAGCGCGGACAGGTGATGCGGATCTTTCCCTTGCCGCGCGGGACGCGCACGACCTCCCTGCAGCTCGGGCAGCGGAAGAAAGCATAATCCTTTCTCTGGCGGAAGCAGCTTTTGAGCAGCCGGAACGAGCCGAAAAAGCGGTTCCGGTACGAAAGATACTTCCGGTTTTCCTCGCTCCGGGCTGCGACCTTCCGCGAGAAAATGCGCACATAGCACCAGATGAGCAGCGCGAGCGCCGCCGCGGAGAATACGGCGGAGAAGAAAGTGCTCTTCCCGCGTACGGCGACGGAGAGGAGAATGCATATACATCCGCATACGGAAAGAAACCGGCCGAGCGCATCTGCGCCGTACCGGCCGGCCATGAAGGCGGTAAAATTTCGGTTGGGGGAACCACGCCGCATAAAAAAGACCTCCGGGGAAAAAGGGCATTCCAACGCCCGCTTCTTTCATAGACTTTAATACGAAATCGTAAATAAGTCGTGAACTTTCCGCCGAATTAACAAAAAATTCATTTTTTGCCATGAACCGCTCGACGAAATATTGACAAAAATCGCCGCGGGCGGTATAATTTCATCAAAATTTTTATGCATTCAGGGAAGCGAGGAAAAACAATGCGTCCGGACGGAATCCTTGTAAAAAATGAAGACCCCATGTACTATCTCATCCCGTATTTTCTCACAAAGCGGTATGATGCCATGAACATGATCACGCTGGACATTCCGGAAATGCCCATGCGCGCCTATATGAACGAAAAGCGGAAAGAGGGAAAGCAGATCAGCCATCTCGCGCTGGTGCTCACGGCGTATCTCCACACGCTGGAAAAGTACCCCGCGCTCAACCGCTTCATCAAAGGACATAACATTTACCAGCACAAGGACATCAAGGTGTCCATGGTCGTTCTCAAGCCGGACGGCAGCGATACGATGTCAAAGATTGATCTCGTGCCTACGGATGACGTGTTCGACGTGCAGGCGAAGATCACCGGCTATATCGACCAGAACCGACAGGTCGGCGAGGCCAACTCCTTTGATACGGCGATGAAGATCCTCACGACGAAGCTGCGCTGGCTCCTGCCGCCGATCATCGGCTTGATCCGGTTTCTGGATAACCACGGCCTTCTGCCACAGTCGCTCATCGATCTGACGCCGTTCCACGCGAGCCTTCTCATCTCAAATCTCGCAAGCATCCGCACGAACCACATCTACCACCATGTGTATGAGTTCGGCACGACGAGCATTGCCATCACCATGGGCAACATGCGCGAGGTGCCGCGCCGCACCAAGGACGGCATCGTCTTTGACCGGTGCATGCCGCTCGGCGTCGTGATGGACGAGCGCATCGCCAGCGGCCACTATATGGCGCAGGCGTTTGCGCAGATCAAGAAATACCTTGCCGACCCGCGCCTGATGGAGCGTGAAAACCTTGACGCCGAGAAAGCGGCGGAGCAGAGCGCGGAAGCGGCGGAAAAAGCGGAATAATCCATGCATTCAGACGGTCTCCCCACGGCCTTGCCGCAGGGAGGCCGTTTTGGCTTGTAAAAAACCCGGCAGGTTTTGACAGATACAACGCAGTGTGATATCCTAAAAAGAAACGGAATTCTTCTTTCGGAGGCGCGAATATATGCTTCACGATTTTAAACCGTCGGACGACGGACTCGATAAAGCCCAGCGAAAGGCGGAGATCTGCCGGCTCCGTGAAAAACTTGCGGCGCAGCAGCAGAGTGTCATGGCGGCAAAGCTGCCGGTGGTCGTTCTCGTGGAGGGCTGGGACTGCGCGGGAAAGGGCCATCTCATCAACGAGCTCATCAGCGAGATGGACCCGCGGTTTTACCGCGTGGCGGTCTATAAGCGCGTGCCGGAGAACGAGGAGCGCTATCCGTTCCTCCGGAAGTTCTTCGAGCCGCTGCCGGAAAACGGCAAGTTCCTTTTTATGGACACCGGCTGGATGGAGGACTGCGTCTATAAATACCTGCGCCGGGAGATCACCGCGGAGGAATACGAGCGCCGCGTGGATGCGTGCAACATCTTTGAGCGGCAGCTGCGCGACAACGGATATATCGTTGTGAAGCTCTTTCTGCATATTTCGCGCGAGGAACAGCTCTCGCGCATCGCGGAGCTGCGCGAGAATATCGATACCGAGTGGCGCGTAACGGGCGACGATCTCTGGCAGCACAAGGAGTACAAGGCCTTCCGCCGTGCCTACGGCGAGTTTATGGAGAAAACGTCCGTCTGCGGCGAATGGCACGTTCTCGACGCCGGGAACCGGAAAAAGCGCCTGCTCGCGGGCTTTCGCGCCATCACGGAGGCGATCGACAACGGTCTGGAAAACGGCCGCTGTATCGGCAAGGCAGGGAAGAACGATTTCCCGCTGCTCGGCACACCCTCGCTCCGCGACGCCGATCTCACAAAGAGCGTTGCCCCGGAGGAATACAAGGCCGAGCTCAAGCGCCTGCAGGAAAAGCTCGCGGCGCTCCATAATAAGATCTACCGCAAGCGCATCCCCGTCGTCATCTGCTATGAGGGCTGGGACGCCGCAGGAAAGGGCGGCAACATCCGCCGTCTGGCGTATCCGCTCGACCCGCGCGGGTTTGACGTGATCCCCATTGCAAGCCCCACGCCGGGCGAGCTTGCGAGGCATTATCTCTGGCGGTTCTGGACGCGCCTGCCGCGCAGCGGCCATGTGACGATCTTTGACCGCAGCTGGTACGGCCGTGTCATGGTCGAGCGCATTGAGGGCTACTGCGGCGAGGACGACTGGAAGCGCGCCTACGGCGAGATCAACGAGTTTGAAAAAGAGCTCGCCGATTATGGCACGATCGTTCTCAAGTTCTGGATCCACATTGATCCGGAAACGCAGCTCGAACGCTTTGAGCTGCGGCAGAATACGCCGGAAAAGCAGTGGAAGATCACCGACGAGGACTGGCGCAACCGCGAAAAGTGGCCGCTGTATGAAACGGCGGTCGAGGAAATGCTGCAAAAGACGAGCACGGCGTATGCCCCCTGGCATATCATTGAATCCGTGGATAAGAAATACGCCCGCATCCGCGTTCTTCAGATCGTGACGGACGCGCTGGAGCAGGCGGTGAACGAGCATATCACCCGAGGAGTGAAGAAAGAATGTGCCAAGCCGAAAAAGGACCGGAGCTGACCGCCCCCGCCGCGCCGGAAGCAGCGGAGCCGGAGACAGAGCTTCTTGCCGAGGCAAAGGCCGCGGGCCTGTTTCTCGACCGCGAGCTGAGCTGGCTGCAATTCAATCGGCGCGTGCTGGAACAGGCGGGCGATCCGACCGTGCCGCTTTTGGAGCGGCTCAAATTCCTCGGTATTTACCGCTCGAATCTCGAAGAGTTTTTCATGGTACGCGTCGGCTCGCTCACGCACCGCGCGGCGCTGCTGCCGGACGAGCGGGATGAAAAGACCGGCTGCACGCCCGGCGAGCAGGTGAGCGCCATCCTTGCCGCCGTCGCCGCGCAGCAGCCGCGCGAGGAGCGCATCTACCGGCGGCTTCTGGAAGATATGCGCGACGCCGGGATCGACGTGCTGGACTTTCATAAAATGACGAAGCCCGAGGAGGTTGTGGCGAAAAAGTATTTCTCCGAACTGCGCCCGCTCCTCTCGCCGCGCGTTGTGGACGGGGGACATCCGTTCCCGTTCATTGCCAACCGTGAGATATATGTGGCGGCGACGATCGGCAAGGGCGACGATTTCCGGCTCGGCCTTGTTTCTCTGCTGCGTCTCCCGCCGTGGCGCGTCGTGGAGCTGGACGGACGGCAGAAGGTGATGCTCACGGCGGAGCTCGTGCGTCACTTTGTGCCGCAGCTTTTCAAAAAGCAGGAGGTGCGCGACGCTGTCCTATTGCAGGTCACGCGCAATGCCGACGTGTTCATCGACGATGACCTGCACGGATACGACGCGGACTTCCGCGCCAGCATGGAAAAAATGCTGCGCAAGCGCAAGCGCCAGCAGCCGGTGCGTCTTGTGATCGGCGGCAAGCCGTCCGCAAGGCTGCGCGCGGCGCTCATCAGGGATCTCAAGGTCCCGGAGAGCAACGTGTTCACCACGAAGCTGCCGTTCGACCTTTCCTTCGGCTCCGGCGTAAAAAAAGCGCCCGGCATGAAATACGCCGAGCGCCGCAGCCAGAAAACGGTGAAGCTCCAAAAGGGCGAGTTTTTCCCGTATCTGGAAAAGAAGGATCTGCTGCTGTCGTACCCGTTTCAGAGCATGAGCGCGTTCGTGGAATATCTCTACGAAGCGGCGGACAATCCGGACGTCGTGTCCATCCGTATCACGCTCTACCGGCTCTCGGCAAGCAGCAAGGTTGCCGCAGCGCTCGCGTATGCCGCCGACAGGGGAAAGAGCGTGCTCTGCCTTCTGGAGCTGCGCGCCCGGTTCGATGAGCAGAATAATATTGACTATTCCGAGGTGCTCGAAGACGCCGGATGTCAGGTCATTTACGGCCTGCCGGAGATGAAGGTGCACAGCAAGCTCTGCCTCATCACGCGAAAGCGCGGCGAGAGCGTGCAGTACTTCACGCAGGTCGGCACCGGAAACTATAACGAGGTCACGAGCGAGCAGTACACCGATCTTTCGGTCATTACGTCCGACGAGCGCGTCGGGCGTGACGCCGCGCAGACGTTTGAAGCGCTCGCCACCGGCCAGACGCCGCCGGAGACGGAAGCGCTCTGGGTCGCCCCGCTGAGCTACCGCTCCCGCGTGCTGGAACTCATTGAGACCGAGACCGCGAAGGGGGAGGCCGGGCGCATTGCGATCAAGGTCAACTCCATGAACGACATCGGCGTTATGGCCGCGCTCATCCGCGCGTCCCGCGCGGGCGTGCGCACGGAGCTTTTCATCCGCGGCATCTGCTGCCTGCGGCCGGGCGTCGCGGGGTATACGGAGAATATCACGGTGCGCAGCGTTGTGGGGCGGTATCTCGAGCATTCGCGCATCTTCGCCTTCGGCGAGGGTGCGGAACAGCGCATTTTCATCGGCTCCGGCGATCTTCTCAACCGCAACACCCGCCGCCGCGTTGAGGCGTTCATCGAATGCGTCACGCCGGAAACACGCGAGGGCGTGCTGGCCATTCTTGACGCGCTGCGCGCTGACCGGGAGAAGAGCTGGACGATGCAGCCGGACGGGAGCTATTCCCGCGCTGAGACCGTCCCCGGCACGGCGAGCCACGACACGCTCTATGAGTACTTCGGAGAAAAGACCGTGGAACCGCTCCCGCCGGAGAAGAAGCACGGCTGGCTCTGGCGGCTCTTCCATCCGAACAAGAAAAAACTGCACGGAAATGAGGCATAAGGCTATGAACGATGCATTGGCGCTGGTATTTGATGTCGGAACGCAGAGCGTGCGGGCAATGCTCTTCGATGCCGCCGGACACATTGTCCGCTCGGCGCAGGACATTTATGAGCAGCCCTATTATTCCCGCAATCCGAACTGGGCGGAGCAGCGGCCCGATTTCTATTTTGAGCATATATGCATCGTCTCCCAGCGGCTGAAGGATCAGTCCCCGGAAGATTTTGCGCGCGCCGCGAGCGTCGCGGTGACGGTGTTCCGCGATACGACTGTCTGCATGGGCAAGGACGGGCGGCCGCTGCGCGACTGCATCCTCTGGATGGATCAGCGCCGCGCCGAAAACCCGAAGCCGCTCCCGGCAGAACGCAGGGCGATCTTCGCGCTCGCCGGTATGACGGAGACCGTTGAAATGCTCCACCGCACCTCGGCCTGCAACTGGATCGCCGAGAACGAGCCGGAGCTCTGGAAGAAAACGGATAAGTACGTCTGCCTGTCCACCTATCTCAACTATCGCTTCACCGGCCGCATTGCCGACAGCAGCGCGAGTCTTATGGCGAAGATCCCCTATGACTACAAAAACCGCAGGTGGGACAAAAACGGTCTCACCCGCTGCGTATACGATATCCCGCAGGATAAGCTCTGCGAGATCTTGCCCTCCGGCTCGGTGATCGGCGGCGTGACGCCGGAGGCGTCGCGGCTGACCGGCATCCCGGCGGGGCTGCCGATGCTCGCCACCGGCTCGGACAAGGGCTGCGAGACGATCGGCCTTTCCGTCATCCGCGAGGATCAGGCGGCGCTCTCGTTCGGCACGAGCTGCACCGTGCAGTTCACGACCAGAAAGTACTTTGAACCGACGCCGTTCATGCCCGCGTACCCGGCGGTGCCCAACGATATGTATAACCCCGAAATTCAAATTCTGCGCGGCTACTGGATGCTCACCTGGTTCAAGCAGAACTTCGCCCAGGCGGAGGTCGAGGCGGCCAAGGCGCTCGGCTGCTCGGCGGAGGAAATATTGAACAAGCACCTCGGCGATATCCCCGCCGGGAGCGACGGTCTGCTCGTGCTGCCGCACTGGACGCCAGGCCTCTCCACGCCGAACACGCGCGGCGCGATGATCGGCTTTACCGACCACCACACGAAATACCACATGTACCGCGCCATCATCGAGGGGCTGAACTTTGCCCTCATGGACGGCATGTACGGCATGGAGCGCCGCTCGGGGCAGAAGATCCGCCATCTCTATCTCGGCGGCGGCGGCAGCCGCAGCGACGAGATCTGCCAGATCACGGCGAATATGTTCGGCCTTCCGGTCTCCCGTATCCAGACGCACGAATCCTGCGCGCTCGGCGCGGCCATCTGCTCGTTCGTCTCGCTCGGGAAATTTACCTCCTATGAGGACGCCATCGCCCACATGGTGCGGATCCGCGACACGTTCACGCCGGACGCGGAGGAGCATAAGCTCTATGATCGCATCTACCGCGAGGTCTACCGCCGGTACTACCGCGCCGTGACTCCGCTCCATAAGCTCCTCGGCGCGATCACGCGCAAGGAGAAATAAGAAAAACCGTTCTCTGCATGAAGCGCAGAGAACGGTTTTTCATTCATCGTATACGACCGGCGGGCGGTCGGGGTCGAGAACGCTATCCACGTCGAAAAAGAGCTCGTTTAAAATATCGCGGTAATACGTCATCGAATAACCGCCGATCTCAATGCGCGACTGAAGCGCGTAATTATCGTACAGCTCGTTGACCACATGGTCGTCCACGGTGCAGTAGATATTGAACCCGGCATTGAGCACATGCTGCAATGCCTCGCCCGTCGCGCGGTAGCCGAAGGGGGCGAGAAAGAGGTTCGTTTCACCGATCCACGGCGACACGCGATCGACCCACTTGTTGATGTCGTAATAAATTTTATCGGGGATGCAGCCCGTGCCCCAGAAGCCGTATACGCCGGAGTTGTGCGTATAGCTGTGGCTGGCAAAGCTCCAGCCGTCGGCGCGCAGCGCGTCGGCGACTTTTTTGATCTCGGTCTGGTATGCGGGATCGTCATAACTCGGGTAGCCGAACGCTCCCTGAAACCCGGTGAGCGCGATCGTTCCTTTGTGCCCGTTCCACGAGAAGTCCGGGTGCTCGGCAACAAAAACGTCCACAACGCCCATCACATCGCCGTCTGCGATGATGTCCACGCCGCCGGAGGGGTTCGGCACCTCGTAGAGCAGCGCACCGGCATCATCGACGAACAGCCGCCGCGCATACCCGTCGCCGTAGGCATACGCCACATCGTCCACCGAGAGGATGAGCGGCATTTTCCCGGCGGGCAGCAAAATCTCCTTTCGCTGCATTCTGCCGTCAGCCATTTCGTAGCACTCGTTCAGATCATAGAGCACATACCCGCGCTCGTAGAGCTGCGGCAGGATCTTTTCGAGCTCCGCCTTTTCCGAGAACCCGGCGTTGTAGCCGCCCATCGGCGTTTCACGGTCGGTGAACACCATTTCGGGATAGACGATCAGACTGTGGAAGAAGATGTGCCGTATTTCGCCCTCATAGGGAACAAGCGGCTCCGGCGTCGGCTCGGGTGTCGGCGTCGGCTCCGCGGTGGGGGAGGGCGTCGGTTCCGCGGTCGCCGTGGGCGACGGCGTTGGGAAAAAGATGTCGAGCGCGCTGCCGCTGCACCCGGCGAGGAGCGCCGCGCAGAGCAGCGCCGGGAGAAGGAAAAATATCTTTCGTTTCATCATGCTCTCATACTATCCGCCGCGCCGGAAAAAGTCAAGGCAAGAAGATTTCCAAATCTTGGATGCGCGGTATTGACAATGTTGTGAACGCTGTATATTCTTGAATTATATAAATATGCTGTTCAACATTTGAATTTTGAATGGAGGAGCGTGAATCGGATGCGGAAACGGATATGGGTGATGCTTGCTTTTTTTCTCGTCCTTGGTATCGTGAGTTTTTCTGTGCAGAGTGGGCCCCATTGCAATACACACCGCCTGCAAGTAAACGATCAACCGATACTCATGTATGAGACTCCGGAGGAAGCGTTATCTTCTATGACAGAGAGTCCTCTGCTGCCAGAGGTGAACCGGCTGAGTCTGTCGTGCAAGGGAGGCAGGCCGGAACATGATATTCAGCTTTATCTTCGCTTGGCCAAGGAAAACGACGGAACGATCCTGACTTCCCCCTATGCCACGCTATATAATTTTTCGCCAACCCAAGACGAAGCTGCTTTTGCCATGAATGATGTATTGGATCTGGATGAGGCATCAAATTATGATCTTGTTCTGTTTGAGCTGATTACGTATAAAAAAGCGGCTGCACCCACGTATCAATATGCGGTTTTCCGCTAAACGTCATTTTCT
>ENA-UONT01002799-UONT01002799.1-human-gut-metagenome-genome-assembly--contig:-CS20-NODE-2799-length-11522-cov-4.981338_pt1 | contig 11522 bp, 6 predicted proteins | sample MGYA00242459_ERZ724006 | MGnify/ENA metagenome assembly ERZ724006 | reverse complement strand
TCCCCTATATTTTGCGTTGCATAACGCAGGGGAGGAGGGTGATAGTAACCCTCCGCTTATTGCAGTGCGATACCCCGCATACGGGGCACGGCAGGGAGGAGTTTAGAAGTGGCCCTCTATTCATTTGCGATGAGTAGGGGGAGTGGGCTATATTTTTTCTATTTCAACCCCCTCGCCCCTTGGGCACTCCCCCTATATTCCCTTACGGAAACACAGGGGGAGAGGAGGGTTAACTCTATTACTTCCATTGCTGGTCTTTTTAATCCCTCTCCTCGTCGCTACACTCCTCAGCTCTCCCTTATATTTTCTTGCGCCACACACCGCAATGCTTCGGGGCACGGCAGGGGAGGAGGGTGATAGTAACCCTCCGCTCATTGCAGTGCGATACTCCGCATACGGGGTACGGCAAGGGAGGATTGTGATACAAAGGACTTTCTTTCCCTGTCAAAGAAAGTCCTTGTTACATTAATTCGCTTTATTTGTTCATTCTTCTCAACAGCGAGAAGAACGAACCAAGAAGCGCCGCCGCTGTTATCGGGCTTTTGGGTTCGTCGCCGCAGTCGCCGTCGGGGTCTGCGGAACTCGCTTCGCTCGGACAGTCCTCGCCCTTTTTCCTCCGTCTTCCTTGCGACTTCACCGCCCGATAAAGGCGGGGATTTAATTCGTGCTTTTGACGGTCTTGAATCTATTTGATACGACATGACGTTTCGCTCCATATTTTGCATTAGCAAAACACAGAGGAGATGAGAAAATGGCTCGCCATGCTACGAGGCATGGTGGGGGAGAAGGGAGACTTCCTGTTTCTGCTCATCGAAATCGAGAGGGAAAAAGAGGGGATTAGGTTCACCCTCCACCTGTCGGATTTATTCTCTTCTGTTGCAATCGAAGGAGGATCGATGGAATCCGGGTGCAGGTTCGCCAATGGGATTACCGGCGGGAGCGTCGCACCAGATGCTCCCGGATAGGGGCGATAAGGGCTGCGGGGTGTGTGCGGGGATTTCGGAACCGGCTGTCGTGTAGTCTTCTTGCGGGTCCTTATCGGCTTCGTGAGCGGAGGCCGGTTGCACGGATTCTTTTTCTTCGGACTCGTACGTTTCGGGTTTCCTCCTGATGGCTTCCCGACGGCAGGCTTCGAATCGTTCGCGCTCTTCCCGTTCCTCGTGTGTGTCGAAGATTTCTTCGTGGTCGACGAGGAACTGTGTGGACTCGATGTCGTATAGTCCGGCTTTTCGGAAGAGTTGGTTGCGTTTTTGATAGTGCCAAGCGAGAGTTCCTTCGGCCAGCATTTTCTTCTTGTCGTTTCGGGATCGTTTTCGTTCTTGGGAATGTCTTTCGAGCTTGTCGATACAACGAATGACGGCGAGCATGGTCAGCCTGTCCCGACGGGGGTCGAGTTCGAGGAGAATCTTGTAGTATTTGATGAGCGCTACTTGTCGGTAGTTCTCGATTTCACCTCTCAGGTCTATGGTTGTTTCGAATCTTGTATCTATCATCGCTCGTTTGTTTTTTTTGCGAAGGTAGGATAGGGGGATAGTGGAATTATGGCATGATTATACTTTCTCGTTTATTCTTCTCAACAGCGAGAAGAACGAACCAAGAAGCGCCGCCGCAGTTATCGGGTTTTTGGGTTTGTCGCCGCAGTCGCCGTCGGGGTCTGCGGAACTCGCTCCGCTCGGACAGTCCTCGCCCTTTTTCCTCCGTCTCTCTTGCGACTTCGCCGCCCGATAAAGGCGGAATCGGGGGATCTTGCTTGTATTCTAACCCCTTCGCCCTGCGGGCACTCCCCCTATATTTTGCGTTGCAAAACGCAGGGGAGGAGGGTTAACTCTATTACTTCCATTGCTGGTCTTTTTAACCCCTCTCCTCGTCGCTACGCTCCTCAGTTCTCCCCTATATTTTCTTGCACCACACCCCGCAATGCTTCGGGGCACGGCAGGGGGAGAAGGTTGGATACTAATAATTTTCTTTCCCTGCCAAAGATAGTCTCGGTTGCACTAGAATCACTTTTCTTTTTGCCTTAATTTCGGTGAAATGCGACACAATGGGAGGAGAGATTGCGTTTTTCTTTTTCGGGATATGAGGGTTATTTCATCAATCGTTTAAGCCATTTGAGTTTGTCGGCATATGGTGGAAATTTGAAATTGGGATAGAGGTGCAGAGAGGAGTCGACGATGCTGCGGCAATGACTGAATGTCTCGAAACTTTCGCGGCCGTGGTAGGCTCCCATTCCGCTGTTCCCGATTCCTCCGAAGGGGAGGTTTCCGTTGGCGGTTTGTACGATGGTGTCGTTGATACAGGCTCCGCCCGATGTGGTGTGTTGTATCATGTAGCGTGCCCGTTTTTTGCTGCGGGTAAAGTAGTAGAGGGCGAGGGGCTTTTCCCGGTCGTTGACGTATTCGACACAGTCGTCGATGTCGTCGAACGGGAGTACGGGGAGTATGGGGCCGAAGATTTCGTCGGTGAGCAGCGTGGGGGCCATGTATCGGTCGGCGGGATCGCTTGTGCCTCCGCAAAGTATCGTGCCGTGCGAGAGGAGCGCCGACAGGCGGTCGAAATGCCGAGCATTGACGATACGGGGATAATCGGGGCTTTGTTGTGGATTTTCGCCGTATTGACGGGTGATTTCGTCACAGATATGTTCTGTGAGTTTGTCTTGGACTTTGCGATGTACCATGAGGTAGTCGGGGGCTACGCAGGTTTGTCCGCAGTTGAGGAACTTGCCCCATACGATGCGGCGTGCGGCGGCTTTCAAATCGGCATCGTCATCGACGATACAGGGACTTTTTCCTCCCAGTTCGAGTGTGACGGGGGTGAGGTGACGAGATGCGGCTTGCATGACGTGACGCCCGTATTCGACACCTCCTGTGTAGAAGATGTAATCGAACCGTTCTTGCAGGAGTAACTCGGTGGTTTCCCGATCGGCATCGGTAACGGCGATGTATTCTTCCTCGAAACATTCGTCGATAAGTTCTTGCAAAGCGGTTGCCGTACGGGGTGCTTCGCCCGATGGTTTGACGATTGCACAGTTACCGGCCGCTATGGCTCCGATAAGGGGAGATAAAGCTAATTGCAGCGGGTAATTCCACGGGGCAATGATGAGTGCACAACCGTAGGGTTCGTAGTGAATGCGACTTTTCGAGCCGAAGAGAAAGAGGGGTGTGGGACGATGTCGGTCACGAGCCCAGCTTTGCAAGTGATTTTTTGTCGTCCGTATTTCGTGAAGTAGGAATCCGATTTCGGTGGCATAGCTTTCGAATGCGGATTTTCCCAAGTCGGCATGCAGGGCTTCACCGAGTTGTTTTTCCCGACTAACGAGAGCTTCGGCCAAGCGGTCGAGAGCACATAGCCGGAATGGAATTTCTCGTGTGATGTGTTCGTTGAAGAATGCTTTTTGAAGTTTTACCAAACGGGTGTATTTATTATTTGTCATCATTCGATTTTTTTTGATAAAGATAGCGAATTGTTTCGTAGGAAGGAAAATTCGGAACTGAATCTTTGAGGCGGTCGATTTTCTATGGTGTGACTCGATAAGCGTTTTCCGCTTTCTCTTACAGGTGGGAGAGGTTCGATAAAGGCGGAAGGAGGCAGGAGTTTGGATTTTTGTAAACTATTTCGAATTACGACCGTTATAATTTATTATCGAAAAAGGCGTTGTCTCGAAAATTTGTTTCGATTGAACGATATAAATCAATTAAGAAGCTGTTTAACGTTATGTGTAAAGTTTTTTTTATTCGAAGTCGGCTTGTTGCGTCGGTATTGATTCTCCTTTGCGGAGGGGCTGTTTATGCCCAGCAACCGGCTACTCGTTATTTGTCTGACGACATACCGAAGGCGTGGACTCCCGATACATTGTTTTCGCAGCAGTTGCCTCCTGAGGATTTATGGTGGAGCGGATTTAACGATGCTTGTCTTGACACGTTGATTCAAGAGGCGGTGGACAGTAACCATAATTTGTTGGCGGCCGCTGATCGTATACGTATGGCCAGAGCGGCTTGGCGTATGGAACAGAGCGGTTTCTATCCGTCGGTGAATTTTTCGGCCGGTTGGACGAAGACCCGTAATAGCGGTTATCTGGGGCGAGAGGCTGCCGATAACACTTATTCCCAATATGCTTCGGGTGATTTGTCGGTGAGTTGGGAAATCGATTTGTTCGGTTCGATACGTCAGAGGGCCAAAGCGAAGAAAGAGTTGTTCCGTGCTTCCCGGGACGAATATAACGGGACGATGGTGTCTCTGTGTGCCCAAGTGGCGACTGCTTATATGACATTGCGCACGTATCAGCAACAGTATATCGTGGCCGAGAGCAATATCCAATCGCAACGGAGTATCCTGCACATTACGGAGGTGAGGTACGAGACCGGATTGGCGTCGCAACTCGACGTTTCGCAAGCCAAGACGGTTTATTTCAATACAAAGGCTTCTTTGCCGTCTCTTGAAGCTGGTATAGAGAAACAGATCAATATTATCGCTATTTTGTTGGGGAAGTATCCCGATGAGTTGCGTCCGATGCTTCGGACGACAAAGCCGTTGCCCGATTATCAGAGGTTAGTGGGTATAGGTATTCCCATGAATTTGCTCCGCCGCCGTCCTGATGTGAGGCAGGCCGAACGGACGGTAGCATCGTATGCGGCTTCGGTGGGTGCAGCCAAGTCTGATTTTATGCCGAAATTGTATTTGAACGGCAGTATCGGATTCGCTTCCAGAGATATGGACCATTTTTTCAATAAGAGGAGTATGACCTATCAGTTGGCTCCTACGGTCTCGTGGCCTTTGTTTCAAGGGACACAGCGCATACAGGCTTTGGCATCGGCGAGGGCTCAGCTCGATAGCGGCATAGAGCAGTATAACCAAACTGTGTTGACGGCTGTCCAAGAGGTGGAGAATGCCATGAACAGTTATACGCATATCGTCAAACAAATTGCAATGTTGAAAGAGCTGGTGGCCGAGGGTGAAAAGACGTTGTCGCTCTCGCTCGACTTGTATAAGCGAGGCTTGTCGGGGTTCCAAAATGTACTCGATGCGCAGCGCTCATTGCTTTCGTATCAAAATTCTTATGTGTCGGCGCAGGGAAACGCCATCAATGCGCTTATTCTTTTATATCAATCGCTGGGTGGCGGTTGGATAGATTCGAGTCAACCCTAAAATTAAAATTCATATTTTATGAGATGTTTGTTTTCTTATATGCCGATAGTGGCTGTGGCTGTATTGTTTTCGCTTTTTTCCTGCCAATCGAAAAAGGGGGAGAAGCAAAGTGGCGATGTTCGGCTGCCCGAAATATCGGTGGCTTATCCGGCGGTCGATTCGGTGGTTTTGATAAAGAGTTATCCGGGTTACCTTACTTCGTTACAAACCGTCGATCTGGTGGCTCGTGTAAACGGATATCTGCAACAGGTGGCCTATACGCCGGGTGAGATCGTAAAGAAGGGACAGTTGCTTTTCGTTATCGAACCTTCGCAATACGAGGATGCCGTGGAACAGGCCGAGGCAGCGTTGAAAACGGCTCAGGCACAGTATGATTATGCAGAGAATAATTACACCCGAATGAAAGAGGCGGCGCAAAGCGATGCCATCAGTACGATCGATTTGATACAGGCGGAGTCGAAATTGGAACAAAGTAGGGCCTCTGTTCGGAATGCCGAGGCTGCGTTGTCGACGGCTCGCATACAGTTGGGGTATTGTTATGTGAAAGCCCCGTTCGAGGGCCGGATATCACGCAATTTGTACGATGTGGGCAATTATATCAGCGGGTCTTTGCAATCGACGAAGTTGGCGACTATTTATCAGGATAAGAAAATGTATGCTTATTTCAATATCGAGGATAATCAATATTTGAAAATGTTGCTGAACCAGAGTAAAGGTAAACATTCCGTACCGAGCGATCGTGTGGAGATTCTTTTTCAGGAGCCTACCAGCCGCAGTTATTACGGCAGACTCGATTATTTGTCGCCGAATGTGGACTTGTCGACGGGAACGCTTTCGATACGGGCCGAGGTGGATAATCCTGCCGGAGAGTTGAAGAGTGGTTTGTATATTTCTATCCGGTTGCCGTATGGTAACCGCGAGCATGCGATATTGGTGAGGGATGCTTCTATTGCCACGGATCAACTTGGCAAGTATATGTATGTGGTGAACGATTCTAATGTGGTGGAATATCGCCCTGTGGAGACGGGACAGTTGGTTAACGATACTTTGAGAGTGATCGACGAGGGGATTTCACCGACCGATCGTTATGTTACAAAGGCTTTGTTGAAAGTGAGAGCGGGTATGCCGGTTCGTCCGGTTTTGGAAAAGAATTAATGGTTCCTAAAAATGAATGGGTATGATTTCGAAATTTTTTATTAACAGGCCTATTTTCGCTACGGTCATCGCCATTGTTATGGTGCTGGTGGGATTGGTTACCATCTATACGCTCCCGGTCGCCCAGTTTCCCGATATAACACCTCCTACGGTACAGGTGACCGCTGTATATCCCGGGGCGAGTGCCGAGACGGTGGCGAAAACGGTAGGTGTACCTATCGAGGAGCAGGTGAACGGTGTGGACGGAATGATTTATATGAGTTCTTCGTCTTCGTCGTCGGGGCAATATACGCTGACCGTTACTTTCGAGGTGGGAACCGATATAGATATGGCGACCGTGTTGGTACAGAACCGGGTGAACATAGCGCAGGGAAATTTACCGGAGGCTGTCATACAACAGGGAATTATCACGAAGAAGCAGTCTACCAACATCGTCATGTTCTTGGCGTTGGAATCGGATAATCCATTGTATAACAGTTTATATCTGTCGAATTATGCCAAGTTGAACATTACCGACGAGTTGTCTCGTTTGCCGGGAGTAGGCGGTGTGACGGTGTTCGGCGCCGATAATTACAGCATGCGTATCTGGCTCGACCCGGAGTTGATGCGTATACGGAGCCTTACGCCGGCCGATGTCTATTCGGCTATTCAGGCACAAAATATGGAGGTGTCGGCCGGTAGTGTGGGACAACCTCCTACGGATACGGACGAGGCTTTCCAGTTTACATTGGTTTCGAAAGGCCGCCTTTCTACGCCGGAGGAGTTCGGACGGATCATCATCAAGTCGTTGCCCGGCGGGGAATATCTGAGGTTGCGCGACATCGCTACCATAGATTTGGGAAGTGCGACTTACCATACGACATCGACTATTAACGGTAAGGAAACGGCGGCTATCGCCATTTATCAGTTGCCGGGGTCTAATTCTCTCGATGTGGCGAAAGCCGTGAAAGCGAAGATGATGGATTTGAGCCGTTATTTCCCGAACGATGTGCGATATAAGGTGGTGCTCGATACGACTCAATTCGTGAGTGCATCTATCGATGAGGTATTGGTTACGTTTGTGGAGACTTCTCTTATCGTGATGCTGGTCATTCTTATTTTCTTACAAAATTTCAGGGCGATGATTATTCCTTCTCTGACCATACCGGTTTCGCTTATCGCAACATTTGCCGTGATGAAGTTGATGGGATTTTCTATCAATACGCTTACTCTCTTCGGCCTTGTTTTGGCGATAGCTATCGTGGTGGACGATGCGATCGTAGTGGTCGAAAATTCGACCCGGCTTATCGATACGGGAAAGTATAGTCGCAAGGAGGCGGTCGAGAAGGCCATGGAGGAGATTACGAGTCCGGTTATCGGCGTGGTATTGGTGTTATTGGCCGTGTTTATCCCGACAGCTTTTATCGGTGGTATCACAGGAGAACTGTATAAACAATTCGCTTTGACGATCGCTGTCGCTACCGTATTCAGCGGGTTCAATTCGCTGACGTTTACTCCGGCTTTGTGCGCATTGTTTCTCCAACCGACCCGCGAACCTTCGTTTTTCTTGTACAAGTGGTTTAATAAGGGATATGGCGCGACGTTGAACGGATATGTGAAAGTTATCGGCTCGATGTTGCGTAAACCTTTGGTGTCGTTGTCGGCTTTTATCGTGTTGGCTTTGGCTGCTTTCTATGGATTTGCCAAGTGGCCGACTTCGTTTATTCCACAGGAAGATCAAGGTTATTTTATCGTATCGGTGCAGTTGCCCAATGCTGCATCGATGGAACGGACCCGCAAGGTTTGCGATGATTTGAATCGAATTATACAGTCGTACCCCGAAGTGGAAAATGCCTTGAATATCGTGGGTTTTTCGGCGTTACAGGGTGGAAGTTCGTCCAATTCGGCAACGTTTTTCGTGGTGCTGAAACCCTGGGACGACCGGAAAGGGAAAGAACATAGCGTGTTTAATGTGGTGGAGCGGCTGAACCGGGATGCATCTGTTTTGCAAGAGGCTATCGTGTTTGCCGTCAATCCGCCGGCTATCAGCGGACTGGGTGTTTCGGGCGGTCTCGAAATGCAACTCGAAGATCGTAGCAATTTGGGGGCGGGCGAATTGGAATCCGCAGCGAATGCTTTGATCGGTAATATCGGTAGCGAGCCGGCCTTGATGCAGATAAACTCGATGTTTCAAGGGAATACCCCGCAATATACCTTGAATATAGATCGCGATAAGGTGGAGATGCAGGGGCTTACTCTCAGCAGTGTTTTCTCGGCTTTGTCGTATTATATGGGATCGGCTTATGTGAATGATTTCGTGGAGTTCGGCCGTATCTATCAGGTGAAGTTGGGCGCTCAGGCCGGAGCGAGGGCTCATATCGATGATGTGATGAAACTGAGCGTGCGAAACCGGGACGGTAGCATGGTTCCGTTTTCTTCGTTTACACAGGTCGAGGAGACGATGGGACTGAATTTAGTAAGCCGGTACAATATGTATTCATCGGCTGCACTCACGGCGATACCGGCTCCGGGGATAAGTTCGTCGGAGGGTATGGCGGCTATGGAGCGATTGGTCCGGAATACACTGGGTACGAATTTCGGATATAGTTGGACGGGGGAGGCTTATCAAGAGAGCCAGAGCGGTTCTACGGTAGGTCTTATCTTCGGACTTGCGATATTGATCGTGATTCTGGTGCTGGCTGCCCAGTATGAAAGTTGGACTAACCCGATAGCCGTGATACTGAGTTTGCCCACTGCCATATTGGGGACGGTGCTGGGGTGTATTGTCATGAGTTTGTCTATCAGTATTTACAGTCAGATAGGGTTGATTTTGCTTATCGCTTTGTCGGCCAAAAATGCTATCCTCATTATCGAGTTTGCCATGGATTACCGTAAGCAGGGCGAGTCTATCCGGCAATCGGCGATGGAGGCGGGGAGGTTGCGCCTGCGACCTATCTTGATGACTTCGTTCGCTTTTATCTTCGGGGTTCTTCCGCTGATGTTCGCGACAGGTGCGGGAGCCGAAAGTCGTATCGCTCTGGGTACGGCTGTCGTGTTCGGTATGGCGATGAATACGGTATTGGGTACGTTGTTCGTTCCTAATTTTTATGAATTGATGGAGTCTGTTCAAGAGCGCTGGTTGTCGAAGGTATTCAAAGATAGGGGTGAAAAGGGAACGACCGATTCGGCAGATTAGGATACTATATCTTTATTCCTTTTTGTTATTCTTGCAACCCCTCCGTCACTTCGTGCCACCTCCCCTATATTTTTGCGTTGCAAAAACACCCCGCAATGCTGCGGGACACGGCAAGGGGAGGATTGTGCTACAAAGGACTTTCTTTCCCTGCCAAAGAAAGTCCTTGTTACACTAATTCACTTTATTTGTTCATTCTTCTCAACAGCGAGAAGAACGAACCAAGAAGCGCCGCCGCTGTTATCGGGCTTTTGGGTTCGTCGCCGCAGTCGCCGTCGGGGTCTGCGGAACTCGCTTCGCTCGGACAGTCCTCGCCCTTTTTCCTCCGTCTTCCTTGCGACTTCACCGCCCGATAAAGGCGGAATCGGGGGATCTTGCTTGTATTCTAACCCCCTCGCCCTTTGGGGACTCCCCCTATACCGCTGCGTGGCACAGGGGGAGAGGGATATGCATCACTCTGTTCTCGTTATCGAAGGTATTAGCCCTTCTCCCCTGCCGTGCCCCGTAGCATTACGGGGTATTTCTGTTTCACTATCGGAGACATTTAAAACTCCTCCCCTGTGTTTTGCACAGCAAAATATAGGGGAGGTGTCCGCAAGGACGGAGGGGTTGAAAACACCATCATATCAGTCTGTTTATACCGGACATTTAACCCCCCCGCCCTTTGGGCACTCCCCCTATACCGCTGCGCGGCACAGGGGGAGAGGTTTAAAATAAAAACAGATGATAAATACTTTGGAGAAGAGGGGGTAAAGAAAAGGCGGCGGATATGCCTCCGCCGCCTTGCCTGAAAAAAGGAAGAACCGGAACTGTTATTTTACCGCCACTTTCTGCGAGCGGTCGCCCGTGTGCACGATATACATACCGGGAGCAGATAGCGTCACGCGGCTGTCGTTGCCCGTATAGACCAACCGACCGGCGGCGGTGTACACCCGGTAGGATTCCCCGCCGTTCTCCACATGCAAGGTGCGGCCTGTCGCATAGATGCCTCTCTCCCCGTTTTCCAATGTTTCCACGGCAGAGCCGGCCGGCGCGAACTCGGCGGTGAATGTCATGTCGCCCGTGACCGTTATCGTGCGGGGATTGTCGGTATTTCCGTCGTTCCATCGCACGAAATAGTTCTGCCCGAAAGGTACGGCGATAAGGGTCGCCGTGCTTCCCTGCGGATACTCTCCACCGCCTGTCACATATCCCATCGTCTCGTCTGTGGCATTGGCCGTAACCGTGTGCAGGGTTACGCCGGTTTCCCGAATGTCGGTGAAATTGTTCCAATACTCGGCCTCGGCATATTTCGATTTACAGCCCGCCGGGACATAGAGTGTCATGGCATAGTCGTCGAAGGTCGTTGCCCATATTTGGGGAGGTGTCACGGCTTTGGAAGTCACTGCGGTCAAACTGTTGCATTTGGCGAAAGCCGACTCGCCGATACTTTCCACCTTTTCGCCAATGGTTACACTCTCCATTTGGGTACAACCGTTAAATGCACTGCTTCCAATGGAAGTTACGGAGTTGGGTATGGTGACCTCAGTCAATCCGGTGCAACTTTCAAATGCCCAGTTCCCAATAGTTGTTACGGAATTGGGTATGGTTATCTCAGTCAAACCGGTACAATCGGCAAATGCATAGTCTCCGATAGAAGTTACTGAATTGGATATGGTTATCTCAGTCAAACCGGTACAATCGTAAAATACATGGTTTCCGATAGAGGTCACGGAATTGGGTATCGTCACTGTTGTCAAACCGGTGCATCTAAAAAATGCCCACTCCCCAATAGATTTTACGGAATTGCCTATAACAATGTTTTTCAGTGATGCAAGTTCACAACACAAATGGTTCGGAATATATTCCACCTCTTCCCCGAATACGAAATCGGTCAGCCGATCACAATTAGAAAATGGAGAATCATAAGAAGTGCTCTCGTAAGGCTTAGCATTACGAGCGTTCCATATCACCTCAGTCAAACCTTTGCAACCGGCAAATGCACTGCTTCCGATAGTCGTCACGGAATTGGGTATGGTGACCTCAGTCAAGCCGGTGCAAGAGGAAAATGCCC
>ENA-UONT01002797-UONT01002797.1-human-gut-metagenome-genome-assembly--contig:-CS20-NODE-2797-length-11533-cov-5.085991_pt1 | contig 11533 bp, 9 predicted proteins | sample MGYA00242459_ERZ724006 | MGnify/ENA metagenome assembly ERZ724006 | reverse complement strand
ATACGGATATTCCTTTAAGGTGTGCTGCTTTTGTTCGGAAACGGATAAAAACGTACCGCGAAATATAAAATCGATCTCGGCACCTTTCGCAACGAAGCGTGGCGGACATTCGGCCGATATGAACTTTTTCGCCGTCCAACACAGGGAGAACACAACTGGAGATCAGCCGGTAATTGTACTGTTTCTCTTCTCTGCCCGATTTACTTTGTGACGGCATGTTTCAATAAACGATTCCTGCATCCATCGCTTACCACCTGATGTAATCATTTCATTATTTATTTTGGACTTTTTGTGTTTCAGGGAGTAGTAAAGCGTGATTTAGATCCGGTCTCTGTTATTCAATACGTTTCTCGGTATGCCGGGAAACGGTGAAAATTCAGCAAGTACAACCATAATCATACCTTGTGCGCCTGGGCGACGTTGCCCAGAAAAATCAAACGAAATATGATAATAGGTTATTTACGGGTAAGCACCGGGAAACAGAATCCGGGCAACCAGCAGGACGAGATCCGGCGTTTCGCCGAGAGTCGGAATTGGATCGTAGACAACTGGGTTACGGAAGTGGCCAGTGGCAGCAAACGGGAACAGGACCGCAAACTTGGGACTTTGCTCCGTAAGATGAAACGGGGTGATACGCTGATCGTAACGGAAATCTCGCGCCTGAGCCGGACGCTCACGGATGTGATGGCGATCATGGGCAGGTGCCTGCAAAAGGAGATCAATCTTTACACGACCAAAGAGGGTTACACATTCGACAACAGCATTAACAGTAAAGTGCTTTGTTTTGCATTCGGATTGGTCGCCGAAATCGAACGCAACCTGATCTCGATGCGCACCAGAGAGGCGCTGGCCCTACGCAAAGCCGAAGGCGTGGTGCTTGGCCGCAGAAAGGGCAGTTATACGAAGTTCAACGTGCTGACCGAGAATCGGCAGCACGTTATCCGGATGTTGCATCAGGACAAATCCGTCACCGACATATGCAAACGTTTCGATCTCTCGCGGGACACCTTCGATAAATTCCGCCGGAGCTACCCATCGGTACAGCAAGCTCTCCGGGAGAAAGAAATGCGACGGGTACGGCGTTTCCGCAGCAATTGCTTACAAACGCTTACCTGAGCGTGGTATTTAAGAGCCCGAAGATACAACTTCGGGCTTAATTCTTGGTTATCTCGTGGTATATGAATAAAAGGAGGTGTAAACCTAAAAAGCAATGAAACATACTTTTGGCAATTTGTTGTGTGATATATATTTGCAATATTTATTTGGAAATCGTTTCTAATTTCCGTAAGTTTGCTGTTGTAAACCAACGATTTAACCAACTTCCTGACGGCTGAAAAGGGCCTAACTCTGACCGGGGAGGGTACGATAGACAATACTTCGGAGGACAACAGCGACCTGGGTAACGGCTACCAGAAATCGCTGATCCATGTCATGGGCGGAGAGTGCGTTATCGACGGCGTTACCCTGATTAACGACCCCGAATACCATTGGCATGGAAACTCATCAACGGGGCATCCTTACAATAGTGCGGCAATCGCTTATTGGAATGATGCGAATGTAACCATAAAGAACGCCAGGATCATTTCGGGCGAGTTCACCGTCTGCGGTATGGGACGCGACGTCGCCAGCGGAGAGATCACCCTTGTTGACAGTTATTTCGAATCTACTTCCTCAAATAAGGATAACGGTACGCACTGGGCTTACGCAATGCGTCTGTTCGGCTCGAAAGTAAGAATCGACGGTTGCGAGGTCAAAGGCATTCAGGGCGGCATCTCCATTGAAAGTTGTCAGGATGCGGTCATCAGCAGTGGCAAGTATTACACGGTAAATACGCCGGGGCAGATAGATGCCTTTTATGCGTTATATATAACCAACGGCGCGAAAGTCACGATTACGGGCGGAGAGTTTTCCGCAGCCAATGACCGGTCCGGGGGGGTTGCAGATCGAGGGAACGAGCGCTGTCGTGTCGGGCGACAATGACGTTGATCTGCCGACCGGAAGCGTAATTCTCAAAGGCGGTAAATTCAGCGGCAAAGCTTATAACCATACAACCTCGGTCGTTTACGAACCGGCCACGGGTTACAAGTGGCAGACGATCGAAGGCGGTGGCGATTTGAAATGGGAAGTTGTCGCCGAATAAGGCAGGGGGTCAAGTTGGAGTGACCCAAACCCGATAAAACACCGATTACCCGATAGGGGTTAAACTATGTACACAAACAAAACAAAAGCGACTGTTATGTCGCTTTTGTTTTTTACGCCCTTAAATTTTGCGAAAACGAGTTGTCAAAACGATATTCAACTTTCGTTTCAATTGATTGCACCTTCGTGCATCACGCCCCGTTAGACGGCTACCGCACATAGCGCTCCTTTATCGAAAAAGAGTAATCCTGTCCGGGAGACGCTGCCGTCAGCCGACCGATGAAGCGATCCGGCGCAGCATACGGCGGATGATGATCCGATGAAACGGCCGGATCAGTGCGAAATAGATCCGGCCGAGCCGGTTATGGTATTGCACCGCCGTGGAAATACTGATTCGCCGCACCCCGTCGGGACGGGGGAGCACGCTGAGCGAGACCGTAAAGATCAAATGTTTATCGTCATTGGACAGTACCGCTTCCCGCTCCGATTCTTCGACGATCGCTTTCCGGAAAACACGGGATTCTCCCGTCTTCAAACCGAAAGGCGCAACGAGCGCATTACGGATTTTCATCAGCCCGTTCACCCAGCGCGGAGTATCGGAGAAAACGGATTCCAACAGTTTCCCGGGACGCAATTCCGCATCGGAGTTTACGTCGAGACTGTAAGAGTCCGAATAATCGGCCCGGATCGGTTCGGCGGAATCCGCATCGGAATACATGCTGAAAAAATTTAAAAACGCGGTTTGAGAATTTCGGAATACAGCACGGCCATTTTCGGATCGAAACCGCCCGGAAACGCCCTTTCGGAAGAAGCCGGTTCCGGCTCCGTAGCAAGCTGCGGAGTAGGGGAATTCCCCTGATCCGCGGTAGACATCGGCTCCGGCGCGTTATCTCCGACCATGTCGTCGTACGAAAAGACCGTACGGTTCTCGAACGCTTCGATCGCCTCGTCGTCGTAAGACAGCATCTCCGTCGGCAGCGCGTCCGCATCCGGAACAGTCCGCTGCACCGGACGCGAATCGGCCGCAGATTCCGTATCGGCTCCGCCCCCTTTTTTAAGTTCGCGCATCAGGTCGTCCCACGGAGAATCGGACGGAGCGGTATCCGCCTGCTCCTCGCTTTCGGAAACCGGTTGTTTTTTCTTTTTCGCAGCGGAAATTATTGCGAAGACAGTAATCAGAAGTACCGGAAGCAACTCTTTCAGATCCATAGCTATTCGATTTTATTTTCCACCCGGTTTACCTGCTCGACCCCCTTGATCCGGATCACCTTGTCGATAATCATCTTCAGATCCTTGATATTTTTCACATAGAGGCTGATCCGCCCTTCGAAGATACCGTCGTGGCTCTGGATATGCAACTCCCGGATGTTCGTGTTCAGCTCGCCGGTAATCACCTGCGACAGTTCCATCAGGATCCCGATCCGATCGATTCCGCGCAACTCGAGGATCGACAGGTAGGACATCGCCTTGTGGCTCGACCAGGTGACCGGCGTCAGACGATTGCCGTGCTGGGCAGCCAGTTTAATCAGTTCGTTGCAGTTTTTCTTGTGAACGTCGATCTTGTGCGTATCGGGATTGCTGTAACCGACAACTTCGTCGCCCGGAATCGGATTGCAACACGGGGCGATCTCGAACTCCGGATCGTCCGCATCCTCCGGCGATGCGCCGTCAATTACCTTTTTCCCTTTTTTCTTATCGTCGCCTCCGAGGAACTTGAATGGATTCGGTATCTGCAACGTCCAGAATTTCAAAATCTTATTGGCAGGATTGTCGCGCAGGATCTTTTCGATCCCGTCCAGTTTCAGGATGCCGGCCCCCAACTTGCTGTAAAACTCGTCCTTCGTAGCGCAGTCGTAAGCAGGCAGCACTTTCCGGAACACGCGGGCGCTCGGCACGATGCCGAACTCCTTGAGCTTTCCTTCGAACAGCACGATCCCGTTAGCGATGTTATTGAGATTCTCCTTTTTCAGGAAAACCATGATCGACTGCTTGGCCTTGGTCGTAATCACATGATCGAGCCATTCGGCCTTCGGCTTCACATTTTTCGACGTGATGATCTCGATCTGGTCGCCGCTGCTGATCGGTGCGAAAATCGATTCGATCTTCCGGTTGATCTTGGCGCCCATCGCGCTGTTGCCGATCTTCGTATGAATCTCATAAGCGAAATCGAGCGCCGTAGCGCCCTGAGGCAATGTCCGCGAATCGCCTTTCGGCGTAAACACGACGATCTCGTAGGTATAAAGGCTCAGTTTGAAATTGTCGAGGAATTCGACGGCATTGTCCGTCGGGCTGTTCAGCGCTTCGCGCACCTGCTTCATCCAACGGTCGAATTCGCCTTCCTCCTTCGACAACTCGCCCGATTTGTACTTCCAATGCGCGGCGAATCCCCGCTCGGCAATCTCTTCCATCCGCTGCGAACGAATCTGCACCTCGACCCACACGCCGTCGGGACCCATCACCGTGGAGTGCAGGGCCTCGTAACCGTTCGCTTTCGGAATGTTCACCCAGTCGCGGATCCGATCCGGTTTCGGCTTGTAAATATCGGTTACCAACGAGTAGATGTGCCAGCACTGCGACTTTTCGGGAATCAGCGGCGAAGGCCGGAACACGATGCGAATCGCGAAGAGATCATAGATCTCTTCGAAAGCGATATGCTTGCGCTGCATTTTGGCCCAGATCGAATAGATCGACTTGACGCGCCCCGATATTTCGAAGTCGATATCGTTGCCCTTGAGCTTCTCGATAATCGGCTGACTGAATTTTTCGATAAATTTCGACCGGTCGGCTTCGGTTTCCTGGATCTTGGCTTCGATCTGCCGGTAATCTTCCGGGAAACGGTATTTCAACGACAGATCCTCCAGTTCGCTTTTGATCGCGAACAACCCCAGGCGGTAAGCCAACGGAGCGAACAGATAGATCGTTTCGCTGGTGATTTTCATCTGCTTATGCGGAGGCATCGATTCCAGCGTACGCATGTTGTGCAGCCGGTCGGCGATCTTGATCAGGATCACCCGGACGTCGTCGGAAAGCGTCAGCAGCATTTTGCGGAAATTTTCCGCCTGCTCCGAAGCGCTGGTTTTGAAAACGCCCGACATTTTGGTCAGTCCGTCCACCATCAGCGCGATTTTGGGTCCGAAACGGCTTTCGATATCCTCCACCGTATAGTCGGTATCCTCGACGACATCGTGCAACAAGGCCGCGATCACCGACTTGACGCCGAGGCCGATTTCATCCACGACGATCCGGGCCACCGCCAGCGGGTGCACGATGTAAGGCTCCCCGGAACGGCGGCGCACTCCCTCGTGAGCCTCCTTCGCCAAGAAAAAGGCCCGTTTGATCAGATCCCTGTCATATTCATTTTTACAGATTTTGGCACAACTCCGCATCAGTTTGTCAAACTGCTCGCCAATCATGCGTTCATCTTCCTGCGAATAACCCATCAATCTCCCGTTTTACATACGCCGACATCAATCCCTTGCCCGCCGAGGACAAGACAAAACATGTTTTCGGGTACGCCCCGGACGGAATCAGGCTGTGTCTCCCGCCGGCCGTACCGCACCCGCGCCCGCTAACCGGCGGCGGCAAGCGCTTCGCGCACTTTGGCCTCCACCTCGGCCGCAAACTCAGGATCGGCCTTGAACGCCTCCTTGACGGCATCGCGCCCTTGTCCGATCTTCCTGTCGCCGTAAGAAAACCACGAGCCGCTCTTCTTGATAATTCCCTGATCCACTCCCAGGTCGATGATCTCGCCGATCTTCGAAATTCCTTCGCCGTACATGATATCGAATTCCGCTTTGCGGAACGGGGGAGCCAGTTTGTTTTTCACGATCTTGACACGCGCCCGCGCGCCCATCTGTTCTTCTCCGTCTTTGATCACCGAAGCCTTGCGGATATCGACCCGGACGCTGGCGTAAAATTTCAGCGCATTACCGCCCGTCGTAGTCTCCGGATTCCCGTAAACCACGCCGATCTTATCGCGAAGTTGGTTGATGAAAATACAAACGGTTCCCGTCTTGCTGATATTGGCCGTCAGTTTACGCAAAGCCTGCGACATCAGTCGCGCCTGCAACCCCATTTTCGATTCGCCCATCTCGCCTTCGATTTCGGCCTTCGGCGTCAGCGCGGCGACCGAGTCGATCACCACGATATCGATGGCGCTCGAACGGATCAGGTGGTCGGCGATCTCCAGCGCCTGCTCCCCGTTGTCGGGCTGCGAAATCAGCAGGTCGTCGATATCCACGCCGAGCTTCTGCGCATACGTGCTGTCGAAAGCATGTTCCGCGTCGATAAATGCGGCGATTCCGCCCGCTTTCTGGGCCTCGGCGATCGCGTGGATAGCCAGCGTGGTTTTACCCGACGATTCGGGGCCGAAAATCTCAATAATACGTCCTTTCGGATACCCGCCGATCCCGAGCGCATGGTCGATCGTTACCGACCCGGACGGGATGACCGGGACTTTGTCGACCGCCCGGTCGCTCATTTTCATGATGGCGCCTTTCCCGAAATCCTTCTCGATCTTCTCCATCACCGCGCTCAATAACTTGAGCTTCTAAGGATTCACCAGAGTCTTCTCCTTTTCTGCCATATTTTTTCGTTTAGTAGTCTTGTTTCAAATTTTTCCGGTTTTACTGGTAAGCTTCGACGATCTGTTCGAAGTGATCCTTCGTCCGCACTTTATCGAAAATCTTCTCGATCACGCCCTGTTCGTCGATCACGAACGTCGTCCGCAGAATCCCCATGAACGTCCTTCCCATAAACTTCTTCTCGCCCCACACGCCGTAGGCTTCCGCGATTTTTTTGTCCGTATCGGCCAACAGCGTAAAATTCAACCCCTGCTTTGCGATAAAGCCCTGGTGCGACTTTTCGCTGTCGGGACTCACGCCGACCACTTCGAAACCCATTCGCCGCAGCGTATCCCGCCCGTCGCGCAGACTGCAGGCTTCGGCCGTACAACCCGGCGTATTGTCCTTCGGATAAAAATAAAGAATCAACTTGCGGCCGCGGTAATCGGCCAGCGTTTTCATATTGCCGTCCTGATCGACCGCTTCGAAAGCCGGAGCGGAATCTCCTGTCTTCAGTTTTGCCATTTTCTTTCGCGTTTAAAAATTCCAGTGCCTATTGTTGGTAAAGATACACATTTCCGGGAAAGTCAAAAAGTTTTTCCGGTCAAATATAACGCCAGAAAAACTTTTTACCGCGTCGCTCGCTACGGAGCGCACTTTTTCGGAAAGCGCTACGAACGCGCAAGCACCTTCTTCTCGATCTCCTCCACCTGATGACAGAATACCTTGTCTGTCTCCATCAGGTTCGAAATCGCTTTGCATGCGTGCAACACCGTCGCATGGTTCTTGCCGCCGATCGCCGCCCCGATGGTCGTCAGCGGAGCCTTCGTATGCTGCTTGCTCAAGTACATCGCGATCTGGCGCGCCTGCGCGATCTCGCGCGTCCGTTTCGGGGAGTTGAATACCTCCGCGCTGAGTCCCATGTACTCGCAAACGACCTTGCGAATATGCTCGATCGTGATTTCCCGCTGATTGAACTGCACGTATACTTTCAGAATTTCGCGGGCCAGCGTGATCGAAATCTTCTTGCCCAGGAACGAGGCATTGGCCACGAGCGACGAAAGCGCCCCTTCGATCTCCCGGACATTGGCGTTGATATTCTCGGCCAAGAACTCGACCACCTCCTGCGGCACCTCCGCATTCAACTTCACGGCCTTGTTACGAATGATCTTCACCTTGGTTTCGTAATCGGGCTGCAACAGTTGCGTGGAAAGCCCCCATTTGAAGCGGGTGATCAGCCGCTGTTCGATATCTTTCAGCTCGACGGGCGGTTTATCGGAAGTCAGGATCAACTGCTTGTTCGACAGGTGCAGGTGGTTGAAAATATTGAAAAAAGCGTTCTGCGTCTTATCCTTCCCGGCCAGTTCCTGAATATCGTCGATAATCAGGACGTCGAGCATCTGATAGAAATGAATGAAGTCGTTCAGTTCCCCCTTCAGCGCGGCGTTCTGGAACTGCGCCTGGAATTTGTTCATCGACACGTACAACACCTGCATCTGCGGCTTGCGCTGCTTGATTTCCATGCCGATCGCCTGCGCGATATGCGTTTTTCCCAACCCCGAATCTCCGTAAATATATAAGGGATTGAAAGGCGTATTGCCCGGATTCACGGCCAGCGACAGCCCGGCCGAACGGCAAAGTCGGTTGCATTCGCCCTCCACGAACGTATCGAACGTATAGTTCGGATTCAACTGCGGGTCGATTACGATCCGGCGAATCCCCGGAATAACGAAAGGATTCTTTATATTTGTCGTATCGGACTGCGTGACGAACGTATTGATGGCCGTCATGTCGGCATCCGTCACTACGGTAGGAGCGCTCTGTTCGGTACGCGGCACGGCATAACGCAGCTTGGTCTTCAAGCCAAACATCTGGTGAATGATCGGACGCAAAAGCGGAATAAAGTGTTTTTCGATATGGTACACATAACTTTCATTAGGCACCTTCAGTTTCAAGGTCACCCCGTCAAAATCAAGCGGCACGATCGGCTTGAACCATTTGGCGAACTCCTCGTCGGAGGTATGCTCGCGGATACGGGTCAAACAACTTTGCCACACATCACCGTATGTCTGGTTATTAACTATCATCATCCTGTCTGTTTCGGAAGACAAAATTGTAAATAAATTCATTAAAAAAAATTTTCTTCTCTATTGTTTGTTGTGCAAATATTTATATAGAAAAATAAGGGTTCCCGCAGAGTCAAAACTTAACCGTTTGATATAGAATATTCAAAAAAATATCCGTATCTTTGTTTATAACTTTTTTCAACCGAAACAAGCATTCGTATAAATAAAACAAATAAGATTATGAGTGGAAATTTGGATTTAATCGTTAAGGAGAGAGCCGAAAAATGGCTCTCCGGAAACTACGACGAAGACACGAAAAAGCAAGTCAAATATCTTATGGGTAACAACTTGGGCGAGCTGACCGAGAGCTTCTACAAAGACCTCGAATTCGGCACGGGCGGCCTGCGCGGCATCATGGGGGTAGGCACCAACCGGATGAACGTCTACACGGTCGGCATGGCTACGCAAGGCCTTGCGAACTACCTGAAAAAAGCCTTTCCGGGTAAGCAGATCAAGGTCGCTATCGGGCACGACAGCCGCAACAACAGCCGGCTGTTTTCGGAACGCGTCGCCGACATCTTCGCAGCGAACGGATTCAAGGTTTACCTGTTCGACTCGCTCCGTCCGACGCCCGAGCTGAGCTTCGCCATCCGCAAGCTGGAATGCGACAGCGGCGTGGTCATCACCGCCTCGCACAACCCGAAAGAGTATAACGGCTACAAAGCGTACTGGAACGACGGCGCTCAGGTAGTGGCTCCGCACGACAAAAACATCATCGCGGAGGTGCAAAAGATCACGTCTCCGGATCAGGTGCTCACCAACGGACACAAAGACAACATCGTCATTCTCGACGAAACCTTCGACGCGATCTACCTCGACGCCGTTCATTCGCTGTCGCTGTCGCCCGAAGCCATCGCCGCCCATCACGACCTGAAAATCGTCTACACGCCGATACACGGAACCGGAGTCATCCTCGTCCCCGAATCGCTCCGCAAATTCGGCTTTACGAACGTCGTCACGGTAAAAGAACAGAATATCCCGGACGGCAACTTTCCGACCGTAGCGTCCCCGAACCCGGAAGAACGCGCGACCATGAAAATGGCGATCGACCTGGCCGCCCGGCAACAGGCGGAGATCGTCCTGGCCACCGACCCCGACGCCGACCGCATCGGGATGGCCCTGCGCGACCGCGACGGATCGTACATCTTGCTGAACGGCAACCAGACATGCGCCCTGCTCGTATATTATATCGTAAGAAGGTGGAGCGAACTGGGAAAACTTCACGGCCGGGAGTACATCGTCAAAACGATCGTTACGACGGAACTGGTCGCCCGAATCGCCGAATCGTTCGGCGTGAAACATTTCGAATGCCTGACCGGCTTCAAGTATATCGCCACGGTCATCCGCAACCTCGAAGGGAAAATGCAGTACGTCTGCGGCGGAGAAGAGAGCTTCGGATTTCTCGCCGAAGATTTCGTCCGCGACAAGGACGCCGTCAGCGCCTGTTCGCTGGCCGCAGAGGCCGCAGCCTGGGCCAAGAGCCAAGGAATGACGCTGTATGACCTACTGAAGGAAATCTACGTAAAATACGGCTTCTTCGACGAAGCGCTCGTCTCGATCGTCCGCCAGGGCAAAGAGGGACAGGAGGAAATCGCCCGAATGATGACCCAGTACCGGAACAATCCGCCGCAAAGCCTCGGAGGATCGCCCGTAATCACCGTGAAGGATTATCTGACCGGAGAATCGCTCGACGTAAAAAGCGGCCGCAAAACGCCCATCGATATGGAAAAATCGAACGTATTGCAGTTCATCACAGCGGATTCGACCATCGTATCAATCCGTCCGTCGGGCACCGAGCCGAAAATCAAATTCTATTTCGGCGTCCGGGGAGAATTGTGCTGCGAAGATAAATTCGAAGAAACGCGCCAAACGATGGAACGTAAGATCGAATCGATCAAACAGGAGATGAAACTGATTTAAACCGAACCAAAAACCGTAAAAAATGGCTTCCGTATTCACACGTATCGTAAAAGGGGAGATCCCGTGCTACAAGGTAGCCGAGGACGACAGATATTTTGCATTTCTGGATATCAATCCGCTTGCAAAGGGTCACACGCTGGTCATCCCGAAAGAGGAGACCGACAATATTTTCGACTTGGACGACCGGACGCTGGCGGACATGATGGTTTTCGCCAAACGGATCGCGCGTAAAATACAGGCTAATATAGCTTGTAAAAAAGTCGCCGTCGTCGTTCTCGGGCTCGAAGTTCCGCATGCCCATATCCACCTGATACCGATTAACAGCGAAAAAGACGTCGATTTTCATCGGGAAAAACTCCAACTCACCCCGGAGGAATTCCAACGAATAGCAAAGACAATCAGCTTATAATAAAACACTTAAATTCAAAAAACGGAGCCTGAAGAGGTTCCGTTTTTTATTTAACATAATTAAACAGGAAATCTCTCCATATAAGAATCCAATCGAAGTCCCGGCAGGGTAGGGATTATTCTTGTAAAAAAATAGGATAAAACCGCCCTGGTATTTCCACTTTTGTAAAATTAACACTTGTAAATACCGGGCGTTTAATCACAAATGTAACCAAACCCCCGATGCAACTCGATTTTGTCAACTATAAATACATCTGTAAAATATGAAATAAAGATCAAATATCAAACACGATAAATTCATGTAAAAATATTTATATTATATATACAAATACATAAAAATCAGTACTGTAAATCTTATTACATAAACTTAATAATGAT
>ENA-UONT01002794-UONT01002794.1-human-gut-metagenome-genome-assembly--contig:-CS20-NODE-2794-length-11540-cov-6.663648_pt1 | contig 11540 bp, 9 predicted proteins | sample MGYA00242459_ERZ724006 | MGnify/ENA metagenome assembly ERZ724006 | reverse complement strand
GCCGCCGCGCCGAGCAGCACCGTGAGCATGCCGCGCGTGGCGAAGCCCTGGGCGTTGATATACACATTCATGCCGAGGGATACGAACGAGAACGTTGTCCCGATGAGATACACCGCGAGATACTCGCGCGCATAGGAGCTTGCCTCCTTGCCCGCGGCGAACACCGTTATCACCGGATCGAGAAACGCCCATGTGAGCAGCCCGAGCGCAACGGACGAAACGAGCAGCATGGAGAAGGCGTTGCCCATCACGCGGGAGGCCTCGTCGTTATCCCCGCGGCCGCGCGCCATGGAGCAGAGCGGCGCGCCGCCCTGTCCGAACAGGCCCGCAAACGCCGAGAGGATCGAAATGACCGGCAGCGCGATGCCGACGCCCGTGAGCGCCATGCTGCCGACATCGGGAATATGGCCGATGTAGATACGATCCACCACGTTGTAGAGCACGTTCACGAGCTGCGCGGCGATGAGCGGCAGCGCCATGCGCATGACGACTGCGGGGATATTCCCCTTGGAAAAATCGTTTTGTACGTTCTTTTCCGCCATGGTCACTTCTCCCCACGCAGCCGGATGATCTGATCGCGCAGCACGGCGGCATATTCGTATTCGAGCATCTGCGCGGCTTTGCGCATTTCTTTTTCCAGCCGGTCGATCTCGGCCTTCCGCTCGCGCTCGGTCATGCGCATGCCGCGCTCGTCCTTTGCCGCGGGGCCGGTGATCTCAAGAAGATCACGGATGCTCTTTTTGATGGTTTTCGGCACGATGCCGTGCGCCTCGTTATACGCCGTCTGGATGGCGCGGCGGCGCTCAGTCTCGTCGATGGCGGCGCGCATGGAGGGCGTGACCGTGTCGGCATACATGATGACGGTGCCCTCGGCGTTTCGCGCCGCGCGGCCGATCGTCTGGATGAGCGATGTTTCGCTCCGGAGAAAGCCCTCCTTATCCGCGTCGAGGATCGCAATGAGCGATACCTCGGGAAGGTCAAGGCCCTCGCGCAGAAGGTTGATGCCGACGAGCACGTCAAATTCGCCCCGGCGCAGATCCCGGATGATCTCCATGCGCTCCATGGCGCCGACGTCGTGGTGCATATAGCGCGTTTTGATGCCGGCGTTGCCGAGATACGCCGTTAAGTCCTCCGCCATGCGCTTGGTGAGCGTCGTGACGAGCGTGCGCTCGCCGCGCTCGATGCGCGCGTGGATCTCGGCAATGAGATCGTCGATCTGTCCCTCGATGGGGCGCACGTCGATCTTCGGGTCGGTGAGACCCGTCGGGCGGATGATCTGCTCGGCGATCTGGCCCGAGCGCGTGCGCTCGTACTCGCCGGGTGTGGCGGAAACGTATATGACCTGATTTACCCGCTGCTGGAATTCCTCAAACTTCAGCGGGCGGTTATCGAACGCCGACGGCAGCCGGAAGCCGTATTCAACGAGCGCCTCCTTGCGCGCGCGGTCGCCGTGGTACATGGCGCGCACCTGCGGCAGCGTGACGTGCGATTCGTCGATGAACAGGAGAAAGTCCTTCGGGAAATAGTCGAGCAGCGTCATCGGCGCGCTCCCGACCGGGCGGCCGGAGATGATGCGCGAATAGTTCTCCACACCGGAGCAGTAGCCCAGCTCCTGGATCATCTCGATATCAAAATTCGTGCGCTGCGCGATGCGCTCGGCCTCGAGCGGCTTTTCGTGGTCTTTGAAAAACTTCACCCGCTCGTCGCACTCGCGGCGGATCTCCTGCACGGCGCGCGCCATTTTCTCCGGCGGCGTCACGTAGTGGCTCGCAGGGTAAATGGCCGTGTGGCTGAGCGTGTGCACCGCAGCGCCCGTGAGAGGGTTGATCTCGCTGATGCGCTCGATCTCGTCGCCGAAGTACTCCACGCGGATGGCCTTATCGCGCCAGTAGGCCGGGAAGATCTCCACCGTGTCGCCGCGCACGCGGAATATGTTGCGCTCGAAGGCGATGTCGTTTCGCTCATACCGGCAGTCGATGAGCTTTTTTAAAAGCTCCTCCTGCGGCAGACTGCTGCCGGGGCGGAGAGAGATAGCCATGCGCGCAAAATCGTCCGGCTCGCCGAGACCGTAAATGCAGCTTACCGATGCCACGACGATCACGTCCCGCCGCTCCAGCAGCGAAAATGTCGCCGAAAGGCGCAGCCGGTCGATCTCCTCGTTCGTGGAGGCGTCCTTTTCGATGTAGGTATCCGTGTGCGGGATGTACGCCTCCGGCTGGTAGTAGTCGTAATACGATACAAAATACTCCACGGCGTTGTCCGGAAAGAATTCCTTGAACTCGCTGCAAAGCTGCGCGGCGAGCGTTTTGTTGTGCGCGAGCACGAGCGTCGGCTTCTGCACGCGCTCGATGACCTTCGCCATCGTGTACGTTTTGCCGGAGCCCGTGACGCCGAGCAGCGTCTGCTCGTCCAGCCCCGCGGCCACGCCCTCGGCGAGCTTTTCGATCGCCTGCGGCTGATCGCCCGCGGGCGAATATTCGCTTACCACATGAAATTCCGGCATAACGCGCTCCTTCTGAAATAATTTCTATAACTGATTTATTATACCACGCCGCGCCGCGCCGCACAAGCAATTCGCCCGCCCCGTGCGTAAAAACTCCCTGCCTGGTGGATTTCCGCCGCGGGATATGCTATACTGACAATATAATGATTTTAAGGGGGTGCTTCCCTGTGAATAAAACTCTGATCGCGTATTTCTCCGCCAGCGGTGAAACGGGCAAGCTTGCGAAAACGCTCTCCGCCGTGACCGGCGGCGACCTTTTTGAGATCCGTCCCGAGACGGCGTACACCTCCGCCGATCTGAACTGGATGGATAAGAAGAGCCGCAGCACGCTCGAGATGAAGGACGAGCACAGCCGCCCGGCCATTGCGGGCCGCGTGGAGGATATGGCGCAGTACGGTACCGTGTTCGTCGGCTTCCCGATCTGGTGGTATCAGGCGCCGCGCATCATCGAAACGTTTCTTGAAAGCTACGATTTCACTGGCAAGACCGTGATCCCGTTCGCCACCTCCGGCGGCAGCGGCATGGGAAAGACGGCCGATATCCTGCGCGCTGTCTGCCCCGCGGCAAACATTCTGCCCGGCAAGCGCATGAGCGCGCGGGAGAGCGCCGAGGCCGTGCGCGCGTGGGTCGAAACGTTCGGCAAGTGATCCGTCCCGGCGCGCCGCAGAATATCCATTCCATAAAAAATCTCCGTATAACCCGTTTGACCGGTTATACGGAGATTTTTTATATGCCGCTCTCTTCCTTCTGTATTGGAGCGCTTCGGCAGGTTTTCACGCCGAAAACAAAATAGATCACATGCCCGACCCAGACGCAGGCGAGAATGATGCACAGGATATAGAGCTCCTTTCGCATCATCAGCGCGAAGCCGACGGCCATGAGCGCCGTAACGGTGAGCATGATGCGCCGTTTCGCCGCAGCGGTCATGCCCTCGCCGCGCACATAGCTTTCGAGATTGTTTTTATAAAGCTTCGTGCCGGTGAACCACGTGTGCAGCCGCTCGGAGCTTTTGGCAAAGCCGAGCGCGGCCAGCAGCAGGAACGGGACCGTCGGCAGCAGCGGCAGCACCGCGCCGAGAGCGCCAAGCGCAAGGCCGATGCAGCCGAGGCAGAGCCATAAGATTCTCTTTATCTTCATTTACATTCTCTCCTCTCTCCCCGCGCGCGGCAGGGGGAACATCCGGCCGTTTTTCACGCCGTATACCCGATCGGCGATCGCCATCGTGGACTCGCGGTGCGACACGAGGATGATGCCCTTCTTATTGCGCAGCCGGCGCAGCGCCTGCAATATGATGCCCTCGTTGATGCTGTCAACGTTGCTCGTCGGCTCATCGAGCAATATGAGAGCGCTGCCGCGCAGCAGCGCCCGCGCCAGACCGAGCCGCTGCTTCTCGCCCGTGGAGAGATTGTCGCCGAGCGCGCCGACGCGCGTTTCGTACCCCTCCGGTAGCGAGAGGATGAAGTCATGGATCGACGCGAGCCGGCACGCCTCTTCGATCTCGGCGCGCGCCGCGCCGGGCCGGGCAATGCGGAGATTTTCCTCGATCGTCTCATCAAAGAGATACGTTGTCTGGCTCACCATCGTCACATTGTCGAGAAGGCTGGCCGTTTCGATTGCATCAATGTCCGCGCCGTTATAAAGAATTTCGCCGCCCTGCTTCTGCCAGAAACGGAGAAGCAGCTTGAGGAACGTGGACTTGCCGCAGCCGGATTCGCCGACGATACCGACGATCTCGCCTCTTTCGGCGTACATCCATACATCGCTCAACACATTCGTCACGCCGTCGTAGGAGAATGTGACGCCATCTACCGAGAGATGGGCAAAGCCGTCGATCTTCTCTCCCTCTCCCTCTTCCACCTCGCGCACGGCGCTCTCCTCTTCCAGAAGGTCGAGCACCCGCTCGCCCGAGGCGAGTGTCTGCGTGAGATTGCCCGGCAACGCCGAAATGGCAATGACCGGCCCGAACGATCCGAAGAGCGCCGCGACGCCAAGGAGCATCGCGCCAGGCGTAAGCGCGCCCGTCACGGTGAGCGCCGTCCCCACGGCGAGCCCCGCAAGGATAAAGAGCGACACGCAAAGCTCCGTACCCGCGGCGGCGCGAGCCGTTTCGTGCTTCATTTTCTTCGTCTCAGCGAGAAGCACCTCCGAACGCCGGCCAACTTCCGCGGCGCGCTGCGCGCCCGCATTATGGAGTACAATGTCCCGAATGCCGCGGATACTGTCGAGGAAATACGCGCTGAACGAAGAAAACTCCGCGCGGTAGGCCTGTCCCGCGACGCGCACACGCCGGGAGAATACGAGCGGGACAAGAACGCCGATGGTAACATACCCCGCCGCCGCAGCGAGCGCCAGATACCAGCTCGATACGCAGCCGATGAACACCGTCATTCCCACGCTCAGCAGCACCGCAATGCAGATCGGCGAGATGGTGTGTGCATAGAACACCTCCAGCGTTTCAATGTCCGAGGTGATCATCGCAATAATGGCGCCCTTCTGCCGGGTTTCCAGCTTGGCCGGGCAGAGACGGCGCAGCGCCGTGAAGATCTTGTCGCGCAGCACCGCCAGCAGACGGAAGGCAATGTAGTGGTTGCCGTACTGCTCGGCAAACCGGAGCAGGCCGCGCAGCACGCCGCAACCGACGGCCAGCGCGATGAGCGCGCCGTAGGAAAGGGAGATTTCCTCGCCGAGCGCCTTGGCGATGGCCGCAGCGCCCGAGAGCGTCACGCCCATGGCGCACAGAAAGCCCGCCGTGCCGTTAATTACGGCGAGCAGCATAATGTACACGAGCGAACCGAGCAGAACGATGAGCTGCGCCATGATCTTCGCGCCGCTGCGGCGCGGTTTCGTTGTCGTATTCATTCCTCGTCCTCCCGGTATCCCTCTTCGAGCGCCTTCTGCGCCGCATAGAGCTTTGCATAACCGCCGCCGGAGGCCATGAGCGCGGCGTGCGTGCCGCATTCGGCAACCCCGCCAGATTCCATGGCATAAATTTTCTCCGCCGGAACAACGTTTGCAAGCCGGTGCGAGATGAGAATGACCGCCTTTTCTTTTGCAAGAGCGGCAACGGCCTTCATAATAATCTCTTCGCTTTCGATATCGATGTTGCTCGTTGCCTCGTCCAGAATATAAATGTCCCGCTCCGCCGTGAGATTCACCGCGAGCGCGAGCCGCTGCTTCTGTCCGCCGGAGAGATTAGCGGCATCCTCGGCGATTACCTTGTCCAGCCCGCCGTTTTCCCGGACGAACGACGCGAGATTTACCGTTTCGAGCGCCGCCCAGGTCGCCTCGTCCGTTACGGCGGCGTTGGCAAGACGGAAGTTGGCGCGGACGGTGTCGTTAAAAATGTGACTGCCGCAGCTCACCACCGCGAGATGGGCATAGTAGCTCTCTCGGGAAAGGCTCTCCATGCTCGCTCCGCCGAGCGTAACACGCCCGCTCTGCGGCCGGAGTGCGCCGGTCAGAAGCTTCACGACCGTGGACTTTCCGCACCCGGACGGCCCGACGATTGCCGTCATACCGGTGCGGGGAAAGACCATGGATACGTCGTGCAGCACATCGCGCTGTCCGTCGTAGGAAAACGAGACGTTCTCCAGCCGCAGTTCGCTCGGCTGTGCCTCCGCTCTGCCCCAGACCGGCTCCGGCTCATCGAGCAGGGAGAGGATCTTTCCGCCCGCGCTCACGCCGTTCATCGCCACATGAAACGCTGCGCCGAACGCGCGCAGCGGCAGGAAAAACTCCACCGCCGTCAAAATCAGAAAGAGCGCGGCGAACGGCGAAAGCCCCCGGCGCAGCACGCCCGTCACCGCCACGGCAATGCCGGCGCCCGCGCCGCCGTAGGCCACAAGATCCATGATCGTTGTGCTCGCAAGCTGCATGGTGAGCACCTTCATCGTGATGCGGCGAAATTCTTCGCTCGTTTCGTTCATCTTTTTCTGCCGCGCGGCGTCGGCGCGGAAAATTTTGAGCTCCCGCATCCCCTGCACGCTGTCGAGAAAGGCGTCGCCCATGGAGGTATATTTGCCCCAGTACTTTGCAAAGATCTTCTTTGCATATTTTGAGACCGCGATGATCGAAAGCGGAATGAGCGGCACGCACGCGAGCAGCACGAGCGCCGTGCGCCAATTCACCGGCGACGTAACGCAGAAGAGGATGACCGGTGCGGCCATCGCATAGAAAAACTGCGGGATATACGAGGAATAATAGAGATCCAGCTGCTCCACGCCCTCCATAGCCACCTGCGTGAGCCCGGCCATGCTCATGCCGTCCGCCGAGCGGACGCCGAGACGGACGATTTTGCCGTACACACGCTCGCGCAGCTCCTTCTTTGCCCGGCGGCCGAGCGTATCGCGCAGTTCCCCCGCGCCGCGGGATGCGGCATACCGCACCGCCGCGCCCGCCGCAGCAATCGCCGCCGGAAGCAGAAAGACGCGCGCAGTTTCGTATTGTTGGAAATTTACCGCCAGCTCAATCGTACGGCAGATGGCCGCCGTGATGCTGAGATTGGCAAAAAGGCCGAGGATCATCAGCGCGACCGTATAATAGATGTACTTCTTGTTTGCGCCCAGAAGGGCGAGGAGCTTTTTGTCGATCATGCGTTTTCTCCGTTTGTTTATTGGTTAGCACGTGCTAACGCTTTAGCAGAAAAGAGCAGCGGCACGCTTTGCGTTACCCGCTGCTTACTATCATATTTATATACCCATTTTTCGCCGCATTGTCAATCCGGTGAAGAGGAAGAAGAAAGAAAACGTCGTCATTTGGCAGCAGCGGGCACACCTGTGCGCTGCGCGCCGCACATTTTTTCGCGCCGCTCTTTCGCACCGGGAAAAACTGTGATAAGATTGCCCCGTGAAAAATCATCGGGGAGGATCATCCCATGGGAAGAAAAGAAGCGCCGCGCCGTGTCGCCGTGATCGGCGGCGGCGCGGGCGGGCTCTGCGCGGCGATCGCCGCCGGGCAAGCCGGAGCGGACGTTCAGATTTTTGAACAGGCGAACCGCGTCGGCAAAAAACTGCTCAAAACCGGCAACGGGCGGTGCAATCTCTCGAATACGCACGTTTCGCCGGAGCACTATAACCGGCCGGATTTCGTCGCGCCCGTTCTTGCGGACATGCCGTGCGATGCGCTGCGCTCTTTCTTTGGCTCGCTCGGGCTCTGGGCGGTCACGGATGAAGAAGGCCGCGTCTATCCGCGCAGCGACACCGCCGCCTCCGTGCTCGACGTACTGCGTCTCGGCTGCGAGGCGCTGGGCGTTGCGGAGCGCTGCTCGGCGGAGATTGCCGCCATCGCCCCGCAGGGCCGCGGCTTTACTCTCACCGCCCGCACGGGCGAGAAGTTTTTTGCCGACCGCGTGATCGTCGCGGCCGGCGGCGGCACAAGCCTTCTCCGTCCGCTGGGACACAAGATGATCCCCTTCTCTCCCGTTCTCTGCCCGCTCAAGACCGACACGGAATCCATCCGCGGTCTCACGGGGCTGCGCTGCGCCTGCCGCGCGGAGCTTATCCGCCGCGGGAAGAGTGTTTACACCGAAGAGGGCGAAATTCTCTTCCGGGATTTCGGCGTGAGCGGCATTCTCGCGCTGAATCTCTCGCGGCATGTCCTTCCGGGCGACACGCTCTCGCTCGATCTGCTGCCGGAGCTTTCTTTGGAAGCGCTCGCCGCGAAGCTCTCGGCGCAGAAGGCGCTGCGCGGAGCTGACGCCGATCTCTTCACCGGCATTTTCCACCGGCGGCTCGGCGAGGCGGTAGCGCGCCGCGCCAAAAGCGGCGAGATATCCGAGCTTGCCCGCATTATCAAAAATTACCGTCTTTCGGTCCTTGGTCCGGGCGACACGCAGCACGCGCAGGTGACGCGCGGCGGCGCGGACGTCTCCGAGTTTGACAGCGAAACGATGGAAAGCCGCCGCGTGCCGGGGCTCTACGCCGTGGGTGAGGCGCTCGACATTGACGGCGCGTGCGGCGGCTATAATCTGCATTGGGCGTTTGCCTCCGGGCTGCGCGCGGGAAGGAGCGCCGCGCGTGATTGAGGTTCGTGATGTAAGGCTCGCTCTTGACGGTGATCTCAAGACCGCGTGCGCCAAAAAGCTGCGCGTTCCGGTTGGCGATGTGCTGGAAGCAGCGCTCCTGCGCCGCAGCGTGGACGCGCGGCACAAGGACGATGTGCATTTCACCGTGACCGCCGCGGTGTCGCTCCGGCGGGGCGAGGAAAAGTTTTCGTCCTATACGCCGTGGACGCCGCCGCGCGTCGAAGTTTTGAAAAAAAAGTCTGCCCTTCGCCCCGTCGTGTGCGGGGCAGGCCCGGCGGGGCTTTTCGCCGCGCTCACGCTCGCGCGCGTAGGCGCGGAACCGATATTGCTCGAGCGCGGCAGCGCCGTGGACGAGCGGAAGGCCGACGTGGAAAAATTCTATCAGACCCGCGCGCTGGACACCGAATCGAACATCCAGTTCGGCGAGGGCGGCGCGGGCGCGTTCTCGGACGGCAAGCTCAACACCGGCACGCACGATAAGCGCGGCCGGCAGGTGCTGCACGATCTCGTACAGGCCGGAGCGCCGGACGAAATTCTCTGGCAGGCCAAGCCGCACATCGGCACCGACCGTCTGCCGGACGCCGTGAAGGGGCTTCGTGAAATGATCCTCGCCCACGGCGGCGAGGTGCGCTTCCGCACAAAGCTCACGGATATCGAGCTTTCCGGTGAGGCGCTGCGCGCGGTGCGTCTCGCGCACGGCGGCGCGGAGGAAGCGCTTGAGGCCGATTCGCTCATCCTTGCCGCGGGTCACAGCGCCCGCGAGCTGTTCGCGCTCTTGAAAGAGCGCGGCGCGCAGCTCGAACAGAAGGCGTTTTCCATGGGCGTCCGGTGCGAGCACCCGCAGGAGGTCATCTCCCGCGCGCAGTACGGCGCTTTTGCCGCTCATCCGGCACTGGGCGCTGCCGACTACCGGCTGGCGGTGCATCTGCCGGACGGGCGGGGCGTATATACGTTCTGCATGTGTCCGGGCGGGTACGTCGTCGGCGCGGCGAGTGAAGAGGGACTTCTCTGCGTGAACGGCATGAGCCCCTTCGCGCGCGACGGACAGAACGCCAACGCCGCCGTGCTCTGTGAGGTGCGTCCCTCAGACTTTGGCTCCGCCGACCCGCTCGCCGGTGTGGAGCTGCAAAGAAGATGGGAGCGCGCCGCGTTTCTCGCCGGAGGCGGCGGTTACCGCGCCCCGGCGCAGCGGCTCGGCGATTTTCTCGCGGGAAAGCCGTCGGAGAGCGCGGGCAGCGTTGCGCCGACGTATCCGCTCGGCGTGCGCTTCGGCACGCTCGACGGCTGTTTGCCGGAGTTCGTGCTCGCCGCGCTGCGCGAGGCGTTCCCGCTCTTTGACAAAAAGCTGCGCGGCTACGCCATGCCGGACGCGGTGCTCACGGGCGTGGAGACGCGCTCGTCCTCGCCGGTGCGCATCGTGCGCGGCGAAACGGGGCAGTCGAATCTCCGCGGGATCTATCCCTGCGGCGAGGGCGCGGGCTACGCCGGCGGCATTCTCTCCGCCGCCGTGGACGGCATCCGTCAGGCGGAAAACTGGCTTTCGCAGCACATGGAATAAAATAACAGACACCGCCGCGCATACGAGGCTTTTGATAAGCCAAGCTATGCGCGGCGGAACCTTTTCCGGCAGAGCCGGAATCGGCTCTGCTTCAATATAGATGGGCGGGACGGCGATAGCCGTCCTGCTTCCTCTTTTCAGGGCCGATCCTTCATTCTCGTTTTCATGGCAAAAAGCCCCGCGGCGGCAAGGAAACACGAAACGCCAAAGATCAGCAGCAGCCTTACGGCGGAATCAAACACTGGCATTTTATAGATCGCAACGTCCTCCGGCTCTTCCATGCGAACTATGCACGGCCGCAGAAACCGGTTTTTCATCCGGTACGCCGTGCCGTCCGCCGAAACATACTCATACAGCACCGACACGCTCAATCCGTCGCCGTGGATCTCTCTGCTTTCTATCCGTGCGCCGAACCGATCCGTCCGGTATAAATACCCGCCGGTGTCGATCAAAAGCGTTTGATCCGCATCCATCGTGAATCGGTAGCCTCTGGAGGTGCAGGGGTCGATCCGCCGCAGCACATCGCCGTTCGGTTTCAGGACCTCGATCACCTGAGTCTTCCCTATATACAGATTCCCGTCGCCGTCCACGGCAAACCCTTGATAGAATGCGCAGGCTTTGCCTGTGATCACCGAGAAGACAGAAAATACCACTGCACTCCCTGCGATCACCATGCACAGGATCATCCATCGGAATTTTTCTTTATGTATCATTACCGTTCGACCTCAGGCTTTATTCTGCATGAATGGCTCGTTCTCGTTGGTCTCATTATATTTTCCGCAACGGGAGATTGCAATACCGTACCCGCGCAAAAAGCCGCTTCTCTCCCGAATGGGAAAGAAGCGGCTTTTTGCTTATGCCTCCCTCAAAGAGGGAGCCCTATATCAGAACTTGACGCGCTCGGCGATGTAGCTCTTCACTTCCGCGATGGGGATGCGGACCTGCTCCATGCTGTCACGCTCGCGTACCGTGACGCAGCCGTCGGCGGGCGTTTTCTCGTCGCCCACGGTCTGAAAGTCCACGGTGATGCAGTAGGGCGTGCCAATCTCATCCTCACGGCGGTAGCGCTTGCCGATGGAACCGGCGTCGTCGTAGTCCACCATGAATTCCTTCTGCAGCTCGTGGTAAAGCTCGGTCGCGGCGGGGGCGAGCTTCTTCGAGAGCGGCAGCACCGCGCACTTGAACGGCGCGAGCGCCGGGTGCAGGTGAAGAACGGTACGCACGTCGTTTTTCGCCTCGTCCACGACCTCTTCGTCGTAAGCGTCGCAGAGGAACGCGAGCGCCACGCGGTCGCAGCCGAGCGACGGCTCGATGACGTACGGCACATAGTGCTCGTTCGCTTCCTGGTCGAAGTACGTAAGATCCTTGCCGGACGCCTCCTGATGGCGCTTGAGATCGTAGTCCGTGCGGTCGGCAATGCCCCACAGCTCGCCCCAGTCGGTGAACGGGAAGGCATA
>ENA-UONT01002776-UONT01002776.1-human-gut-metagenome-genome-assembly--contig:-CS20-NODE-2776-length-11603-cov-4.011950_pt1 | contig 11603 bp, 7 predicted proteins | sample MGYA00242459_ERZ724006 | MGnify/ENA metagenome assembly ERZ724006 | reverse complement strand
GGAAAAACCTGGAAGGCTGCCGAAAGCGATATGTTTTCGCGCTGTGCTCTACCGCGGTTCTTTCTATGATGGCGCTGGTCAACTCGGTTTTGACCGCGCAGATCATGGATACCGTATTTACGCCGGTAAAAGAGGGGCAGGGCACTACGCCGGAGCTTTGGCATCGGCTCGTTGTGCTCGTCTCCATTCTGATCGGCTTCACGATGTTCAGAATGTGCTTTAACTATCTTTCGGTCATGACGTACGAGACGTGCTCGCAGAAGCTGCTCTTTAAGCTGCGCCGCGATCTGTACGCAAACATGCAGGCGCAGGATAGCTCATTCTTCTCAAAGAACCGCACCGGCGATCTGATGACCCGCCTGACCGGCGACCTTGACATGGTGCGCCACACTACGTGCTATGTCATCCGCATGATCATCGACTGCGTGGTGCTGTTTCTCACCACATCCATCACATTCCTTTGTGTGGACTGGCTGTTCGCGCTTGCCATGCTGGCCGTAACGCCGATTATTTTCATCCTGACGAAGGTTTTCGCAAAGCAGGTGCATCCGCTGTATGTCGACCTGCGCGAGCGCCTTTCGCGCATGAACACCGCCGCGCAGGAGAACATCGCCGGCAACCGTGTCGTTAAAGCCTTTGCTCGCGAAGACTACGAGATCGAGCAGTTTGATAAGAAAAACGAGGATTACCGCAAAGCGAACCTCAAAGCGTCGCTGCTGTGGTTCAAATTCTCGCCGTATATCGACGGTTTTTCGCAGTCGCTTTCCATCGCCGTTCTGCTCGTCGGCGGCTCGTTCCTCATCATGGGCCGCATTTCAATCGGCACGTTTGCACTCTTTAACTCGCTGTGCTGGACGCTGACGAACCCGATGAGCACGCTCGGCATGCTCATCAACGACCTGCAGCGTTTCTTTGCCTCTGCGTCGAAGATTGTTGAGCTCTACTACGCGCGCTCCACCATCGTCACGCGCCAGGATGCCGTGAAGAAGAAAGGCCGCGTGCAGGGCGCCGTGAAGTTTGACCACGTAACCTTAAAGCGCAACGGCACAGAGGTTCTGCACGACATCAATCTTGACATCAAACCCGGCGAGACCATCGCCATCATGGGACCAACCGGCTGCGGCAAAACGTCGCTTATCAGCCTTATTCCGCGCTTTTCGGATGTATCCGGCGGTACCGTCTCCGTGGACGGCACGCCTGTCGGTATGTATGATCTCAAAAAGCTGCGCGGCTCCGTCGGCATCGCCACGCAGGACGTGTTCCTGTTCTCCGATACCGTAGACGGCAACATTGCCTACGGCGACCCCGAAATGTCCGAGGACGATGTGAAGCGCTTCGCAAAGATCGCCTGCGTCGATTTCGTTGATAAGCTGCCCGAAGGCTTTGATACGGTCATCGGCGAGCGTGGCACCGGCCTTTCCGGCGGTCAGAAGCAGCGTATCGCGCTGGCGCGTGCTCTTGCCATCAAGCCGTCTATTCTCATTCTGGACGACACCACCTCCGCCGTAGATATGGAGACCGAAAAATATATTCAAGACCAGCTTGCGCATCTTGATTTCGACTGCACGAAGATCATTGTCGCGCAGCGTATTTCCACCACGAAGCGCGCAGACCGCATCGTGATCCTTGATAAGGGCCGCGTTGTGGATGTCGGCACGCACGAGGAGCTCATTTCCCGCCCGGGCTATTACCGCGAGGTTTATGAGCTGCAAAACGGCATTGCCGATGAAAAGAAAGGGGGTGCTGCGTAATGGCAAGAAATCGTTTTGACGTTGACGAAACGCTGGAAACCCCATTTAATATCAAACACTTGCTGCGTGCAGGCGTGTATATCAAGCGGCACAAACAGAAAATGATCTTATCGCTCGTTTTCTCCGCCATTTCCGCCGCGTGTGCGCTCGTAGGCCCTAAGCTCATCGAGACCGCCCTGAACGTCGCCGTGCCGAACCGCGATTATAAAATGCTGTTCATTCTGGCAGGCATCATGCTCTTATCCATTCTGCTTTCCATTTTCTTTTCCGTCAAGCGCTCACGTTACATGACGGTGGTGGGGCAGGCCATCATCTACGACATCCGCAAGGATCTCTTTGAGCATTTGCAGCGGCTTTCGTTCCAGTTCTACGACGACCGCCCGCACGGCAAAATTCTGACGCGTGTCATCAACTACGTGAACTCTGTTTCCGATGCGCTCTCCAACGGCATCATCAATTTCATTCTCGAAATTTTCAACCTCATTCTCATCGCCGTGTTCATGTTCATGTGTGATGTCAGGCTCTCGCTCGTCGTCATGGCGGGCATCCCGCTGTTCCTCATCATCGTGCTCGTCATCAAGCCTGCACAGCGCCGCGCTTGGCAGGATGTCTCCAATAAGAGCTCCAACCTCAACGCCTACCTGCACGAGAGCCTTGACGGTATGAAGATCACGCAGGCGTTCACGCGTGAAGAGGAAAATGCGAAGATCTACAACAATCTTAACACCAAAATGTACAAAAGCTGGATGAAGGCGCAGTACACCTCGAACCTCGTGTGGTTTTCCGTCAACAACATCTCCACATGGGTCGTTGGCGCTATGTACCTTGTGGGCTTCTCGCTTTTGGGTCCCGCCGTGCAAATCGGTACGCTTATCGCCATATCCGCGTATGCGTGGCGCTTCTGGCAGCCGATTTTGCAGCTTTCCAACCTCTACAATACATTCATCACCGCTGTGGCGTATCTGGAGCGTATCTTCGAGATGATCGATGAGCCCGTGCTTGTCGATGACGCGCCGGACGCAACGGAGCTGCCGCCGATTAAGGGCGACGTGACGTTCGACGACGTGACATTCTCCTACGACGGCTCCATCAACGTTCTGGAGCACTTCAATCTCGATGTGAAAGCGGGCGAGTCCATTGCGCTTGTCGGTCCCACGGGTGCCGGCAAAACGACGGTCGTCAACCTCATCTCGCGTTTCTACAACATCAATTCCGGCCGGGTGCTCGTCGACGGGCACGATATCTCCAAGGTGACGCTGCACTCGCTGCGCGCGCAAATGGGCATCATGCTGCAGGACAGCTTCATTTTCTCCGGCACCATCATGGATAACATCCGCTACGGTCGCTTGGACGCCACGGATGAGGAAATCATCGCCGCTGCAAAGACTGTGCGTGCGCATGAGTTCATCAGCGAAATGCCGGATGGCTACTATACGCAGGTAAACGAGCGCGGCTCGCGTCTCTCGCAGGGCCAAAAGCAGCTTATTGCGTTTGCAAGAACGCTGCTTTCCGACCCGAAGATTCTCGTGCTGGACGAAGCCACGTCCTCCATTGATGCGAAGACCGAGCGTCTTTTGCAGGAAGGCCTGCAGGCGCTTTTAAAGGGCAGAACAAGCTTCATCATCGCGCACCGCCTGTCCACCATCAAAAATTGTGACCGCATCCTGTACATCTCGAATAAGGGCATTGCCGAAAGCGGCAGCCACGACGAGCTCATGGAACAGAAGGGCCACTACTACCAGCTTTATACCGCACAGCTGGAAGAGTAAAACAAGCGAATATAAAGCTAAAAAGTAACCAGCCTCATCGCGCCGAATCCGACCGATGAGGCTGACTTTTTATAACTGAATATCTTCCGGCTTATCGTCGTACACGCCAAGCTCGAAGTTCCGCTTGCCGGGGAGCTTTTTGGGGATCTCCATGCTGTGCAGGTCTTGGTACGACGTAAACTCCGCGTCGTTTTGCGGCGGCGTGGGCATGAGGCCGGTGCACTCCGTGGCGCTTGCGACGCTCTCCGGCGTATCAGGGTAAATCGTCACATGCTCGCCGTGGGTGAACTTCTTTTTGTTTTTCTTTTGCATTTGGCATCCCTTCCTTCCCACAGTATTGTGCGCCGAAAAGCGAAGCTTATGCAAAAGAAAAAAGCACCGGTGAAATCAATCACAGGTGCTTTTTATCTCGCTGTTCTAATTTACAATTAGAGCTTTACGACATTTGCTGCGCGGAGCTTGCCGTTCTTCGGGTCGGTCTCGGTCTCAAAGGTGACCTTCTGGCCTTCGTTCAGCGTCTTGAAGCCGTCGCCCTGAATTGCGGAGAAATGTACGAATACGTCCTCGCCGCCCTCATCGTTGGAAATGAAGCCGTAGCCCTTTTCTGCGTTAAACCATTTGACTGTACCGTTGTTCATTGTGGTACCTCCATATAAAAATAAAGATTGTGTTCGTAAACGCCATACAAAAAAACACAGGTTCTGTAAACCACCCAAAGAATGACTTACAAAGAAAACCTGTGAGACATTGACATTGTTTATTACACTATCCAAAGTATAACAGCTTTTCCGCCGAAAGTCAATCAAAATTTGTGGAGTATGCGGCCTTTTTTGTTCACATGTTTTTCAAAAAAACTTCCTCCTTTTTTCACGAAATATCAATTTCGTTTTCATATTCTTCCTCTATACTACGTAATGTACTCAGGAGGAACAAGAGAGAGCCGAATGAGTTACAAACTTCTTCATTTTTTACTTCCTTCATTTCTTTAAAACGTTCCGCACCGGGTCGATAGCCGGGCGCTGCTTCCCCACAGCGTTTACGCGGAGCCGAAAATCGGAAACAGTTCGTTTCTTCCGATATTACCCCTATTTTTTACCCTACTGTCCTCTGCCGGGTGCTGCGAGCCCGGCAGTGCGGCAGACCAAAAACGACCGCCTTTGCGTAACGATTTCCTTCGTTGTGCAAAGGTGTTTTTAATTGCCGCAAATACTTTTCTCTCCGCGTGGAAAAGTAAAAGCAGAAGGCTCGTTTGAGCTTTCTGAATTTTCTGCAAGGAGATGAGAAGGCTTGAATTTTGAAAATGAACCGCAACCGCACGCCCCAAAACGACGCGACATCTCGCTTTTTGAGGGCATCCGCACATTTGCGGCAAGCGTGGGCACGGCGGCTTTACTGATGCTTTCCGTGTGCGGGCTCATCGGCCTGCCGCTGCCAGAAAACGCAACGGCGCACGCCGTTTCCGCTTCCCATATCACGGCAAAGACAGAAACGGTGCGCACCGTGCAGCTTGGCGGCGATGTTTTCGGCATAAAACTTTTTTCGGACGGCGTTATTGTTGCCGCACTTTCGGAAATTTATGCAGACGGTGGCTTAAAATGCCCGGCACGCGAAGCCGGCATTCAGCCCGGCGATTATATCCTTTCCGTAAACGGCAATAATGTAGAGACGAACGCGGCGCTTTCCGCTGTGCTTTCCGAAAATGAAACGAACACGCTCACGCTGCGGCGCGGCACGGAAACGTTTACGGCGCAGGTTACTTCCGTTTTGTGCGAGGGCTCGTACAAAGCGGGCATGTGGGTACGGGACAGCGCTGCGGGCATCGGCACCGTGACGTTTTACACCGAAGACGGCAAAGCGTTCGGCGCGCTCGGCCACGGCATTTGCGATGCCGACACGCGCAATGTTTTGGAGATCCGCAGCGGCGAGCCGGCTGCCGTTTCCGTCTGCGGCATCGAGCGCGGCAGCAGCGGTCGGCCGGGCCGCCTGCGCGGGTATTTTACGGGCGGCAAGAGCCTTGGCACGCTGACGCAGAACACGGAGCTTGGGCTTTACGGCAAACTCTCCGAACCGCACGAGGGCGAGACCATAGAGGTGCTGCCGCGCGGAAATGTGCATACAGGCGCCGTACAGATTGCCGCCACGATCGACGATGAGGGTATGCGGCTGTTTGATGCGGAGCTTGAGCGCGTCAGCACAGACGGCAAGCAGGAAACACGTACCCTTGTGCTGCACGTGACCGATCCGGAGCTGCTTGCACGTACCGGCGGCATTGTGCAGGGCATGAGCGGTTGCCCCATTTTGCAGGACGGTAAGCTGGTCGGTGCGGTGACGCATGTTTTCGTAGATGATGCTACACGCGGCTATGGTATTTTTGCCGAAACGATGCTCGAAAACCTGAACGAAAATTAAGACGAGGGGGACGGTGGGCTGCGGCGCACGCGTCCCTTTTTCGCGCCGCATTGCCATGTTTCTCACAGAAGGTATGACACAATCTTACAGAATCGGTTTTCGTTCTGTTTCATACATCTTTTTGGTAAGAAACTCGCCGAGATATTGACTATAATAAAAATATCTTATTATCTGCTGATTTTTGTCGAAATTAGAAGTGTATCAACCGAAAGCGTGATGAAAGCTAACAAAATCAAGATGCATATTTTTGTTAGGAAACAAATTAATTAAAGAAATTTCATTTACCCTCTTGAAATAGCGTGTATGATATGGTAAAATTTGTTCACAATTTAAATCACGCAGGAGGTAAGCCATGGAAAAGCAAATAAAGGTCATCATTTGTGCGGATGACGGCGAATGGAGCCGTGAAAACACCGACGCATTGGCTTCGCGGGGTGCACAGGTTGTGACCGTAAACAGGAACGGAACAGCGCTACTGACCAAAATACGGGATGAAAAACCGGATGTGGTTGTAATGGATCTCTTTATGGCGGGCGTGGATGCGCTGGGCGTTATGCATGCTGTGAAAGCCGAGGGACTGCCAAAGCCGGTGTTCATCATCACGGCAGCGTATTCCTCAAACACTTTGGAGCGGCAGATCATGGAGGCCGGCGCAGATTATTACGCCATCCAGCCGTTCAGCAAAACCGAGATCATCGACCGTATCTTTACGTTGGCCGGTGCGGCACAGCATCCGTCAAACGGCACCAGCCGCAGCGACCTGCGCATTCAGGTCACGGAGATTCTGCATCAGATTGGCGTGCCGGCCCACATTAAGGGATACCACTATCTTCGGGATTCCATCATCATGGCCATCGAAGACCCGGAGATTATCAATGCGGTGACAAAACAGCTTTATCCGAGTGTGGCAAAGCAGTACGAGACCACGAGCTCCCGTGTGGAACGTGCCATTCGCCATGCGATCGAAGTCGCTTGGGATCGCGGTGATGTGGATGTGTTGAATTCGTATTTCGGTTACACCATTCACGATACGCGGGGCAAGCCCACGAACAGCGAGTTCATCGCCATGATTTCCGATAAACTGTGTTTGCAGATGGACAATGCGTCTTAATCGACAAAATGTGAACTTTTTACACATGTTTTGTGTGATCCGTTTGTCAAAGCTAACACGAATTTCAGTACATATCAGTACATAATTAAAATTGTATTTTGCAAAGTAACACCTTTTAACCGTAGCACCGAAAATCCGAGCGTTTATGCTTGATCTTGTCGGCAGGGTAAGAGGTGTTGCTTTTTTACAGCAAAATCGCGTGCCGAGGCGGGGGAGAACCCACCGGCGCGCGGTTTTACATAACAAAAGCCCTCCGAGATTCCTCCCGGAGGGCTTTGCTTGTGATTCGGTTGAGCGTTGTGACGAACTATGATATTTCGCGAAATCGACCGCTCTGCTTTCACGGATCATGTTGACCTTAATCTGACCCGGATATTCGAGGTCTTCCTCAATCTTCTTGCAGATGTCGCGGGCGAGCAGCGTCATTTTCTCATCGTTGATCACTTCGGGCTTTACCATGACGCGGATCTCGCGGCCGGCCTGAATGGCGTAGCAGCGATCCACACCGTCAAACGATGCAGCCACGGCCTCGAGCTTTTCGAGACGTTTGATATAGTTTTCGATGTTCTCGCGGCGCGCGCCGGGGCGTGCTGCCGAGATGGCATCGGCTGCCTGCACCAGGCAGGCAATGACCGTTTTCGCTTCAATGTCGCCGTGGTGTGCGGCAATCGCGTGGATAACGGCTTCGCTTTCCTTGTACTTTCTTGCAACATCCACGCCGATCTCCACATGGGAGCCTTCAATCTCGTGGTCGAGCGCTTTGCCGATATCATGCAGCAAACCTGCTCTTCTTGCAATGGTGGGGTCAAGACCCAGTTCGGAAGCCATCATACCGGCAAGGTAAGAAACTTCCAGAGAGTGGTTGAGGACATTCTGTCCATAGCTGGTGCGGTAACGCAGCCGACCAAGCAGCTTAACAAGCTCATGGTGAATGCCGTTTACGCCGGCAGCAAGCACGGCGCGTTCGCCCTCGGCTTTAATGGTCGCATCCACTTCGCGGCGGGCTTTCTCAATCGTCTCCTCAATTCTGGTCGGGTGGATTCTGCCATCCGAGATCAGCTTTTCAAGGGCGATTCTTGCCACTTCACGTCTTACGGGCTCAAAGCTCGAAAGCGTAATGGCTTCAGGTGTGTCATCGATGATGAGATCCACGCCGGTAAGCTGTTCAATGGCGCGGATGTTACGGCCTTCACGGCCGATGATTCTGCCCTTCATTTCATCGTTGGGCAGCGGAACGACGCTGATGGCGGCTTCGGATACGTGATCCGCCGCGCAGCGCTGAATGGCGACCGAAATGATCTCTCTTGCCAGCTTGTCGCATTCTTCCTTCGTCTGCTGTTCGTACTCCATTACTTTAATGGCCTTTTCATGCACAAGATCATCCTCAAGTAACTTGAGCAAATACTCTTTTGCCTGGTCCACAGTAAAGGAAGAGATCCTCTCCAACATGTCAATCTGACTTTTCTTAACGGATTCTGCCTCTTTCAGGCGTTCCTCCGCCTTGCGCATCTTATTCTCGACCGCGTTTTCTTTGGATTCCAGATTTTCCATCTTTTTATCCAAAGATTCTTCCTTCTGGGAAACACGGCGCTCCTGACGCTGAATTTCTTTTCTGCGGTCATTCATCTCGCGTTCGGACTCGTTGCGCAGACGATGAATTTCGTCCTTGCCCTCGAGCACGGCTTCCTTTTTCTTTGCGGCAGCCGTTTTAATCGCGTTGCTGATGATCCGCTTGGCTTCGTCTTCTGCCGAACCGATGGCAGCTTCCGCTTCTCTTTTTCGATGATTCACACCCGCAAAGAAAGCGACAGCACCGCACACGGCGGCTGCCAACACTGCGATCAGAACACAAACCCAAATTGGTACTTGTGGCATTGGGCACCTCCTTCGCTAAGGTTTTCGATATTCAATTACTAAATTAGGTTATGCAGGGTGCGTTATTCCCTGTGAAGGCTTACACAAAAAGCAGCCGCATAAACTGCTCGGAACACGGCTGACTTAAAAAGTGTAAAACACTCCATGTACAATTTTATCTCTTTTCCTTGCATATGTCAACCAAAGAATTTAAGAAATAATTACGGTTTCTTTCTGTTTTATACAAGAGCCCAGTATATAAGCCGATTTTTTTGCTTTTTAGAAGAAAAATTTTTTCTGCGGGTCTATTTATCCCGCTTTTCTTCCGCTTCTTCCATTTTGCGGACAAGCTCGCTGGGGCGCATATCAAACGCTTCCGCAATCTTGCATATCGTCGAGAAATTCGCCTGCTTTGTCCCGCACTCGATCATCGTCAGATGCGTGCGCGCGATGCCCGCAAAGCCGCTTAAAACCTCTTGCGACATGCCTTTTGCTTTGCGCACAGACCGTATTGTTTGTCCCACAATATTATTTTCCCAAAGCAAGTATATCACCTCTACGCAAATTGTATGCGTAAATAGACATTTTATCGTCTACGATAATAGACAATGAAGAATTTATGTGAAAAACTCTTTTCTTGGGTGTTGACATTTCAGAAAAACGGTGATAGTATGGGGACAAGAAAAGGGCTTTGATAAGGAAGTTCGGGTTCAGGTCTTTTCAAAAGAGAGCGGTTGCCACCGGCTGAAAGCACCGCGGAAAACGAAACCGAAATACCACCTTTGAGCCGCCGCCGAACGGTTTACCGAAAAGGCGGACGTTGCCGCCGCGTTAAGGCAGAAGAACGAGCTGTGTGTTAACACAAGTGTGTTTTAACATGCAGGAACTCGGGTGGAACCGCGCAGTGTCGCCCCGAGATCCCGGTGAGGGATCCCGGGGCTTTTTATTTTGTCAGAGAATTAGGAAAGGATTGAGAATCATGATCAAGGTTGACCTGAAGGGCAGCGAAAAGGAATTTGAAAGCGGCGTTTCCGTAGCGGAAGTCGCAAAAAGCATCGGCATGGGTCTTTATAAGTCCGCATGTGCCGCAAAAGTGAACGGCGAGGTGTGCGACCTGCGCACCGTGCTCAACGAAGATTGCAAGGTAGAGATTTTGACGTTTGACGATAAAGAGGGCAAAAAGGCATATTGGCACACTGCGTCCCACATCATGGCGCAGGCGGTAAACCGCCTGTACCCGGGCACAAAGTTCGCCATCGGCCCGGCTGTGGATAACGGCTTCTATTATGATATGGAGCTGCCGCAGGCCATCACCAACGACGACCTCGCAAAGATCGAAGCCGAGATGAAGAAGATCATCAAGGAAGACATCGAGATTGAACGCTTCGAGCTGCCGGTAGCGGAAGCACTGGAGCTCATGAAGGGTCAGGACTATAAAGAGGAGCTCATCCGTGAGCACGCTGCCGAGGGCGAGCACATCTCCTTCTATAAGCAGGGCGATTTCACGGACCTCTGCGCAGGCCCGCACCTCATGCGCACCGGCAATGTCAAGGCTGTAAAGCTTACCTCCATCACAGGCGCATACTGGCGCGGCGATGCAAGCAACAAGATGCTGCAGCGTCTCTACGGCATCGCGTTCCCGAAGCAGAGCTTGCTGGAAGAGCACCTCACCATGCTGGAGGAAGCCAAGAAGCGCGACCACAACAAGCTCGGCCGTGAGCTGGAGCTTTTCACCACAAGCGACGTTATCGGTCAGGGCTTGCCGATCCTGCTGCCGAAGGGCGCACGCATCGTTCAGCTTCTGCAGCGCTTCGTCGAGGACGAGGAGCAGCGCCGCGGCTGGCTGCTGACAAAGACCCCGTTCATGGCAAAGAGCGACCTGTACAAGATTTCCGGTCACTGGGACCATTATAAGGATGGCATGTTCGTGCTCGGCGACGAGGAGAAGGACAAGGAAGTCTTCGCCCTGCGCCCGATGACCTGCCCGTTCCAGTATCAGGCTTATTTAAACCGCAAGCGTTCCTACCGCGACCTGCCGCTGCGCTACAACGAGACCTCCACACTGTTCCGTAATGAAGCAAGCGGCGAGATGCACGGCCTGATCCGTGTGCGCCAGTTCACCATTTCCGAAGGCCACCTCATGTGCACACCGGAGCAGCTGGAAGACGAGTTCAGAAAGTGCTTGGAGCTTGCAATCTTCATGCTGAAGACACTCGGTCTGTATGAGGACGTTTCCTACCGCTTCTCGCAATGGGACCCGAATGACCGTGCAAAGTATATCGGTACGGAAGAGCAGTGGAACGAGGCACAGGGCCTCATGGAGCGCATCCTCAACCACCTCGAGATTCCGTACGAGATCGGCATCGGCGAAGCTGCGTTCTACGGACCGAAGCTCGATATCCAGATTAAGAACGTGTACGGCAAGGAAGATACGCTTATCACCATTCAGATTGACCAGATGCTTGCCGAGCAGTTCGGCATGGTCTACACCGATAAGGACGGCAAGCAGAAGACCCCGTGCATCATTCACCGTACCTCCATCGGCTGCTACGAGCGTACCCTCGCGTTGCTCATCGAAAAGTACGCAGGCGCGTTCCCGCTGTGGCTCGCCCCGGTACAGGTGAAGCTGCTGCCCATCGCAGACCGCCACCTCGACTATCTCTATGAAGTCAAGAAGCAGTTGGAAGACAAGGGCTTCCGCTGCGAGGT
>ENA-UONT01002774-UONT01002774.1-human-gut-metagenome-genome-assembly--contig:-CS20-NODE-2774-length-11614-cov-4.066961_pt1 | contig 11614 bp, 5 predicted proteins | sample MGYA00242459_ERZ724006 | MGnify/ENA metagenome assembly ERZ724006 | reverse complement strand
CGAGCTGTCGCAGGACGCCTGCAATCAGGCCGGCATCACCGTCGAGGGGCTTACCGGCGAGGACGCGGTAGCTTTCCCCGCGGAGCAGAGCGAACCGCTGACGCTCAAGGTTACGGCCACCTACGACTGGACGATGACCGTAAGCGATGAATCGTGGGTGACGGTATCGCCCAAAAAAGGCGCTGCCGGACAAGCGGTCGATGTGGTGCTTACCCCCACGCCCAACACCAAATTCGAGACCCACACCTCGCAGCACACCATTACGGCGGGCGATCCGGACTATCCGGAAAACAGCGCCGAACGGATCATCACGCTGACCCAATACCCGCCGGCCGACTCGCACGAAACGGGTTACGTCTTCTTCGAGGACAATTTCGCATGGGTGACAGAGAACTGGGTGGAACCCTATTCGAAATACGGTTGGCCGGGAGTGAAGACCGACGGCGCGAACACTAACGAGTTTGCGCTCACCAATGCCAAGATCAAACCCGTCGCCGACGGAAAAGGCTACACCTATTCCGCTTCGGTCTACGCCCGTTACGAAGGCTCCGTCAAACTGGGCAAAACCAGCCTGTGCGGATTCCTGCAAACACCCGCATTGTCGAAAATCGACGCGGGCAAGAGCGCCACAGTGCTCGTATCGTTCTACGGAGCGCTCTACGCCTCGGCCTCGGGGAAAAAGGATTCCGCGAAACCGGCGTTCCCGATCTCGATCGAGGGCGGCGGAACGATCGGAAACGGTTCGGAAACCGAAACGGCGATCGTCATGGACAACCACTTCAGTTGGACCAAGTATTCGTTCGTCATCCAGGGAGCCACTTCGGCAACCCGGATCAAGTTCGGCGACGAAGATACGAAGACATACCGCATTCACCTCGACAATATCCGCGTGGAAAAAGCCGAGACCGGTGCCGAGGCGCCCGAACCGCAGCCCGTCACAATCCCGCTGGATGTCCGGATTACGCCGCAGAGTTTCGGGGAGATTCTCGCCGAAGGCGATGACCTGGCGTGCTCGATCCACATCAACCGGGCCTGGTCGGCCGCATCCGACAGCGAATGGCTGACGATCGAAAAGGTGAATTGCGGCACGGCGGCAAACGGTGCGACGCTGGCAGCGGACAAACGCTCGGTAACGGTGCTGGGAACCTGGCTGCCGTACAATGACATCGTGCTGAAAGCCGCGCCCAACACGGACGGCGAAGCCCGTACCGCCACGCTGACGTTGACGATCGATGGCGAATCGACTCCGCTGACGATGAACGTCACGCAAGCCGGAGTGGCTGCCGGAACGCCGCGTATCACAGTAACGGGACTTAACAACTATGCGGTTCCCCCGTTCGCATCCGAAGCGACCCAGCCCCGGACATTCACCGTCAATGCGACCTATGACTGGACGATCTCCGTTCCCGAAGGCGACACGTGGTACACCGTATCGCCCCTGCAAGGTCCGGCGAACAGCGACATCGAAGTCACGGTGACACCGACCGCCAATCCGGACGCCGCCCGTGGCGGAACGTTCGCCATCGTATCGAAGAACGGTGGGCTGGAGACCAAACAGCCTATCACCGTCAGTCAGAAAGCCAACGCGAATGTTTTCAGCGGGCTTCCTGCGACCTGGACTTTCGACACGGCGTCGAAACTCACCGCCGACCTGAAGTACCCCGCCGACGAAGCGGGTAGCACGGCCCTGTTCACCTACGACCGCAAGGGACTGGCCTCCGACGAAAACGGTGTCGTCTCGATTACCGACGGCTACCTCAAACTCGCCGGTGTGCCTTGCGGTTCGATGGCCGTCTATACAGTTCCGGTGAAAAACTTTGCAGCCGGCACGAAGATCAAGTACACGACACGCACCTACTCCTCCGATTCGGGCGCCAAGTACTTCGCCGTGGAGTACTCGACCGACGGAACGAACTGGACCCCCTTCGACGGATTCAGGGACAAGGAGCGGACGGAACTGCCCGCCGGATCGACGATCACGGGTCAGGACGGATTCGTCGAGGTCTCCTATTCATACGCGAATCAGGGGAGTACACAGACCGATTTTGCCTTCACGGCGACCGTTCCCACGGCCATCCCCGACGGCACGCTCTATGTACGGACCCGCATTTCCGAACCCTACACGGCGGACTTGCAGAAAAACTTCGCCGTAAACACCTCGACTAAGGCCAATACGCGTGTCTACACGGTAGCCATCGAGGTCGCAGCCGAATAAACCGACGGTTCGGCAGGTGTCACCCGACCCGGCCGGACGCTAAAACAAAACCCAAAAACGAATAACAGATATGTTTGCCAAACAATACATACGCACGCTGCTTGCGGCGGTCGCTCTGTTCCTGGGGACCCTGGCAGCAGAGGCTCAGAGCCGCAGCGTCACCGGCACCGTGTTCAACGACGACGGAAAAACTCCGCTGGTAGGATGCACCATCATCGTCCAAGGCACCACGATCGGTACCACGACGGAAGCCAACGGCAGTTACTCGATCTGAGTCAACGGCAACGACGCCGTTCTCGTCTTCCAGTCGCTGGGTTATGAAACCCAAACTATCCCTGTCGGCAGCCGCACGACGATCAACGTCACCCTGAAAGAATCCGCCACCAAGATCGCCGATGTCGTGGTTACGGCGCTGGGCCTGACCCGCGAGGAGAAATCGCTGGGATACGCCGTATCGAAGGTATCGAGCGATGCCATCAATGCCTCGGTGGCTTCCAACTGGATTGCCAACATGAACGGCAAGGTGGCCGGTCTCTCCATGACCTCGGCAGGCACCGGCCCCGGCGGCACTGTGCGTGTCACCCTGCGCGGCGACGCCTCGCTCAACTATGGCAGCAACGAGGCCCTGTTCGTCGTCGATGGTGTGCCTATCCTCAGCGGAAGCACGGCGACCACCTCAGACACCAACTACGCCAACGGTGACGCCCCGGTGGATTTCGGCAACGCCGTGGCCGACCTTAACCCCGACGACATCGAAAGTGTCTCAGTGCTGAAAGGCCCCTCGGCCACAGCCCTCTATGGATCACGGGCTGCTAACGGAGCTATCGTCATCACCACCAAATCGGGACGCACGGACAAGGGCTGGGGCGTGACCTACAACGGCTCGGTATCGTTCGAACGCGCGGGATTCTGGCCCGATTTCCAGGACGAATACGGCGTTTCGGCAGTCACCACGTCGCAGACCAACCGGCACGTATCGGCCTGGGGACTTCCGGGTTCGATGACCCTGGACGGACGGCCCGTCAAGCAGCAGATTTCGCGCTACGCCTTCGGCGAAAAGTTCGACGCTTCGCAGAAACGCTACCTCTATCTCTCGAAGAACTGGGAAACGGGGGAATTCACACCCCTGCCGTGGGTATATGCCGACGACTGGTATACGGGTATTTTCGAAACCGGCGTGACCTACACTAACTCCGTGTCGGTTGAAGGATCGTCGGGGAAAGGTACCAGCGCCCGTTTTTCGTTTACCGACTCGCGCAACGAATGGATTCTGCCCAACACGGGGTATAACCGTCAAGCTTATGCGTTGACATTGAACCAAAAGCTCAGCAAGCACCTCGACCTCTCGGTGAAGGCGACCTTCTCCCGTCGGCAGTCGGACAATATGCCGGTGGCCGGTTACGACGAATCGTCGGCCATGTACGGCCTGCTGTGGGGCTATAACGTCAACCCCATGCGGGCTTATCATGATGAGTATTTTCAGGGCCGTTACACCCGCGAGAACTACGATCTCGGCGCCATGTCGGCAACAGACCCTTACAATGTTCAGAGTTCGCTGGTCTACAACTCGCTCAGCGGACATAACCCTTACCGCGTGCTTTACGAAGAACTCAACACACTCGTCCGCAACCGTGTCTACGGCAACGTAGCCCTCACGGCCCACCTCCTCCCGGGACTGGATCTCACGCTGCGCGGGGTATGGACATGAACAACGACTTCCGCACCCAGCAGAAACCCAAAATGACGGCCGACTATCTGAACGGCATGTACCGCGAGCAAACTGTGCGCGAATACGAATTCAACATAGACTTCCTGCTCAAATACCAGCGGGCGTTCCTCAACGACCGGCTGACGCTCTCAGCAGCCGTGGGCGGCAACGAGATGCGTTACAGCTATGCCACGACCAAGATCACGGCTCCCGAGCTGGAGATTGACGGCGTGTACAAGCTCAAGAACTCGGCCGTGACCCTCGTCACCGACGCGAGCCGCCGGGAAAAAGGCGTGCACAGCATCTACGAATTTGTCAACCTCGGTTGGGACGATACCTATTTCCTCGACATCACCTGCCGCACAGACTGGTCCTCGACGCTTCACCCGACTAAATGGAGCTACACCTATCCGTCGGTCAGCGCCAGCGTCCTGCTCGACAAGGCGTTCAAGATCAATACGCCGTACGTGAACATGCTGAAAGTCCGCGCCTCGTGGGCCAACGTCGGTAACGACACGTCGCCCTACTCGCTCTACGACGCCTACTCCAAGACCTCGCTACCCGGCGGATTCACCCTCCCCAGCACGCTGAAGGACGCCTATATCAATCCGGAGAACGTGGAGAGCTGGGAAGTCGGATTCGAGGGTAAATTCTTCAGCAATCGGCTCAACCTCGACCTCGCACTCTACAAAAACACCACAACAGACCAGATCCTCGGCGTATCGCAGAGTTCCGAAACGGGTGCCACGAAGGTCATGATGAACGCCGGACGCGTGGAAAACAAAGGTATCGAAATCTCGTTCCGCCTGCGCCCCGTGCAGACCCGCGACCTGCTGTGGGAGATCAACGGCAACTGGGCCCGCAACAAGAACAAGCTGTGCGAACTGAACGACGGCTGGGACCCCTCGACGCCGTTGCAGACCTCGATGGGCGTGACCATCGGCAGCCGCACCTTCGTCTACTCCTACATCGGCGAGGAGATGCACTGGATTTACGGCCGCGACTATGTCCGCGCCCCGAAAGGCTCCACCTACACCGACGAAAACGGTACCGTGATCGACTGCTCGGGCATGCCGATCATTGATCCGAAGACGGGTTATCCCTCGCTGATCGAGGACCCCAACCAGCGGATCGCCAAGGTGAATCCCGACTGGAAAGCGGGCTTCGGAACCTCCGTGCGGTATAAGAACCTTTCGTTCTCGGCGCAGTTCACGGCGCAGGTGGGCGGCAACTCCTTCTCGGTGACCAATTTCGCACTCTCGTACCAGGGCAAGTTGAAAAACTCGCTGCCCGGGCGTGAGGACGGACTGGTGCTCAAAGGCGTGAACGCCGTCGATAACGGCGACGGCACGATCTCGTACTGCAAGAACAACACCATCACCGAGAACGTCTACATCTACTACAACAAATACCAGTGGGTGCGCGACAACACGAAAGCCAACACGTTCAGTACGGATTTCCTCAAACTCAAAGAGGTTCGCCTGGATTACAGATTCCCGGAAAGATGGATGCAGAAAACCAAGTTCTTGCGAAGCGCTTCGATCGGTGTCTTCGCCACCAACCTCTTCTGCATTACCAACTGGCCACAGTACGATCCCGAAGCCGCCGGCGTGGTCAGCGGTACCAACATTTACGGCGGAATCGAAACCGGGTCTTTCCCGATGACCCGCACCTACGGATTCAACATCAAACTCCAGTTCTAAAAACGCAGAGCCATGAAATACACCAAATATCTCGCAATCGTTCTCGCCGCAGCATTCCCCGCAGCCGGATGTACGGGGGACTTCGAGGATATAAACTCGGACCCCAACAACATCATCGTCGGCGACATCGAACCGGCCAACATGCTGGAACCGCTTCTGATGAACGGAGCCAACGCATTGATATATAATACTTACTACTATTGCAACGAAATCTCGCAGGTCACCGTGGCCAGCGCCTCGAACGTCCGCGACGAACACCGTTACAACATCACCAACAGCAATTACAGCACAATCTGGAACCTCGGGTTCAACTGGGCCAAAAACGCCAAGCACATGCACGACTTGGCCGTGAACAACGGCGATGTCAACTACCAGGCGATTGGGCTGACACTGAAAGTCTATTACCTGCAACTCGTAACCGATGTTTTCGGCGGCATTCCCTATCAGGAGGCGCTTCAAGGCGACTCGGGGCTTCTCAAGCCGCGCGTAGAGACCCAAAAGGAGGTTTATGAAGGGATGATCGCAGACCTTGAACGCGCCAACTCGCTTTACAACACGTCGGCCGTACTGCCCAAAAAAGAGAAGGACGCAATGTTCCAGGGCGACATCCTGAAGTGGAAGAAATTCACCAACTCACTGCTGCTGCGCGTCCTGATGCGGGTGAGCGGACGGAGCGACGAATTTTCGCCCACGATCGCCCAGCGCATCCGCACCGTCATTTCCGATCCGGCTACGTATCCTATGCTCTCGTCGAATGACGACAATGCCCTGGTCAAGTATGCCGGCACGGACACCTACAACCGCAACGAGTTCAACACCAATTCCTATGGCACAGAGAATGGATTTTCGGGCGATCACCATGTCGCGGAGCAGATCATCAAAATGATGGTCGACGAAGACACCAACGCCGAATTCGACCCGCGTCTGCGCATCTGGGCCAAACCGCGCGCCGCCAACGGCTATGCCTGGAAAGGCGCCGTTTCGGGTTGTTCGATCGACTACGGTAACAGCAACAAGCAGTACGAAACCTTCATGCACTACGAGACCCTCGTGCGCGACAACAACCCCAACTGTCTGATGGATTACGCCGAAATACTCTTCATCAAGGCCGAAGCGGCATTCCACGGCTGGATCGACGGATCGGCGAAGGAGTATTATGAGCAGGCGCTCACGGCCTCGTGCCAGAAATGGGCAGTCTACGGACAGTATGCCGCATTCCCCGACAAGGACGGCAACACCGCCCCCGTCATCATCACCTCGGCCGACATTCAGGAGTTCCTGGCCAACGAACACGTCGCCTACGACGGTACGCTGCAACGTATCGCCGAGCAGAAATGGCTGTCGCTGTTCTGGGTCTGCGGATTCGAGATGTATAACGAAATGCGCCGCACGGGCTATCCTGAAGTGGTGATCGGCAAGGCCGCCCGGGAATATGGCTACACCAAGGGGCTGTTCATCGCCCGCTGGGGCTACCCCACCATCGCCATGGCCAACAACAACGCGAACTACATGGCGGCGCTGGCGGCCATGGGCGGCACGGAGAACAACAAGGTGCTCCCCGTATGGTGGAGCGGACAGGCCGTCGCACGCGATGCCGGAACCCCGTGGGAACACTCCTTCCGCAAGTTGATTTACGGAGACAAATAACTGCAAAAACGACTCAGCACATGAAACGTTACAACCTATTCCGACACATAATGCGTGCGGCAGCGGCAATGGCCCTGCTGATCCCCGCCGCCGCACTGAACTCCTGCAACGACGACGATGAGGCGGTCGGCGGCTCCTACCTGCGGATCGAAAATCCCATGGTCGGCAGCAACACCAAGGAGGTCACCCGCATTCCGTCCTACTCGGAGCTGGGATGCGAGATCGCCCCGATCCTCGCATCGAAGAAATTCTCCGACGCTCCCGACTCGCTGCAAGCTCACACCGTATCGCTCATCAGCTACGACATCCGCTCGAACCGCGACTGGACGGTAGTCGTCGAAGGCGACAATGCCGAATGGCTGCGTGTCAATCCTTCGCCCATCGGCAGCGGAGACGGTCGTATTTTCCTCACGGCGACCAACAACTATTCGACTGAAGCTCGCGCGACGACCCTCTATATCCGGTATGCCGACGGATCGTACAGCGATGCGTCGCTGGCCGTGACCCAGACCGCGAACACCCCCTATTTCATCACGCGCGTAAACGGCACCGACACCGGGCAGATCACCGTCAAGCAGGCCGCCACCACCTATGAAATCAGCGTCCTGTCGAATATCGACTACTTCTATTCGACGGAAGGGGATTTCTTCCGGCTGACGGAAACCGGCAACGGGCTCTTCACGCTGGAGGTGGACGCCTATCCAGAAAATGCGCAGGAGCTCGAACGCAGCGGCTCGATCGACTTCAAGGATGTCGGCGCATACGCTTCGATGACAGGCCGGATCGTCATCCTGCAAACTATCCGCCAGGAGATCGCCGCCGACGGACTGACCAACAACACGATCAGTTTCAAGGCCGAAGACAAGACCGCTGTTTCGTTCACCGTCTCGGCGAACTACGACTGGAGTATCGAAATACCGGAGCAGGACGACTGGTATACGGTAACCCCGCTCAAAGGTTTGGCCAACGAGAACGTCACCGTCCTCGTCACCCCGACGGAAAACACGGACGACAAGGCCCGCAACGGTAAATTCACCATCACTACCGAGGAAAAGATGGGCGAAAAGGCCTCGCTCGCTGTCACCGTCAAACAGGCGAGCGGCAGCAGCGGCAGCGGCATGACGGGCCTCGACGCCCCGGTAAGCTGGCTCTTCTCGGCGGCAAACATGGCTAATTACACCGACGCCTTCGTGAAAAGTAACCTCCTGCCGGCCAACGAGGGAACGGGCTATATCTCCTATACCCATACCTATCTTGATCAGACCGGCATCGACGATCCCGACTGCGCCCGCTTCATCGGCTCCACGGGACAACCCTACATTACAGGAGCATGGCCGGGCGACTATTGGCTCTTCCAGGTCCCCGTCACCAAGTTCGAAGCCGGAACGAAAGTTCGATTCAGCGGCCTCACCCGAACTTCGGCCACGGGACAGAACTATTGGCTGCTGGAGTTCTGTGATGGAACCGGCGACAATGATTGGAAACCGGTTATTGCAACACAGACTGCGACGGTGAACGGCGAAGAGATCATCTACACCCATTCCATCCCGTCGAGCAACATCTCCATCGACGTTACGGTAACCTACACCAAAGCCATCGCCAAAGGAGAGGTGCGGTTCCGGATGACCTGCGTAGCCAACTGGAAGACGGACGGTTCAGGAGCTCTGCCCAATCCCAACGGCGGTACGATCCGCTGGGCAAGCACCGAAGGCACCGGCTACACGGACAGCCCGAGGATTGAGGTGGTGGATTGACGCTTTGATTTTTCGAAAATGTCTGATTTCTCAATTCAAGGAGTAAAATAATGAATCAGAAATTGAAAATTACTGGTATTGGAGCGTTGGCATTGACCGCTATCGGTTGTGTCGATCAACCGAAAGACCAACGCCCGAATATTATATTCGTATTGGCGGACGACATCGGTGCCGAGGCATTCGGCTGCTACGGCGGAGTATCCTACGAAACGCCTAACATCGACGAGCTCGCCCGGCAAGGTGTCCTTTACAGCAACATGCATTCCATGCCGCTCAGTTGCCCCAGTCGTGTACAAGCGATGACAGGCGTTTACAATGACCGGAATTATGTAAATTTCGGCTATATCAACGATGATGAGCATACGTTTGCACAACTGGCTCAGACGGCTGGCTATTCCACGGCAATGGTGGGAAAATGGCAGTTAGGACGCTCGCGGGAAATCCCCGGCAAACTGGGTTTCGACGAATGGTGCCTGAACCAACTTGAGATGTATAAAGAGTTCGCACCCGGAACGATGGGAAAATATACTGACCGTTATGCTAACAGTTACATAGATAATAACGGCAGATACGACCTGTCTCTGTATGGTCCGGACGCGTTTCAGAATTATTGTTATGATTTCATCGACCGGATGGTTGCTTCGGGTAAACCGTTCCTGCTTTATTACAATACGCCGTTAGTGCATACCCCTCATACGCCCACACCGGATTCCGAGAGTTGGGATCTCGACTACGCTGGACGTTTCATCGGAGATGTCAAAAATTTCCCCGATATGGTAGCCTATCTGGACAAACAGGTCGGACAACTCGTCAATCATCTTAAAACCGCTGGAATTTGGGACAATACGATCCTGATCTTCACTGCAGATAACGGAACTTCGACACGGATCGTCTCAGAACTGGCGGACGGCACCAAAGTCCGTGGCGGCAAGGGAACCCCACTGCACACGGGAACTCATGTCCCTTTGATCATCACTTGGGGCGATAAAATCGAAAAGGGGCGTGTTTGCAATCGCCTCGTAGACCTCACTGACTTTATGCCGACCTTTGCCGATGCAATGCAGGTACAAATACCTGCTGAATGGTATCCTGACGGTGTAAGTCTTTATCCGGAATTGGTCGGCGATACGCCGCTTGAGAAAAAACTCATTCTTTGCCATTTCAATCCGTTATGGCCTACAACACCCTCTCCGTTGGCCTCCCGTTTCGCACAAACGGCAGACTATAAGTATTATTGGGACGGCCGATTCTATAATGTATCGAATGACCTGAATGAGGAGAATCCACTTGATGTATCCCACCTTTCGGAAGAGGTGCAGACTGTTTACACAATGCTGAAAACTAAAGTGGATGAATTCCCGGATTTCTATCCGGATAAACCGGGAGCCCCGCGTCGTGGAAACTATGGTACATTTTACGATTTCGCCGATCCTCAGAATCCATTTTAACAACGAACACCCCGCCAAAACATTTTGGCGGGGTGTTCGTTGTAGTAGCATTCTCTAACGGTTTTCATATAAAATTCGTAATTTCTACCATAGCGGAAGCGCAGAACAAATTGGATAGCGTTATAACGGCCCATCGCCTTTAAGCCCTGCCTTTTAGGCGGGAGCGGGTAAGCCACTCGCGGACGGGCAGGTCGTAGAGTTTCAGGCAGGCCCAGGCCAGTCCGACAGACATGATGAATACCGAGACGCTGACGAAGATATGCGTGCTGAGCGGCGCATCGGGATTGCCCGCAGCCCATGCCATCTGCATATAGACCAGCGGATAATGCGTGATATAAAGCGGATAGGATATTTCGCCGAGGAATTTGCAGACGGCGATGGATTTGGCATCCGTGACGCGGCTTCCGGCACCCATCGAGACGATCAGCGGGAAGACGAGCAGGATCACCAACGCCTGATAGACGCCGTTGAACCACGGTGTCGAGGGATCGCCGACATGAGGCATGACCAACGCCGCCGCAATGAGCAGCGAACACCACCAGAATCCGCCCCGCACCCGGATCAGCGCCCCGAGGCGCGAGAGCAGCAGTCCCGCGAAAAAGGGGTACAGCAGGCGCGAGAAGCCGATGTAAATCTGCTCCGGAGTGACACTCCATCCGCCGATGACGGTCCATGCCACGGAACGGTCGGCCGAAAGCAGGCCGAAGAGATTGAGGTTCAGCGTGAGATCGAGGGTCAGCACCGCGGCTGCGGCCACGAAGAAGCCGAGCAGGAGTTTCGAAAAACGGCGGATGACGAGCGCATAGAGAATGTTGGCTATGTACTCGTAGAGCAGCGACCATGCGGGACCGTTCAACGGACTGGTTTCGCCCCACCCGCGGATGTCCCACGCCGGAGGCGCGGGGAGAATCGTGCAGGTGAGCAGACAGATCAGCAGCACTTTCCACCACGCCACGTCGGCGATCATAGGGAATGCCGCGGCCTGGAAATAGAAGAAGAGCGCCCCGATGACCGACCCCATGACGACCATCGGATGCAGGCGGATGAGCCGCCGTTTGAAGAAATCTTTGAGCGACATGCGGTTCCAGCGGTCGTCGTAGGCATAGCCGATGACGAAGCCCGAAAGGACGAAGAAGAAA
>ENA-UONT01002765-UONT01002765.1-human-gut-metagenome-genome-assembly--contig:-CS20-NODE-2765-length-11649-cov-13.673021_pt1 | contig 11649 bp, 12 predicted proteins | sample MGYA00242459_ERZ724006 | MGnify/ENA metagenome assembly ERZ724006 | reverse complement strand
TTTGATCAGCTCGATCGCCAGCGCGTTCGGCTGGATCTCGATGTAAATAGTCGCGCTCACCGAGCGCGGCACGAGTCAAAGGGGGCTATTCTCTTTTGTGAAAGAGAATAGCCCCCTTTCAATCCCCCAAGAGAAAGGTTTTAGATTGGTAGTCTCAATCTCGAATGACCTTTTTCCCTCCGGAATGGAAACGCCTGCGCGCGGCGATGCCGCGTTTAGAGTTGCTATACGATTTGCCTCTGCTCCTACTATCCGCTGTTGCGCAGCCGTTGGCGTCTCTGCGCCTTACGGATGCGGCACACCCCTTGCGGGTGCCGCTCTGCCCATCTCGTAGAGGTACAGACTAATCTCCTGCTGCCAACATTGCATACCGTTTCGATAATGCGTACTGCGGCGAGCGAAGCTATGCCGCTTCGGCAGGCAATACCAGGATTGATAGAATCCGAAGTAGAACGCAGTTATGTAAGGGTAATGAATCGCAGGCAAAGCGACAGCGAAGATAGAAGTAAGTCAAATCGTTTAGATATAAAACAAGGCAGGCACCTGATTCGGCAAGCATTGCAGTTCTTCGAGCTGCTCGCTTGCAATGGCGGGGTCAAGGGGCAAGGCCCCTTGCGTTCTCTTGGGGGTCCAAGGGGGATATTCTCTCACGTGAGAGAATATCCCCCTTTGGTGTCGCGGCGCGCACGCCGCTCTCCCTCCCGCGCTTACGCGGGAAAAGGTGTAGCCCTTTCGGGCTATCCTTCCCTCCGCGCGGCGCGCGGAAAGCACCTGCGCCCCTGCGGGCGCAAAAAAAGAGCACCCTTACGGGTGCTCTTTTTCAAATCGCTGAGAATTAGCCGAACAGGGACATCAGGACGCCTGCGGCGATAGCGGAACCGATAACACCTGCAACGTTCGGGCCCATGGCGTGCATGAGCAGGAAGTTGGAGGGGTTCTCCTTCTGGCCGACGACCTGAGAAACACGGGCGGCCATAGGAACGGCGGAAACGCCGGCGGAACCGATCAGCGGGTTGATCTTTTCCTTCAGGAACAGGTTCATGAGCTTGGCCAGCAGCACGCCGCCCGCGGTACCGAAACCGAACGCGACGATACCCATAGCCATGATCTCAAGGGTCTGAACGGAAAGGAAGGTGGTGGCGGTGGCGGTAGCACCGACGGTGAAGCCGAGGAAGATGGTGACGATGTTCATCAGCTCGTTACCGGCGGTCTTCTGCAGACGCTCCACAACGCCGGACTCCTTGAACAGGTTACCGAGCATCAGGCACGCGATCAGAGGCGCGGCAGAGGGAACGAGCAGCGCCACGAACACGGTGATCATGATGGGGAAGATGATCTTCTCGCGCTTGCTGACCTGACGCAGCGGGCGCATGACAATACGGCGCTCTTCCTTGGTGGTCAGAGCCTTCATGATGGGGGGCTGAATGACCGGGACGAGGGCCATGTAGGAATAAGCGGCAACGGCGATAGGGCCGAGCAGCTCGGGAGCCAGACGGGAGGTGACGAAGATCGCGGTCGGGCCGTCAGCGCCGCCGATGATACCGATGGAGGCGGACTGCTGGTAAGTGAAGCCCATGAACTGGGTACCGACATAGGTCATGAAGATACCGAGCTGAGCGGCAGCGCCGAGCAGCAGGGACTTGGGGTTCGCGATCAGGGGACCGAAGTCGGTCATCGTGCCGACGCCCATGAAGATCAGGCAGGGGTAGATGCCGAGCTTAACGCCGAGGTACAGAACGTCGAGCAGACCGAGGCTAACGGTGCTGCCGACTGCCCACGGGGCAAGCACCGCATCGGCTACGCCGGCTTCCGACATCTCTGTCAGGAATTCCTGCGTGATGGGCGCTCCTCCGAAGAGGTCCCAATGGACATGTCCTCCGGCGAACAGGATCTCGTGGAACATGTCCGCACCGGGAAGGTTGGTGCACAGCATACCGAACGCGATGGGCAGGAGCAGCAGCGGCTCAAAGCCCTTCACGATGGCCAGATACAGCAGGACAAAGGAAATGGCGATCATAATGAGGCATTTCCAGTTGCCCTCCTGACCAAACATATAGAAGCCGGTCTGCTGCATGAAATTGATAATAGCAGCCATTTATGTTTCTTTTCCTTTCACAGTTAATTCAGGGGAATGCTGTTATTTAGCCGATGACGCACAGAACGTCGCCGGGGTTGACAGCAGCGCCCTTGGCAACTGCGACGGAGGAGATGGTGCCAGCGCAGGGAGCGAAGATCTCGTTCTCCATCTTCATGGCCTCGAGGATGAACAGCAGATCGCCTTCCTTGACGGCCTGACCGGCGGCGACCTTCACATCGAGGATGGTGCCGGGCATCGGGCTGGTGACAGTGCCGGCGCCGGCGGGAGCGGCGGCCTTGGGAGCGGCAGCGGGAGCAGCGGCAGGCGCGGGAGCAGCAGCGGGAGCGGGAGCGGCAGCGCGGGCAACGGGAGCCGCGGCAGCGCGGGAGACGGGAGCGGAAGCCATGCGGCCGCCGGCAGCGGACTCGACGGTGACTTCGTAGGTGGTGCCGTTAACGGTGACATTGTACTGCTTGATCATGTTTGTTCTCTCCTAAAAATTAAATTAGATTTTTTTGATGTTCACGATGTTCATGCTGCGGGACGAGATACCGACCTCTTCCGAGAGAGCGGCAGTGATCGCGGCCACGATCTCAGGCTGCATGCCCTGCGGCTTGGGAGCCGGCGCGGGGGCGGCAGCAGGAGCGGCGGCAGCGGCGGCCGGTGCTTTCTCTTTGCCCTTGAGGATCGCACCCATTGCCATGGTGAGGAAAATGATGCAGATCAGGCCAAAGAACACCGTGCCAATACCCATCAGGGTAACGAACAGGCTGCTGTATTCCATTTCTTCCTTTTACCTTTCAATTTGGATTATAGCAAAGCGATTGCTCAATTTGCAAGCGCGTATGCACTTTTTGCGCGTTTTTAACGGCTTTTCCCTCCTGCCTTGCACGGCAGGAGGGAAAAGAGACTTTCCTTACTGCACGGAAAGCACGTCGGCAAACGCCTGGATGGCGGTCGCCGCCTGGCCGAAGTCGCGCATCTGCTGGTCGATGCCGAGCTTGATGAAGGGGATCCCAGCGGCGTCGAGCGCCTTCTTGAGGTACGGGAACTCCATCTCCTCGGGATCGCAGAACTGCTGCATGAAGAGCACCAGGCCCTGCGCGCCGGACTCCTTGACCATGTTGGCCACGAACTCGCCGCGGCGGTTCTGGTTGGACTGCGGATCGTAGAGCAGGACGTCGTAGTCGATGTTGGTGAACTGATCGACGAGCGCCATCATCGGGTCGCCCTCTTCGCTTGCGTCGGTGCGGAAGGCACGGGACTCGTGGGCGACATCGTCCGCCGCGATGGCAACGTTGTTGTCCTTGAAGATCTTGAGCAGCGTCGGGTTGTCGCAGATGATGCCGGAGGTGACGACCTTCACGCCGTTCCACTTGGCCGCGGGCAGTGCCTTGAGCTCGGCGTTGAGGGCTTCGAGCTTCTCGGTGTACTCGGCCTTATCCATGAACCAGGCAGCCTTGAGGACAGCCGAGCGCATGATCGGGTCGACGACGTCGCAGTGGTCGCTTGCGAGCTTGACGAACTCACGGCGGGCAGCGCGGGACTTGTTGTAGACCTTGATGGCCGCGGCAATGTCCTCGCTCTTGATCTCGTGACCGGCGATCTTTTCAAGACCGGCCTTGACGTTGTTGTACTGATCCAGGCAGAACTGCTTGCCCCAGTCGGCAAAGCGGTTCTGAGGATGGGCGAGGAAGATGCACGGCAGCTTCTCGCTCATGGCGACGCGGATGTTCTGGCTCATGGGGCGCAGCGTGTCGCAGATGGTCGGGGTAATGACACCGTCCAGCAGATCCATCGTGCCGTCGAGCAGCATCTCGAGGTCGAGCTGGGCGATGGTGCAATAGAAGGTCGCGCAGTATTCCTTGGAGCGCTGCTCGGTCTTGTTGTTGCTGCCCCACATGCCGAACGGCATCATACCGGCGGCGTAAACCAGCTCTTCGGGGGCGTAATAAGGCATCACGCCGATGCACTTTTTGCCTGCGTCCTTATAGGCCTTGAGCTGGCCCTTGGGATTGGCGGCAACAGCGGAAAATTCATTAACGATAGCTTCGATACTCATTTTTGCACGCCTCCTTAGTCTTTCTTGTTGGCTTCCATAGCCTCGACCAAACCCTGTACACGGGTCGTGTACTGCGCTTCGTTGAAGTTGCGCGGGTCAGCCTGGTCGCCGTCGAAACCGGCGCAGGGCACGCCGAGGTCGGCGGTGAAGCGGCGCTGCATTTCAGCCATGTAACCGGACCAGGGCTTGCAGGAGCGGTTGTAGTGGACGAGCACGCCGTCGACCTTGTTGTCGCGGCAGATGCCTTCACGCCAGGCAACGCCCTGCTCGATGCAGACGGAGTTCGGAGCCTTGTAGTAAGCGCGGGCCATTTCGTCCATGTTGTTGTAAACAAAGCCGAACGCGGGCGCGTACACGACTGCGGTGACGTTGATGCCATTCTCCTTGAGGGGCTTGAACAGGTTCGGGAGCTTCGGCCAGCAGGGGATGCCCTCGAACATGACGCGGTACTGCTCGGGGAAGGGCAGCGTGGAGGTGCCTTCCTCAATGTTCTTCTGCAGGTCCTTGGAGAGCAGCTCGAAGGCGTCGGCAGCAGCTTCCTTTCCGCGGGCGGTGACGACGTCGGCCATGTGGTTGAAGAGGTCGAAGCCGCTCATCGGGGCGGGCTTGTACTGCAGGAAGTCGCAGACCTTCAGCCAGTTCTGTGCGGTGCGGTTCGCGTGCTTGCAGGCAAGCTCGAACTTCTCCTCGTCGAACTTCTTGCCGGTGAGCTTTTCGAGCTCATGGATGGCGTTGTCGAACTGGGCGCGGACGTACTTGACAGCGGAATCGCTGACTTCCACGGTGTTGTTGTAGGGGATATCGACCATGATGAGGGGGATGTTGCACATACGGGCGATATTCTCGTACCACTTGGTCATGCAGTTGCAGATGTTGTTGCAGCACAGCACGAAGTCGGGCTGGGGGATGCGCATCTGCTTGTAGGGCTTGATGGCCTCGCGGCGGAAGTTCTTGTAGGCGATCTCCTTCTCGGTGGTCTCGGGCAGAGCCTCGATCTCGTGGATATCGTCCAGAACCGTGTAGGGGACCTGCGTCTTGGGGTCCTTCTTGGGCTTGCCGGTCTCAGGATCGATAACGACCTTGCCGTTCTCGTCCTTGAGGGGCTTACCGCTGTTCGGGTCGATGATGAACTCGAGCGTTTCGGGGTCGAACTTGCGGCTGGCGCGCTTACCGGCGGCGTAAGCCAGGGAGATACGTGCGTAACCGCAGATATCGTTGTCGAAGCCGAGATCCTCGGCAGCCTGGCACATGATCTCACCGTCGCGCTGGGCGGCGATACCGGCAGCCTGGTTCTCGGGATACATCACGTTGAGGTCAAAGGCCTCAGCAAGCTCACAGGGGAACTTGGAGCTGGACCAACCGACCAGCTTACCCTGCTTCTTCGCTTCACGGGCGTCGGCATAGACGTCATCGACGACCTTGCGCAGAGCAAGCACGCCGGGACTGACTTGTTTAGCCATGATTGATTCCTCCTAATGCGATATAGAAAAATTTGATAACGAATGATGGGGATTATTTGTTCTTCAAAGCCTTCTGGTAGGCAAAGAGAGCCGCGCCGAGCGCACCGTTATACTGCGTGAGGGGCGTGGTGTGGATCTCGTGGCCGAGCTGCTCCTGAAGGGCTTTCACGATGCCGTGGTTCTGTGCGACACCGCCGGTCATCACCACGTCGTCGCGCACACCGATGCGGTGGCAGAGACCGGAAACGCGGCCCGCGACGGACTTGTGGATGCCGTGGATGATGTCGCACTTATCCGTGCCCATGGCGAGCTGCGAGATGACCTCGCTCTCGGCAAAGACCGTGCAGGTCGAGCTGATACCGACCTCCTTGGTCGACTTGTCGCCAAGGTCGCCCAGTTCTTCGACCTTCACCTCAAGCACGCGGGCCATGACATCGAGGAAGCGGCCGGTACCGGCTGCGCACTTGTCGTTCATGACGAAATTTTTCATCATGCCGTTCTCGATCTCGATGACCTTCACGTCCTGCCCGCCGATATCGACGACCGTGCGCACGTTCGGGAACAGGAACGCCGCGCCCTTGGCGTGGCAGGAAAGCTCGCTCATCTGCATGTCGGCAAGGCCGTCAAGGCTGTTGCGCCCGTAGCCCGTGGCAAGGACGAAGTCCATCTGCTCGCGCGTCATGCCCGCGTTTTCCAACACCTGAGCGATTGCGCGGGATGGACCCGACGTGCCCGTGCCAACAGCGACGAGGGACTTCGAAACGATCTCGCTGCCGTCCTTTAAGATCACACATTTCGACGCGGTGGAGCCGACGTCGATACCCATGGTTAAAATGCTCATTGTACTCTCCGTTTGCCTTCCCATGCGCTGCGCGGTTCTTGCCTCCGCGCAGCGCCGAGAAAAGCATTGTTGTGATAGTTTACTGCGCGTTCAGGGCGTCGTAGTCGCGGATGACGCGCGGCAGAAGCATCTGATGGACCGGGCAGATGCTCTCGGGGTTCTGATAGCAGGCGTTGGCGAAGGCCTGGATGTAGGGACGGATGTCGTTCATGTCGACGATCTCGTCGGTCATGCCTGCCTTGGCGCAGAACTTCGGGCTGGACTTCTTGGCGTAGTCCTGGATCAGCGCGTTCATCTTGTCGATGGTGGGCTGCAGATCCTCGCCGGCCTTCTCTTCCTTCACGAGACGGCGGGCATACATGGCGGCCGCAGCGGTCTCGCCGTGCATGACGTAGATCTCGGTGGTAGCGGTGCCGATGGAGAAAGCGTTGTTGTCGTTGCCCTGCGGGCCGCCGAGGACGTAGTGCGCCGCGGCGGTGCCCTTGCGGAGCGTGATCTCCATCATCGGCAGCTTGCTGGACTGGATGGAGTAGATCAGGCTCTGGCCGAGGCCGAGGAGCTCAGCGCGCTCAGCGTCGTTGCCGACGTCGATACCGGTGGTATCCTGGACCCACAGCATCGGGATGCGGTCACGCGCGCAGAGGGTGACAAATTCGTTCATCTTGATGAGGCCCTGACGGTACAGCTTGCCGCCCACGCCCATCGCCTGGCCGTAAGTCGCCATCTTGTACTCTGGGTAGTTCATCAGCATGCCCTGATAGTTGGCGACAACGCCGACGAGCAGACCGTCGATCTTGGCAAGGCCGGTGATCATCTCGGGGCCGTAGCCGTGCTTGTACTCCATGAACTCGGAGCCGTCGAAAAGACGCGCCAGAACTTCGACCATGTCGTAGGAGCGCTTCTGGTTGAACGGAACGATGCTGTAGAGGTCGTTGGCGTCGAACAGGGGCTCCTTGGGATCGTCGACGCGGAAGAACTCGGGATCGTAAGCGGGCAGCATGTCGATGTACTTGCGGATACCGGCGAGCACGCCCTCTTCATCGGCGTAGACCTCGCGGAAGAAGCCGGTCTCGCCGTAGTGGATGGCGACGGTGCCGGGGATGTCGCTCTTGAGGTTCTTCTGCGCCTTGATGAGCGCCTCAGCAGCCTCCTTGTCGACATGGCCCTTGGGGCTCATACCGCCGACGATACCGGCGCCGCCGACTGCCATGTTGGCGTCCTGATGCGCGATCAGGATGGTCGGGGAGATGGAGTGATAGCCGCCGCCGGCGGGGTTCGTGCCGTAGATGCCGACGATGACGGGCACGCCCATCTGGTTGAGCTCGCTGTTGCGATAGAACGGCGTACCGCCGCCGCGGCGGTTGGGGTACACCTTCTCCTGCTCGTCGAGCTTAACGCCGGAGCAGTTCAGCACGTACACGAGGGGAATGCGCAGGCGCTTGGCCGTGTCGCTGCCGCGCAGCAGGCTGTCAGCCTGGCCGGGGACCCAGGCGCCCGCGAGCTTCTTGTTGTCGCTCGCGATGATGACGGCCCATTTGCCGTCGATACGGCCGAGACCCTTGACGATGCCGACGCTGCCGTTCTTGTTGTCCTGGGGGTTGTAGAGGCTGTTGAGGGGGCACCAGGTGCCTTCGTCAACGAGCTCCATGATGCGCTGCATCGCCGTCCACTGGCCGGACTCGTTGAGCGCCTCGGTGCTCTTACCGGCTTCAAGGGCAGCCTCGCGGATCTCATGGATCTCCTGCTCCACCGCCTGGATCTCAGCGGCGTTGTCCTCGTGGAATGCGCTCAAATCCTTGCCGATGACCGGCATGCTCTGGAAATAAGAGGGCATGGAATATTCGCTCATATTAAGTTCTCCTTCTTAATCGAAATAACAAATTACTTATCCTTGGGAACCTTGATGAATGCCTGGCCCGGGTCGATCTCCTCACGGATGAGGCGGATGATCTCCGGAGAGGGGCCTTCCATCAGCTCGGCGCGGGAGACGTCGATCTCGAAGCCGGTGTTCTCCTGAACCATCTCGGGAGAGGAGAACGGATAGTAGTAAGCGAGGTACATACGTTTGGTCTCTTCATCAAACTTCATGATGCCGAGGTCGGTAACGACCATCTGAGGACCGCGGTTGCCGGGCAGGCCCGCGCGCTCACGGCCGCCGGGGCCGTCCATCCAGCCGCAGGAGGTGATGTAGTCGATCTTCTCCATGAAGCGGCGCTTCTGGTGCTGCATCATGATGATGGTGTTGCAGTAGGTGGCAATGCCGTTGGCGCCGCCGGAACCGGTGAAACGGGTGGTGGGCTGCAGGTAGTCGCCCTTGCCGAAAATGCAGGTGGAGTTCACGTTGCCGTACGGGTCGATCTGCGCGCCGCCGATGAAGGCGACGAGACGATCCTCGTCGTGCAGCCACTCGTTGGCCTCGAAGCCGACGAAGCGGATGTTGGGCCACTGCACGGCGCAGTGCGCCATGAAGCGGTTGTCGCCGACGGAGCGGGGGACCTCAACGGGGTCGCAGTCCATCAGGCCGGACTCGACGATGGGATGGCAGCTGGGGCAGACCGCGCGCTTGGCAAGGGACGCACCGATCAGCGGCAGGCCCGTACCGACGATGACGATCTGGTTTTCCTTAATATTCTTAGCAATGGCATACGCCTGCATTTCCTGTTTTGTGTACTTCGTATAATCAGACATTTCTATTTAGCCTCCCAAACCTTAGTGTGTAGTGGAATAGCCGAGGTGCGGCTCGTTCTTCAGGCGCATCAGACGGCTGCCGCCGAGCTTATCGAGCAGAGCGGACTGATCTTCGCAGCTGTAGACCCACTTTTCAAGGAAATCCTTGAAGGTCTCGGGGATCTTCTCGCCGCTCTTGGCGAGCTCGAAGGCCTTCTGGGCGTTTTCGGCGGCGAGCTTGAGCTTCTCGTCCTCGGGAGCCTTCTCGAGCGCCTTGGCAGCCTTGACGGCAGCCTTCTCGAGCTGCTTGACGGCATCTTCGGCATCCTGATACTTGGAGGCCTTGTCGTATTCCTTCAGGCCGGCATCGTCGTCATCATAGTAAGCGTAGCACTGAGAGGGCCATGCGCCATAGGGGGCCTTGACGACCGCCTGCACGCACTCGCCGAAGATACGGGTCTTGGTCGGGTCGCGGCGGATGAACTCGTCGGAGACGATCTCCTCGCAGGTGACGATGGTCTTGCGCGCAGCGATCGCAATGTCGATATCGTGGAACTCGTCGCCGCAGATGATGCAGGTGCCGTCCGGAGAGGCCTGCTGGACGTGGATGATCGCGGTGTCGATTCTGGGAACGGGCACGGCCACGACCTTCTGGCCGGGAACCATGGGGTTCTCGATCTCGGCGCACTTGAGGTCCTCGATCTTGGGCATGGTCTTGCGCTTTTCCTCGCTGATGCCCCAGAACTTCATCAGGCCGCTGCCCTGCATCAGGCGGACCGGCAGGAACGGAAGGCCGAGAGAAGAGGCGTGCAGCATGAGCATCAGCACGTCCTGAGAATAGTCCTCATACGTGAGCTTGCCCTGCTCGATGGCAGCGCGGAAGCGGCGGGAAACGTTGGTGTAGCCGGAGTTAGCGGTGTAGCAGTTGATGTAAGCAGCCACGCGGCCCTCGCCGATGAGCATATCGACTTCGCCGCCGCCGGGGCCGGCATAAACGATGAAGTCCTTCTGACCCTGACGCAGGATCTCACTAACCGTGGCATACGGCTTACGGTTGGTGGTGAAACCGCCGATCGCAAGAGTATCGCCATTCTCGACGTACTTTGCAACGGCATCGTGCAGTGACATGACCTTATTCAAGATAAAACCCTCCCTGATTTTGATAAACATTTTTATCGCCGAAGAGCCCTCTCTGCTTGCATGGATTCCGTCAAAAATTCTTCGAAAGATGCTCATACAGGCTTCAGTGTAAATTATAGTGGAACTTCCTCGCAAAATCAATGAAAACCCGTTCAGAAAGCGAAAAAAAACTGAACAAATTTTAGTGACGCTTTTTGTCGTTTCCGTGGAGACGTTTCACATTCTTTTTGTGCAAAGCATGTAATTTGCAAGATTTCCTGCAAGTTTTCCGTCGTGACAGTGCAAAAAAGCGTCGGAGGGGAGACCCTCCGGCGCTTTTACCTGTTCCTTTAGTCACTTGCTGTGCTGCATCGCGTCATAGCGCTGCATCAGCACCGCCATCTGCTCGCGCGTCAAAAAGCTGCGGTACTGTTTGTTCCCCGCCTCGTCTCCCGCGATCAGGCCGTTTTTCTCCGCCCAGGCGCGCGCCTCCGCGCTCCAGCCTGCCGGCGTCTGCTGCGCCAGTCTTTTCAGGTAGTTTTCCATCATCGCGTCAAACTGCTGCTGCGTCATCTCTTCCTCCTCATAGCGCGGCATGGGCGGCGGATAGCGCTTCGCGCGGATCATCGCGCTCGTGTACACTCCGCCCGCATCCCACTGAAAATGCGGCCGGTCGGGAAAACTCCCCCAGTCTCCTCCCCAGGAAAATCCGACGCGCTTTCCGATCTCCCCCATCCGCGCAAAAAACGCGGGATCGTCATACTCGTGCCCCACCTCATTTTTGCAAATGTCAAAGGCCAATCCTGCATGCTCGGCGTGGAACGACGGCGTCACCGCTCCTTTGGCCGCGTAGCCCTTCTCGGCGAGCATCCGCTGATACGCCGCGTCGCGCACCGTCTCCGTCACCAGAACGCTCAGTCCCTCACGCTCAGCAAGCGTGAGCAGCGTCCGGCAATTCTCCGCCACGTCCGCGCGCAGGTCGCTGATGCTTCTGCTGTGGCGCATTTACGTTTCCTCCTGCGCGTTTTTGCCGTTCTGCGTGCCGAAATAAAACGCGATCACCATGAGATACGCCGTGTTGAACTCCTGCGTCACCTTTGCCTGCACCGTCAGCACACAGAACGTGATCGTCAGGCACAGCGTCACGATGCTCTTCACGCTCAAAAGATTCGCCAGTCTCTTTTTCAAAAGCTCCATGCTCTCTCACCCCTCGCAGTCCTGCCCGCGGCACACCGTTTCATACGTCACGCCGCCCGCCGTATTTTCCGCCTTTGCCTTGGCATAGTAGCAGGCGGCGCTCGTGCCGTAAGCTCCCCACGCCGCCGTCACCATCGTCGCGATCCACGGAAGCGTGCCCATAAAGCCCAGTTCGATCGCGAGCTTCGCGATCCCGAAGCCCTGATACGTCGTATAGAGCACGATC
>ENA-UONT01002761-UONT01002761.1-human-gut-metagenome-genome-assembly--contig:-CS20-NODE-2761-length-11672-cov-4.298270_pt1 | contig 11672 bp, 10 predicted proteins | sample MGYA00242459_ERZ724006 | MGnify/ENA metagenome assembly ERZ724006 | reverse complement strand
GAGACGAAAACAGCTGCTCGCGCTGCGTCTGCGAGATCATCAGGCCGTTGCAGATTTTATCCGTCTCGGTGTCAATTTCATACCCGCCGCCCGCTTCAAAGCGGCTTGTGAGCGCGTCGTACTCCGAAAGGATCTCCTTCGGTGTGTGCTCGGTCATGGTTTTCTCCAGCTGCCGCATGCGCGCTTTGATCTTATCTAAGCTCGAAAACGCTGCGCGCAGCACGTCGTTCACCGTGAACTCTGCCGGATAGACCGGGATCTGCGAAATGAGTCCGACCTTTTTCCCCTGCGCAAAGGCGATCTCGCCGGAATTATAGTCCATTTCGCCCGTCAGAATTTTAAAGAGCGTCGTCTTGCCCGCGCCGTTTTTGCCGAGCAGACCCACCCGCTCGCCCGACTGCACGTCAAAACTGATGCCGTCTAAAAGATTCCCGTCCTCGTCAAAGCTCTTAACAAGGTCCTTTACAGAAATGTCAATCATGTTGTTTCCTCAAACAGCGAGAGAAATTCCTCCCGCGTATATAATAAATTCAGCGCGTCCAGCAGCGCGTTCGCGCTCATGTGCGCCGGAAAGCGCAGGCGGCTTAAAAATGCCTCGCGCTTTTTCTGGCTGTCCGGTCTTCCAGAAAGCCCGGCGGTATAAAGATCAAGCTTTGTAATGCCATCGCCTTTCTTTTTTACCGGTTCGCCGCCTAAATCCGCGCCCGCATTGGAAAGTGCTTCCAGGAGAATTTCCTTCGTCATGCCCTCCACGCCGAGCAGCCCTTCTTTTCCGGGTGCGCGCTTGCGCTTTTCCTTGCCGGGAATGTCTGGGATGTAGGCATGCAGAACGCCCTGTTTCGGAAGCGCCCCTTTTAAATAATTACGGATGACAAAGCCCGCGCCGTCGGAGTCGGTGAAGATAATCAGCCCCGTTGTCTGCGCCGCGCGCCGCAAAAGCGACAAAAGTGCCTTGTCGTGCATCACGCCGAAGCCGTGCGTCTGAAAAATCGTCGTGTCCACCAGCTGCGAGAGCGTGTTCTGATCATACTTTCCCTCGACGACAATCGCCTGCCTGATCTTAACCACGGCGTGCCTCCTGCCAGAGCGTCGCAATCAGGACCTCCAGAAGCCGCTCGGGTTCGTCCACGCTGCGCTTCATATCACGGTCCGCCTGCAGGCACAGCTCTACCGCCCGCGCGCAGAACGCCTCTGGAACCTTTCGCGCCGCAGTGAAAGTGAGGTTTGCCGCGTAGCTGCTCTTGTTGCCGGTCAGATCCATAAAGGTCTGTTGGTTTTTGCCGCAGGCGGCAAGCGTTTTGGCATAGTAGAGCCTACGGATCTGCGAGCCGACCGCGCCGAGAATCGCAATCGGCTCTGCCTGCACGGCAAAAAGCTCCTGCAGCTTCGTCAGCGCCAGCTGAAAATTCCCGTCTGCCACGGCGTTCGAAATATCAAAGGTCTGCGCATTGAGCACCGGTGTCACCACCGCGTCGATGTCCGAGCGCTGGATCTCTTCTCCGGAGGCATAGGCGGAGATTTTTTTGATTTCGCCGGACAGCTGCGTCATACCGCCGCCGGTCAGGAAAATCAGATAGCTTGCCAGCTTGTCGGAAATCAGCTTTCCCTCCGCCCGGAAGTGCCGCGCAATCCAAGTGCAGAGCTCCCGCTCCGAGGGCTTTTGAAATTCCACCACCTGCGCATGCTTTTTGAGCGTATCGGAGAGCTTGCGCATCTGCCCGTTCGGCTTATACTCGATCGTATCGTAGCAGAACACGAGACACACATAGTCCGGCAAATCTTCAAAAATGCCGCGGTACTGCTCTCTTGCCTGCTCGGGGAGCTTGAACAAATCCACATCGTCCACGCGCACCAGCGTCCGCTCCGCCATCATGGGCATTGCCTCCACCGCGTCCAGAAGCACCTGCGGAGAAATGCTTGCGCCATCGAAGCGGTGGGTGTTGAATTCCGCGGCAGGTCCGCACGCCAGCTTTTTTGTCAGCTCCGCGAGATAGTAGTCCCGCAGGAACGCCTCCTCGCCGCAGAAGATATAGAAATTCCCCGGGGTGTTATTCTTGAGGTCCTGCTTGAATTGCCGCAGGGTATCCTCCGTCTGCCCGGTCTGTTTTTTTGCCATCAGTTTCCTCCCCGGATGACGATGGTTCCCATTTCATCCGTCCGGTAAATTGCCGCGCCCGCGTTTTGAATGCGTGCAAGCGTCTGCGCCGCCGGGTGCCCGTAGGAATTGTCCGCACCGACGGAAAGAATCACGGTCCGCGCACCGGTCTGCGCCAGAAGCGCGTCGCTGGTCGAGGTTGCAGCGCCGTGATGCCCGGCGACCAGAAGCTCGATGCCCCGCAATTCGTTTTGGGATAAGAGCCGGTACTCCTCGTTCTGGCTCAGGTCGCCGGTTATTAGAATATCATATTTTTCGTGCGCTGCCAAGACGCAAAGCCCGCCGTCGTTGCCGCTTTCCAGTAAATCCGGCTTTAACACGCGGATTTTCCCGCGCTTCGTCGGAAATTCCAGATTTTCGCGCACAAAGCACACCTGCGTTCCGTTCTCCCGCGCCGTCTCGACAATCGTCTGCAGCATGTCGCTTTGCTCTCTCAGCGCCGTCATGGGAAGATACAGCGTTCCGACCTGTACGCGCGATATGAGCTGCGCCGCGCCGTTGCAGTGGTCAGCGTCCGGGTGCGTCAGAAAAAGCCGCTCGACCCGAAACACACCGTTTCCTTCGAGATAGCGCGCAGCAAGCTCGCCGCTCTCGTTCTGCACACCGCCGCAGTCAACCATGCTCGTCTCGCCGTCTGCCGTGTAAACCAGGCACTGCCCCTGCCCCACATCGAGCGCCGTGAACGTGAAGCCCGCGCTGCGGTAATCAAGCGCGGAAAGCCCCATGCAAAGCGCAAACGTGACGGCAATGCACCCAAGCGTCAAAAACGCACGCAGCTTTTTCGGCTGCAAACAGATCACCCATACCGCGCAGAAGAAAAATACCGCCCAGACCGCAGCATACGGATTGTCCAGAGAAACCGCGCTGTAAGGAAGCCGCGAGAACGCGCCGATCACGCCAAGCACCAGCTGCGCCGCACGCCCGATCAGCCAGCCGGAACCCAGCCCGATGGGCAGGCAGATGCAGGACGCTGCCGCCGTCGCCAGTCCTGCCGAGAAAATCAGGCTGATCAGCCACAGGCAAAGCGCGTTCGTCACAAAGCCAGACACGGACACCACGCCGAAATAGACCGCGCAGATCGGAAGGGAAAACGCACTTGAGGCAAGCGAGCAGCATGTCGCGGTAATGCCGGGTCTAAGTCCCCGCGCGAGAAACGGATGATGGTCCTCCAGGTGCGCATAGGTCTTCGACTCGACCATTGCGTGGTAAAGAGGCTTCGAAAACAGCAGAATGCCGCCTGTCGACGCAAACGACAGCTGCAGCCCCACATTGCGCAGCGACCACGGATTTTCCGCCAGCAGCACCAACAGCGCGGCAGAAAACGCCGTCCACGGGTCGCGTTCGCGCCGTACCAGTCCCGATACAAGCAGCATCGTCTGCATGATACCCGCGCGGACGCTTGAAGCGTTTGCGCCCGTTAACAGCACGAAAAACCAGACGAGCGGAATACCCAGCGCGGCGCAGAGCACACGCTTTTTCGCACAGAGCAGCATCACCAGACCTGCAAGCAGGCTCACATGCATGCCCGACACTGCCACCACATGATACACGCCGCTGCGCGACAGGTCATTTCGCAGCGCGTAGGATAGATTCTGTTTATCGCCCGTCAGAAGCGCCTGCAGAAAGCCAGCGGCGTCCGCCGGAAAGATTTGCGTGCATACCCGCTTGAGCCGCTCGGCGGCATAGACTGGGAAATACCGCAGCGAGCGCGTTCCTGCTTCTACCGTCAGCTCGCCCTTTGCCGACGCGCACATCCAGACCCCGCGCGAGGCGTAATACTCGTCGCGCTCCAGATTGTCCGGGCTTGCCGCGCGCAGCTTTGCCGTACACGCGACATGGTCACCGGGCAAAAGCGTCTCATCGGACGAGTAATAAAGCACCGCGCGGATACTCCGGGGCTCTGCCTCCACGCAAACAAGAACGGCACGTCCATAGCGCGAGCTTGTCGGATATTCCAGAACCTCCGCCGAAATCTCCGCCTGCCCACGCGCGCAGAACGCCTCAATCGGGCGAAGCAGCACTGCCCGATAGACCCCGCACCATGCAAGCGCCAGCGACAGCCCCAGAAGCGCCGGCAAAAGCCGCTGCAGATGCAGCTGCTTCCGGAACCCCAACGCCAGCACGCAGAGCGCCGCAGCAATTGCCGCCAGAAGATACGCGCCGGAGCGAAACCCCGCCACGCACGCGGCGCAGCCGATCGAAAAGCCGGCTGTGAACCGGCACAGGCGCCTCATTTCTTACGCTCGGTCAGCCCGAGCAGATAGTCGGTCGACACATGATAATACTCCGCCAGCCGGATGACCGCCCAGACCGGAATTTCGCGCTCACCAAGCTCATAGCGCCGGTAGACGCACCGCTGCATATTCAAATAGTCCGCAACCGCCTGCTGGGTCTGGTCGGCATCCTCCCGCAAATCGCGGATTCTGGAAAAGTACATGTTTCATCACCGGGAATGATGATACCATGTGGTGCCATTTACAAGCAGAAAAGATACCATACGGTCTCTTTTTTCGCCGCAATCCGACAAATCTAACAGTTGCTTCCAGTTTCCTCTCTTAAAAAATGCCGCCCGGAGAATCCGGGCGGCATTGTCTCAATTGGCTTACTCAGCCTTGTCCTCGCCGTCAACAACCTCGATCTTGATTTCCGGGGTCTCAGCGGGCGCTTCGGGCGCAGCCTGCTCGCTGCAGCAGGGCGTCTCGGTGCAGGCGCAGGGCGCTTCTTCGGAAGCGGTCTGTTCCTGCTCGGGCTGTGCGTCTGCAAAGTCTTCCTCAGATGCCGCAGGCGCCTCGGCGGGAACCTCGTCGGCTGCCTTCACATCGTCGATGTAGTCCTTCAGCTCGGCGATAAGCTTCTTGGACTCGTCGATCTTCTGGCACCATGGCAGATACTCCGCCGTATCCATCTCCTCGCCGACCGCGTAGTCGCGATAGTAGAGCTTGCCGAGCTGCGCTTCTGCCTTGCGGATCTTGTCCTCCTCGGCGTAGATCGAAACGTTTGCCTTTGCCACAGCGGCAAGGATCTTTGCCTTCTGGGTCGCTGTCTGTGCAGCGTCGACCGCAAACTTCTTGACGCTTTCAAAATTCTCAGTCAGATTCATAAAAAGAACTCCTTTCTAAGTTGTAACTGTTTCTTATTGTGCATTATAGCACACTTCCTCCGCTTTTGTGGAACCTTTGCACATTTTTTTCAAAAAGTTCACATTTCGTCCGGATTTTCTGCCGGCGCTTCCTGCGTCCGCGCCGCGCGGTTGACGAACAGGTCCTCCCGCCGCGGCTTCTTTTTCAGAAGCACCCATGCGATGATGCCGGCTGCGGCAAGGAACGACACTGCTGCCACCAGCTGGCTGACGCGGATGCCGGTTGAGAACAGATACAGGCTGTCGGTGCGAAGTCCTTCAATCCAGGCTCTTCCCAGACCGTACCACGCGACGTAGAGCAAAAACACCTCGCCGTCGAACTTCCGTTTCTTGCAGTAGAAATGCAGCCCGATAAAGCCGACCAGATTCCAGACCGACTCATACAGAAACGTCGGATGATAATACGTCACCTTGCCAGCCGCGTCGACGAGTCCCATCTTGAAAAACGAGTCTGTCACGCTGCCGTGCGCCTCGCGGTTCATGAAGTTGCCCCAGCGGCCGAGAATCTGCCCGATGAGCACGCCCATCGCGGCGTTATCCAGCATAACAAGCGTCGGAATCCTTTTTACCCTGCTCAGAACCAGGACCGTGATTGCGCCGCCGATGATGCCGCCGTAAATGGCAAGCCCGCCCTCCCAGATGTAGAGCATCGAGATGGGGTTGTCTCGGTAGAGGTCCCAGTAGAACACGCAGTAGTAAAGCCGCGCGCAGATAACGCCGATCGGCACCGCCCACAGCACCAGATCCAGCACGTCGTCCTGCGTAATGCCGAACGTTTTTGCGCGGTACAGCATATACAGAACCGCCAGCAGAAAGCCGCCCGCAATAATAATGCCGTACCAGTAGATATCCTTCCCCATCACCGTGAAGGCGACGGGGCTCGGGTCCACGGTAATGCCGAGATTCGGAAACGAAATTGGAGACGTCAGCAGCATGATTTTTCCTCCTTTTCGCGCTTCGGTCGGATGACCGACACGAACGCCAGCTCTTCTTTGACGTTCTCGCGGATGAATTGTTCCACATCCTCCGCCGTCACGCCCGCGTAAATGTCCGGATAGTCCAGATACTCTGCGCCGTCAAAGTAATACGCGCACATGCGGTAGCACGTGCCTTCGAAGCCGTCGAGCCCGCGAAGCCTGCGTCCGGTGACGGATTTTTTGAGCCGGTCCAGCAGCGCCCGGTCGACGCCGGTTTTTATCACGCACGCCGCCTCCTGCAGGACCTCCTGCAAAATGCGCTCGGGCTGCTCGCTGTCTCCGCAGAGCTCCAGCAGCGCCATACCCTTCATGCGCTCGTAGTCGACCGAAAAATCGGCGTCAATGACATTTTCGTCATAGAGCTTCTGATAAAGCTCCGACGATTCGCCGATCAGAATTTCGCCTGCCAGCTCGCCGATCAGCTCCATGCGCATCGCATCTCGTCCGCGCCCCGCGTCCGGGCAGCGGAAGCCGATGGCAAAGGCGGGCATGGAAATTTCCATCTCCTTTTCGATGCGCCGGTTCCGGACCTCCTGCGGCTCCGGCGCGCCGTAGCAGTGCTCCACCCGCGCAGGCTTTCCTGCCGGCGTCTGGCAGCGCACCTGGTCGATGATTTTCTGCGCGTCCACATCGCCGATCACGCAGACAATCAGGTTCGACGGGTCGTAGAACGTGTCGTGGCAGAGCTTCAGGGTTTCGGCTGTAATTTCTTCAATGCTCTCGACCGTTCCGGCGATGTTGTTTCGCACCGGATGGTTCTGGTACATGATGCGGAACAGCTTTTCCATCACGGCAGAGTCCGCGCTGTCGTCATACATCCGGATTTCCTGCGCGATGATGCCGCGCTCTTTCTGCACGCTCTCTTCCGTAAAATACCCGGTCGTGACCATGCGCAGCAGAATCTCCAGATTTTCTTCCAGATGCTCCGTGCACTCGACATAGTACGCCGTCATGGTGTAGCTCGTAAAGGCATTGTTTGCCCCCGCGTACTTTGCAAATTCCTGCATCGCGTTTCCCTCGGGCAGGTCAAACATCTTGTGTTCGAGATAGTGCGCCACCCCCTGCGGGGTCGTATACTTTTTGCCGTCCAGGATAAACTCCGCGTCAATCGAACCGTAGTCGGTCGCGACGAACGCATAGCGCTTGGCAAAGCCGGGCTTTTCGATCACGCGGACCAGCAGCCCGTTTGCAAGGCGCTGCTCAAAATAATGCTCTCCCAGCTTCGGAAAATCCTTTCGTATCACGCCTGTACCCCCTGAAGCTCATAAATGGTATCCAGCCGCAGCGCGCGCGCCGCCTGCGCCGCCTCTTCCTTCGTTACGCGCGCAATCGCGTCTGACAGGTCCTGCATCGTGGCGCTGCTTTCCAGCAGAATCTGTCCCATATAAAAGTCGTCCAGCCGTCCGGGGCTGTCCATTGCGATTTTAAGATCCGAGACAAGATAGCCCCGCGCCGATTCCAGCTCATAATCGCTGATCTCGCCGCTGCAGCACGCCTCGAGCTGGCGCAGGATTTCCTTCTTTGCCGTCTCGAGCTTGGAAAATTCCACGCCGGAGGCTACCGCCAGCACGCCCTTGAACTTTTCAAACGACGCACTCGCGTAGTAGCAAAGAGACATCTGCTCGCGCACGTTGGTAAAGAGCTTGCTCGTCGCGCCGCCGCCGAAGACCGTCGCCGCAAGCACCAGCGCCGGATAGCGCGGGTCGTTTGCCGTAATGTCGGTGAAAAAGCCGAGGCTCAGCTTGCCCTGCGTCACGTCCAGCCGCTCCGTCTTCTCCTGCACCGGTCTTGCCGCGGGCGCGGGCGTCGTTCCGACCGGAACAACCTGCCCGGCGCGCGGAAGCGCCTGGAGCGTCTGCCGCAGGACCTCCGTCACCTGCTCCGGCGCGAGGCTTCCCATGTAGAACATCTCCACGCGGCTGGTCCCTAATATCTGTCTGTAATGCGCATACAGGCTCTGCGGCGTAATTTCGTCCAGATCCTCCGGCTCTCCGATGCGGGGCACACCATAGGGCTGTCCGGCGCACATGGTCCGCAGCAGCTGCGAGTTCGCGTAGCTGCGCTTGTCGTTGATGCGCGCGAGCATGGCGTTGAGCAGATTCTGTTTTTCGCTCTCCACAACGCCAGCCGGAAACGCGCCGTTTTCCAGCCGCGGCGAAAACAGCAGCTCGGAGAGAAACTCCATCAGGGGCGCGAAAACAGGCTCCTGCACGTACTCATCCTGCACATAGTCGCAGTAAAAGCCGACCAGCTGCACCTCGCCCTTTTTGCGGATCAGCGTTCCGATGCTCGCGCCGTACAGCTCATCGAGCTTTGCAGAAATCGAGGCGATGTCCGGGTGCTGCACGCTGCCGCGCAGCAGGACGCTCGGAATGAGCGCGTTTGCGGCAGCCTCTTCCTTTTTCATCGGCCGCAGCAGGTTCAGACTGAAGCAGCCGGTCTTGAATTTGTCGGACTGCACCGCCGTCAGATACACGCCGGGCAGAATCTGGGTTCGATGGTTCATACGATTCATCCTTATCCATTTCATTCATGCGTCACATCATACCATACAATGCGCAAAAAGTAAAACCGCCGCGAAGAAAACCCGTGTAAAAATTACTTGTTATTCCGGCGGTTTTCATGTAAACTGTATCATGTATTATTTTGACCCTTTTAAGGAGGCTTATCATGCAGTGGATTGAAGTTTGCATCAAAACCACGTCTCAGGCAATCGAGCTTGTCGGAGAGCGGCTGACGATGCTCGGCTTCGACAGCTTTATTATGGACGATCAGGACGAGTTTCACGAGTTTCTGGAAAACAACAAGCAGTACTGGGACTATGTGGACGAGGGTCTGGAAAAACAGATGCAGGGCTTGAGCCAGATCCGGCTCTACCTCGAAGACTCCCCTGCCGCACCGGAGACGATCTCCTATCTCAAAGATCAGCTGCGGCTGCTTCCGCAGCAGTATCCTTCCATCGAATTTGGAACGCTTGATGTCTCTTTGGAGCATGTGAAGGACGAGGACTGGGAGAACAACTGGAAGCAGTACTATCAGCCGCTCAAGATCGGCTCGAAGCTTCTGGTCGTGCCGGAGTGGCTGCACCCGGAAAACCCCGAGCATCGCGTGGAGGTGCTGCTGGACCCCGGCATGATCTTCGGCACCGGCGCGCACGCTTCGACGCAGATGTGCATGGAAGAGCTTGAGCGCGCCATTCAGGGCGGCGAAGAGGTGCTGGACCTCGGCAGCGGCAGCGGCATTTTGTCGATTACCGCGCTGCTTCTGGGCGCAGAGCATGCCACAGGCGTGGACATCGACCCCAAGGCAGAGGATATCGCCCGGCAGAACGCCGCCATCAATCAGTTGGGTCCCGATCGCTTTACGGCGCTGACCGGCGATGTGATCGGGGATAAGGCAATGATGGAAAAGCTCCAGAAGCGTTATGATATCGTGCTTGCCAACATCGTTGCCGACGTGATCATTCCTCTTGCGCCTGCGGCGGCCGGCTTCTTGACCGAAGACAGCATCTTCATCTGCTCCGGCATTTTAAGCACGCGCCTTTCCGAGGTTCTCGCCGCGCTGGAAAAAGCCGGCATGCAGATTCTCTCGACGCAGCAGCAGGACGACTGGTGCCGTGTAACGGCGGCGCTGGCGTAAGGAACAGGAGGCGACGCGATTGCGCATTTTTTCCTATCGCAACAAGCGGCTTCTCAAGAGGACGCTTCTCATCGCACTTGCCGTCCTGCTTGGCATTCTGGCGCTGATTGTCTGCCGGTTTATCTATCTCGGCAGATTTGTGACCTACGACAACGCGGGCGCGCATCTGGACTACGAGCAGCATCTGACCGCAACGCGCGCGCCGGAGCCTGCTGTATCCGATGAAGATTTTTCGTTCGACACGGTGCTGGACGCTGCATCGGAGGAAGACGGCGACACCGCGCAGACAGCAAAACTCACCGGCTATTATATCACGACCACCATGCTCGCCTCCGGCGTCGATCAGGTGCGCGCGGCGCTCTCGCAGGCGGACGATTATAACGCCGTCATGGTAGACGTCAAGAGCATCTTCGGAAGCTTCTACTACTCCACCGCCATTTCCGGCGCGGCAAAGGCGACAGTTCTGGACATCAAGCAGGTCGACCAGCTGATCGCGGAGCTGGCGCAGCAAAAGGGCGTGACGCTCATTGCGCGCGTGCCCGCGTTCTCCGACCCCGAGTACGCGCTCAAGCACCAGTCGCAGGCGCTGCCGCTGTATAACGGCGCGCTGTGGACCGACGAGCACGACTGCTACTGGCTCAATCCCTACAGCAACGACGTGCAGGGCTATCTGACCTCGATTGCGCTGGAGCTGGCAGGGCTCGGCTTTGACGAGGTGCTGTTTGATAACTTCTACTTCCCCGATTCCGACCGCATCTCCTGGACCGGCAGCGTCACCAAGCAGGAGGCAATTCTCGACGCGGCAGACAATCTGTCGGCAAACCTTCTGAACCAGTCCATCCGCCTCGACCTCGGTACCAATGATCCCGAGGTTGCCGCCTATGGCGCCCGGGCGTTCATCACAACGAACAATGCCTCGCAGATTGACGACGATATCGCCGCGCTATCCGACGTTCTTCCCGATACCGCCTCGCAGCTTGTCTACCTCACCGACTCCCGCGACACCCGCTTCGATGCCTGCGGCGCACTGCGCCCGCTGCTCGACGAAACCGAATAAGTGCACAGAGCGCGCCGCAGCGGCGGCGCGCTCCGTTTTTGACCTTTTGCGGTCAAAAAGAAAGATCCACAATCGCGTGTCTTTCTTTTTGTGTGATCGCTACACTATAGATGAAACCCTTTGTAGCTGTTTTCAGTTGAGCGCATACTCTCTACTTAGTAAATTTGGTATCTCATTCCGTTTTGAAAGGCTAAACTCCTTTACTGCAGCCTCTAAGGGATCATCCAACGGAAATGGCGTATGAGATCGAAAATCCGTACTTTTTCGGCACATATCCATGAACAAGTCATTTTTCCTGAGCTCCTTATGTGTTGTTGGATTCATGAACACATTTTCTGTGTAGCTGAATACTAAGTAGTTAATTGCAGCAAGTTGATCATCGTTCGGTAGTTTTCGTAAGCTGCGATAAAATTTGCGGTAGCGTTTTACACCGTCTTCAATAAATAGTAATATTGCACTCGTTGATTTAAGTGGAAAAACAGAAACATGAATAGCTTTAATCCGATATTTTTGTTCTTGAGAATATATATTATTTACAATGCTATCCTCAAAATCACTAATCAACGTTACACTTGACTGCGCCACATAAGGAACTACATAGTCCAAAACGGTATAAAAGCAGAGATAATACCGATTTGACTTTCTGCCATCCAGCGAACTTCTAGCATACTCTAAATCTTCTCCATAATCGCGCAAATCGAAATC
>ENA-UONT01002744-UONT01002744.1-human-gut-metagenome-genome-assembly--contig:-CS20-NODE-2744-length-11732-cov-12.727156_pt1 | contig 11732 bp, 10 predicted proteins | sample MGYA00242459_ERZ724006 | MGnify/ENA metagenome assembly ERZ724006 | reverse complement strand
AGTTGGTCGCGCTTTCATGCTCCTTCCGCGTGCAGCTTTTTGGCGCTTCGCCTAAACCATTGTTTGCTCCCCCTACTTTCCGTGAAGAACCGTTTTTTTTCTGTATGGCATGTCGAAATGAACCGTTTTCATCTGAACTGCGTCTTATCAGCGAACAAAACAAGCGAGGGAGGACCATCACGATGCAAACCATTGCGAAACGCGCATGGCATCGTCTGCGGACGCTTGCGCCGGAATATGCGCTGTATCCGCTCATCGTCCTGATTGTTCTGCTGGTGATGGGCGCGTTCACGGGACGATTTCTGACGACGGACAACCCGTATGGCTCGTACACCATTCAGGCGTGCGCATGGCTGGAAGGGCATCTGGATGTCAACCCGAATTTCACATGGCTGGAGCTGGCGGAGTACGGCGGCAAGTTCTATGTGAGTTTTCCGCTGTTCCCATCGTATGTAATGCTGCCGTTCGCGGCGATTTTCGGGCTGGATACGCCGGATCACTTCATCAATCTGGCGGTGACGCTGCTTGGCATCGTCTATGCGCTGCGGATTTATCGGCGGATGACGGGCAGCTCACGCCATGCGGCGCGGTATGTGCTGTACCTGTATCTGGCGAACGGGTATCTGTTCATTGCCCTGCAGGGCTGGGTGTGGTTCCTGGCGCAGACGATGTGCTTCACGCTTTCGCTGATGGCGGTAGATGCGGCGCAGCGCGGCAGAAGCGGCTGGGCGCTGGCGTGGTGGGCGTGCGCAGTCGGGTGCCGACCGATGGCGGCGCTGTATCTTCCGCTGCTGGTGCATCTGCTCAACAAAAGCGGCGTGCGGCATAGCTGGAAGCGGCAAATAGCGAATCTGCTGCCCGCTGCGCTGATTGCGTCCAGCTACATGGTGCTGAACGGCCTGCGCTTCGGCAATCCGCTGGAATTTGGGCACACTTACCTGCCGGAATTTCAGCTGGCGGAGAACGGACAGTTTTCGCTGGCGTACGCGTGGGAGCATTTGCAGCAGCTGGTGCGCCTGCCGAAATATCAGGGGAGAGGTCAGCCGCTGGCGTTTGATCCGTATGACTGCATGGCGTTCTACCTGATTACGCCGATGCTGGTGACGTTCCTGTGCGTGTATTTCTATGCACTGATTCGCCGCCGCCGCGGGAATGCGTTCTGGCTGATTGGGCTGCCGCTGATGGTCGGGGCGCACTTGATGATTATCGTCTGCCACAAGACGCTGGGCGGCTTCCAGTTCGGCAACCGCTACCTGCTGGATATGCTGCCGTGGGTGTATGTGGCGATTCTCGCCCTGAAGCCGCAAAGCGGGCGAACGTCGATCCTCAACGTTCCGCTGATGGTGATGGGGTTCTGTATCAATCTGCTCGGCGCAGTCGGCGCGTATGCGGGGTGGCTGTGAAGGGGGAGACGCCAGAAGCGCTGCCTCTGGACTCCGTAAGGGTCTTCGACCCTTGACCCGTTCGCGCGATTGGGTTGGTGACTTCTGCATACTTCTTCCGCGTGTTTATGCAGGGGTTTCGCCTCTGCGGAGGCGACCAAGGGGCAAGAAGACAGACGAACGTCTGCGATCGCCCTTTGGAAACCTTCGGTTCGCACCCATGTTTGTTGAGCTTTATCGGAAGTTTTTTTAGTTAGTATACCTTCTGTTTTTCCAAAGCAGCGATACAAAATCAGAAACATGGGTGTGCGCTGCGAAGGGGTCAAGGGGGCGAGCGCAAAGCCCCCTTGTCGCGCCCGCAGGCGCGAAATCCCTGCAACACAAAAGCAAAATATAGTAAAGAAAAAATGAAAATCATCCTCACCCCAACCCATCTTCCAAGGAGGTTTCCTTATGCAATGCACCCTCTGCCCGCGCGCCTGCCGCGCCGAGCGCAATGAATCCACGGGCAACGGCTTCTGCCAGCTGCCGACCACCATGCGCATCGCCCGAATCGCGCCGCACCTCTGGGAAGAACCGCCGATTTCCGGCAAGAACGGCACGGGCGCGGTGTTCTTCTCCGGCTGTACGCTCCGCTGCGCCTACTGCCAGAACGCCGACATCAGCCACCGCAACGCCGGACGCCCCTTCACGCCGCGCGAATTGGCGGATTCCCTGCGACGGCTGGAGGATATGGGGATGCACACCATCTCCTTCATCACCGCGACGCCTTATGTTCCGCAGATATTGGAGACGCTGGATATTTACCGTCCGCATGTGCCGCTGGTGTGGAATACGTCGGGGTATGAGACGGTCGAAACATTGCGGATGCTGGACGGCGTGATGGACGTGTACCTGCCCGACCTCAAGCACCGGAGCGAAAAGATGGGGCAGCTCTGCGCGAAAGCGTCGAACTATTTTGCCGCCACATCCGCCGCCATCACCGAGATGGTGCGCCAGACAGGAACGCCTGTCTACGATGAGAACGGCATCATGACGCGCGGCACACTCATCCGTCACCTGATTCTCCCCGGTCTGACGAGCGAAAGCTGCCAGCTGCTGGATTGGGTGAAGGAGAACCTGCCGGAGGGTGTGCCGGTCAGCCTGATGCGGCAGTACATCCCGTGCAACCATGTGTCGATTCCGGGCTTGACGCGGACGATTACGAACCGCGAATATATCCGCGTGCGCGACCATATGCTGGATTTGGGACTGCCGGGGTATTTGCAGGAGCCGGAAAGCGCATCGGAGGATTTTGTGCCCGTTTTCTGCAAGGACGAGAGCTTTGTGTGAAAAATGCGCCCTAAATGGAAGGAAAATGTTGCGCAGAGCCGCTAAAATGCTTGTATTCCGGGAGAAACTGTGGTATACTGACAAGTGTGAATCCATGAACCGCTGCCCTGGTTTTCAGGGAAGCGATTTTTCAGCCGGGTCTGTCCGGTGTTTCGGGTTGCAGAAAGAAGGGCTTGACATCTGAGAGTGGACATGGCTTGGCGGCATCGGGACAGTGTTACGGGCAGAGGTATGCCCGCTGTGCTGTCGTGGTGCTGACGGGTGATGGGAGCCACTCTTTTTGATTGCCTGCACATTGCAGGCGAAAGTCCTCCGAAAAAAACGAACCCGCAGTGAAAGAGGTGAGGAGTTATGGCGAAAGCGGAATTGATGACCGTTGTCACGCCCAAATGTCAGCGTCTGGCGGATGAAATGGGCTATGAACTGGTGGATGTGTGCCTTGATAAGGAGAACACGGGCAAGTTCCTGCGCATCTATGTTGATCGTCCCGAAGGCATGTCGCTGGATGACTGCGAACGGTATCACCGCGCCATTATGCCGCTGGTGGAATCATACGATTTCGATTTCCTCGAAGTATCCTCGCCGGGCATTGACCGTCCGCTGAAGAAGGATCGAGATTTTGAGCGCGCGCTTGGCGAAGAGGTGGAGGTTCACCTGTTCAAGGCCGTGGACGGTCAGAAGGTCTTTAGGGGCATTCTGTCGGACTTTGACGCGCAGGACATGGTGCTGACCATCGCGGGCGAAGAAAAGCGTTTCGCGCGCAAAGCGGCTTCGCTGGTGAAGCCGGTGGTTGACATGGAAGGCGTCGAAGACGTCGATTTGGGCGAGGAATAACCCGGCAAGCCGATTCCCCGTAAGAAAGCAATTTTCATCGGAAATGAAAACCATTGCGGAAGCAGCTTCCGCATCAGAAACAGCATAAATTATTGAAGGGTGACACAGTCATGAGAAAGACCAAGACAACTGCTGCGCCGAAGGCAGATCCACAGAACAAAGAACTCGTGGAAGCCATCCGCGCGCTGTGCCAAGAGAAGGATTTGAGCGAGGATATGCTTTTCGCCACGGTCGAGGATGCGCTGAAAAAGGCGTATGCCAAGAACCGCGCCAAGGGCGAGGCAGAACCCTCCGCCAACAACATTTCCGCGACCATTGACCGCACGACGGGTGAAATTCATGTGTATACCCGCCGCCTGATTGTCGAAGAAGTGGAGAAGCCCGCCGACCAGATTTCGCTGGAGGAAGCCCGCGCGATTAAGGACTCCTACCAGATGGGCGACATTGTGGAGACGGACGTTACGCCGCGCAATTTCCTGCGCGTCGCCGCGCAGACCGCCAAGGGCGTCATTATGCAGCGCCTGCGCGACGCAGAACGCGGCCGTGTGTATGAAGAGTACGCCGATAAGGAAAACGAAATCCTGACGGCCGTCGTTACGCGCGTGGATGACAAGGGTGCTGTGGTGGAGCTGATGGGCCGCACCGAGGGCTACCTCGAACGCGATCAGATGATTCCCGGCGAAGTCATCAACATGGGTGACCACCTGAAAGTCTATGTGCTGGAAGTGCAGCGCGGCGACGACACGACCCGCCGCGGCCCGCAGGTGCGCGTCAGCCGTACGCATCCGAATCTGGTCAAGCGCCTGTTTGAGATGGAAGTGCCGGAAATCGCCGGCGGCAAGGTGCTGATTAAGGGCATCGCCCGTGAAGCGGGCAGCCGCACGAAGATGGCGGTGCATTCCACTGAGGTGCTGATTGACCCGGTGGGCGCGTGCGTCGGTCAGCGCGGCGACCGCGTGACCCGTGTGGTGGATGAACTGCGCGGTGAGAAGATTGACATCATCAAGTGGAGCGAGAATCCGGCGGAATTCATTGCCAACGCGCTGAATCCGGCGAACGTCCGCGAAGTGTACACCGAGGCGAGCGGTCAGCGCTCCTGCATCGTTGTCGTGCCGGACAATCAGCTGTCCCTGGCCATCGGCAAGGAAGGTCAGAATGCGCGTCTGGCGGCAAAACTGACGGGCTGGAAGATTGACATCAAGAGTCAGAGCCAGTACGCTGAGCAGATGGCGGCGGCCGTCCCGCAGGTGGAGGATGAAGAACAGCCGGCCCAGGAGCTGCCGGAGGATTTCCAGCCCTACGAGGGTGTGGAAGCGCCGGAAACGCCCGCCGACGGGGACGACACGCTGTAAGTCGTTCCGGGGATAATTAGGGCACCGCGCACAATTCGGCAGAGCGTCTGGCGATGTCTTTTCCGCCATCTGCGGCATGCAAATTTCTCGATTTACATCCAGTAAACCTTCGAAATTTGCATTTGCATCTGACGAAAAATCCATTCACCAGCCGACCACCTCATTTGCGCGGTGTTACCTTAGGGAGCAGCAGGAAACGAGATTCGGCGGTTGACCCAAGCGGCAATCGCCAAAAGGAGCCTTGATGAAGCCGAAGAAAATCCCGATGCGCATGTGCGTCGGATGCCGGGAGAGCAAGCCTAAACGCGAACTCATCCGCGTTGTCCGCGCACCGGACGGCACCGTGTCCATGGATCCGGGCGGCAAAAAGCCCGGCCGCGGCGCGTATGTATGCCGCCAGGAAAGCTGCCTGATGCGCGCCATCCGGCAGAAACAGCTGGAACGTCAGCTGGAAGTGCAGCTCACTGACGACGTGGCGGAAGCCCTGCGGCAGGAGCTGGCGCAGCTGTCCCAATCCCAGACAGAAGCGGAGGAAAACTGACGCCGATGGATAGGGAAACGAAACTGCGCGGGCTGATGGGACTGTGCGTTCGCGCACGACAGGCGACCTTCGGTGAAGATGGCTGCCTGAAAAGCATTCGTGGCGGAGGATGCGCCGTGCTGCTGCTGGACAGCGGCGCGTCAAAAGCCACTCAGGATAAATACCGCGGTGTCTGCGACAATGCAGGGGTGCAGATGGCGTTGCTGCCGCGGGGACTGCTTCAGGATGCAACCGGGCGGTCAGGCGTGGCAATGGCCGTCGCGCCGGGCGGGCTGGCAGAGCAGATCAGGCAGAACCTTCCCGTTGAAGGAAAAGAAGAGCACGGGCAACAGATGAAATCGGAAAATCATGGCGGGGGTGCAAGCGTCGAATGACGAAAGTGAAGCTGAAGGATGCCATCAAGGATTTAACCACGGACGCGGCGAAGGTGCGCGATGACGCATCCCGCGTGCGTCAGAGCGCAGACGGACTGGCAAAGTCTCTCCGTGCGCTGGAGAACGGATTTATCAAGTCATTGAATGCAAAAGCGGAGCAGGAAAAGCGCGCCGAGGAGGAGAAGCGTCTCTCTGACCACTCCAAGGCGTATGTCATGCTCGACGTGGATGAGCAGGCGGCGGTGAACGCGGCGCGGCAGGAAGCGGAAAGGGCGGAAAGGGCGGAAAAGCAGGAAGCTAAGTCTGCCCCGAAGCAGGAAGCGAAGACGGAAGCGCCCAAGGGCGAACAGAAGCCTGCTCCGAAGGCAGAAAACAAGCCGGCGGTGAAGCCAGAAGCGCCCAAGAGCGAGCAGAAGCCCGCTCCGAAGGCGGAAGCCAAGCCCGAAGTGAAGGCAGAAACGCCCAAGAGTGAGCAGAAGCCCGCTCCGAAGGCGGAAGCCAAGCCCGAAGTGAAGGCGGAAGCGCCCAAGAGCGAGCAGAAGCCCGAAACCAAGGCAGAAACCAAGCCCGAAGCGCCCAAGAAGCCCGCGATTGGTCAGATTATCTCCCGGCCGGGTCAGGCGCTGCCGCCCAAGCCGGTCGGATTGGCACCGAATGTCATCCGTCCGCCGCGGCCGCAGCAGCCCCGTCCGCAGGGACAGCAGGGGGTGCAGGGCAACCGCCCGCAGCAGGGACAGCCTCGTCCGGGCGGAAATGGTGCGTTTATCGCGCGTCCGCAGCAGGGGCAGCCTCGTCCGGGCGGAAACGGTGCGTTTATCGCGCGTCCGCAGCAGGGGCAGCAGAATCGCCCAGGCAATGGTTCGTTCCAGCCTCGTCCGGGTGGAAACGGCGCGTTTGTGGCGCGTCCGCAGGGCGCACGTCCGCAAGGCGGCGCTGGCTTCCAGGCGCGTCCGCAGGGCGGCACGGGCCGTCCGGCTGGCGTGGGCATGAATCGCCCGAAGCCGGCGGTGCCGGATATGGCGCCCGCAATGGGCAAGGAGCGCGTCTCCAACTACGACCCGAACAAGAAGAACTACGTCCGTCAGCATGACCCGGAGCATGTGGCGCGCAACCGCAAGCAGCTCAGCCGCGATGCGGGTTACAGCGGATATGATGACGACGTGGTGCGCGGCGGCAAGCGCAGCCGCATGAAAAAGCCGTCCGCACAGCAGATGATGGCGCCGATTAAGATTGAACACGCCTATATGAGCGGCGACACGATTGTCGTGCGCGACCTGTGCGAAAAGATCGGCAAGACCAGCGCGGAGATTATCAAGAAGCTCTTCCTGCTGGGCAACATGGCGACCATCAACAGCGAGATTGACTTCGATACCGCGTCGCTTGTCTGCGCGGATTTTGACATCACGCTGGAAAAGAAGCCGGAAGTGACCGCGGAGGATCAGCTGACCGCCGAGAACTTCGACGACAGCGAGGAGAACCTCCAGCCGCGTCCGCCGGTCGTGACCATCATGGGTCACGTCGACCACGGCAAGACGTCCCTGCTGGACTACATCCGCAATAGCCGCGTCACGGCGGGCGAAGCGGGCGGCATCACCCAGCATATCGGCGCATACACGGTCAAGATGAACGGCCGCGATATCACGTTCCTCGATACCCCCGGTCACGAAGCCTTCACGGCGATGCGTGCCCGCGGCGCACAGGCGACGGACATTGCGATTCTGGTTGTCGCGGCGGATGACTCGGTCATGCCGCAGACCATTGAAGCCATCAACCACGCGAAGGCGGCGAATGTGCCGATTATCGTGGCGATTAACAAGATGGATAAGCCGGAAGCCGATCCGGAGCGCGTCAAGACTGATTTGACGAAGTACGGCATCGTCTGCGAGGACTGGGGCGGCGACACGATTATGTGCCCCGTTTCCGCCAAGACCGGTGAGGGCGTTGACGAGCTGCTCGAAATGATTCTGCTGCAGGCGGATACGATGGAACTGCGCGCGAACCCGAACCGTCTGGGTCGCGGCGTTATCATCGAGGCGAAGCTGGACAAGGCGCGCGGCCCGCTGGCGACTGTGCTGATGCAGAACGGTACGCTGCATGTGGGCGACAACATCATTGCGGGTCTGGCGAGCGGCCGCGTCCGTGCGCTGATTAACGACCGCGGTGAGAAGGTCAAGGAAGCCGGTCCGTCCACGCCGGTGGAAATCATGGGCTTCGATGAAGTGCCGTCTGCGGGCGACGAGATGCAGGCTGTCGGCGACGATCGTCTGTCCCGTCAGGTCGCGGAGGAACGCAAGGCGAAGGTCAAGGCATCCCGCGAGGCGACGATGGCGAAGGTCAGCTTGGAGAACATGTTCTCGAACATGGAATCCGGCAAGCAGACGACACTGAACCTGATTATCAAGGCGGACGTGCAAGGCTCTGTCGAAGCTGTCAAGCAGGCAATGGAGAAGCTGAGCAGCGACGAAGTGAAGGTGCATGTGCTGCATAGCGCGGCGGGCGCCATCACCAAGGACGACGTGAACCTTGCCAGCGCGTTCAACGCCATCATCATCGGCTTCAACATCCGCCCGGATGCGTCCGCGCGGGAAGCGGCGGAGCGCGAAAAGGTGGATGTGCGCCTGTACACCGTCATCTACAAGGCGATTGAGGACATGGAGCTGGCCATGAAGGGTCTGCTTGCGCCGGAGTACCGCGAGGTGCTGCTGGGCCATGCCGAGGTGCGCAATGTGTTCAAGATTACGGGCGCGGGCGTTATCGCCGGCTGCTATGTGACCGACGGCAAGGTGCAGCGCAATGCGCAGGTTCGCCTGCTGCGCGACAATGTGGTCGTGTTCGAGGGCAAGCTGAGCAGCCTGAAGCACTACAAGGAAGACGTCAAGGAAATGGCGGCTGGCTTCGAGTGCGGCATGAGTCTGGAAGGGCACAACGACATCAAGGAAGGCGATGTCGTCGAGTGCTTCATCATGGAGGAAATCCCGCGCTAATTCCATTTTGCGCAATGCAGGAGGCAGGGCAAAGTCAGTTCCATTTGGCTTTCCCTGCCCCTTTTTTCAAACATCCGCAAATCCATTGCGGCAGGGCATGATTGCATCGGCAGATGCGCAAACTAATGTTGCGATAAAAGTCAAGCCGCATGGGTGAGCGCTGCGAAGGGGTGTCGGGGGCGACCGCAAAGCCACCGACTCGCGCCCGCAGGCGCGAAATCCCTGCTTGCGGAAACAAGCAGCCATGTCTGAAAGACAAGCAGTTCGGTCGCGCCATCTGCGCGACACAGCATAAACGTTGAAAAGAGCAGCTTGGGGGGCGCTTCTGAGGAAGCGCAAAGTTACTGGCAGGGACGCTTCGCTGCCTGCGCTTTTGTAGGTGGCTTTCTTGGAATTGAGCGCCCGAATAACAGTTGGGGCGTTGCCCCAAACCCCACAAGGGACGCTGTCCCTTGACCCTGCGAAGGGGCAAAGCCCCTCTCGACACCCATTGACTGGCTACCCGGCTTGGACGCACTTTCCAAACAAATCTATCCCGAAAGTTTTTCTTTTCTCTTTCTAACCATCCCATCAGGAGGAAATCATGAGCTATCAGCGTATTGAACGCATTTCCGAGGAAGTCCGCCGCGAGGTGGACCGCATCATCCGCGACGAGGTCAGCGACCCCCGCGTGACCGGCACATTCTCCATCACCCGCGCCGAAGTCACCCGCGACCTCCGCTATGCTAAAATCTACGTCTCTGTGCTGGAGGACGATAAGCGCGAGCCGCTGATGAAGGCGCTGAGGAGCGCGGCGGGCTTTGTTCGCCATGAGCTTGGCAAGCAGATGGTCATCCGCTATGCGCCGGAAATCCAGTTTGTCAGTGACCAGAATATCGCCTATGGCGTGCATATCGCGCAGGTGCTGGCGCAGGCGCAGAAGAACCAGAGCGAAAATCAGCCGAAAGCGGCGGCTAACGAGGAAGAACCCGAAGCATGAATGGCTTTCTGAATATCCTCAAACCGCCGGGAATGACCAGCGCCGCCGTCGTAGGGTATGTTCGCCGCATGACAGGCGAAAAGCGCGTCGGTCATGCCGGGACGCTTGACCCCGAAGCGGCGGGCGTGCTGCCCATCATGATTGGGCGGGCAGCGCGGCTGTTCGACTATCTGGTGGATAAGGAAAAAACGTATGTGGCGGAGTGTGCGTTCGGCGCGGCGACGGATACGCAGGACGCGACGGGCAAAATCACCGCGACGGGGGAGAATTACCCTGATTTTTCCGCCGTGCAGGAAGCGGCGAAGCACCTTGTAGGCGATATTGAGCAGCGCCCCAGTATCTTCAGCGCCATCAAGCAGGACGGCAAGCCCCTCTACGAACGCGCCCGCGATGGCGAGAATGTCGAAGCCCCCGTGCGTATCGTGCATGTGGAATCCATCGGATTGCACGAGGAAACGCCCGACCACGGCGTTCGCATGACGATTCGCTGCGGGCGCGGGACGTACATCCGCTCCATCTGCGACGATTTGGGGAAGCTGACGGGCTGCCCGGCGCATATGCGCTTCCTGCTGCGCGCGCAGAGCGGCGTATTCACGCTGGACAGCGCGATGACGATGGAGGAAGCCGCAGCGTATCAGGCGCAGGGGACGCTGCAAAGTCACCTGCTGCCGCTGGATTACGGCATCCAGCACATGCCGCGTGCGGATGCGCCGGAATGGCTGCGCAAGCAAGTGTGCAACGGTGTGAAGCTGCCCGCGAAGAAGCTGCCCGGCGTATTGGCGCTGCCGGAAGGGCAGGTCACACGCGTGTATCTGCGGGACGAATTCTGGGGTATGGCGGCGCGGGAAGGGGAATTCCTCGTCTGGAAATGCCTGCTCCCGCCGGAGAAGGAGGAGAACAATGCGAATCATCCGTGACCCGAAGCGCCTGAACCCCTGCGTGCTGGTGCTGGGGATGTTTGACGGCGTGCACCGCGGCCATCAGGCGCTGCTGATGCGCGGAGACGAGCTGGCGCAGGAGATGGTGTATCCGCTGGCGGTCTGCACCTTCCAGCCGCATCCGCTGCATGTGCTTGCGCCGGAGAAAGAACCGGTGATGCTGACGACGCTGCCGGAAAAGGCAGCAGTCATGCAGTCCTTCGGCGTGGACGGGCTGTGCGTGACGACGTTTACACGGGCGCGCGCCAATCAGTCGCCGGAGGACTTTATGGCGGAACTGGTGGAGGTGTACGCACCGGTTGTGATTGTGTGCGGTTTTAATTTCACCTTTGGCGCGGGCGGCAAAGGCAACGGACAGATGCTCAAGGAGTACGGCAAGAAGCACGGTTTCCGCACGGTGATTGTGCCGGAAGTCGTGATTGACGGCGAAACGGTATCTTCCACGCGCATCCGCCGCTTGCTTGCGCAGGGGGATATGCACGAGGTCAACAACCTGCTCGGACGCGGCTACAGCATTGCGGGGCGCGTTGAAGAGGGCAAGCAGGTCGGGCGCACCATCGGCTTCCCGACGGCGAACATCACCATTCCGCCGCACAAGGCGCTGCCCGCGTTCGGCGTGTATGCCTGCTATCTGGAAACGAGCGGCGGCATTTTCCCGGCGGTGGTGAACGTCGGGCGGCATCCAACGCTGCCAGAAGGACACGTCACGGTGGAAGCGCATGTGCTGGATGAGTTCCTCTCGCTGTACGGGCGGAATGTCCGGCTGACGTTCCTGAAATTCATGCGCCCGGAGCAGAAGTTCGATAGCATCGAGACACTGCGCGCGCAGATTGCGCACGATGCGGATGACTGCCGGGCCTATTTCGCGCAATTGCAATAAACAAATCACCCGTGCATGGGGCAGCAAAGCCGTTGCACGGGTGATTTTTGTAATTGTGGTTATGCTGCCTAAACTTTTGTCGCAGGGGTTTCGCGCCTGCGGGCGCGACCAAAGGGCTTTCCGATCGCCCTTTGGA
>ENA-UONT01002728-UONT01002728.1-human-gut-metagenome-genome-assembly--contig:-CS20-NODE-2728-length-11807-cov-28.973962_pt1 | contig 11807 bp, 10 predicted proteins | sample MGYA00242459_ERZ724006 | MGnify/ENA metagenome assembly ERZ724006 | reverse complement strand
TTGGCGGTGGGCTTGCAGTTCTCGTCGATGGGGTATTTCTCCGTCAGGGCGTAGCCCATGGACATGACCACGCCGCCCTCGATCTGCCCCTCGATGCTGAGGGGGTTGACGGCCTTGCCCACGTCGTGGGCGGCCACCATCTTCTTGATCCGGCCCGTCTCCTTGTCCAGAATGCACATCTGGGTAGCGTAGCCGTAGGCCACGTGGCTGACGGGGTTGGGCACGTCAGCGCCCAGCGGGTCGGTCTTGGCCAGATATTCGCCGTAGAACTCCTTGCCCTTCAGGTCGACCAGCGTCTTGCCGCTGTCCAGCTCCGCCTTCAGCAGTTCACAGGCGCGGCGGGTAGCCTCGCCCGTCACCAGCGTCTGGCGGGAACCGGAGGTATCGCCGGAGTCCGGCGCGATCCACGTGTTGTTGCGTTCGTACACGATATCGTCGCGGTGCAGACCGGTATTGGTGACCACCACCTGCACCAGCACGGTGCCAAGACCCTGACCGATGCAGGAAGCGCCGGAGTAGATATGTACCTTGGCGTCGTCCTCCACGATCAGCTTGCAGCGGCCCCAGTCGGGGATACCCACGCCCACACCGGCGTTCTTCATGGCGCAGGCAATACCCACAGGGTCGCCGTTTTTCACCGCCTCATCATAGGCGGGCTTGATGGCCTCCAGCGTCTCCACAAGGCCTGTGGACTCGTCCACGATCTGGCCGTTGGGCAGCACGCCGCCGGGTCGGATGGCGTTGCGATAACGGATCTCCCACGGGGAAATGCCCACCAGATCGGCCATCTGGTTCAGCAGCGTCTCGGTGCAGAAGCAGGTCTGGGTCACGCCGAAGCCGCGGAAAGCGCCGGCGGGCGGATTGTTGGTATAGTAGGCGTGGCCCTCGATCTCGAAATTCTCGTAAGCGTAGGGGCCTGCCGCATGGGTGCAGGCACGCTCCAGCACGGGGCCGCCCAGCGAGGCAAACGCGCCGGTATCGGACACAACAGAGGCCTTGACGCCCTGAATGATGCCGTTTTCGTCGCAGCCCATGGTGAAATCCATGTCGAAGCTGTGGCGCTTGGGGTGTACCAGAATGGACTCCTGACGGCTCAGCTTGAACTTGACGGGCTTCCGGGTCAGGTAGCACAGCAGCGCGGCGTGGTGCTGGACAGACATATCCTCCTTGCCGCCGAAGCCGCCGCCCACCAGACAGTTCTGCACCTGACAGTGGTCGTAGTCCACGCCCAGCATGGACGCGCATTCGTGCATGGTGGTGTGGGCGCTCTGGTCGGTGGTCAGCAGCTTCACGCCGCCGTTGTCCAGCGGCAGCGCCACGCAGCACTCCGGCTCCAGAAACGCGTGCTCCGTCCAGGGGGTGGAAAAGTGCTCGGTCAGCACATATTTGGAATTTTTGATGGCCGTTTCCGCATCGCCGCGGGACACGTGCTTATAGGCCTGCACGTTGCTCTCCTCCTCGTCGAACACCAGCGGCGCGTCGGGAGCGGCAGCCTCGGTGGGGTTATGGACGGCGGGTAATACCTCGTATTCCACCTTCACCAGCTTTTTGGCCTTCTCCACCGTCTCCTGATCCACGGCGCAGATCAACGCCACGCTGTCGCCCAGATAGTGCACCAGCTCTCCCACGCCGATCAGGGTGGGCTGATCCTTCTTCAGATGGCCCACGTTGACCTTGCCGGGGATATCCTTCTGGGTAGCCACGCAGAGCACGCCGGGCAGCGCCTCGGCCGCGGAGGTATCAATGGACAGCACACGGGCACGGGCATACTGGCTGCGCACCGCGCCGCCGTAGCACATGCCGTCCACATACACGTCGTCAGGGTACTGGCCGTAGCCCTGCACCTTCTCCTCCACGTCCAGACGGTGAACGCGGCTGCCCAATTTCCAGTCATCGGCGCCGGGAGCGGGGATCTTCCCCTCGCGGAAGATCTTCGCCGCCAGCAGAATGCCGTCGATGATCTTTACATAGCCGGTGCAGCGGCAGATGTTGTTGCGGATGGCAAAGGCCGCCTCCTCGCGGGTGGGGTCGGGATTTACATCCAGCAGGCCCTTGGCAGAGATCACCATGCCGGGGATGCAGAAACCGCACTGAACCGCACCCGCCTCGCCGAAGGCGAAGGTAAAGACCTCCTTCTCCCAGTCGCTGAGGCCCTCCACCGTGATAATGGTCTTGCCCTCCAGCTTGTCCGTCTGGGGAATGCAGGCCTTGGTGGGCTTGCCGTCAATGAGAACGTGGCAGGTGCCGCAGGCGCCCTCGCTGCATCCGTCCTTCACCGAGGTGAGGTGCAGCTCGTCCCGCAGAAAGCGGATCAGCTTCTGATTTTTTTCCACCGTTACGGTGCTGCCGTTTACGATAAATGTTGCCATATGTTTCGCTCCTCTCTTCCGCCGTGGGGCGGTCAAAAGCGTATCATGCCGCTGTACCTAAAAATTTTTCTATATTATACAATATTTTTCAGTTTTCCGCAAGAACTATACGTAAAAAACGTTATTCTACTTTTCAGATAACGTATCACCGTCCCGATAGGGCAAATAGCTCAGAAAACGCTTGGCGGCGGGCGACAGCTCCTCACCCGGTCGTGTGGCAAGGCCGATCTGGCGGAAAACCGGCTGCTCCAGCGGACGCAGCGCCACCCGATAGGGGATCCGCCGCAGGATCAGCTTCGGCAGAATGCTGACGCCCAGTCCATGCTCCACCATGGACATAACGGCGTAGTCGTCCAGTGTGGTGAACCGCACCTTCGGCACGATACCGGCCCGCTCAAACACCTGCATCACGTCCCTGTCCCGTTCCCCTGCCTTGTCCAGCAGGATAAAGGGCTGCTCCGCCAGCGCCGATGCCGGGATTTTTTCCAGCGCCGCCAGCGGATGATCCTCCGGCAGCACCGCCATCAACTCGTCCTGCGCCAGACACACGGTTTTCAAGTCGGCCCGTGTGGGAAGGTGCAGGAAGCCGCAGTCCGCCCGGCCCTGCATGACCCACTGCTCGATCTCCGGATATGTCCCCATAAGAATGTCAAAGTCAATGTTGGGATAGTCCTTCTGGAACGCGCCGATCATATTGGGCAGCCAGTGGGTGGCCACGCTGGAAAATGTGCCGATGGCCACCGTGCCGGACACAAGACCCCGCACCTCCCCCGCTATCTGGCGGCACTGCTCCGCCTGCGCCACCATCTCCCGGAAGGACGGCAGCAGGCGGCAGCATTCGTTGGTGGGGGTGACGCCCTCGCGGCTCCGGCGCAGCAGTGGAAAGCCCACCTCCGCTTTCAGCGCCGCCATCATGCGGCTGACGCCGGAAATGGTATAGCCCATGGCTTCCGCCGCCGCTGTGATGGAGCCCTTGTCGATGGCGCACAGCAGAACACGGCATTTTTCGCTTTCCATGTTCGCACCTCCAATCCTTGACATTTTTTCAAATGTAGCTTGCTATTTTTTCGCTTTACTCAAGGATAAAACAGATGTAGAATCATGTCAACCACCAAAAAGTGGCACGGCGTTTTTCTCTCTGTTTTCTCTCACGCCGTGCCGCTTTTCCATGTGCTCAGGAGGTACTTCCATGTATCAGAACCGCCGTTTCTTCATCCGCTATCTCATCGGACTGCTGCTGTTCGGCTTCAACGGCATCGTGGCCAGCCATATCGCGCTGGAGAGCAGCCAGATCGTCCTGCTGCGGACGCTGCTGGGCAGCGTGAGTCTGCTGGCGCTCTTTTTTCTGTCGGGTCATCGGTTCTCCTTCACAGGACGAGGCCGGGATGTAACGCTGGTCCTGCTGTCCGGCGCAGCAATGGGAGCCAGCTGGATGTTCCTGTACGCAGGCTATCAGACCATCGGCGTGTCCACCGCGTCGCTGCTGTACTACTGCTGCCCGGTAATCGTGATGGCGCTGTCGCCGCTGGTGTTCCACGAGGCGCTGACATGGGTGAAAATCACGGGCTTTGTCTGCGTCTGCGGCGGTATCGTACTGGTGAACGGCTGGGGCGGCGGAAGTCTCAGCATCTCCGGTTTTCTGTACGGCATTCTCAGCGCCGTATGCTATGCCGCCATGCTGATCCTCAACAAGAAGGCGGAAAGCGTGGACGGCATGGAGAATTCTCTGCTGCAAATGCTGTCGGCCACCGCCACGGTGTTTGTACTTCTGCTGTGTCAGGGCGGACTGTCCATGACCATCACCGGTGCAAACTGGCCGTGGATCTTACTGCTGGGCATTGTGAACACCGGCTTCGGCTGCTGGTGCTACTTCTCCGCCATCGGCTCGCTGCCGGTGCAGACGGTGGCGGTATGCGGCTATCTGGAGCCGCTGAGCGCCGTCATCTTTTCGGCGCTGCTGCTGCATGAACGGCTGACGCCGCCGCAGATCGTCGGCGCGTGTCTCATCATCGGCGGCGCACTGTTCGCCGAGTGCGTCCATCCCCGTCGGAAAGCAAAGAAAGCAACCGTACAATAAAGAACAAGTGCGTGCCGCGGCAAGCGGCACGCACTTTTCTTATGACCAGCTAAGTCCCGGCTGGGGATAGTAGTACTCCTGATAGGAGCGCAGCTCGTCCTGACAGACGGGATTGGCAGTCCCTGTGCTGTCGATCTGGCCCAGCACGTTGTTTTTCACCAGCGCCGCGTATTGAAAGCCATCGGGGCCGTAAACGCTCAGCATCAACCGATTGCCGTAATAGGTGGCCACCGCCAGACTTGTGCCGTTGTAGGCCATGGCATAGCGCTCCTCCACGGTGGCGACGGTATAGGCCTGATAAACCGAACTGTTGGGGTCTGAGGGCACATCCTCCGTGAACAACCAGCCCGTATCCTCCTGATACCAATACGTATCGTCCGGATCGTCCTTCCACATCTCATAGCCATAGGACACGGTATCGCAGACAAATTGCAGGTCGTACCCCTCTGCCGATGGCGTCAGCAGCGCCAGACGGCTGCCGATTATCACGGCGGCAAAGTTGTCTCCCTGCTGCATCGATACCTCCGGATATTCGGTGCGCGTCACCTGAAGCTCCGCCGTACCGCGGTCATTTTCGTCGGGATAATTATAACGGTAGTGGGCAGACTCCGTCGGCTCACGCCACGGGCCGTAATCTTCGTAGATATAGCTGGTCTCGGTATACTCATGGGCCGTCGCTTCGCACAGCTCGATCTGCCGTACCAGATGATAGTCTCCGCTGTCCAGCACCCGCAGCACATAGCGGTCATTCTCCGCCGTCACCAGCAGGATGTGAGCGCCGTCGTCACTCTGCCGCAGCAGCATGACCCGCTGCGTTCCGATATCCAGCGGATATACCAGACGGCACTCCGCCACCACCGGAAAGCTGTAGCTGACTGTTCCGGACGCCCCGCTTCTTTCATCCGTCACCTCCTGCATCCGGACAGGCATATACCACAGGCCAAAGCCCTCCGGTGCCCAGTCCGCCTCAGGCTGCACGTCAGCAGGAAAGCCCACCGTCACCAGTACGCCGCCCTCGCTTGCGGCGCAGTAGGGGGTAAAGGCGTTCTGGACATACTGTAGCCCCGAACCGCTGACATAGTTCATCTGTTGTCCCGTTTCCGTACTGTCCACCCGAAACTCCAGCTCAAAAAAGTCGTTCTCCGTCACGGGGATCCGCAGCTTGTCAAAGGGAATATTCACCCAGTCTTCGTAGTAACCCGGACTGTTATCGGGAGAAATGCCCTCCGTGACGGACTGCTGGGACAGACGCAGGGGATAGCTGTCGTAATAATCGATGGGATAGAGGCGCTTCATGATGTTTGTGCCGCGGCTGTTCTCCCTTCCCTGTCCGCTTGCCGCTTCGTTGAGGATACCGGAAACGATGGGGTCGCGGGTATCTCTCTCATCCAGCAGGCCGGACACGATCCACCAGTCATTGTATTTCTCTCCCAGCAAGCTATAATAGGGCAGCACCGTCGTGGTCTCCCGGTGGCCGGTCACATGGAAGTCTGTGCTATTCGCACCGGACGCCGGATCGTATTTCGTGTACCACCGCAGGCAGCTATCCAGCGCGATGCGGTAGTCCACTGTCAGTCCCTGTGCCGCGCTGCTGTCGCCCAGAGAGGTCAGCACCTGCATCTCGATAGGCAGCGCCGTGCGGGAAACACTGCTGTTCAGCGTAACCAACGCGCCCAGCGCCAGCAGCAGCGCCAGCGCCGTTATAAGGATGCGCCGTTTCATGTCACTCCTCCTCGCCGTTCACATCGCACAGTACCCGGCTCACCCGGTCGCTCTGGTACTGATATGTCTCCTTCACGTAGGTCATCAGATCCTTGCCCTGCTCCTCCAGCTCGTCAATGGTGCAGTCACCCACCAGCTTTCCTTTCCGCAGCAGCACCGCGCGGGAGATGAAGCTCTGCACCTCCTCCAGTAGATGGGTGGACAGCAGCACGGTTTCGTGCTCCTCCAGAATGCCCAGCAGCACCTTATAGAAATCCTCCCGGTTGAACACGTCGTTCCCGGCAAAGGGTTCGTCCATCAGAATGTAGTCCGCTCCCTGCGACAGGGCCATCACCACCTCGAACTGGTTCTTCATACCGGCGGAGAAGGTGCGCAGCGGCTTCTCCATGGGCAGCTCAAAGAAGTCCATCAATGCCTGAAAGCGCTTTTCATTGAACCGGGGGAAGTGAGCCTGATAGAAGTCCCGGTGGGCTTTCGGCGGCAGCGCCGGAAAGAAGGAGTGCTCACAGGTGGCGAAGCTGAGCCGCTCGATGTTCTTCTCGGTGATGGGCGCGCCGTCCAATGTGACGCTGCCCTGATGGGGCAGCAGGCCCAGAATGCACTTCATCAGCGTGGTCTTTCCCGCGCCGTTTTCACCGAACAGGCCCACGATCTGGCCCTGCGGAAGTGTAAAGGACACATCCTCTACCGCTTTCGTGATTCCGTACTTTTTGCTGACGCCTTTCAATTCGATCATATGGCACACCTCCTATTACTGGTAGTAAAAATTGAGTCTGGTTCGATCCAGAGCCTCCAACCGCGCGATATTCTCCGGTGTGGGCAAACATTCCGCTGGGGTCTTGAACCGACACAGCAGCCAGCACAGCCCCAGCAGCACCGCGCCGCTCAGCAGGATCGTCAGTGCCCAGCACACCGGCGCCGTCCACACCTGCCGCCGCAGCAAGCTGCGGCCATCTGGCAGGCGGCGCATCAGATAGATGCTGCGGCTGCCCTGATAGTAGGAGCTGTACAGTACCGCCGCCGTGGCCAGCGCCACCACCGCCAGCACCGGATACACCAGCAGCGTCCAGACAGCGCACTGGGCAAACGGCGCCATCAGCGCCCGCAGCTCTCCGGGCCACGGCGTATAGGCGGACCACCACAGCTGGTCATACGCCTGATAGTATCTGACAAGGAACAGTATGGCGCATACAAAGGCCGGGACCGTCAGCGACCAGAGGATCCAGCCCTGTACCCGATCCGTCTCCATATTGGGCGGCAGGATTGAGGAAAGCTTCCGTTCAAGCCGCATCCTTGTCACCTCCTATCAGCATGACGAAGGCAGCGCCCGCCACGCCCAGCAGAAGCACCATCAGCAGGGCATTGGCATTTTCGCCCAAGCCGCAGAAGAAGCTGCCGATGGTACCAGCCAGCGCCAGAAGCACCATCACGCTGAAGTTTCCGCGGCGCTGGCGATAGGAGAACAGCACCGTGCTCAACGCCGCCGCCAGCACAGAGGCAATCCCCACGCCCCATGCCGCCACGTCCCGCAGGGGCAGCAGATGGTGCAGAAACGTATCGGTATAGCACAGCAGCAGCATACTCTGCGGGCCATAGGTATACACGAAGTAATCCACCGGCACATCCATCTGAAGGCGCAGATGCATCACGCCGTACAGCACCGCCGCCAGCGCCGCCCAATAGATCACCAACAGCACGGCATGATAAGCCGCCCACAGGAGCACTGCCTGCCGCTCCTTCACCCGCAGCCGCCGGATGGTGTACTCCGTTTTGATGCCGTAGCCGCAGCCGGTCAGGCTCATTACCGCCACGATCGCCGCAAAGCCCGCCGCGCATACCACCGGCGCGCCGCTGCCGCTGACCGCGCCCTCCAGCTGGGGATAGGACGCGACCAGCTGCGTCGTCTCTCCCGTTTCCGCACTGACGTAATTTTCATCCAGCACCACCGTTCCTATCGGATAGCGGTACACCAGGAAGCCTGCCGCCAGCGCCGTTATCAGTATGATCGTCAGTATTTTATAGAGGTTCCACCGGGCATACAGCCCGACGGTGGACAAATATCTGTTCATTTGTTCTCCTCCTCCGCGTACAGCTTTTCCACCAACGCCGCCGCTTCCTTCGCCGTCAGCCCCATACCCTTCATGTTCCGCACCATGCCGCGCAGCTCATTCTCCGTCAGCTCCCGCCGCAGGGCGGCACGCTGCTGCTCCGTGGCACATACGAAGCTTTTGGCTCCGGCGTGGGATTGCACCAGTCCCTCCTCCTCCTCCAGCAGGCGGTACGCCTTCTGGACGGTATTGGGGTTCACCGTCAGATAGGCCGACAATGCCCGGCGCGATGGCAGCTCCTCCCCATCGGCGATGATTCCGGATGCCATCCCCTGTTTGATGTACCGCATGATCTGCAAATAAATGGGCTGTCCCTCCGTCTGGACGAAGCCCTCGAAGTCGATCAACATTCCCGCCTCCTCTCTCTTCAACCGTACTATATGTGTAACACAGTTTCTAACTGTATTATATGCATAGCACAGTTCGTTTGTCAAGCTTATTCTTGCGGAATTTTACTTAGATTTTACAAAACAGCACCTGAGGATTTGACAATCCCCTGCTATGCTGATACTGGACGTAAAATGATCGTAAGAAAAATGTGAAACATGGATTGAGGAGAATTTGCAACATGGATATTTTTAAGGTACTGACCATGATCGGTGGCCTGTGCCTGTTCCTGTTCGGCATGAACCTGATGGGACAGGCTCTGGAGCGCCGTGCCGGCGGCAAGCTGCGGACGCTGCTGGATAAAATGACCAGCAACGTATTCGCCGGATTCCTGACGGGTCTTGGCATCACCGCCATCATTCAAAGCTCGTCGGCCACCACCGTGATGGTGGTAGGCTTCGTCAACTCCGGATTGATGACGCTGCGGCAGGCCATCAACGTCATCATGGGCGCCAACGTGGGCACCACCGTCACCGCGTGGCTGCTGAGTCTGGCAGGCATCGACAGCGGCAACATGTGGATCAAGCTGCTGAAGCCCACCTCCTTTACTCCTGTGCTGGCGCTGATCGGTATCATCTTCTATATGTTCTGCAAGGACACCAAAAAGAAGGACACCGGCATGATCCTGCTGGGCTTCGCCACGCTGATGTTCGGCATGGACACCATGAGCGGCGCGGTGGCGGGCTTGAAGGATGTCCCCGGCTTTGCCGAACTGTTCATCATGTTCAAGAACCCCATTCTGGGCGTGCTGGTGGGCGCGGTGCTGACGGGTATTATCCAGTCCAGCTCCGCTTCCGTAGGTATTTTGCAGGCGCTGGCCCTGACCAGACAGGTCAGCTATGCCGCCGCCATCCCCATTATCATGGGCCAGAATATCGGCACCACTGTTACGGCGCTGCTGTCCTCCATGGGCACCAACAAAAACGCCAAGCGGGCCGCCGTGGTGCATCTGATGTTCAATGTCATCGGCGTGGTGGTGCTGCTGACGGTGTTCTGCATCGTCAAGGCCATCTTTGCCCCGGCGATCCTGAACGAATCCGCCACTATGTACGGCATTGCCATCGCCCACTCCTTGTTCAACATTCTGTGTACCGCCATGCTGCTGCCCTGCGGCAGCATGCTGGAAAAGCTGGCCATCCGTCTGGTGCCCGACGCGGCGCAGGAGGAAAAGGCCGTGGAGCTGGACGAGCGTCTGCTGGCCACCCCCTCTCTGGCGCTGCAGCAGTGCCGCACGGTAGCCAACGATATGGCCGTCTGCGCTGTGCGGTCTCTTGAAAACGCGCTGACCGCTTTCGATCAGTACACGCCGGAACTGGCGGAAAGCGTCCGTAAGGACGAGGATCGCTGCGACCACTATGAGGACGTGATCGGCACCTATCTGGTGAAGCTGAGCGCCCAGAAAATGGGCGAAAAGGAAAGCGAGGAGGCCACCGAGCTGCTGAAATCCATCGGCGATTGGGAGCGTGTTTCCGACCATGCCGTGAACGTGCTGGAATCGGCGGAAGAGCTGCGGGAGAAGGGCCTTACCTTCAGCGGCAGCGCCCAGTCGGAGCTTGCCACGCTGTCCGACGCCGTGCGCGAGATCCTGACGCTGGCGCAGACCTCCTTTATCCAGCAGGACGTTTCCTCCGCCCTGCAGGTAGAGCCGCTGGAGCAAGTCATTGACGCGCTGAAAGAGAAAATGCGCACCCGTCACATTCTGCGGATGCAGCAGGGTCAGTGCAGCATCGAGGCCGGCTTCGTCTGGTCCGACCTGCTGACGGATCTGGAGCGCACCTCCGACCACTGCTCCAATATCGCCGGGTGTGTCATCGACGCCGCCCAGCATAACCTGAACCTTCACGAAACGCTGCATGCCATCCGCCACAGCGACGAAAACTTCCAACGCCGCTTCCGTTCCTATCTGGAAGCCTATTCCTTACCTACTCTCCCATCCATGTAAACGTGAAACGCCCTGCCGCCGAAAGGCGCAGGGCGTTTCACGTTATTTACTTACAGAAAGCCCCGGATGTCCACCGCAAGGCGTTCCTCCAGCGCGATCAGCCGCTTGGTGATATTCTTGGACGTCTCGTCCGCCGCCTTGTACTGGTTCAGATACTGGCTCAGGGACTTAACGCCCATATTGCAGCCATCCGTAATGAGATCGGCGATGGTCTGGTCAGAGTCGTCCATTCCCAGCTTCATGCCGGTTTTCATGTGGGACATGCCCTGCGCGATGGGGTTGGGGTTCTTCCCCTCGTCGCCGTACTTATCCAGCAGCGCCTGGATCTCCGCTTTCAGCTTGTCGTGCTCCGCCGCACAGTCCGTCAGGCTGCGGCGGAAGCGCTTGTCCGCCACACGATCCACCACGTCCTCAATGGCAGATACGCCCATTTTGATGCCCGCGTCACACTCCCGCAGCAGACGAATGGTATCGGGTTCCACCATCGGTCATCCCTCCTTTGTTCAGATGACCGTAGTGTGCCCCGCGCTGCGTCGTTTTACACGCACCTCTACGCCGCGAAAACGAAAGTTGCCGCGTCTCTTACCTGTCATAGACCTTGTTCCAGTCCTTCTGCTCCTGCCAGCCGATATCGGCCGCGTCCACACCCTGTTCCGCGCAGGCTGCGGCAAGCTCCGTCTCCGTATAGGGGCCGCTGACGGTGCCGGAATCCAGCGCCACCATATAGTAGGCCATGTCGCCCTTGTCCTTCTCCGCACGCTGCTGCACATAGATGGTATTCTCGTCCCATGCCACGGCGTACACATAGCCCTCCACCACCGGCTCGGCAGTCAGGCCGTCCGCATCCACGCGAACCAGCGGGATCTCCCGGCTGTTGATCCGCCACACGGCGTAGTCCCCCGGCAGCTCCTCATATTTCCAGTCTCCCGCCCCGGCGCAGGCCGTCAGCGCCAGCACCAACGCCAGCAGACACACGATACCCGTCAGTTTTTTCATGATGCATCACCTCTCCCCTATTATAACACACGGCAGCACTGATTGCCAAGGGCAAACAGCGGTGCAAAAAACGCTCTGCGGGATTACCCGCAGAGCGTTTTTCAGCCTGTCAAAAAACTACCCAAACGCCCCTGTTTCTGCTATAATAGAGGAAACGGGGGTGTTTTCATGGAAGGCTGGAGAAAAGACGCACGGCGGGAGCCAAT
>ENA-UONT01002712-UONT01002712.1-human-gut-metagenome-genome-assembly--contig:-CS20-NODE-2712-length-11879-cov-6.219892_pt1 | contig 11879 bp, 8 predicted proteins | sample MGYA00242459_ERZ724006 | MGnify/ENA metagenome assembly ERZ724006 | reverse complement strand
ATATAGGAAGAACATGTGTGGCAACAGGCGTAAGGCTGCATCTTATAGGACCATTAGGATTTCAGATTAATGATAAGATGTTAAAAAGAGCCGGACTTGATTACTGGGATAAGCTTGATGTTACTGAGTATGATGATTATAAGGATTTTCTTGCTAAGAATCCGGGTGCTAAGGTGTATATGGCTACAACCAAGGCACATAAGACATATACAGAAGTTAATTATGAAGAAGACTGTTATATAATGTTTGGAAAGGAAAGTGCAGGAATACCAGAAGAGATACTTGTTGATAATGAGGATACATGTATCAGAATTCCTATGATAGGAGATATAAGATCACTTAATCTTTCTAATTCAGTGGCAATCGTTCTTTATGAAGCACTCCGACAGCATAATTTTTCACACATGAATTGCGAAGGACATCTTCACAGACTTAACTGGAAGGAATAATAATAAAACACACGGACATACAAGTTACGCATGTCCGTGTGTTTTTATTTTGCAAGTTCAAGTGTGAATATGAATTCTGTACCGACACCTACAGTACTTACAACATCGATATTCTCACCATGTGCCTGAATAACCTCCTTGGTTATTGAAAGACCAAGACCGGAGCCTTTCTTGTCACGGCCTCGTGAAGAGTCTGATTTATAGAATCTGTCCCAGATTTTATCAATATCTTCTTTGGCAATTCCGCAGCCTGTATCCTTAATGGATATCTGCGCTTTCTCGCCCTTTTCCTTGACTGTTATGTATATGTAAGAATTTTCTTTACTGAACTTAATTGCGTTGTCTATAAGATTATATATAACCTGCTGGATTCTGCCCTTGTCTGCCTTAACATTCTGTACACTGTTAGCATATGTAATATTGAATTTAATGCCCTTCTTCTTGCATGTTCCCTCGAATGTCTCAACAGTGTGTCTGATTATTGAATTAAGGTCAAATGTTGATATATCAAGTCTTACTGACTTAGGATCGAGTTCATTAAGAGTAAGAATATTACTTGTCAGCTTAGTGAGTCTTTCGGTCTCAAAAAGCATTATACCTATATATTTATCAAGCATTTCAGGTGGAATAGTTCCATCCTGGATAGCTTCCAGATATCCCTTGATAGAAGTAAGCGGAGATCTGAAATCGTGAGATATATTAGACAGGAACTTCTGCTGGAATTTATCTGATTCATTAAGCTGTGAAGCCATGTAATCAAGAGACATTCCAAGACGTCCAATCTCATCATTATGCATAGGTTTAACGTGGTAGGAAAGATTACCTTTACTGTATTCGTTAGTTGCCCTTGTGATTTCTTTAATAGGTCTGTGAACCTGAAAGAAATATAGAACAAGGAATGCAGATGACAGAATAAGTACAATTGCAAGTGTAAGATAATTTGTGTTAAATGTGTCATAAACGCGTTCAACGATGGCAGATTCAGGTATATTAATAACAACATAACCCTTAATTTCGAAGGAGTTCGAGATAGGCGAAAAAACACTTAATTCAGGTTCGGAAAACAGTCCGTAAAAATCCCATAAAATATCGTGTTTTCCTTTGAGGTCACCATAGTCAAAATCATTGATTGAGAATAAAATCCTGTCCTCATTACTCTTGTCCGTGGAACTGTTGTTAGTATCAAGAATAACATCACCAGAAGGAGTAATGAACATAATTCTGGTGTCGTTAAATGTGGATAATGATTTCATTTCAAGTTCTATTCGTCTCAGCTTGGATTCTGCAAGATAATCAAGAGCATATTCGTTTGCTATTTCATTAGCCTGAAGATACAGTCTGTCAGAATAATAATTGTATATGTGCTTATAATCTGCTTTATAGCATATTGTTGATACAAGAATAAAACTGATTACACATATAGCTATATATATGAAAATGTGTTTGCTGAGTGTACTGAATCCTTTCAATGTTAGTCTGCCTCCCTTGTTCTGCCCTTTTTATTTAGTTACGAACTTGTAACCAATTCCCCATACTGTTTCAATATTCCAGTGGGCATGATCTTTGATTTTCTCACGGATTCTCTTAATGTGTACATCAACGGTTCTTGTATCTCCGATATATTCATATCCCCATATATTGTCAAGAAGCTGTTCTCTTGTAAACACCTGATTAGGAGCAGATGCTAAGAAATATAAGAGCTCAAGTTCCTTAGGTGGCATCTCGACATTTTTGCCCATATAATTAACCGAATAATTATCGAGGTTGATAGAGAGGTCGGGGTAATTGACACATTTGGCATTAGAAGAATCAACACCGATACTCTGAGGCATATGGTATCTTCTAAGCACAGCCTTTACACGGGCAACCATCTCTTTAGTTTCAAAAGGTTTGATAATATAGTCATCTGCACCAAGCTCAAGTCCTAGTACCTTGTCAAATGTTTCGCCCTTGGCGGAGAGCATAATTATAGGAACATTGTTATTCTTTCTTATCTCACGGCACACCTGATAGCCGTCAATACCGGGAAGCATGAGGTCTAAAAGAATGAGATTGGGCTTGAATACAGAAAGCTCAGACAGAGCACTTTCTCCATCATACACAATCTTTGTTTCGTAACATTCTTTTGTAAGATACAAAGATATAAGTTCTGCAATATTTTCATCATCATCTACAATAAGTATTCGCTGTTTAGATGCCATAATAATATCCCCCAATAATAATTATTTGAAATCAACAATAGTTACACCAGCATCACCCTCGCCGATTTCGCCGAGGCGGAAGCTCTTTATATATGGAACACCGCGAAGATAAGCGGTTACACCGTTTCTTAATGCGCCGGTTCCTTTACCGTGAACGATACGGACCTGTGGAATCCTGGCAATGTAAGCGTCATCAAGATATTTATCAAGGCGGGCAACAGCCTCGTCAACTGTACAGCCGAGAAGATTAATCTCAGTTGATATTCCTGCTGACTTGCTCATCTTAATCTTACCGGAACCGCCAGCAGCCTTAGATGGAGCTTCCTTTGGCTCTTTATAGTCTGAAAGAATTTCAAGATTCTTGATATCAATCTTAGTGCTTAATGCACCTACTTGAACAGTAACCTGCTTCTTGGCTGGATGAATTGCAGAAACAGTACCGGAAACATTCATAGTAAGAACTTTTACATGCATGCCTGTCTTGAATTCAGATATATCATGTGCCTTGTGTGCTTTAACCTTGGCAGGCTCTACCTTTAACTTTGCCTGATTCTTATTCATCTTCTCACGGACAGCAGTACGGTGCTTTTCAAGCTCAGCAACTGTCATTCCGTGCTTGTTCATGGCTTTGATAGTTTCATCTGCGAAATCCTTGGCATCTTTTAAGATGGCAGCAGCCTGTTCATTGGCCTTACGGATAATGTTGTCAGTTCTTTCATCAAGCCTTTCATTCTTAGCCTGAAGCTTTTCTTTAAGAGAGGCAATCTCAGCCTTATAGCTTTCAACCTCAGCCTGCTCCTTCTCAAGAGAAATTCTTGCATGCTCAAGGTCAGATACGATATCTTCAAAATGTACATCTTCCGCGTTAAGTCTTTCTGATGCGTCAGAGAGAATATAATCAGGAAGTCCGAGTTTCTTAGAGATTGCAAATGCGTTACTTTTTCCTGGAATGCCAATAAGCAGTCTGTAAGTAGGACGGAGCGATTCAACATCAAACTCACAGCTTGCATTTTCAACACCTTCAGTAGAAAGCGCATAAAGCTTGATTTCGCTGTAGTGAGTTGTTGCCATGGTTGTAACACCGCGCATCTTAAGGTCATTAAGAATTGCGATAGCAAGGGCAGCACCTTCTGTAGGGTCAGTTCCGGCACCAATCTCATCAAAAAGTACAAGGCAGTTTTCATCAGCTTCTTTAAGAATCTTAACAGTGTTGGTCATGTGTGATGAAAATGTACTTAAACTCTGTTCAATACTCTGCTCATCACCGATATCAGCATATATATTCTTAAATACGGCAATGTCTGAATGGTCAAGAGCTGGGATGAATAAACCCGACTGTGCCATAAGTGTAAGAAGTCCTACTGTCTTTAAAGAAACAGTCTTACCACCTGTGTTAGGACCAGTGATGATTAGAAGCTTAAAATCTGTTCCTAGATAGATGTCAATAGGAACAACAGTATGCGGCTCGATAAGCGGGTGACGTCCTTTTTTGATATTGATAATTCCTGATGTATTCATGACCGGACGGCTTGCATGCATATGTCTGGCAAGCTGTGCCTTTGCAAATATACAGTCAAGTTCGACAAGTATTTCATAATCACACAGAAGCTCCTCAGTGTGTTCACCGGCTTTTGCACTTAAGTCAGCAAGAATAACTTCAATCTCTGCTGCTTCCTTAAGCTCTAACTCACGGATATCATTATTGAGCTTTACAACTGCTGCAGGTTCAATAAAGAGAGTAGAACCAGTAGATGACTGGTCATGTATCATACCAGGAAATGCTGACTTATATTCAGCTTTAACTGGCAGACAGTAACGTCCCTGTCTTGTGGTAATAACATAATCCTGAAGATAAGTCCTGTAAGTAGGAGAATTAAGCAATTTGTTAAGTTCAGAATGTATTCTGTCATTGGCTATTGATTTGCTTCTTCTGATACTTCTTAAGTTGGAACTTGCGTCATCACTTATCTCATCTTCAGAGATAATACATTTCTTAATCTGGGAATTGAGAGCATCAACAGTTGCAAGGTTTTCAAGCATTCCTGATATAGAATCTTCACGATGCTCATAGTAATCCTTAACATGCTTTGCACATGAAAGGATGGCACTTATATTAAGAAGTTCTGATATATTAAGGGAGCTTCCAACCTTAAGTCTCGCAACTGAAGCACGTATATCTTTAGTCTGGCTGAAATCAACAGTACCTTTCTGAAAAATTCTTGAAAGTGCATCATTAGTCTCATCGAGACGTAAGTTGATGTCTGTTATATCAGTCATAGGCTTTAAGTTACGAAGTATTTTCTTAGCTCCGTCACAGCAGGCATATGAAACAAGCTGGTCGGTAATTTTATAAAATTCCAAAGTGGATAAAGATTTCTTATTCACGAAAGACCTCCAAAAACTAAAAACAATCTTTTCATACTTTATAAGTTTACAGCATTTAAGGTAAAAAAACTATATTTTGCTTATAAATATTTACATGTAAGTCATAAATTGTTCATAATCGTAATATAAACTATGATATAATTGTATTCATAAGAGACGAAAATTACATAAGGAGTCCGAAATGGGAACTAATGAAGATGATAAGGAAAAGTATGACCTGTATACAGAACAGGTAGTTCTTCATCCGGCTAAGAAATACAAGTGGCTTATAAGAATAGGCAAGCTGCTGCTTTTTGCTGTTTCTGTCGTAATAGCGGCAACTTTGTTTATGGTATTTTTATATCCGGTATTACAGAAAAGGATTGAAGAAAAGAATAAGGACAAGAATGTCATATATATCCAGAAGGATAATTACATACTTGCAGAGAACCAGACGGCAGAATATTCAGATATATTGACAGAGAAGGACCTGAAAGATAATTATGAGGCTGCTATGGCAGCTCTTCGCGCAAAAGTTGAGGATGTTAATAAATGTGTGGTTTCTGTTGACATTGAACAGCCATTTTCTAATGTTCCGACAATTGAAAGCAGTCAGACAGAGGTGGCAGGACTTGTGGTTGCCAATGTTCATTCAACATATCTTGTGCTTACAAGTTCAAGCCTTTTAGAACCTGGAATGAATTATATAGTAAGGCTTTCTGATGAAGTCCAGACAGAAGCTGCATTTGTATGCAGAAATACAGCTTCAGGAATAGGAATTGTGAGTATTAATGCATCTAAGCTTACAGCTGAACAACGTAACAGTATCGCAGTTGCGCAGCTGGATAATTCTTATATGGTAAAGCAGGGAGATCTTGTGATTGCATCAGGAAAGCTTTATGAGACTTCGAAAGGCGTGTCATACGGAACAATTGCAGGTTCTAAGGTTGAGTATAGTAAAGACAGCGGTTATGAGGTTTTTGAGACAAGTGTAAGTATTACGGCGGGCGGTTTTGCCATATTGTTTAATTCTGAAGGAAATGTAGTTGGTGTATCTAAGGCTTCAACAGATACAAGTTCGAAATTCATTGGAATATCTGACCTTAAGGCACAGATTGAGACTATGATTAATGAGCATGGAATCATGTACTGTGGTATTACAGGACAGAATGTAACAGAGGAGCTTGCAGCCAAATACGGACTTCCGAGTGGTGTATACATATCTAATGTGGATATTGATTCACCGGCTTATTATGCAGGATTGCAGGCAGGAGATGTAATTAGTGCAATTAATGGACAAAGTGTTTTGACAATTCAGCAGTTTAGTGAGAAACTATATCAGTGCGCTGATGGAGAAGCTATGTATGTGACAGCTATGAGGCAGGGAAAAGATGGCTATTCAGATGTAGCATTTTCAGTAAGTGTACAGCTAAAACAACTTAATTAACGGAGGCAGAAGGATTTATGCGTTATATAGAGACTCTTAAAGATGGTGAGAGAATTTCAGAGGTATATCTGTGCAAATCAAAATCAATAGCACTTACTAAGACAGGCAAGGAATATGCCAATGTAATGCTTGCTGATAAGACAGGACAGATTGACTCTAAGATATGGGACCTTAATTCAGGCGGAATTGCTGAATTTGATGTTAATGATTATGTTGCGGTAACAGGACAGGTAACAAGCTATAACGGAGCATTACAGTTTAAGATAGAGAGAGCAAGAATTGCATCAGAGAATGAATATGTTGCAGCAGATTATGTACCATCTTCAAGATATAATATTGATAATATGTTTGCAGAACTGATGAAGTATGTAGACAGTGTTAAGAGTACATATATGAAGCAGCTGTTATATTCTTTCTTTAAAGATGAAACATTTGCAAAGAAGTTCAAATGTGTATCAGCAGCCAAGACAGTACATCATGGTTTCGCTGGCGGATTGTTAGAGCACAGCTTAAGTGTTACAAGATTATGTGACAAGATGAGCAGCAACTATGATTTTCTTAACAGGGATCTGCTTATAACATGTGCAATGCTGCATGATGTCGGCAAGGTTAAGGAATTATCTGAATTTCCTAAGAATGATTACACTGACGAGGGTAATTTCTTAGGACATATCGTTATTGGATATGAGATGGTTATGGAGAAGGTTAAGCAGATAGACGGATTCCCTGATATGCTTGCAATGCAGATTGGACACTGCATACTTTCACATCACGGAGAGCTTGAGTACGGCTCACCTAAGAAGCCATCAATAGCAGAGGCTGTTGCATTATCTATGGCTGATAATATGGATGCAAAGCTTGAGACATTAAGGGAAGCACTTGAAGCCAAGGATACCAACGACTGGCTTGGTTATAACAGATGGCTTGATTCTAATATAAGAAGGACAACTAATGAGTTTTAAGAAAGATGATAAAGTAACATTTGTAATAGAAGATATAGGAACCGGAGGAGAGGGTATCGGCAAGGTTGACGGATATACCCTCTTTGTTAAGGATGCGATAATCGGCGACAAGATTGAGGCAAAAATTATTAAAGCCAAGAAAAATTACGGCTATGCAAGGCTTGAAAAGATTATTGAGGCTTCATCTGACAGAGTGACTCCTGCCTGTCCTGTCGCAAGACAGTGCGGTGGCTGTCAGATTCAGCAGATGAGTTATCAGGCACAGCTTAGATTTAAGGAAAAGCTGGTTGACGATAATCTCAAGCGAATCGGTAAGATAGAAGGGTATGAGTTTTTTCCGGCAATCGGAATGGAAGAGCCTTTCAGATACAGAAATAAAGCGCAGTATCCGGTTGGAACTGCCAAAGATGGAAGCATTGTGATGGGCTTCTATGCAGGAAGAACGCACTCTATTATCTCATGTACAGACTGCAAGATTGGTGCTGTCGAGAACCAGTATATTCTTGCTGTGATAAAGAGCTGGATGGAGTTCAACGGTGTTGCACCATATGATGAACAGACCGGAAGAGGGCTTGTGCGTCATGTCCTTATAAGAACAGGCTTCCACACAGACGAGATAATGGTCTGTCTTGTTATTAACGGCACTAAGATGTCTGATAAGTTAAAGGAATCACTTGTAGGACGTCTTACAGAAGTGTCGCTTGATTCAGATATAAGTACAGACAAATGCATCAGATCAATTATGCTTAATTTCAACACGGAGAACACTAATGTTATTCTTGGCAGACAGTGTGAGACTCTGTGGGGAAAAAGCTATATTGAAGATTATATTGGCGACATTAAATATCAGATATCACCGCTTTCGTTCTTTCAGGTTAATCCAAGACAGACTGAGAAGCTGTATGGAAAAGCCCTTGAATACGCAAGTCTTACAGGCAATGAGACTGTATGGGACTTATATTGCGGAATAGGAACAATATCGTTATTCCTTGCCAAGAATGCAAGAAAGGTATATGGTGTTGAGATTGTTCCGCAAGCCATAGAAGATGCTAAGAACAATGCGGCAATTAACGGCATTGATAATGCTGAATTCTTTGTTGGAAAGGCTGAGGAGGTCGTACCGCATTTTTATGAAGAAATGGCGCGGCTGGCAGCAGACACATCTGCAACCGAAGCTCAGCGTGAGGAAGCAAGAAAGAGCATTACTCCTGATGTTGTAGTCGTTGACCCGCCAAGAAAGGGCTGCGACGAGTCGCTTCTTGATACTATTGTCAAGATGTCGCCTAAGCGTATCGTGTATGTAAGCTGCGATTCGGCAACACTCGCCCGTGACTTAGGCCTCCTTGCGGCTAAAGGTTACAAGACTGTTAAGGTGCAGCCTGTGGATCAGTTCTCGCATACGGTGCACGTTGAGTGCGTGATAATGATGCAGTATTGTGGAAAAGAGAAGAAAAAGTAAGGTTTGACCACAAGATGTTGTGGTTTTAGGGCAAAAATTAGACCGAAAATTGGCTAGTTTTTGCCCGATTTTTTTGCCCAATTTTATAGATGCATAGGACTGGAAAAATGGTTTTGGGAGTGATTTGGAGAAAAACGAAAAGGAGGGAGTGGTAAGCAAAGTTAAAAATGAATATGGGCAGGGATGAACGCAAGGCGGTACTTATTTTAGAAATAGAATAGGTGCCGCCTTATTTTTTTGGAGGTGGAAATGTCAAAATTATTTTGTGTGAGTCCGGGACTTCGGGTGCTGGAAAGGCAGATGCAGCAGCCACCGGGTTACAGACCAAGAGGATATGGTATCTGTGTGATGGATGTGGACTGGAGGAGCAGGGGAAATTATTCTGAAATCGTTGACTGCGTGATCAGCAGAATGCAGATGGAGCATCTGAAGAAAAGGGTGGATGAAATTTTTTGTGAAGTGGATAAGGAACTGATATTCCGTAATCCAAAGCACAGAAATGATTTCTATTCCTTGCTGATGGGGAAGAGGGCAAAGACATTGCAGTATGCACCGGGATATGCTGCCGCAGTCTTTTTATTGTCTGCTGATGGAATTTTATGGGAGAAGATCCGCAAAAATGTTCTGGATACCGGGATTTACTTTGACAGAGTAAGGCTTGGAGGCGTGACACTGGAGCACTACATTCTGTTTCATGCGGCCAAGGATGTTTATAGCGGAACAAAGCATATCCGCTTGTCAGAACTGACAGACCGGGAACTGATACCCGATGAGATACTCCGCCTTATCGTGAATGCTTTTGTCATCGAGAAGTGCGGAGTGGAAATTATAAAGCAGGAGGTGTGGAATGCGGATTAAGGTATTAAGCGGAGGAAGAAAAAATATCGAGTTGTCTTTGTCAGATGCGGAATTGAATTTCCAAATGAGGCGGATTGGCATTGAGGAAACGGTACCCATGTGCAGGCTTGTGGAAGTGTCAGAGAAGGACAATCCCCTGCACCGGTTTGAAGGTCAGACCGTAAACATGGATGAGGTCAATTTCTTTGCCAAGAGGATGGAAAGCCTGACAGAATATGAAAGAAAAGTTCTGTCAGCGTATGCTGAGGATTATGGTGTGGCTACCATGAAGGATTTAATCAATCTGACATTCAGCATGAAAGGTCTTTCACTGCTTACAGATTTTTCAGATGCCAGACAGGTTGGGGTACGCCTTTACATGGATGAGTTCTTAGGAATGTCAGAAGAAGAAAAAGAGCAGACCAACTTTATTGAATTTGCGGAAAAGACTTTAAAGGAGAGCCGGGTGGAAGTCCTGCCTTATGGAGTCTTTGTAGAGCATGGCTTTGAAATGCTGGAAGTGTATAACGGGAAAACCTTTCCGGCATTTGTTGCATCCGAGGAAACGGTGGCGGTTGTCGAGGTACAGAATAAAACCGGGGATACGGAGTATTTGTATCTGCCGACAGATATCTGTTCCATGAACAAGGTAAAGGAAAGGTTGCAGGTACAGGATTATTGGGAGATGGAAGTCATTGAAATTGAAAACTTACGTCTGCCGGATATCCTTGTGCCGACAACGGAGGATTTACGAGAGGTGGAACAGCTGACACTGTTTAATGAAATGTGTCATGCCGTCAAGCGGTTTGATGAGGTAAAAATGAATCAGCTTGCAATGGTGGTGGAATTTACCGGCTTATGTGATTTTCCGGATGTGGCTTATATTGCAACACACCTTGGGGAGTTTGAAATCAATCCCTTAGTACATAACGATGAGGAGTATGGAAAGTTTCTGGTAACGGAATCGGGATTGTTTGATGTGGATGAACTCTTACTCCCTCATATCAATTATGCATCTTTTGCCGCTGATAAAAGAGTTGGAACTCTTGTAACAAGCGGATATGTGGAAGAGGGCTTCGTGGGAGCCATCAGACCGATAGAGGAGTATGGTCAGTACAAGGGAGAGTTTGCGGAACCGCTGGAGATTGATTATGACTGCTTTGAAAAATTCTGTTTATACAGTCCCCTTACTGCAAATCTGATGGTAGAGGATGTGGATGAAGGAAATCTATACCCCAGTGATCTCACGCAGTATGCGGAGGCGATTGCTGAAGCCATTGCAAGGGAAGAATGTGTAGGAGAAGAAACCAGAGGTCTTATGCATTACTTTGATGAAAGCAGGGAAGTGGCAGCAAAGGTTATGTCAGCACATCCCAAGGTGGCAGAAATAAATGGGGAACTGTATGGTGTTCTGGAATGTAAAATCAGTGAGCCTTTGACAGAGGAAGAGATTAAGGTATTGAAAGAATACTGGACCGGACAGATGAGTGACGGATGGGGCGAAGGCTTTGAACAGCGTCCGATTAATGTAGAGGACGGAGAAATCTATGTCAGCTTCTGGAACAGTGCAAATTTCTGGAGCGTTATGACGGAGGAGGAACTGATGGGAGGACAGGTACAGGGAATGGATATTTGCTGCTAAAAATATTGAATCCAGCTAAAGAAAAAATCAAAGAAATCGAGGAAGGAGAATCATGTTAAAACGAGAAGAAGTAGAACGTATAAAGGAAAAGTATCCGAAGGGTACTCCCATCCGTCTTTACAGCATGGAAGGGGAACATACAGTACCGCCGGGAAGCAGGGGAGTTGTTGACCATGTGGATGACATCGGACAAATTCATATGAAGTGGGAGAACGGAAGCTCTCTTGCATTAAATGTGGAGGAGGACCGCTTTGACATTATCACACAGCAGGATGAAATTAGTGAAAAGAAAGAGCAGGAGTTTATTGACAGGATAAATGAAATCTTGGGAAAGACAGACTTCCTGCTCTTAAATACGTCCTGCAATACGGAGAACACATCCTATGCAGCCGAGACACTCCTTGCCATGCATCAGGCATTCGAGGAAGTGTACGGAGAGGGCTATGTGGACGAAAGCTATGGCATGGTCATGATGCCTGCGGTGGTAAAAGGAACGGAGTCCGGCATAAAAGCACTTG
>ENA-UONT01002701-UONT01002701.1-human-gut-metagenome-genome-assembly--contig:-CS20-NODE-2701-length-11918-cov-4.486808_pt1 | contig 11918 bp, 8 predicted proteins | sample MGYA00242459_ERZ724006 | MGnify/ENA metagenome assembly ERZ724006 | reverse complement strand
CCATGGAAGGCCGCTCAAACCTCAGGTGTTGCAACCACCACTAGAATCCGCCATGGGCGGTACCCTAGAGAGAGAAGAAGAGTTCCGAAGGGCGGGCAAAGATGAGCCATATCGCTGGGCAGGGGCAACATCGCTCCAACTCGACACGAACCAACCGTGCGGCGCTGATTATCGTGTTCGTGATCGTGCTCGCCGTTGCGCTGGGCATCGGCGCATGGTTCGCAACCCATCGCACGGACGGCAATGGCCCCGCACACGCCGGAGTGTCGGACGTCGCGTTGAATAAAGCGAAGAACACGCCCAAACCGGTGACCGAACATCACGGCAATTCACCGGATTGCCCGGATACGGACTGCATCGCCATGCTGGTCAACGGCGATTTGTTGTTCCATGAGGGATTGTGGAGCCATTTCCAAGGCCCGAACCCCAACGCCACGGATGGCACCGCCTTCAACTTCGACCCGCTGTTCGCGCCGATGAAGCAGTACATTCAGGCTTCGGACATCGCCGTGTGCGAATTCGAAACCCCGATCGCCCAGCGCGGCGGCCCATATGCCGCGTACCCGATCTTCAACATTCCGCCGGAAGTGGCGGATGCCGCCCGCAACGTGGGATACAACGCCTGCACACACGCCACCAACCATTCCTGGGATCAGGGGGCGGATGGCATCGCCCGTCTGTGGGACACGCTTGAGGCCAATGGCATCGCCCAGACCGGCTCGTACAAAACCGAAGCCGACTCCACCAAACCGTTGGTCATCGATTCCCCGACCGGCGGCGGCAAGCTGGGTCTGGTCACCGGCACGGTCTCCCTCAACGGCATGACCGCCGACGAGGACTGGCAGGTGGATCGTCTGCGCGAAGACGGCGACCCGAATCACGGCAGCGACATCCAGCGCGCGGTAGACAAGGCCAACAAGGCCCGCGAGCAAGGTGCCGATGTGGTGGCCATCGCCATGCACTCGGTGCAGGAATACCTTGATTACGCCGATTCCTGGCAGATTTCGGAAGCCCATGAGCTTGCCGACACTGGTGCCTTCGACGTTATCTACGGTGCCGGCTGCCATTGTGCGCAGCCCATCGAGAACTATAACGGCACGTGGATTATCTACGGTCTGGGCAACGCCGTCACCGAGTCGGCGAACACGCCGGAAACCTTGGTCAACAACCAGGGTGTGACCGCACGCATCCAGTTCGCCGGCAAGAAGGGCGTCAAGGGGTCGTGGCGCGTCAACCGCATCGATTGGGTGCCCACCGCCAACGTGCATCAAGGCAACTACCAATGGTGCCCGATATCCAGCGACCATCCCATAGGCACATGTTGGGACGAAGCCTACGACGCTCAGATACGCCAACGCATCTGGGATGTCATCTATTCGATGGGCGCGGACCAGAACGTCGTCAAGGAATGGAACATCACGCAGGAGCAGGCGGCAAAGCAATAGTTGCTCGGCTTGGTCTCAAGGAGGGGAAGCCGCAAGGTGACGCTTTTCCCGCCGGCCTCCTAATGTGGAGCCCATGACCGAGATTTACGAAACCCAAAGCGAACGCACCGATCTGCCCCTCGTCGTGATGCCGTCCGTGCTTGACTCGATGATCGAGCCCATCAAGGCCCAGTTCCCCGCGCTCCACGACGTTGCCCGCGTGCGTATGTTCGAGGAATTCACGTCCGACGAGGCGACCATAGCCGAGCGTCTGAAGGATGCCGACGCCCTGCTGGTGGGCGGCTACCACATTTCGGACGATCTGCTGCGCACCATCAGCGGGCAGGGGCACGTCAAGTGCATCGTGTTCTGCGGTACCGGCGTCGCCAGCTACCTCAATCTCGATAAGGCGCGCGAGCTGAAGATCCGCGTCTGCAACGCCGAACATTATGGCGATCACGCCGTGGCCGAGCACACCTTCGCCCTTCTGTTCGAGCTCATCCGCCGCGTTGGCCAACTCGATAAGGACGTCAAGGCCGGCAACTGGGCGTGGGCCAGCGGCGATGGACTGCAACTCGCCGGCCGTCGCATGGGCATCATCGGACTGGGCGGCATCGGCTCCACCGTGGCCGGCATCGCCCGCGCCCTCGGCATGGAGGTCGCCGCATGGAATTCGCATGTGCCGCCCGAGCATTTCGAACGCTCCGGTGCCACTCCGGTCGACGATCTCAACAAGCTCATCGAAACCAGCGACGTCATCTCCGTCCATCTGCCGCTGAACAACGCCACGCGCGGCATCGTCACCGCCGAGAACCTTGCGCATGTGAAGCCCGGCACCCTGTTCATCAACACCGCCCGCTCCGAAGTCATCGAATCCGGTGCGCTGCTTGCCCGACTGCAAAAGGGCGATGTTCCCGCCGCACTCGACGTGTTCGACCATGAGCCGCTGACCGCCGACGACGCCATCTGCCATGTGCCCGGCATCGTCCTGACCCCGCACGTCGGCTGGCGTGCCGACGGCGCGTTCAAGGAGCTCACCCGCCAGATGATCGCCTGCCTGACCGCCTACTTCGCCGGCGAAGACTATAACGTCGTCGTCTCCGAACGCTGATAGCCCTGCCTAGCCTCGCGCTCAATCGAACACCCAGCCAGTCGACCACCGGAACACGCTCATGCAGACGATTCTCAACACGCCCGACGATCCTGCCCACGATTCGCTCGTCGAAAAAAAGTCCGAATTTATCGGCGACGCCGCCCATGTCGATACGCTCGACGAGGCGCTCGCGTTCGTGGCTGCGATCCGTGAGCAGCATCCGAAAGCCCGACACGTGGCGTATGCCGCCGTGTGCGGAGGCGCGGATGGGCGACTGTCCGAACGCATGAGCGATGACGGCGAGCCGTCCGGTACCGCCGGCAAGCCGATTCTCGACGTACTCAAGCAGTCGGGCACCACCGATTGCGTGGTTGCCGTCACCAGATATTTCGGTGGTATTCTGCTGGGCTCCGGTGGGCTGGTCCGCGCGTACTCATCCGCCGCATCATTGGCGATGAAAGCCGCCCGCGCCGCCCGCATCATGACCGCCAAGCGATACCGGGTTCGCCTCGAATACCCGCAGTTGGCCCGATTCCAGCAGATCCTGGCGCAGCTTGGTGGCAGTCAGGAGGATGAATCGTATGCGGTGAACGTCGAACTGACCGCGGTGGTGCCGCAGGATGATTGCGCGCGATTCGAGGAGCGTGTGCGGGAAGCGTTCAATGCCGCTGTGGTGCCGGCTCCGATTGACATGGTCAACATTCCGGTTCCGCTCGCGTGACGCCTGTATGACTAAGCTGGGCATCATGACCGACGAGAACACCACCAGCCAGCAGACCCAGCCCACCGAGGCCGCAACCGAGGCCGCGGCCGAGACTGCAACCGACACGGACGCCCAGCAGCAGGACCAAGGCGCGCAGTCCGCAGCCGAGTCCGCCGCTCCGGTGGATTTCGAACCGCTGACCGCTACATACGAGCGTCTGCGCCATTCCACCGACCCGGCCGAACTGTCCGAATTCGCCCGTCGGCCGTTGCCTGACCGTGCCGATCAGGCGGCGTTCTCCCGCGCCACCGCACTTTTGGAGGCTGTGGCCGGCAACCCGCACACCCCGGTGGCCGATCGTGTGTTCCTCGCCGACACCATGCCGTTCCCGAACGTATTGGTCAAACTCTCCGAAGACCCCGAACCGTCCGTGCGTCAAGCCGTGGCCGCCAACGGGGACGACAAGAATTGGCTGGTCGGCCGTCTGACCAAGGACCCGGTGCCTGCGGTCCGGGATACGGCGTTGAAAAACAAGCGCACCAGCTGGAAGATGCGGCTTGAGGGTGCGCAGGACCCCACTGCGGATGCGGAGACATTGGATTTCTTGGGCGTACTTGGCACCGAATCCGAAGAGGGAGCACCGGCGGTGCTTTCTTCGATGGTCCGCCGTGCCGTGGCACTGAACCCCAATACGTCCGAAGCGATGCTTGCCAAATTGGCCAACGACCCCTCGGCCGAGGTGCGGCACGCCGTGGAAAGCCGCCGCTAAGCACACTATTGCTGTGTTTTGCCGCGCAAATTTGGCCGGCAATCACCCCCTGTCCACCATTGTGAGCGCTCACATCTCACTATGTGAGGGTAAAAAGTACATAATTTGGCGGAATCATGGCATTTTTCTTACGGTGTGGCGCAATCAAACGGCGTTAGACTGGGGCTATGAGTGAGATTACCGAGAGTGAAGAGCGTCTGGCCCGTCCGTTGATTCGACTGGCCAAGTTGGTCGGTGTCGGCACGAGTTATTTGGGCATGAGCCATGACTACCACGAGATAGACGATGACGTCCTGATCGAGGTGCTGGCAGCGCTGGGCATCGACGCCTCCAGCGAGAGCGCCCAACTCATCGCCATCCGACGCATTCTGAACGAGCGTTACGCCCGATTGGTGGCACCCACCGTGCTGCATATCGCCGGTAGCGAGGACCGGGTGCTGGTGAACACCGGTATTCTGGACGTGCCTTCGGCGAGCATCACGCTGGAGAATGGCGAGCCATATCAAGGCACCATTGAAGTTGGTCCTGGAGATGGATCCCAGGCCTACGACTTGGATGGTACGTTCATTTCGAATGCGGCTGTGGTCATTCCCGCCGATCTGCCGATTGGTTACCATACGCTGCACGTCAAGGTCGCCGACCGTGTGCAAGACGCCACTTTGATCAGTGCACCTGATCGCGTCGATCTGCTTGACCCGATGAAGGGCGGCAGTCTGTGGGGCTGGATGGCCCAGCTGTACTCGATTCGCTCCTCCAACTCCTGGGGCGTGGGCGATTACGAGGATCTGAAGACCATGCTGGTGGACGCCAAGCAGAAGACCGGTGCCGACTTCGTGCTCATTAATCCGGTGCATGCCGCCGAGCCGGTGTCCCCGCTCACCCCGTCGCCGTATCTGCCGGTAAGCCGTCGCCTGATCAACTTCACGTACATCCGTCCTGAGGCGATCGCCGAATATGCCACGCTCAGCGAGGGCGACAAGAATGCCGTCGACGGACTGCATGCCGACACCGAACCGCTGAACGGTGATTCCCAGCTCATCGACCGTGACGCCATGTGGCGCAGCAAGATGCACGCCCTGTGGATTATCTTTAAGGCCGGCCGTACCGCCGAACGCCAAAGCGTATTCGACCAATTCAAGGCGGACTGTGGTTCCGACTTGGAGGCGTATGCCACGTGGTGCCTGTGCTATGACAAGTGGGGAGCACCCAACGGCGAGGAGAGCAACTGGGAGCGCAAGTTCAATCGCAACTCCCCGGAAATCGCCAATCTGCGCAAGCAGTACCCGGACACTTTGGACTTCTACCGCTGGCTGGAATGGATTGCCGCCGAGCAGCTGTCCTCCGCCCAACAGGCAGCCAAGGACGCCGGCATGCATATCGGCATCATGTCCGATATGGCCGTCGGCGTGCACCCCTCCGGCGCTGACGTGTGGTGGAATCCCGAGCGCTTCGCCAAGGGGGCCACGGTCGGCGCACCGCCGGACATGTTCAACCAGCAAGGCCAGAACTGGAGCCAGCCGCCGCTGAGCCCGATCAATCTGGAGACCACCGGCTACGAGGCCTACCGCAATATGGTGCATGGCATGTTCGCCCGTGCCGGTGCGGTGCGCATCGATCACATCCTTGGTCTGTTCCGCCTGTGGTGGATTCCCGAGAACCGTTCGGCTATGGATGGCGCTTACGTGTACTACGACTCAGACATCATGCTGGGCGTTCTGGCCATCGAGGCCTCTCGCGCCGGCGGCGTGGTCGTAGGTGAGGACCTCGGCGTGGTGCCGGACCATGTGGCCGATTCCCTGTCGAGCCACGGTATTCTCGGTTGCGCCGTTGAATGGTTCGAGCAGTGCGACGGCGTGTTCCGCGCCCCCTCCCAGTGGCGTCCGTATGCATTGGCCTCCGTGAATACGCATGATTTGCCGCCGGCCGCCGGTTACCTGGAATACGAGCACGTCAAGATTCGTGAGCGTCTGGGCTTGCTGACCGGCCCGGCCGAGGAATTCGAAGCCTCCGCCAAGGCCGAGCAGGATGCGATGCTGGCCATGCTGGTCGAGCAGGGTTATCTTGATGCCGACTTTGCCGAACATCGTGAGGATCACGAGGCGGATATCGTCGACGCGCTGTACCACGCACTGAAGGGTTCGCCGTGCAAGCTGCTCGCCGCCTCGATCACCGACGCGGTGGGGGAGAAGCGTGCGCAGAACCAGCCGGGCACCAACAACGAATACCCGAACTGGCGCATCCCACTGGCCGACGCCAAGGGCAACGTGGTACCGCTCGAAACCCTCTTCGACACCCCCGGTGCCCAACGCTTCGCCCAAATCTTCAATTCCTGACCCGCTTTACCTCCCTCTGACGAGCCGAGTCGTTAAGCGGACAGTCCAGTGGACTGTCCGTAGACGAGGCCTGAAAGAAGCGATAGCTGAGAGAAGGCAGGGAATTGCCTCACCGTAGGTGAGTCGGTTAGCCGAAGTGGGTGGGAGAGAAACCATAAATAGGGGAAGAGAAGCCATAAACCCAATGGAGTGTCCCCAGTTGCCCTATGTCAAGCCCGGCGATATACTAGTGGATTGTTGTGTTTCCCTAAGGGGTCCTTCAAAGCGCTATCCCACTCGCCATCGAGGACTTTCAGGGAGCCCACGGATAATGAGGTTCGACGCCTCTTGGATGCGGCCCTGACCAAGCCACACCAAGCAGCTGAGACCCGGAACACAATATAGAAAAGGTAATCCAGTGAAAACTTTCACTCCGAAGCCAGCTGATCTGACTCATGACTGGTACGTCATCGACGCCACCGACGTGGTGCTCGGCCGTCTCGCCACCCAGGCTGCAATCCTGCTGCGCGGCAAGAACAAGCCGACCTACGCTCCGCACGCCGATTCCGGCAACCACGTGATCATCATCAATGCCGACAAGATTGCTCTGACTGGCAACAAGATGGGCAAGGAACTCTACTCGCACTCCGGCCGTCCTGGTGGTCTGCGTCGTGACTCCTACGCCGAGCTGCTCGAGAAGAACCCCGAGCGCATCATCAAGAACGCTGTCAAGGGCATGCTGCCGAAGAATCGTCTGGCCAAGGTGCAGCTCGACCGCCTGCGTATCTTCCGTGGCGCCGAGCACCCGCACACCCCGCAGAAGCCCCAGGTCTTCGAGATCGCCCAGGTCTCGCAGCAGGCCAAGTGAAACCTGAGAGGAGATAAGAATCATGGCTGAAAACACCAACGACTCCCAGGTTGTCGAGACCGAAGAGGAGCTCACCAACTACACCACCGAGACCAACGCTGGCGCTGGCACCGGCACCTCCGCGATTGAGCCGGGCTACGGCACCGGTCGCCGCAAGGAGGCTGTCGCCCGTGTCCGTCTGGTTCCGGGTGACGGCAAGTGGACCATCAACGGCCGCACTCTGGAGGAGTACTTCCCCTCCAAGCTGCTGCAGCGTGAGGTCAACTCCCCGATCGTTCTGCTCAAGCTCGAAGGCAAGTTCGACGCTATCGTCCTCGTTGACGGCGGCGGCACCACCGGCCAGGCCGGCGCCATCCGCCTCGGCGTTGCCCGCGCTCTGAACGCCATCGATCGTGTTGCCAACCGCGCCGCCCTGAAGAAGGCTGGCTTCCTGACCCGCGACGCTCGCGTCGTGGAGCGCAAGAAGGCTGGTCTGCACAAGGCACGTCGCGCCCCGCAGTTCTCCAAGCGTTAATTTCGCTTGTCCTGTACCGAGCATACAAAGGCTCTCCGCGGAATTCCGCGGAGAGCCTTTGTGTTTGTGTCGCGCTGTCTTGAGTGTGACTCACACCTGCTTCATCAGCGTGATGCTCAGCGCCGGCATGGTCCAGACATTGTCGTCGACGGGAGTGTCCGGTGTATCATCCACAGGGGCATCGGGCATATCAGCTGATACCTCATCCCGAGGCGCGGACGAGGTGCCGTTTGCGGCGTGATCTGTTACTGGCATCGCGAATTTGATGGTATCCGCTTCATTCTCAGTCGAGGATTCCGTACGCTGCATGGCCACTTCTTCGACCATCTTGAGTACTGTCTCGCTGGCGTCCGGTACATGCTGCGTCCAGACGGTGGTGTCACCGTTCAAATCGCATTCCTCGACCTGAGTGCCATGCCCGGCTCGGCGGCCGTTGATTTCGGCCGAGCACCATTTAGGCGTCCAGTGGGTGTCTGGCGGCAGGCGGAATGTGCGGTCGTCAGCGGTGCCGTTGACCACAATGCACACGTCCACCTCACTGTTGGACAGCAATCGCATGGTGAAGCTACGTACGCCCAGATCGAACCAGTCACGCTCCATCGGCGTGGTACCGTCGGGCAGGAACCACTGCACGCGGCTTGAGGGCTTGAGTAGGCCGATCTGGGTCAGTCGGGTGAAGAAATCCTCGTGGTGATACAGGTCCAGTGATTTACGCAGCGCCACCAGTCGAGACACGGTTTCCAAGCGGCGCATTTCGCGCGTCTTGTTGGTGGAATACATCCAATCCCACTTCAGCCACGTGATGTCGTTGTCTTGGCAGTAGGCGTTGTTGTTGCCGTCCTGCGTGTTGCGGAATTCGTCGCCGGCGAGCATCATCGGCGTACCCAGCGAGAGCAGCAGCATGCCGATCATGTTCATGGCCGCCTGTTCGCGTGCCGCAATGACGTCTGGATCATCGGTGACGCCTTCGACGCCGAAATTGGCGGAATGGTTCACCGACGAGCCATCATTATTGTTTTCGCCGTTGGCTTCATTGTGCTTGGAGCGGTATCTGGTGAGGTCCGTCAGCGTGAAACCGTCGTGGCAGGACACGAAATTGATGGAGGCCGGAGCGCCACGCCCTGGTTCGGTGGCGAACAGATCGGCCGAGCCGCAGAGTCGCGTGGACATCTCCTGCAAACTGATACGCCCGAAATCGGAGCCGCCGTCCACATCCTCAAGCCAGAAGGTGCGGGCCGTGTCGCGGAAGCGGTCATTCCATTCGGCGAACGGCACGGAGAATTGGCCGGTGCGCCAGCCGAGGTTGCCCAGATCCCACGGCTCCATAATGAGCTTCAGGTTGCCCAGCAGCAGATCGGAACGCAGGGCGTAGAGGAACGGGTGATGATGGGTGAATTCGCCTTCCAGGCGGGTCAGCGTGACGCCAAGGTCGAAGCGGAAACCGTCTATGCCGATACGCTTGGCCCAGTATCGTAATGAGTCGATGGCAAAGGTGACCACATGCGTGTTGGTGAAGTCCAGCGTATTGCCGCAGCCGGTGGTGTCTTCGAGTCGACCGGTATTGGATTTTTGATGGCGATAGTAGGCCAGATCGTCGAGGCCGCGCCAGCAGACCGTCGGGCCTTCGACGCCGCCTTCGCATGTGTGGTTGTAGACCACGTCCATGATGACTTCGAAGCCGGCCTCGTGCAGTGCGCGCACCATGTCTATGACTTCTTGGCGCACGGCGGCCGCGCCCTTCTCCTGGGCGGCTTTAGTGGCGTAGGAGGGTTCGGGGGCGAAGTAGCTGAGGGTGGAGTAGCCCCAGTAGTTCTTGCGGCCGTGTTCTTGCAGGAAGAGCTCGTCCTGCTTGGCCATAATCGGCAGCAGTTCGATGGATGTGATGCCTAGACCCTGCAGATAGGCGAGCGTGGTGGGGTGTGCGAGTCCGGCGTACGTGCCGCGCAATGATTCGGGCAGCCACGGTGCGTTGGCGGTGAAGCCTTTGACGTGCATCTCATAGATGACGGTTTTGCGCCACGGCACATGCGGGTGCTGCGGGTCGCCCTCATGCTTATGGGTATCGCGATCGTCGATGGCCACGGACACCGGCATATGGCCGAGCGAGTCTACGGTGCTCATGGCACCGTATGCCGAGCCGATTACCTTGCGGTCCACGACATCGCATTCATAGGAGAAGGCGGCGGGGGTGAGCTCCATGGAGCCGTCGATGCCCTTGCCATACGGGTCAAGCAGGAATTTGTATGGATTGAAGCGCACGCCGTGTTTCGGGTCCCATGCGCCGTCCACGCGGTAGCCATAACGCATGCCGTCCCATGCTTTGGGCAGGTGCACGTACCACAGGCCGTAGTTCGGCCCGGTCATGCGGAACAAGGTCTCGCGCAGATACAAATGTTCGATAATGCGCGTGCATACCGGGAACTCATGAATCTGCTGGATAAAGGAGATATTCGGGTCCTCGAACAGGCGGATGGCGTCTTGGAAGAAAGCGCTGGGCTCATCAATGGGCTCCAGTACGCATAGCCAAACCTGATCGGCAGTTTCGGAACGAACAACGACGTCAGCCCCACCGTCGTCAGTGAAGTACAGCCCTGGGCGAGTGGCGTAACGATGCAACGGTGGGTTTTTCATACCTCCATTGTAGACGTGTTGTCACTTTTGGTGGAAGCCCTTGATTTCCTGCCGCGTTCCGCAGCACCACAGATGTCGTCGAGATAATTCTCGGCGAACCGCAACGCGGCACCGATGATGTTCTGATCTTCGGCGCAGTAGCTCTTGCGCAGATTGAAATGGTCGGTGCCGAACGGGCTGCGTGCGATGACGCGCGTCTTCAGATCCTCGATGTCGCTGTCTTCAAGATGCTGGGCTGCTTCACCGCCGACAATCACGTCGCCCGCGATGATGGATCGCGCGTTGACGATGGCCTGCGCCACGTAATCCAGCCACTCATCCATGCGCTCGCGATGATGCCGTTCGCCCTGCTCAAGCACGCTGAAGAAGCCGGGAATGCTTTCGTAATCCTCGGGCAAGGTCTCCGGCGAGCAGTAGGTGTCCATGCAACCGCGCTGGCCGCAGTAGCATTCGCGGCCGCCCGGCACCAGCGTCATGTGTTCGATGGCGCCGTTGCACTGGTTCGGGCCTTGATACAGTTTGCCCCCCGCGATCACCGCGCCGCCCGGGCGTCGCTCCAGATAGACGCACACCGCATCGGTGAGCGTGGAGTCGAACCAGAGTTCGGCCATGGCTGAGGCATCGGAATCGTGGATCATCATGCACGGGTAATGGACCGATTGGCTGATGGTTTCGAGCGTGAGCCCAGTGTTGCCCATAATGGTGCCGAAGATGATGGTGGTGGCGTCGGGGGAGAGGATGCCTTGGATGGCGAACGAGACGCCGAGCACCTTGCCGTGCTTCTTTTCGACGTCGGCGGCGAAGTTGTTGATGATGCCGCCGATACGCTGGTAGTAAACGTTGGTGTTGCGGTAAGGCAGGGCATCGTTGCGTTTTTCGATGACGTTGCCGTACAGGTTAATCGCGCACAGGCGCAGTTCGTTGGACCGCATCACTACCCCGATGGCAGTGCGATGATCGGGATTGAACTCATAATTTTGCGCCTTGCGCCCGCCGGTGGAATCCTGCAGTTCGCCTTTGCGGATGAGTCCGTCATCTTCTAGTGCGTGCAGATTTTGGGTGATGGTGGGCAGGCTGAGGCCGAGTTCGCGTTCCAGTTCCTGCTTGGTGACATGGCTATGGCCATACAGATACTGGGCCATGGCACTGCGGTTGTGCGCTTTCACTGCGGTCGATGGCATTGCCCTCATGTTTACCCCTTTGTGCGATGAGATATATGCAAGTTTACTTTATGAAAGTGGCTTTCATGTGCCTCGACGCGGAGGTTATGAGGCAACAATCGTATATTTGTAGGCGATTTTGGGTACTTTTTTAAACCAACTTTCTAGAAATGTGGAGAAAATGATTGCTTTTGAAAACTTACTTTAAAAAAGTTCTCGGATTGTGTTGTTTGCAGGCATGTGATTTTCGGTAAAAAGTGAACAAAAAGTACCAAATCGCCGGATAGAGTGAGGATTTGTTCGATATTTCGCACAACTCGTAACAAAAACTGTTCAATATCGCACGTGAAACGCCGTCGATTTTGTGCGTATGCATCGCGCCGGACCGTTCAGTATATTGTGCCTCAGGTCACATATGCAATGTGACAACGCATCACCGGTCAT
>ENA-UONT01002671-UONT01002671.1-human-gut-metagenome-genome-assembly--contig:-CS20-NODE-2671-length-12040-cov-8.523071_pt1 | contig 12040 bp, 7 predicted proteins | sample MGYA00242459_ERZ724006 | MGnify/ENA metagenome assembly ERZ724006 | reverse complement strand
CTAAAACGCAAACCGAAAACCACGAAGTTGGCGATTTAGTTTGCGTTTTACAGGCCACCATCGACACGCTACAAGGGCAGCTTGAAGTGAAAGACCGGCAGATCGAGCAGCAGGCTAAGACCATTACCCGGCTCACTGACGCGCTGACCGCCGCACAGCAGACGGTGCAGGCAGCGCAGGCACTTCATGCCGGAACGATGCACCAGCAGCGTCTTTCTAGTGAGGTTGGATGTGCTGTTGCTTCGGTAGAGCTGGAACGACCTAAGAGTTTTTGGAGTAAGATTTTTAGAAAATAGAAATGAAGGTGTAACAATGGAATTTATTGCGGCTATTATAACATTTATTGCAGGCTATTTGGGCGCAACAATGGGAGCGGTTATGAATTGGCCGGATGCGGGAGCTATTGTTGCAATAACGGTTATGGGTTTTTTCATTCTAAAAAGAATGAAAAAAGACGAGTAAAAAAGCTGCAGAGAAGCCTCTGCAGCTTTTTTGTTAGGTCACGCTTTTATTTTAGTAGGTAACGGTGACAGCTCTTGCAACGTAAGGGACTACGGTAGCTACGCTGGCGGAGAAACTTGGTGTGCCGTTTACATCAATTCCAACGCTAATATCGCCGAAACCAATGGTCTTGTGTGCGTATCCAGCTTGGATATTTACGCTTTCATCGGCAATCATGCCGTAGCGAATGTATGCACTGAAGTAATAGTCCCTTGCACCACCGGTGCAATAATCACATCTTGGAGAAATTGGAACAAAGTGCATTACAGGAATAAATCGTTCATAGTCAAAGCTTAAATCTTCATCGATGGTGTTGGAACTTGATACACTTCGATTTTTGTATGTTTTTTGTGTGCAGCCGCTGGTACAGGTGAAAGTTTGAGAAACAGAACCATATTCACTATAACTGTCATCGAAAGTTCCAGAAGTGCCCAAAACAAAGGCGTCTTGCAATGCAATAGCAGGATATTCTTGCCATGTTCCCCTTGCCCATACGGAATAGTATTTCTCACGGCCAACAGTTTTGATGTAACTGTAATTTGTAGTGATTTTCATATATCCATCATTTGATGTCCAATCGGCTAAAGGAATAGCGTCAAAATTGGAAACGATGGTGTTTCCTTCATCATCAACTCGTACATAAGAAGATGAAGTGCTGATGTTATCATAGGTGAGGAAAGAAAGAATTTCTTCTTCGGGTAAATCTTGGTACTCTTGACCGGTGTAGTCCAAAATATAAGTTGCAATTTCGTAATCAGAAATGGCAGGATTTGCAGTGTGCACAGCATTCACAAAGTCGTCCAAATTATTAAAGGTGTTCGTAATTGCTCCACTTTCACTGGTTGTTTGCGTAACTTGAATTGTTGCGTCTGCGATAGCAGATAAGTCAGTTGAACTGTCGGCTGCAAAAGCGGTAGCAGACATAGTGCAGACCATAGCGAGAGAAAGAATAATCGATAAGGATTTTTTCATGTAAAGACCTCCTTTTACTTTGGTGGGCAGGTATGCTTAAACTGAGTATATCGGCCCATGGGAATCACCTCTTTCTGTGGATGGGATTTAAACAAATTATACTAAAAATCGATGATAATGGCAAGATAATTTTGCTAAAATGACTCGGGCCTGATAATGAGTGTCCCTTGCTGGAGGCAGAGGCAGCGCATGACCGGCAGCACAAGCGACCGATAGACGCAGCCAGCTCCAGCAGTCCACGCGGAAGCGCGCAAAAGCACTTTCATACTGCCAGCCCATAAAGGGCGGCGGTGTGAAAGTGCTTTTGCGTTACTTTCTCACCAGAAAGTAACAAAGAGGTTGCCTTATCGGTAGCTGTATGGTAAAATGGGAGCAGGATAAAACACAGAAGAACAGCGCAGAAGAAAGGAAGGGTGAGAGGTATCGGTACAACCATTTCTGGCATGATGGGACAGGGGAGTATCCGGCATAACAACCGGGAGTTTACAGCGGCCAATGTAGACCGCGACCGGTCGGGGCAGAACATCGTCTTTGTCAACGAGGATCTGAAGCAGGTCTATCATGAGCTGTTTGACGAGGCGCTGGAGAGCTACAACGCCGGGAAGAAAAAGACAAGGGACAAGATCCCAGACTACTACGAGCATATCCGGCAGAGCAAGCAGGAGAAGCTGTTCCATGAGGCCATCTTCCAGATCGGCAATCTCAGCGACTGCGGCTGCGGCTCGGAGGGCGGCCAGCGGGCAGCCGAGGCGCTGACGGAGTTCGCAAAAACCTTTCAGGAGCGCAACCCCCATCTCCGGGTGTTCAACATGGTGCTGCATATGGACGAGGCCACGCCGCACCTTCATGTAGACTATATCCCGGTGGCAACGGAGCAGACGCGGGGCCTGTCTACGAGGGTGTCCATGAAGCAGGCGCTCAAGCAGCAGGGATTTACCGGGCTTGGCCGGAAACAGACCGAATGGAAGGCTTGGATGGATCGGGAGAAGGACATGCTGACAGAGATCGCCCAGCAGCACGAATTTGAAATCATTTCTCTTGGCAGCAACCGGCGGCACATGGACTTGCCGGAGTACCGGGCGGCGATACAGGAGGCCGAGGCCGTGCAAGAGCAGACGGTGGCATCCACGCAGGAGCTGACAGACCTGCAGGAGCAGAGGACGGAGCTGAAGCGGGAAATCAAGTCGCTCTCCGGCGCTTCTGCGGCGCTGAAGGCCGCAGAACGGGTGCGGGTGGACTTTGATGCTATCCGACCGGAAAAAACGCTCACAGGAGCTGTCAAGGGCGTTACGGTGGAGCAGATCAGGGAACTCAAGGCTGCGGCCATGAGCGGCGCAGCGTCGAAGCAGGAAAATGTGGAGCTGAAAAAGGAAAATGCTGCGCTGAGAAAAGACAAGGCCGAGCTGCAAAAAAAGGTTCCGTCTATCATGGATCGGATGGAAGCTGCGGCAAAACAGAACCAGCTTGAACGACTCCGGTATGAGAACATGGAACTGAAAGAGGCGCTGGAGGAAGAACGGAGCTTTTCCGACCGGCTGCTGGAGGGCATCGACCGGGTGCTGGATATGCTGGAGCGGCACCTGCCGAAGCAGCTTCTTGACCTCGTCGATAAGGCGCGGGATCTGCTGCCGGAGCATCAGTCCTACCGGCAGGAACAGCAGCGAGAGAAAGGCCATTCCTGGGGTGACATGAGCCTGTGAAAATAGCCTGTCCGAAGGCCCTTGCAAACGCCTTTCGGACAGGCTATAATGACAGGTGAAAAGGTAAAAAAAATATATTGATAATATATGCCCCCCTAAGAGCCTCTGGCTCAAAAAGCCGAAAGAAAATTTTCTCTCTGGATCGGGAGAAAGTCGGAGGGGAAATGGGGGTGTGCTGAGGGGTGTGGGAATGTGGTAAACCCAACGGGTTTTCCATCATTTCCATGCCCCTCAGCGAGGGGGAAAGGGGGAGGTGACTTTCTCTTTAAGGCCCCGCAGGGGAAGCTCTTTGGCTCCCCCTTCCCCCCTTCCCGCCCGCAGGCGGGTCCCGCCGCAGCGGACTTTTCTTTTTGCTTCTTTTTCTTTTCTGGACTGGAGGTATTTTATGACGATGAATCAGCAGGCTGCGCTGGAGCGGCAGCGGGCGCTTTACCGGGAGAAGAACGCCCATCTCGGAAAGTATCTGGAGCCGGTGGAGCCGTTTGAGTTTTACCGGGAGATTTTCCCTGAGGGATCGTTTGAGCGCAGAGGTCACTTTGAGGATGCCAAGGGAAATGGTATCGCTCTGGTGGTACCACCGAAAAACGGTGTTGCGCTGGAGATCCAGGGAGACGGCAAAGCCCACCGTCATGTGATCACAGATGAACTGAAAGAGCTGGAGGACATCAAGGACACGGAGTTTACGATCATGTCCCCGATTTCGTATTTCGGTCGGAAGCGAAATGGGAAAAACGCACGGTATCTCTATGCGATGGTGTTCGATCTGGACGGCGTGGGTATGCCGCAGCTCCGTGACACGCTGCATCAGATGAACAAGGACATTATTCCCAAGGCTACCTTCGTGGTAAACAGCGGGACGGGGCTGCATCTGTATTATGTGCTGACCGAGCCGATCCCTATGTACCCGCACAATCAGAAGATTTTGAAAGAGCTGAAATACGCTCTCACCCGGCAGATCTGGAACAGGTTTACCTCGTCCATCCGTGAGCCGCAGATGCAGGGTATTTTGCAGGGCTTCCGTGTGGTGGGAACCGGCACAAAGCTGGGAAAGGAATATCCCGTGGTGGCCTATCGGTATGGCGGTGCGGTGGAGCTGGAGAAGCTGTTTGACTATATCCCAGACAGCAACGGTGAGCAGCAGCGCATACAGGCGCTCATGCGAAAGAGCCGCCTGTCACTGGCCGAGGCAAAAGAGAAGTACCCAGACTGGTATGAGCGCCGGGTGGTGAAGAAGGAACGTCGGGGGCGCTGGACGGTGAAGCGGGATCTCTATGACTGGTGGCTGCATCGGATCGCCGACGAGATCCGTGTGGGCCATCGGTTCTACGGGATTATGACGCTTGCCATCTATGCCAAAAAGTGCGGCATAGACGAAGAAGAGCTGCGCCAGGACGCTTTCGCGCTGATTAAGCCATACGACGATATGAGCGTGGAGGACATCAACCGCTTTACGAAGGACGATGTGGTGTGTGCTCTGGAGATGTTCAATGAGGACTATGTGACTTTTCCGAGGGATGATATTGCAAAGATATCTGGTCTGACTATGCCGGTCAATAAGCGGAATTGGCGCAAGCAAAAAGACCATTTGGAGATTGCAAGGGCCATTAGGGATATTGGGGTTCGGCAAAAGGGAAAAAAGGATTGGAGAGATGGAAACGGCAGGCATAATGCGGAATGGGAGGTCTATAGGTGGCGGCAGCAGCACCCGGAAGGGCGCAAGGCGGACTGTATCCGAGATACTGGTCTGAGCAAGCCAACGGTCTACAAATGGTGGGACAGTGAGCCGCCTGCGGTGTGGCAGGAGGATGGTCACATGGTCGCCAGAGTCCGGCCGTCCCAGGCACTGAGCGATTTGCTGGTGGAGGCTTTGAAAAAGGACGGAGATTAGGGGCTATTTGGGGGCCTTTATCCCCGCAGGACGGCGTTTGCGGTGCGCTGAGGGTAGAGATGCTGACCCGCTCTGAAAAGCGGCCCAGAGGGGCGACAAAGAGGCTTTTTCTCCTTCTATGCGTCCGCAATACGGCGAGGGCAGCATTGCAGGTGGGAACCGAGGAATGATATTGACAATGTAAATAAAATCGAATACAATAGAAATACTAAAGGAAGAAAGGGGCTGAAATTATGGCAAGCACGAATATCAATATCCGCATGGATACTGACTTGAAGATGCAGTTTGAGGCTTTTTGCGCTGATATGGGAATGACGATGACAACCGCTTTCAATGTTTTTGCAAAAAAGGCGGTGCGTGAGTATCGTATTCCCTTTGAGATCAGCGGCGAAGTGCCGAATGCTGTCACGAGAAAAGCAATCGAGGACGTAGAGAATGGGATTGGAATGAGCAGGGCTTTTTCCTCCGTAAAAGAGCTGATGGAGGATCTGAATGCTGACGATTAAGTATCAGACGGCCTTTAAGAAGGACTATAAGAGAATTGTCCGGAGAGGCTATGACGTGCGGCTGCTGGAGGAAGTAATTAGTATTTTGGCGGAACAAAAGCCGCTGCCGGAGATATATCGGGATCATAACTTGTCCGGAGATTATATCGGGTGCAGGGAATGCCATATAACTCCGGACTGGCTTTTGATCTATGAAATCAAGAATGATGAGCTTGTTCTCTGCTTGACCAGAACGGGAACGCATAGTGACTTGTTCTGAAAAATGAGAGGGAGAGCGTGGTGATACGGTGGCAAAAACGATCCGGCAGATAGCCGACGAGATAGGGGTATCAAAGACAGCGGTAAGTAAGCAAATCGCAAACCTTGGTTTGCGATCAGGTTTGCGAAAAAACGGAAACCAGTTTGCGATTGATGAACACCAGGAAGCCTTGATAAAACAGGCTTTTTCTGAAAAATCGCAAACTGAAATCGAAAACCAATCGCAAACTAAAACGCAAACCGAAAACCACGAAGTTGGCGATTTAGTTTGCGTTTTACAGGCCACCATCGACACGCTACAAGGGCAGCTTGAAGTGAAAGACCGGCAGATCGAGCAGCAGGCTAAGACCATTACCCGGCTCACTGACGCGCTGACCGCCGCACAGCAGACGGTGCAGGCAGCGCAGGCACTTCATGCCGGAACGATGCACCAGCAGCGTCTTTCTAGTGAGGTTGGATGTGCTGTTGCTTCGGTAGAGCTGGAACGACCTAAGAGTTTTTGGAGTAAGATTTTTAGAAAATAGAAATGAAGGTGTAACAATGGAATTTATTGCGGCTATTATAACATTTATTGCAGGCTATTTGGGCGCAACAATGGGAGCGGTTATGAATTGGCCGGATGCGGGAGCTATTGTTGCAATAACGGTTATGGGTTTTTTCATTCTAAAAAGAATGAAAAAAGACGAGTAAAAAAGCTGCAGAGAAGCCTCTGCAGCTTTTTTGTTAGGTCACGCTTTTATTTTAGTAGGTAACGGTGACAGCTCTTGCAACGTAAGGGACTACGGTAGCTACGCTGGCGGAGAAACTTGGTGTGCCGTTTACATCAATTCCAACGCTAATATCGCCGAAACCAATGGTCTTGTGTGCGTATCCAGCTTGGATATTTACGCTTTCATCGGCAATCATGCCGTAGCGAATGTATGCACTGAAGTAATAGTCCCTTGCACCACCGGTGCAATAATCACATCTTGGAGAAATTGGAACAAAGTGCATTACAGGAATAAATCGTTCATAGTCAAAGCTTAAATCTTCATCGATGGTGTTGGAACTTGATACACTTCGATTTTTGTATGTTTTTTGTGTGCAGCCGCTGGTACAGGTGAAAGTTTGAGAAACAGAACCATATTCACTATAACTGTCATCGAAAGTTCCAGAAGTGCCCAAAACAAAGGCGTCTTGCAATGCAATAGCAGGATATTCTTGCCATGTTCCCCTTGCCCATACGGAATAGTATTTCTCACGGCCAACAGTTTTGATGTAACTGTAATTTGTAGTGATTTTCATATATCCATCATTTGATGTCCAATCGGCTAAAGGAATAGCGTCAAAATTGGAAACGATGGTGTTTCCTTCATCATCAACTCGTACATAAGAAGATGAAGTGCTGATGTTATCATAGGTGAGGAAAGAAAGAATTTCTTCTTCGGGTAAATCTTGGTACTCTTGACCGGTGTAGTCCAAAATATAAGTTGCAATTTCGTAATCAGAAATGGCAGGATTTGCAGTGTGCACAGCATTCACAAAGTCGTCCAAATTATTAAAGGTGTTCGTAATTGCTCCACTTTCACTGGTTGTTTGCGTAACTTGAATTGTTGCGTCTGCGATAGCAGATAAGTCAGTTGAACTGTCGGCTGCAAAAGCGGTAGCAGACATAGTGCAGACCATAGCGAGAGAAAGAATAATCGATAAGGATTTTTTCATGTAAAGACCTCCTTTTACTTTGGTGGGCAGGTATGCTTAAACTGAGTATATCGGCCCATGGGAATCACCTCTTTCTGTGGATGGGATTTAAACAAATTATACTAAAAATCGATGATAATGGCAAGATAATTTTGCTAAAATGACTCGGGCCTGATAATGAGTGTCCCTTGCTGGAGGCAGAGGCAGCGCATGACCGGCAGCACAAGCGACCGATAGACGCAGCCAGCTCCAGCAGTCCACGCGGAAGCGCGCAAAAGCACTTTCATACTGCCAGCCCATAAAGGGCGGCGGTGTGAAAGTGCTTTTGCGTTACTTTCTCACCAGAAAGTAACAAAGAGGTTGCCTTATCGGTAGCTGTATGGTAAAATGGGAGCAGGATAAAACACAGAAGAACAGCGCAGAAGAAAGGAAGGGTGAGAGGTATCGGTACAACCATTTCTGGCATGATGGGACAGGGGAGTATCCGGCATAACAACCGGGAGTTTACAGCGGCCAATGTAGACCGCGACCGGTCGGGGCAGAACATCGTCTTTGTCAACGAGGATCTGAAGCAGGTCTATCATGAGCTGTTTGACGAGGCGCTGGAGAGCTACAACGCCGGGAAGAAAAAGACAAGGGACAAGATCCCAGACTACTACGAGCATATCCGGCAGAGCAAGCAGGAGAAGCTGTTCCATGAGGCCATCTTCCAGATCGGCAATCTCAGCGACTGCGGCTGCGGCTCGGAGGGCGGCCAGCGGGCAGCCGAGGCGCTGACGGAGTTCGCAAAAACCTTTCAGGAGCGCAACCCCCATCTCCGGGTGTTCAACATGGTGCTGCATATGGACGAGGCCACGCCGCACCTTCATGTAGACTATATCCCGGTGGCAACGGAGCAGACGCGGGGCCTGTCTACGAGGGTGTCCATGAAGCAGGCGCTCAAGCAGCAGGGATTTACCGGGCTTGGCCGGAAACAGACCGAATGGAAGGCTTGGATGGATCGGGAGAAGGACATGCTGACAGAGATCGCCCAGCAGCACGAATTTGAAATCATTTCTCTTGGCAGCAACCGGCGGCACATGGACTTGCCGGAGTACCGGGCGGCGATACAGGAGGCCGAGGCCGTGCAAGAGCAGACGGTGGCATCCACGCAGGAGCTGACAGACCTGCAGGAGCAGAGGACGGAGCTGAAGCGGGAAATCAAGTCGCTCTCCGGCGCTTCTGCGGCGCTGAAGGCCGCAGAACGGGTGCGGGTGGACTTTGATGCTATCCGACCGGAAAAAACGCTCACAGGAGCTGTCAAGGGCGTTACGGTGGAGCAGATCAGGGAACTCAAGGCTGCGGCCATGAGCGGCGCAGCGTCGAAGCAGGAAAATGTGGAGCTGAAAAAGGAAAATGCTGCGCTGAGAAAAGACAAGGCCGAGCTGCAAAAAAAGGTTCCGTCTATCATGGATCGGATGGAAGCTGCGGCAAAACAGAACCAGCTTGAACGACTCCGGTATGAGAACATGGAACTGAAAGAGGCGCTGGAGGAAGAACGGAGCTTTTCCGACCGGCTGCTGGAGGGCATCGACCGGGTGCTGGATATGCTGGAGCGGCACCTGCCGAAGCAGCTTCTTGACCTCGTCGATAAGGCGCGGGATCTGCTGCCGGAGCATCAGTCCTACCGGCAGGAACAGCAGCGAGAGAAAGGCCATTCCTGGGGTGACATGAGCCTGTGAAAATAGCCTGTCCGAAGGCCCTTGCAAACGCCTTTCGGACAGGCTATAATGACAGGTGAAAAGGTAAAAAAAATATATTGATAATATATGCCCCCCTAAGAGCCTCTGGCTCAAAAAGCCGAAAGAAAATTTTCTCTCTGGATCGGGAGAAAGTCGGAGGGGAAATGGGGGTGTGCTGAGGGGTGTGGGAATGTGGTAAACCCAACGGGTTTTCCATCATTTCCATGCCCCTCAGCGAGGGGGAAAGGGGGAGGTGACTTTCTCTTTAAGGCCCCGCAGGGGAAGCTCTTTGGCTCCCCCTTCCCCCCTTCCCGCCCGCAGGCGGGTCCCGCCGCAGCGGACTTTTCTTTTTGCTTCTTTTTCTTTTCTGGACTGGAGGTATTTTATGACGATGAATCAGCAGGCTGCGCTGGAGCGGCAGCGGGCGCTTTACCGGGAGAAGAACGCCCATCTCGGAAAGTATCTGGAGCCGGTGGAGCCGTTTGAGTTTTACCGGGAGATTTTCCCTGAGGGATCGTTTGAGCGCAGAGGTCACTTTGAGGATGCCAAGGGAAATGGTATCGCTCTGGTGGTACCACCGAAAAACGGTGTTGCGCTGGAGATCCAGGGAGACGGCAAAGCCCACCGTCATGTGATCACAGATGAACTGAAAGAGCTGGAGGACATCAAGGACACGGAGTTTACGATCATGTCCCCGATTTCGTATTTCGGTCGGAAGCGAAATGGGAAAAACGCACGGTATCTCTATGCGATGGTGTTCGATCTGGACGGCGTGGGTATGCCGCAGCTCCGTGACACGCTGCATCAGATGAACAAGGACATTATTCCCAAGGCTACCTTCGTGGTAAACAGCGGGACGGGGCTGCATCTGTATTATGTGCTGACCGAGCCGATCCCTATGTACCCGCACAATCAGAAGATTTTGAAAGAGCTGAAATACGCTCTCACCCGGCAGATCTGGAACAGGTTTACCTCGTCCATCCGTGAGCCGCAGATGCAGGGTATTTTGCAGGGCTTCCGTGTGGTGGGAACCGGCACAAAGCTGGGAAAGGAATATCCCGTGGTGGCCTATCGGTATGGCGGTGCGGTGGAGCTGGAGAAGCTGTTTGACTATATCCCAGACAGCAACGGTGAGCAGCAGCGCATACAGGCGCTCATGCGAAAGAGCCGCCTGTCACTGGCCGAGGCAAAAGAGAAGTACCCAGACTGGTATGAGCGCCGGGTGGTGAAGAAGGAACGTCGGGGGCGCTGGACGGTGAAGCGGGATCTCTATGACTGGTGGCTGCATCGGATCGCCGACGAGATCCGTGTGGGCCATCGGTTCTACGGGATTATGACGCTTGCCATCTATGCCAAAAAGTGCGGCATAGACGAAGAAGAGCTGCGCCAGGACGCTTTCGCGCTGATTAAGCCATACGACGATATGAGCGTGGAGGACATCAACCGCTTTACGAAGGACGATGTGGTGTGTGCTCTGGAGATGTTCAATGAGGACTATGTGACTTTTCCGAGGGATGATATTGCAAAGATATCTGGTCTGACTATGCCGGTCAATAAGCGGAATTGGCGCAAGCAAAAAGACCATTTGGAGATTGCAAGGGCCATTAGGGATATTGGGGTTCGGCAAAAGGGAAAAAAGGATTGGAGAGATGGAAACGGCAGGCATAATGCGGAATGGGAGGTCTATAGGTGGCGGCAGCAGCACCCGGAAGGGCGCAAGGCGGACTGTATCCGAGATACTGGTCTGAGCAAGCCAACGGTCTACAAATGGTGGGACAGTGAGCCGCCTGCGGTGTGGCAGGAGGATGGTCACATGGTCGCCAGAGTCCGGCCGTCCCAGGCACTGAGCGATTTGCTGGTGGAGGCTTTGAAAAAGGACGGAGATTAGGGGCTATTTGGGGGCCTTTATCCCCGCAGGACGGCGTTTGCGGTGCGCTGAGGGTAGAGATGCTGACCCGCTCTGAAAAGCGGCCCAGAGGGGCGACAAAGAGGCTTTTTCTCCTTCTATGCGTCCGCAATACGGCGAGGGCAGCATTGCAGGTGGGAACCGAGGAATGATATTGACAATGTAAATAAAATCGAATACAATAGAAATACTAAAGGAAGAAAGGGGCTGAAATTATGGCAAGCACGAATATCAATATCCGCATGGATACTGACTTGAAGATGCAGTTTGAGGCTTTTTGCGCTGATATGGGAATGACGATGACAACCGCTTTCAATGTTTTTGCAAAAAAGGCGGTGCGTGAGTATCGTATTCCCTTTGAGATCAGCGGCGAAGTGCCGAATGCTGTCACGAGAAAAGCAATCGAGGACGTAGAGAATGGGATTGGAATGAGCAGGGCTTTTTCCTCCGTAAAAGAGCTGATGGAGGATCTGAATGCTGACGATTAAGTATCAGACGGCCTTTAAGAAGGACTATAAGAGAATTGTCCGGAGAGGCTATGACGTGCGGCTGCTGGAGGAAGTAATTAGTATTTTGGCGGAACAAAAGCCGCTGCCGGAGATATATCGGGATCATAACTTGTCCGGAGATTATATCGGGTGCAGGGAATGCCATATAACTCCGGACTGGCTTTTGATCTATGAAATCAAGAATGATGAGCTTGTTCTCTGCTTGACCAGAACGGGAACGCATAGTGACTTGTTCTGAAAAATGAGAGGGAGAGCGTGGTGATACGGTGGCAAAAACGATCCGGCAGATAGCCGACGAGATAGGGGTATCAAAGACAGCGGTAAGTAAGCAAATCGCAAACCTTGGTTTGCGATCAGGTTTGCGAAAAAACGGAAACCAGTTTGCGATTGATGAACACC
>ENA-UONT01002646-UONT01002646.1-human-gut-metagenome-genome-assembly--contig:-CS20-NODE-2646-length-12103-cov-7.596697_pt1 | contig 12103 bp, 10 predicted proteins | sample MGYA00242459_ERZ724006 | MGnify/ENA metagenome assembly ERZ724006 | reverse complement strand
CATTTCATAATGAAGGAGGGAAGCAAAGTGCCCAGAAGAGGTAATGTTCCCAAAAGAGAAATCTTGCCGGATCCCGTATACAACAGCGTTCTGGTGACCAAGCTCATCAACGGTGTTATGCTGGACGGCAAAAAAGGCGTGGCCCAGAAGGTGGTTTACGACGCCTTTGACCTGATCCAGAAGAAGCTGGATCGCAATCCGCTTGAGGTGTTTACCGAAGCTCTCAACAACATCATGCCGGCTCTGGAAGTCAAGGCCCGCCGTGTCGGCGGCGCCACCTACCAGGTGCCTATCGAGGGTCGTCAGACCCTCGGTCTCCGCTGGCTGGTCGGCTACTCCCGCAAGCGCAGCGAAAAGACCATGAAGGAGCGTCTCGCCAACGAGATCATGGACGCCGTGAACAACACCGGCGCCTCCGTCAAGAAGCGCGAGGATACGCACAAGATGGCCGAGGCCAACAAGGCCTTCGCCCACTATCGTTGGTAATTTCAGCAAAGGTAGAGATTTATGCCCAGATCATATTCACTTGAAAAAACCAGAAATATCGGTATCATGGCGCACATTGATGCGGGTAAGACGACGACTACCGAGCGTATTCTCTTCTATACCGGCGTCAACTACAAAATTGGCGAGACCCATGAAGGCAACGCCACGATGGACTGGATGGTGCAGGAGCAGGAGCGCGGTATCACCATCACGAGCGCTGCTACCACCTGCTTCTGGAAGGATACGCGCATCAACATCATCGATACGCCGGGCCATGTCGACTTTACCGCCGAGGTGGAGCGCTGCCTGCGCGTGCTGGACGGCTGCGTGACCGTCCTCTGCGCCAAGGGCGGTGTCGAGCCCCAGACGGAAACGGTGTGGCGTCAGGCGGACCATTACAATGTTCCGCGCATGATCTACGTCAATAAGATGGATATCACCGGCGCTGACTTCTACAACGTCATGGACATGATCTATGACCGTCTGAAGGCGAATGCCGTGCCCATCCAGCTGCCCATCGGAAAGGAATCCGACTTTCGTGGGATCATCGATCTCATCGACATGGATTCCGTCGTGTTCTACGACGATCTGGGTAAGGATATGCGCGTGGAGCCCATCCCCGAGGACATGGCGGATCTTGCCGCCGAGTACCGGGAAAAGCTCATCGATGCCGTATCTCTCTTTGACGATGAGATCGCGGAGATGTATCTGGAAGGCAAGGAGATCCCCGCCGACCGTCTGCGCTCGGTTATCCGCAAGGCGACCGTCAGCGGCAGCATGGTTCCTGTCCTCTGCGGTACGTCGTACAAGAACAAAGGCGTGCAGAAGCTGCTCGATGCCGTTGTCGATTTCCTGCCCTCTCCGCTGGATGTTCCGCCCGTTGTCGGCGTGAACCCCAAGACGGATGAAGAGGTCACTCTCCCCGCGGACGTGAACGGCCCCTTTGCCGGTCTCGTCTTCAAGGTGATGACGGACCCGTTCGTCGGACGTCTGGCGTTCATCCGTGTCTACTCCGGCTCCATTAAGGCCGGCGAAACGGCGATTAACACCGTCCGCGGCCAGCGTGAGCGTCTCGGCCGTCTGCTGCACATGCACGCGAACCATCGTGAGGACATCGACGCTGTGTACGCCGGTGAAATCGCCGCTATTGTGGGTTTGAAAAACACCCGCACGGGCGATACTCTCTGCGACGACAAGCATCCGATCGTTCTCGAATCGATGGAATTCCCCGAACCCGTTATCCGCGTTGCCATCGAGCCCAAGACCAAAGCCGGTCAGGAAAAGATGGCGATCGCGCTCTCCAAGCTGAGCGAGGAAGACCCCACCTTCAAGACCTATACGGACGAGGAGACGGGCCAGACCATCATCGCCGGCATGGGCGAGCTCCATCTCGAGATTATCGTGGATCGTCTGCTCCGCGAGTTCAAGGTCGAGGCAAACGTCGGCAAGCCGCAGGTTTCCTACAAGGAGACCATCCGCGGCACCGCTACGGTCGACATGCGCTATGCGCGTCAGTCCGGCGGCAAAGGCCAGTTTGCGCAGGCCAAGATCCAGATCGAGCCGAACCCGGGTAAGGGTTACGAGTTCATCAACGCCGTCACCGGCGGCGCCATCCCGAAGGAGTATATCCCCAGCGTCGATCAGGGCATCCAGGGCGCCATGGCGTCCGGTGTTCTCGCCGGTTATCCGGTCGTCGACGTGAAGGTCACCCTTCTCGACGGCAGCTACCATGAGGTCGACTCGAGCGAAATGGCGTTCAAGATCTGCGGCAGCATGGCCTTTAAGGAGGCCGCGCAGAAAGCCGGTCCGACGCTGCTTGAGCCCATCATGAAGGTCGTTGTCACGACGCCCGATCAGTATATGGGCGACGTTATCGGCGATCTCAACTCGCGCCGCGGTCAGGTCGTCGGAACGGACATCCGCAACGGCGCTGCGATCGTCACGGCGGAGGTGCCGCTCGCTTCCATGTTTGGCTATTCGACCGATCTGCGTTCCAAAACGCAGGGCCGTGCCAACTACAGCATGGAGCCGCACACCTATGTCGAGCTTCCGAAGAGCCTCCAGGAGAGCATCATCGGCAAGCGCGGCAACAACGCCTGATTTTAGGTGTTGCAAAATAAGCAAAGTTCCTGTAGAATAAATCCAAACCAAAATTTAAATTTTTGCTATTAGGAGGATGTTTCCATGGCTAAGCAAATGTTCAACCGCAGCAAGCCCCATGTGAATATCGGTACCATCGGCCACATCGACCATGGTAAGACCACCCTGACCGCCGCCATCACCAAGACCCTCGCGATGGCCGACCCCAACGCCGCTTCTTTCGTTGACTACGCCTCCATCGACAAGGCGCCCGAAGAGCGCGAGCGCGGCATCACCATCAACACTGCCCACGTTGAGTACCAGACGTTTGACCGCATCGGCTCTCACGGCGCCACCAAGGGTGTGCAGATCCAGGGCCGTCACTACGCCCACGTCGACTGCCCGGGCCACGCCGACTATATCAAGAACATGATCACCGGCGCCGCTCAGATGGACGGCGGCATCCTTGTCATCGCCGCTTCCGACGGCCCGATGGCTCAGACCCGTGAGCACCTGCTGCTCGCCCGTCAGGTTAACGTTCCCTACATTCTCGTTTTCCTGAACAAGTGCGACCAGGTTGACGACCCCGAGCTCCTCGAGCTCGTTGAGATGGAAGTCCGTGAGCTGCTCGACAAGTACGACTTCCCCGGCGACGACACCCCGATCATCAAGGGTTCCGCTCTGAACGCTCTGGCCTCCGAGTCCACCGATCCCAACGCCCCCGAGTATGACTGCATCTGGGAGCTCATGGAAGCTGTTGACACCTGGATCAAGACCCCCGACCGTAAGGCTGACCTGCCCTTCCTGATGCCCATCGAGGACGTGTTCACCATCACCGGCCGCGGCACCGTCGTTACGGGCCGTGTCGAGCGTGGTACCGTCAAGGTCGGCGACAAGGTCGAGATCGTCGGTCTCGAGGACGATATCAAGGAATCCGTCGTCACCGGCACCGAGATGTTCCACAAGACCCTGGAGTACGCCGAGGCTGGCGACAACGTCGGCTGCCTGCTCCGCGGCATCACCAAGAAGGAAGTCGAGCGCGGCCAGGTTCTCGCTGCTCCGAAGTCCATCAAGCCCCTGCGCAAGTTCAAGGGCCAGGTGTACGTCCTCTCCAAGGAAGAGGGCGGCCGTCACACCCCGTTCTTCAACAACTACCGTCCCCAGTTCTACTTCCGTACCACCGACGTTACCGGCGTCATCACCCTTCCCGAAGGCGTTGAGATGTGCATGCCCGGCGACAACGTTGACATGGACGTCGAACTGATCACCCCGATCGCCATCGAGAACGGCCTCCGCTTCGCTATCCGCGAGGGCGGCCGTACCGTCGGTTCCGGTGTTGTCATCGGCATCAACGAGTAATTCGCTTTTTGTAAACAAAAATGGCTGGCAGCTTTGCTGTCAGCCATTTTGTACATCTTGAAGCTTTAACGCAGCGCCGTCATAAACCCGGTGAAAGACGTGGAATGCACGTCGCCGCCGACCAGTTCCGACCGGTACACATAGAGCGAGGCGTCCGCTTCCTCCGCGTCGGGATGGTTCGTGATCCGATAGGTGTAGAGCGTCAGCTTTTTCCCGGCGTATTCCTCCAGATCAAATCCCTGCTGGCGCTGCAGCTCGTTGTACTGCATCAAAACATCCGGAAAATCCTTCGGCATCGTGATCTCCTGTTCGAGGATCGGCGTCGGCTCGACCTCCCAGCCGAGCGACTGCAGATAGGCGATCCGTTCTTCGTTCGTTCCGGCGCGGATCGCTGTATTCGCGCTGCGCCGTCCGAGCGCTCCGGCGAGGAGAATCACCGCCGCGGCGAGCACGCCGAACAGTATCACCTTTACAGCGCCTTTCCGGCGTGCCGGTGTAGTTTTTCGCATCGTAAATCACCCCCGATCCAATGTATGGAAGAAAGGAAAGCAATATGCCGCTCGTCCGTCTTGACAAGATCCTCACCGATACCGGTCTCTGCTCGCGCAGTCAGGCGCGGGAGATCATCCGCCGCGGACGCGCGGCCGTAAACGGAACGCCGTGCGCCGACCCCGCGGCGAAGTTCGACCCGGAAGCCGTCTCTCTCACCGTTGACGGCGAGCCGATCGACGGGCCGGGACATATCTATATCATGCTCAATAAGCCGGCCGGCGTGCTGACGGCCACGCGCGACCCGCGCAAGCCGACGGTCGTAGACGCCATGCCGGAGGACTGGAAGCGGCGGGGCCTTTTTCCGGTCGGACGGCTGGACAAGGATACGACCGGTCTGCTTCTTCTGACGGATGACGGAACCTTTGCCCATAAGGTCATCTCACCGAAAAGCCATGTGAGCAAACTTTATGAGGCCGTGGTGGACGGAACGCCGTGCGAGGCGGATCATGCCGCCTTCCGCGAAGGGATCGTGCTGCGTGACGGTACGCAGTGTCTTCCCGCGGAGCTCATCGATCTCGGCGGCGGGCGTGTGCAGGTCGAAGTGTTTGAAGGAAAGTACCACCAGGTAAAACGCATGCTCGGCTCGCGGCAGATGAGCGTATTGCAGCTCAAACGCCTGCGCATCGGCGGCCTGTGGCTGGACGGCTCGCTTGCGGAAGGGGAGTACCGCCGCTTGACGCCGGAGGAGATCGAGAAGATACGGCCGGACATTCTGTCGAAATGACGAACGCCCTATTTTCAGCTTTTGCGTGAAAATGTCGTTATATCATACAAAACCGTCCGGCGGATTTTTATAAATCTGCTTTGATTTGATTAAGTGTAAAAAAAATTTACAAGTTGTAAAGAATTAGCTATTGAAATTTGCACAGAAATCATTTATTATGAAAATTACCTAAAAATGCCCTAAGTTTTTTGATGAGCATTTTCGTATAGAAAGATGGGGGAGGCAGACGTTATGTCCAGCAGGATTTTCCAGAGCATCATCATCCAGATGAAGGATGCCACCGACCGGTGCATCGGCGTTGTGGACGATCAGGGAGTCGTTGCCGCGTGCAGCGAGCTTTCCATGATCGGCACGAAGCTCGATGATTTTCACGGAGGCTTCGGCGATTATCCCGATCAGATCTTCACGTCCAATTTCCGCACATATAAGCCCGTCGGCGGGCTGAGCACGCGGCTGGACTATGCCGTCTTTGTGGACGGCCATGACGCCACGGCGCGCTGCGTGTGCATCCTTGCCTCGGTCGCTTTTCAGGAGGCAAAGATCAATTACGAGGAAAAGCACAACAAGACGATCTTCGTCAAGAACATCATCTCCGACAATATCCTGCCGGGAGATATCTACGTCCGCGCCAAAGAGCTGCACTTTGCTACGGACGTACCCCGCGCCGTTCTGCTGATCCGCCAGACGGAGCGCACCGATATGGCCGCGCTCGAAGCCATTTCCAACATGTTCCCCGACCGGCAGAAGGACTTCGTCCTCAGTATCAACGAGACGGATCTCGTCCTCATCAAGGAGCTGACCGGTCCCGCGGACAGCAACAAGGAAGTTTACGAGATCGCCGAGGAGATTGAGAAAAAGCTGCACGACGATCTCAATCTCAAGTGTGTCATCGGCATCGGCACGACGGCGAAGCATCTCCGCGTTCTCGCGGACAAGTACAAGGAAGCGCAGGTCGCCATCGAGGTCGGCAAGGTGTTCGATACGGAGAAATCCATCATCCACTACGATAACCTCGGCATCGGCCGTCTCATCTATCAGCTTCCCACGACACTCTGTGAAATGTTCCTGAGCGAAGTGTTCAAGAAAAACCCGATCGAGGCACTTGATCAGGAAACGCTCTACACGATCAACAAGTTCTTCGAGAACAACCTGAACGTGTCCGAAACCTCCCGTAAGCTGTTTGTCCACCGCAACACGCTGGTGTACCGTCTTGAAAAGATCAAGAAGCTGACGGGACTTGATTTGCGTGAGTTCGACCACGCCATCATCTTCAAGGTGGCGCTCATGGTCAAAAAATACCTGAACTCTCAGAACGGGGAATACTGATCCCCCGGCTCTGACGCGGAGATTGATTTATGGTACTTCTCAAGGATGTCAAAATGAAATACCCCGGAAGCCGTGCGGAGACGCTGCGGGACATTGATCTCACCATTCAGGACGGTGAGTTCGTGTTCCTTGTCGGCCCGTCCGGTTCGGGGAAAACCACGATCATCAAGCTGCTGACCGGCGAGATCCGCGCCACCGGCGGCCAGATCGAGGTCAACGGCTTTGATCTGCGCACGATGAAACGGCGGAACCTGCCCAAGCTGCGCCGCTCGCTCGGCGTTATCTTCCAGGACTACCGGCTCATCAAGGATATGACGGTGTATGAAAACGTCGCGTTTGCGATGCGCGTGATCGGTGCTTCCAACCGCGAGATCAAAAAGCGCGTGCCGTATGTGCTCGACCTCGTCGATCTTTCGGGCCGCGAGGACCGCTACCCGCGGGAGCTCTCCGGCGGCGAGCAGCAGCGCGTGGCGATCGCGCGCGCTCTCGTGAACTCTCCGGACATGATCATTGCCGACGAGCCGACCGGCAACCTCGACCCCGCCAGAAGTCTCGAGATCATGCTGCTCTTCCAGAAGATCAACGAGCTGGGAACGACGGTGCTGATCGTGACGCACGAAAAGGAGCTTGTCAACGCCTTTTCCAAGCGCGTTGTGTCGCTGAGCGACGGCTGCCTCATCAGCGACGGAATGGATGGGTATTACGGCTATGAGTCTTAACAGAATCACATATCTCTTCAAGGAAGGATTGCGCGGCGTATTCTCGCACGGCTTCCGCTCGTTCGCTTCCGTCACGGTCATTGCCGCGTGCCTCATCATCATGGGGAGCTTCGGCCTTGTGGCGGTGAACGTGGATAATCTCATCGGCAATATGGAAGAGGACAGTCAGATCCTCGCCTTTGTGGATGAGTCTCTCTCCGACAGCGACGCGCTTTCTATCGAAGGCGCGATCCGCAGCATCCCCAACGTCCGGGACGTGCAGTTCATCTCCCGTGAAGAAGCCATGGAAAATTACAAAAACACCTATGGCGACAGCACGGTGTTTGAAAATCTGGACGCGAGCGTGTTCCGCAACCGCTATGTGATCCGGCTGAATGATATCACGCTCATGCGTGACACCGCTGCGACGGTTGACGCGGTCAACGGTGTGGATGATGTCAATGCTCCTGTCTCGATCGCGGAGGGCTTTATCGCGGTGCGAAACGTTGTGAGCGTTATTACGGCGATCCTGATCGTCATTCTGCTCGTGGTTTCCGTTTTCATGATGTCCAACACCATCAAGCTCGCAACGTTCACGCGGCGCGATGAGATCGCTGTTATGAAAATGGTCGGAGCAAGCAACAGCTTCATCCGCACGCCGTTCGTTGTGGAAGGCCTGATCCTCGGCCTGCTCGGCTCGGGCATCGCGTTCCTGCTGCAGTGGGCGGTGTACAACTTCATTGCGCAGAAGATCTCGGTATCCATCGCGGCAAGTCTCATCCAGGTCATGCCGTTCTCTCTGCTGATGACGCCGCTGCTGATCGTGTTTCTTGCCATCGGCATTCTCGTCGGCGCGTTCGGCGGAGCCATGGCGATCCGCAACTATCTGAAGGTTTGATCCTTCCCGGACTTTTGTACTTACTATGAAAAACATCAAGAAATCCCTTCGTTCTGTTTTCTGCGCTCTTCTCGCCGCGGCGGCTCTTGCCGCATCGCTGCCGGCGTATGCCGTTTCCCAGGCGGAGATCGACGATCTCCAGAAAAAGCTTGACGCTCTTGAGCAGCAGGCGCAGGAACAGCAGGACGTCATCAACGATCTCACTAGCCAGAAGGCCCGCTTCATCACCCGCAAGCTCGCGCTCGATAACAAAATCGAGATCAACCGCCAGATGATCGAGCTGATCGGCGAACAGATCGAGATCTACGATGAGATCATCGCCGAAAAACAGGCGGAGCTTGACAAGGCTCTCGAAAAAGAAACGGCGCAGACCGAGCTTCTCCGTTCCCGCATCCGCGCCATGGAGGAGAACAGCACCTATTCCTACGCGAGCTTTATCTTTGATTCCTCCAGCGTGACCGAGCTTCTTTCCCGCATCGGCGATGTCAACGACATCATGCACTACGACAAAACTCTGGAAGAGGAGTACATGGCGGCGCGCGAGGATGTTGAGTCCATCAAGAAGAGCTACGAAGAGGCCCGTCACGAGCAGGAGCTCCTCCAGAAGGAACTGGACACCAAGCAGGCCGAGCTGGATGCGCAGGTCGAAGCGGCATACACCATGATCGCCGATATCGAGACCCTTTCCGACGACGCGCAGGCGGAATACGACGCCATCGCCGAAGAGGAAGCCAAGGCGGAGGAGACGCTGCAGGAAGCCATCCGCAAGCGCGCCGCGGAACAAGCGAAGTACAACCAGAATAATAACAGCAATAATGGCGGCGGCGGAAACTCCGGCGGCAGCGGCGGCAATTCCGGCGGAGGCGGAAGTTCCGGCGGCGGGTCGGCGACGAGCCTTTCCAATCTTCAGTGGCCGGTGCCGAGCTGCACGCTCATCACCTCCCGCTTCGGCTACCGCGTTGCGCCGACGACCGGCGCGAGCACATACCACGGCGGTCTGGATATCGGCGCGGGCATGGGCGCGTCCATTGTGGCGGCCGGCGCGGGCGACGTTATTTACGCCGGCGCGAACGGCGGCTACGGCAACTGCGTCATGATCGACCACGGCAACGGCGTCGTCACGGTGTATGCGCATATGAGCTCCATCGGCGTGAGCTATGGGCAGTATGTCACCGCCGGACAGTATGTCGGCGCGGTCGGCTCGACCGGTGTTTCCACCGGCCCGCACTGCCACTTTGAGATCCGCATCAACGGCGCACAGACCGATCCGGCGGCGTACTTCTCCGGACTTTCCTATTGGAACTGCTGATTTTCCCTTACGGGATCAAAGGAGCCTATGAAACGTAACAAATTACAGAAAACCGTTTTTTCCGTGATTTGCATCGTGCTGGCGGTCATCATGATGCTTTCACTCGTCATCACCGTACTTCCGGCGCACGCCGTGGACGAGACCGATCTCGAGCGGCTGGCGGAAAAACGTGCGCAGCTTGAAGAGCAGCTCATGGAACAGGAGCAGGTCATACAGGGGCTTACGGAGAACCAGACGCTGATCGTGTTCCGCAAAGCGGCGCTTGATAAGCAGATCTCGCTCAACCGGGAGACGATTGCGCTCATTGAAGAGCAGATCGCCGTTTATCAGGAACTCATTGACCGCAAGGAAGAGGAGCTCTCCGCGGCGACCGCCGCGGAGACCGAGCAGACGGCGCTGCTGCGCGAACGCATCCGCTCCATGGAGGAAAACGACAGCTACTCGTATCTCGCCTTCATTTTTGAGGCGAACAGCGTGCCGGAGATCCTCTCGCGCATCGCGGACGTGAACGATATCATGCACTATGACCGCGAGCTCGAAAAGTCCTTGCAGCAGAGCCGCGAGGACGTGGAGACGATCAAGCGCGAATATGAGGAAGCCAAGGCCGAGCAGGACGCCGTGAACGAAGAGCTCATCGCCCGCCGCGACCAGCTCAGCGCGCAGGTCACCGCGGCCTGTGAACTCATCGCCAACCTTGACGAGCTTTCGCAGAATGCGCAGGCGGAGTACGACGCCATCGCGCTGGCCGAGGACGAGGCGATGCAGGAGCTTTTGAAGGCCATGCAGGAATACGCCGCGCAGCAGGCGGCGCAGAGGACATCGTACAGCGGCCCGACCGGCGGCGGAAGTACGCCCTCCGGAGCGGCATCCTCCGGCGCGGGCACGTCCGGCACCGGCGGAGCATATGGGAATACTTCCAACGCCTCCGGCGCCTACAACGGTACTTTTATCTGGCCGGTGGACAGCACGTACATCACCTCGCGCTACGGCGAGCGCTCCGCGCCTACTGCAGGAGCTTCCACAAACCACAAGGCGATCGATATCGGCGCAAAGTCCGGCGATCCGATCTATGCCGCTGCCGACGGGCAGGTCGCTTCCGCGACTTACAACAACGGTCTCGGCTACTATGTCAGCATCGAGCACGACGGGGAGACCGCGACGCGCTATTCCCATATGACGAACTTCATCGTGCAGCCGGGCGAGCATGTCAAGCAGGGCCAGATCATTGGCTATGTCGGCGAGAGCGGCATTGCCACCGGCAGCCACTTGGACTATGCCGTCATCAAAAACGGGCAGCAGGTCGATCCCATGCAGTATTACGACGAAAGCACCGTTACCTATGATCCGACGGCCTGACCGCGGCGCCGGAAGAAAAAACATCCGAGGTATCAGCCTATGAAACGCGTACCGAAAATCGTCTGGTCACTGCTTGCGTGTGTGATATGCATCGTTGTCACCGCTGCTGCGTGCCTGATCCTTGCGGACAGCGGCGCGTCCTCCGATAAATATATGGAGGTCATCCGCGTGATCGAGACAACGTTCTACCAGCCGAAGGATACGTCCTCGCTGGAGGACGCCTCTGCGAGCGCCATGGTGGCCTCGCTGGGCGACCCGGCAAGCTACTATCTGCCTGCTTCCGAGTATGAGGAGTATAAACTCACGCTGACGAACCAGTATATCGGCATCGGCGTGACCACGCAGTACAACGAAAATTACGGTTATCTGACCGTCCTTTCCGTAACGCCCGGCTCTCCGGCCGATCAGGCGCATGTGAAGGTCGGCAACATGATCGCCAGTGTGGACAGTATTGACGTATCCGCCTACACTCCCGAACAGTTTGACGAGCTGCTGCGCAGCTACGACGCGAAGGAGACAGAAGCGGAGAAGTATTTCACGCTCCACCTTCTCAACACACAGGGAGGCAAGGCGGACGCGAAAATGAAGTGCGAGCTCATCTATGCCGAGCCGGTCGTTTATTACATTCTGGACAGCGACGCTAACAAGGCGAACCGCAGCTCCTCTGTCGGCTATCTCCGCATCCGTAACTTTGACGACAGCGCCGCCGCCAGCGTAAAAACGGCGGTCGCCGCGCTGCAGGATTCCGGAGCAACGAGCCTTATCATCGACGTGCGCGACAATACGAGCGGCAAACCTGCGGAAATGGCGGATGCGCTCGATTACTTCCTGCCGAAGGGCGATCTGTTCCTCCTGCGTGACCGCGACGGGAAGGAGACGACGTATTCGTCCGGCAGCTCGTATCTCAATATGCCGATGGTCGTTCTTGTCAACGAGAACACCACCTGCGCGGCGGAAGTGTTTGCCTGCATCATGCAGCAGGCGGGCGTGACGATCGTCGGGCGCCGGACGCCCGGCAGCGCGCAGAGCCAGGTGATCGTGGAGCTCTCCGACGGCAGCGCCGTCCGTCTCTCCAAATTCGAGTATCTCACGCCGGATAAAAAGAGCATGACCGACCTTGGCGGCGTCACGCCGGATATCGCGTCCTACCAGATCGAGGACAGCGATCTGGACGTGCAGCTCGAGGCGGCAAAGGACGCCCTGCATTAACGGCGTCCGCCCGCGAAAATTCTGCGGAAATCTACAAAGAAGGGACCAAAGTTCCGTCTTGACATGGGACGCCGGATTCCGTATAATAGCAGGACAAATTCCCGCAC
>ENA-UONT01002635-UONT01002635.1-human-gut-metagenome-genome-assembly--contig:-CS20-NODE-2635-length-12133-cov-4.813876_pt1 | contig 12133 bp, 9 predicted proteins | sample MGYA00242459_ERZ724006 | MGnify/ENA metagenome assembly ERZ724006 | reverse complement strand
GCACCAGCTCTGTTACCTGCTCCCAGAACGCACGCTCGGGCGCGCAGTAGCGCCGCGCCCCCGGAATTTTATGAAACGAGCCAAGCCTTCGCTTCTCGTCCACCCACGCCTCAAACGTCTGCTCCTGCGTCTGCTCCATCTCTCACGACCCTTTCTCTGCCGCACCGTCTCTGTTCGGCACGTGGTAAATATTGTCGTAGCAAATCATACGATAAAGCTATTAACATGCAACGATTTTTCAAAGTATAAGAAACGAAATATCGTAGGTGGTGGTTGTGTGACAGATATTCTCTCGATGATTCGTCAAAACCGCGAGGCACGCGGCTGGACCGAATATCAGCTTGCCGAACGCTCGGGGCTGCCGCAGTCGCCCATTTCCTCGTGGTATAAAAAGGGCATGATGCCGTCTTTTTCGTCGCTGGAAAAGATCTGCGGTGCCTTCGGTCTGACGCTCTCGCAGTTTTTTGCAGATGGGCAGGAGCGTCTCGCGCTGACAGACGATCAGCGCCGCCTCTTGGATGCCTGGGCGCTTCTGACCGCCCCGCAAAAAGACGCGCTGCTTCTTTTGATGCAGACGATGTACTGAGGCGCGTATCCATCCGTATAACGCAAAGAAGGATACCGGTTATCCGGCACCCTTCTTTTCTTTGCATCTCAAAGCCTCAGAGCAGGCTCGCGGCAAGATGCCACACGGGCTCGGCAAGCACATAGCCCAGCGCCGCCGAGCAGACGTTCGCACAAATGGCGTAAAGCACTGCCCTCCGTTTGCTCCTTCCCCGGAGCGTTCTGGCGTAGACGCACGACTCGATCAGCGTCACAAGCGCCTCCGCCGGGAAAAACAGCAGGAAATAGAACCAGCTTACGCCGCTTTGCAGCGCAAAAAACGAGAAGCATCCGTGCAGCAGCCCCTGCGTCAGGAAATTGACCAGCAGCACCGTCTTCCAGTTTTCCCGCAGGGAAAATCCGAACAGCAGCAACACCAGAAATTCAATCACGAGCGTCGGCACAAACGTCGCCAGAAACTGCAGCACATAGCCCCGATACACCGGCTGCGGCTCCACGGTCTTTGCCGCCCAGTCAACCGTCACGATGCTCTGCAGGGTGTCTCGCTGCAACACGTCGGACAAAAACACTTCGCCGGACTGCGTCACCATCAGAATCCGGTACGTCTGCGGCACGCCGACATAGCGGAACGTATGAAGCATCTCGCCGTTTTCGCCTGCCTGCCCGGTAAGGTCTCCCCAGATGGGCGCTCTGGTTGAGCCCTGCGAAATGCAGCCGTGCCATCCTGAAGGAATCGCCGCACGAAACGCCTGCAGCAGCGCCGGGTCCAGCCCCGTCTCATCCGTTTCATACGCGCCCGTGTAGGTTCCCTCGTCCAGAAGATCGAGATAGTATGCCTCCTGCGGCGCATGCACCACACGCACCGCCATCTGCGGCTTAGGACCGGAATCGGCGAATACAACCGTCGTCAGAAGCACTGTCAATACCAGCAGCAACACCGCCGCGCGAAACCGTCTTTTCATGGAAGATGCTCCTTTCGTCTCAGGATTGTCCTATCTGCATCTTACCACACGCCCGCTGTTTTGAAAAGAGTCTAGCTTCCATATTGCTCCTGCAGATAAATGCCCGCGCGCGACTGGATATTCTGCGCCGCCTGTTCCGCGGAGATGCTGCCGGCAAAATAGCCTGCCGCCTCCTCGCAGAGAATATCTTCCAGCGCCCTGTCCTGCCCCGTGCGCACGGTAATGGTCTCCAGCAGCGCATAAAACTGCGCCGCATCCGATTCGCCGAGCAGCTCCACCTCGCCGTACCAGTCGGTGCGGTTTCCTGCCATAAAATCCTCCATTTCCGCGCGCAGCAGCGCGGAATTTGCCGGAATTCTGTTTTCCTGCTGATAAGAAAAGCAGAAAGCAAAAAACGCCTTCGCTCCATCGAGATCGCTGCACTGCGGTCCGAGTCCGAGAGACGTGAGAATATTATACGCGCTGCCGCTGCCGCTTTCTACCGGGAAGCCTGCATAGGTGTAGCCCTGCTCGCCCCATGTCTTCGCGTAATACTCTCCCCGCCCGGCAAGCCACGAAACGGAGCTGATCCAGCCAAGGCCGACGAGCGTTGTCTCCGGGCTATCCGGCGTCGAGCCGTCGCCGCCCCAGCGCTTGCACCAGGTCAGATAGTCACAGAATTCCTGCGAGTCAAAGCGGCAGGTCGCCGTTTCCCGGTCCGTGAATGCGCCGATACAGAACAGCGCGCAGAGCCCGAACAGATTGCCCGGCGTATTCCAGGAGTCGACCGGCACCCAGCCCTCCGGCATCTGCGCGCGCACCTGCTCCAAATCCTCCAGCGTCACGCCCGGCTCCGGCACGAAGCGTGCAGGCGCGATCAGCGTATCAATCTGAACTGTCAGCGGCAGCTCATACACCGCGCCGTCCTGCTCCAAAAGCCGGTACAGCCCCGGCAGCAGATTCTCCTCCGTCAGAAAATCCACCGTCAGCGGCAGAAGATCGGCGCAGACCGCCTCTGCGCGAAGAGCTGGCGGGTTGAACCCATTGATATCATAAAACGCAAACAGGTCTGGTCCCTGCCCCGCCATAATCTGCGTGCGCAGAACATCCAGAGACGCCGCGTCAGTATCATATTCCGAATCGGAATACGTTTCATACTCGATCCGATACCGGTCCTGACCGGTGTTGAACGCCTGCACCATCTGCCCAAAGTCATACGAAACCGAGCCTCCGCCCGTCACAATGGCAAGCTGCAGCACGGTTTTCTCGGGCACGCTGCCGTCTTCCCAGCGCAGGAAGGTCAAGCCCTGACCGTTCGGCGTATACAAAAGATAGCCTTCCGGCATCTCCTGAAGCTGCTCCGCCTCCAACCGAATGCCCAGCTCCCGCGCGGAAGCCGACACTTGCGTCTGCCCCGTCTGCATGTCCATCGTGCAAAGCCCCGTGTCATCGCAGAGCAGCACGCCGCCGTCCAGCGCCAACCCGAGCCCCGTCGTTTCCCGACTGACCGCTTCTTCTCCCAGCGGCGCGAGCGTCTGCGCGTCAAATTGCCGCAGCTCCGAGTCGGCGCCGCCTAAGACGTTCCGCGTCAGAACAAGAAGCGTATCTCCTTGCCGCTGCATTGCGGCAAACAGCCAGCCATCGGCGTTGGGGTCAACCGTCTGGCGCGCAAGCTCTGCGCCCTGTTCGTCCAGCAAAATCAGCTGCGAACCGGCAAGCAGGCAGAAGCCGGTCTTCGTCCGGACCAGCTGGAAAAACCGCGTGCCCTGTTGGGCGTCCTTGATCGAAACCGGAACCGTCTGTTCCTGCGCGAAGCTTTCGTCGTATTGCGTCAGCATCAGGCGCCCCTCCGGCTCGGGCTCCACCCGCATGAGCAAATCCTCTCCCATCGGGACAAAATACCGCGCCGGCACGCTGCCGCTGAGCAGCCACGCGCCGCCCGCTTCGTCTGCGCAGAGCGCATACAGATAGTCCGCGCCTTCTGCAAGCGTCAGCTGTTCGGTTTCGCCGCCCAGGTCCTGCTTCCAGAGTGCAGGTCCTTTCTCTGCCGGACCGCCCGCCAGAATGGTATCCCCTGCCGCTGTCAGCGCCGTCGCCAGCTGCAGGTCTCCCGGCAGCGGCAGACTTGCATATTCCAGATGTCTCGTCTGTCCGTTTTCCGTTTCCTGTGTGGTTTTCCCGTTGGCTTCCGGCGCAGCTTCCTCGTTGGAAGAAGCCGCCTGCTCCCCGCCCGGCACGCAAAGCGATGTCACCTGTTTTTCCCGCGTACAGCCGCAGAGCATGGAAAGCAGCAAAATCAAAGCGCCGAAGCGCTGCATCATTCGTTTCAAGCCGTTATTTCCGGCAGCTGTCTGCCCGAACGCCGCCGCGCGCGCGGCGCCCGAGGGTCTGGTTGTCTGTGTAACTTTGCCGCCGGAACCTCCTTTCTCGTTTGTACTATCGCGATAGTCTATGTTCAGACTATCACACTCGTCCAATCCTGTCAACCCCTCTTGACAATTTCAGACGATTATGATAGTCTGGTATCAAACACATCGGAGGTAGCGCTATGAAGCTGTTCGACTCGGAATGGAAGGTCATGGAGGTTCTCTGGCAGCAAAACGACCAGACAGCGAAGGCGGTTTCGCTGCATCTGGCGCAAAGCGCCGGCTGGAACAAGAACACAACCTATACGGTGATCAAAAAATGCATCGACAAGGGCGCGATTGAACGCCGGGAGCCGAATTTTGTCTGCCACGCGCTGATTTCGAAGCAGCAGGCGCAGACGGAAGAGGCGCAGTCCCTGGTCGACAAGGTCTTCGGCGGCTCTGCCGAGCTCTTGTTTGCATCCCTGCTGTCGGACCGTTCGCTCAGCAAAGAGGAACTCGACCGGCTCAAGGCGCTGGTGGAGGCGCACGAGGGATGACCGGGCTGCAGGCTGCGATTGTAAGCGGCAGCGCGCTGATTGTGATCATCGCTTTGCTGCGCGCGGCGCTGCGCCGCCATCTTCCCGCCCGGCTTTTTCCGGCACTCTGGTGCGTGGCAGCGGTTCGCCTGCTGCTGCCGGTCTCGATTCCGACGCGCATCAGCATCTGGAACCTGTTTTCCACTCGCGCCTCGTCTCCGGGCGGCATGGTCTCCGAAACGCTGACCGCCTTTCCCGCGCTCGCGCAGACCACCGCGTCCGCCGTGTCCCCGGACCCTGCCGCGCAAGTGCCGGTCCTGCCGCTCATCTGGCTTTCCGGCGCGCTTTTGCTGGGGCTGTATTTCGCGCTCGGCTATGCGCATTCGATCAAAACGCTTCGCGCAGGCAGCCTTGCGCCCAGTCCGGTAGAAGCACTTCTGCTGGACCTGTTCGGCTTCGCCAATCGCCCCGCCATCCGCGCCTCTAAAAATCCCCGCGCGCCCGTCACCTTCGGCACGGTCCGTCCGGTCATTGTTCTGCCGGAGGATTCCGCCCTTGACCGCACGCAGCTTTCTCTGGTCCTTGCTCATGAGCTGGCGCACGTGCGCCGGAAGGACTGTCTGCGAAAGCTGCTGCTCACCGTCTGCCTGTGCGTGCATTTCTGGAACCCGCTGGTGTGGGGGATGGTGGTGCTTGCCAACCGCGACATGGAGCTTGCGTGCGATGAAAAGGTACTGTCCGTGCTGGGGTCCGGCTTCAAAAAGCAATACGCCCTGACGCTTCTTTCCGTGGCGCAGCGGCAGCAGCGGTCTTCCTGCCTCTGCAGCGCCTTTGCAAAGCGCCCGCTGGAGGCGCGGATTGTCTCCATTCTGAACTTTCGGCGCATGCCGGTCTGGACCGGCATGCTTGCTGCTGCGGCGTTTCTTCTTTCCGCATGCGTCCTTGCCACGCAAGCAGCGCCTTCCGCCGCAAGTGCCGCGCCGGAGCCGGTCGAAGCCGTCCTTGCGTCCTCCCTGCCGGAAACGGCGGAACCGGAAAAAACCGCGCCGGACCTGCCGCAGGAAATCCCCGTTGAAGCCCTGGCAGAAGAACTGCCCGAACAGCCGCCTGCTGATGCCACAACGGAAGAAGCGCCCGCCTACATCTTCCCGCTGGAAGACGCAGACGCGGCAGTCACAGATCCCTACGGCTGGCGCGAGCATCCGCTGTTTCAGAACGGAAAAACCTATTTTCACAGCGGCGTCGACCTGGAAGCCGCAGCGGGCAGCCATATTCTTGCCGTGGCAGACGGCACGGTGGTCGAAAGCGGCTACAACGAGGCTTACGGCTACATGGTGATCCTGGAACACGCCGGCGGCGTGCAGACGTTCTATGCGCACATGACAGACTATCTGGTTTCGACCGGCGACACCGTCCAACAGGGGCAGATCATCGGCACCGTCGGCTCGACCGGCTGGTCGACCGGTCCGCACCTGCACCTCGGCGTTATGATTGACGGCGAAAGCGTCGACCCGCTTGCCGCGCTGCAGAGCGAAGCCTGATTCGATACAGAAAAGCATCCGGATACGAACCGTACCCGGATGCTTTTTTTCATGTTTGATTCAGCCCTCTGCCGCTTCCTCCGGCAGGTCAACGAGTATCGCCTCATGATGGACCGCGGGAAGGATTTTCTGCATCAGGTCCTGCGTTGCAATTGCGAGCGTCGAGGAGTTGATGCACGGATGGCAGCCGAAGCGCGCGTCTTCCAGAACGGGCTTGTCAATGACCAGCTGCACCTCGTTTTCCCGGTCGTTCATCAGCCCCAGCACGCTCACAGAGCCGGGCGTGATGTTCAGAAGCCGCAGCATATCCTCCGGCGAGGCAAATGACAGCCGCGCCACGCCGAGCTGTTTGGAAAGGTCCTTCGTCTTGAAGACCTTTTCGCCCGGCATCATCAGAAGATAGAAGCTCGTCTTCTGCCGGTTGCAGAGAAACAGATTCTTGCAGATTCTCTCTCCCAGCACCTGCTCCACCGCTTCGCAGGCTTCAATTGTGTCCGCGAAGTCGTGGTCGACTCTGTCATACGCAACGCCGAGCGAATCGAGCAGCGCATAGCACGCGATTTCCTTTTCCAGCCGGTCGGACACGTCCTCCGGTCTGCCGTGATATAACGTATTTTTCATGATTACCCCACCCGGATATAAAGATTGGAAACAGCAATCGCCTGTTCATATGGATTGCAGCAGGCGTTGATCGTCTCGCAGACGCCCGCTGCGTCCAGCACGTAATAAGACCCGCCTGCAATATAGCTTGCCTGCCCCGGAAGCGTCCGGGTCTGTATTTCGCCCCGGCTGCACAGAAGCGCACTCTCGCACAGCCAGATCAGCTCTCTTGCCGTCAGGCTTGTCTTCGACGCATCGGATACCAGCTTCAAAGCCGCCGGCAGATGAACAAGGCCTTTAAAGCTCGTCCACTGTTTGATGGCTGCCGACAAGAACGCCCGCTGCGTCTCCACGCGCCCCAGATCCTGCATTGCGTAGCCCGAGCGGAAGCGCACCACCTGCATCGCCTGCTCCCCGTTCAGGTGCTGCTCGCCCGCGGAAAGGTCGATGGTAAGATTCTGGCTGGGATCTGAATAATGCATGTCCACGGGGACGTTGAACGTCACGCCGCCCATGGTGTCGACCAGCTGTTCAAAGACCGAAAGGTCCACCAGCACATAGCCGTCCGGCTGGAAGCCGATGATTTCCCCGACGCGCATCAGCAGCTGCTCCATACCCGCTTCCCCGCCGGACGCCCAGCCGTAGGCAGAGTTGATCTTCGGCACGGAATACTCGCAGTAAATCAGCGTGTCACGCGGAATGGAGACAAGGCTCATGCTCCCCGTCGCGCGGTTGACGGAAAAGAGCATCATCGTGTCCGTCCGGTAGCCGCCCTCGTCGGTGCCCACAATGAGAATGGTCGAGCAGCCCGCCTTGCGCGCGCCGAGCGCTTCTTCCGCCTGCGGCTGCCGCGCTACGACAAAGTGTACGCTCCCCAGCAGCACCGCCAGAAGCAGCGCCAGCACCAGAAGCACCTTCAGGAAGCCGCCGCCGCGCTTTTTCTTCGGCGGCTTTTGTGCCGTCTGCTGCTCCTGCTCGCGCTGGCGAAGCAGTTCCCGGTGCTCCTCGGTCTCCGGCTCCACGCCCTGCTCATAGAGCCACCGGGCGTATTCCTCGTCTGAGCGCGGAGGATTCTTGACGGTTTCCGCCGTCTTCCGGTTTCTGCTTTCCAGCTTGCGCATCACCCGCTCTTCTTCGCGGTCGCGCGCCACACGCTGGCGGTCTCTTGCCTCGCGCTCCGCCTCCCGCATGCGCTCATACTCCGCCCGGCGCGCCACCTGATAGGCGCTTTTGGACTGCTCGTAGGCAGTCGGCGGCGTGTAGATGCCCTCATCCGGAAAGCCCGCGGCGTCGTCATAGAATTTTTCAAAGTCGATGTTCACGTTGTCCGCTGTCATCGGTCCTTCCGATGCTTCGTCCTGCAGCCCGGCGTCTTCCATCGGGTCTTCCCGCAACGGCTCGTCTTCTTCCAGAAGGCTCTTTACCTCGCTGAGAAGCTCGTCCAGCTCGCGTTCTTTGCCCTGAACGTCAAAGTCATCCATGCAAGATGCTCCTTTCTCAGAAGCCGTTTTCGCTACAGCCTCTGCGAAATTCATACAAAATGACACTTTATTATATCAGATCTTAACCATTTTGTAAACATCTGCTTTTCGCGCCCGAATTGGTTTGAATTTCCCGCGTCCATATGGTATAGTAGACCTACTTTTAAGCGTCAGTTGACAAGGGTACACGCGCTGACTGACCGGACTGGACCGGTCGGCAAGTCCTTCGGCGTTTTTCGCGGAGGTTCAGCGGCGGCTGGCTAGGCAGACGAGGCAGGTGGGCTGTCGCCCACCAACGAGGATAACGACGCCAGGCGCTGTTTTGCCCCGCGAAAAACCGTGTGTGCCCTTGTCAGCTGACGCAAACTTCGGAGGAATTGGATATGGCTGTCGATGTATCGATTGTTTCCTGCAAAAGCTATGACGCGGAGGAATGCCGGACTGCGCTTACGCAGGCGCTTGCCCCGTTCGGCGGGCTCGACTGGGTCAAAGACGGCATGCGCGTCGTCATAAAGGTCAATCTGGTCTCTGCCATGAAGCCCGAGCAGGCGGCAACCACGCATCCGGCGCTTCTGTGCGAGCTGACGAAGATGCTCCGCGCGCGCGGCGCAAGCGTCCTGCTCGGAGACAGCCCCGGCGGGCTCTATACTGCGGCGCATGTGAACCATGTTTACGATTTGAGCGGCATGCACGCATGCGAGGCTGTCGGTGCGGAGCTGAATCAGGACTTTTCCCTGGCGGACGCCTCCTTCCCGGACGCCGTCTGCGCGAAGAAATTCACCTACACCGCATATCTCGATCAGGCGGATGCCATCATCGACTTCTGCAAGCTCAAGACGCACGGCATGATGGGTCTGACAAACGCCGTCAAGAATTATTTTGGCGTCATTCCCGGCACAATGAAGCCGGAATACCACTATAAATATCCGCAGATTTCCGACTTTTCCAACATGCTGATCGATCTTTCGACGTATTTCAAGCCCCGCATCTGCATCTGCGACGCGGTCGTCGGCATGGAGGGAAACGGACCCACGCAGGGCTCGCCGCGTGCCATCGGCGCAGTGCTTGCCGCCGAGTCTGCCTCGAAGCTCGACCTGCTTGCCGCAAAGCTCATCGGGCTCACGGCAGACGATGTGCCGACGCTGCAGGCGGCGCGCATGCGCGGTCTGATTCCGCAGACGGCAGAGGAGCTGATCATTGCCGGAGAACCAGCGGCGTTCATCGTTCCGGATTTCAAGACCATGCCCGCCCAGTCGAGCGTCTTTTTCCACAAGGCTGGCACCGGCTTCATTGGGAAGATCGTCGACAGCGTCATGTTCCATGCGCTTACGCCCTGTCCGAAGGTCAAAAAAAGCGGCTGCATCGGCTGCGGCAAGTGCGCAAAGATCTGTCCGGCAAAGGCAATTTCGATGCAAAACAAGCTCCCCGTCATCGACCGCAAGGCGTGCATCCACTGCTTCTGCTGTCAGGAGTTCTGCCCGAAGGGCGCAATGGGCGTCTCGCGCCCCGTCATTGCGCGGCTGCTCAACAAGTAAAGCATTCCATGCAAGGCGCGGGAATTGTCGCAAAGCGGTTGCGTTTTTCCGGCAATTCCTGTATAATTGAGGGCGCGCAAAACGCGCAGGTGTGATATCAATACGAAAGGATGAACAAACCAAATGAGCATTTCCTCTTCCGCTCCCTGGCTCAAGTATTACGGCGACACGCCGCAGCATCTGAAATATCCGCAGAAGACCATCTATGAAATGGTCAAGGCAGCTGCCGACAAGTATCCCAAGAACTACGCCTATGAGTTCATGGGCAAAAAGACGACGTATGCCGAGTTCATGCAGAAAATCGACGCCGCCGCAAAGGCATATCTCGCACTGGGCATCCAGAAGGGCGACCGCGTCACCATCTGCATGCCGAACTGCCCGCAGGCGGTCGACAGCTTCTACGCGCTCAACCGCATCGGCGCCGTCTCCAACATGATCCATCCCCTGTCCGCGGCGGGCGAAATCAAGTTCTATCTGAACTTCTCGCAGTCCAAGGCGATTCTGACGCTCGACCAGTTCTACGGCAAGATTGCCCCGATCCTTCCAGAGCTCGACAATCTTGAGACGAAGCTGATCGTGGCAAAGATCGAAGATGAATTGTTCCCGCATCTTGCCGTCGGCTACGCTTTGACTGCCGGCCGGAAGTACCCGCACCCCGAGCGCAAAGGCAATTACATCTGGTGGAAGGACTTCCTCCGTAAGGGAAAGAAGCTGAATGCCTTCCTGCCCAAGAACCCCCAGAAGCCCGAAGAGGGCACTTCGATTCTCTACTCGGGCGGCACCACCGGCACCACGAAGGGCATCCTGCTGTCCAATATGAACTTCAACGCGCTGGGCTTGCAGACCATTGCCGCGTCCGGTTTTGCCCCCATCAACGGGCTCAAGATGCTCTCCGTCATGCCCGTGTTCCACGGCTTCGGTCTGGGCATCGGCATTCACACCGCGCTGATTGGCGGCGCGTGCTGCATTCTGGTGCCGAAGTTCAACGTCTCGACGTATGCAGAGCTTCTCATCAAGAAGCAGCCCAACATCATCCCCGGCGTTCCGACGCTCTTTGAGGCGCTGCTGCGCGCGGACAAGCTGGAAAGCGCGGACCTCAGCTGCCTCAAGGGCGTGTTCTGCGGCGGCGACAGCCTGTCTATTGAGCTCAAGAAGAAGGTCGACGACTTCCTCAAGGCGCACAATGCCTCCGTGCAGATCCGCCAGGGCTACGGTCTGACCGAGTGCGTCACGGCAAGCTGCCTGACCCCGAAGGACTATAACCGTGTCGGCTCCATCGGCGTCCCCTTCCCCGATACGTATTACAAGATCGTCAAGCCCGGCACCACCGAAGAGCTGGACGCGAACTTCGAAGGCGAGATCTGCATCTCGGGTCCTTCCGTCATGCTGCGCTATGTCGATAACCCCGAGGAGACCGCCAACACGCTTCGCCGCCATGAGGACGGACGCATCTGGCTGCATACGGGCGACCTCGGCAAGATGGACGAAGACGGCTTCGTCTTCTTCTCGCAGCGCATGAAGCGCATGATCATCACCTCCGGCTACAACGTCTACCCCGGTCAGCTGGAAAACATCATCGACGGACATGAAAAGGTCCTGCTCTCGTGCGTCATCGGCGTCAAGGACCCGTACAAGGTCCAGAAGGTCAAGGCGTTCGTCGTTCTGCGCCCCGGCTTCGAGGCAAACGACGAGACGAAAAAGGAGCTGCTCGACTACTGCCGCCAGCACATCGCAAAGTACGCGATGCCGTATGATATTGAATTCCGCGACGAGCTTCCGAAAACGCTGGTCGGCAAGGTTGCCTACCGCATCCTCGAGGAAGAGGAAGCCGACCGTCAGGCAACGCAGGAGGCGCTCCAGGCTGCGCAGGAAGCATCCGAAAACAAGTAATCGTTCCACCCACGTGCGAGCCTTCGGGCTCGCACCTGTGCTATCGGAGGAATCTTCATGGCAAATTCCAAATCGCGCATCTGGGAGCTGGACGCGCTGCGCGGCGTGTGCATTCTGTGCGTGATCGTTGTGCATTTTCTCTTTGACCTGTCGTTTTTTGGGGGCTTTCAGCTGACGCTCCCGGCGTGGTATGTGTTCCTTCAGGAATACGGCGGCGCAATTTTCGTGCTGCTGTCCGGCTGCTGCGCAACGCTGGGGACCAGAAGCGTGCGGCGCGGCTGCATCGTCTTTGCTGCCGGCATGCTGATCACCGGCGTGACATACGGCATGTACCGGCTCGGCATGTCGGGTGCAGATGTCGTGGTGAAGTTTGGCGTCCTGCACCTGCTCGGCGTGTGCATGATTCTTTATCCGCTTTTCAAAAAGCTGCCGCTTGCCAGTCTTGGCATAATCATCGCCGTCACCGGCTTTGCCATCCGGGGCGTTGTCGTTCCGCAGCGCTGGCTGTTTCCGCTGGGTCTTACCTACGAGGGCTTTACCTCAAGCGACTACTTCCCGATTTTCCCGCAGCTGGGCTACTTTTTCATCGGCGCTGCCATCGGCAAAACCGCCTACCGCGAAAAAAAGACGCTGCTGCCCGGCACGTTCGGAAAAACGCCTGTTGCCCGCTTCTTCTGCTGGTGCGGCAGACAGTCGC
>ENA-UONT01002632-UONT01002632.1-human-gut-metagenome-genome-assembly--contig:-CS20-NODE-2632-length-12135-cov-5.626407_pt1 | contig 12135 bp, 13 predicted proteins | sample MGYA00242459_ERZ724006 | MGnify/ENA metagenome assembly ERZ724006 | reverse complement strand
TGTTTTAGAAGGACTTACTGATTCAAAGAAATTATCTGAGAAAAAAAGAAAATTATTGAGAACCAAAATTGAAGAAAATGCTTTATCCATTGTTACGGTTTTTATTGATGAGAAAACAATTGATGAGATAAACATCTATGAAGCAAGTAGATTGGCAATGACAAAGGCAATTTCTGGACTTCATCCCCAACCTGATATTGTATTATCAGATGCTATGCCTCTTTACCTTGATGTTGAAAATGTTCCAATTATTAAAGGTGATGAAAAAAGTTTTGTGATTGGTTGTGCTAGTATTATTGCTAAAGAACTGAGAGATGAGTATATGAAGATATTAGATTATAAATATCCAGGTTATGGGTTGGCTAAACATAAAGGCTATTCTACAAAGGCTCATATGAAGGCTATAAATGATAAAGGAGTTTTACCTATTCATCGGAAAAGTTTTAAACCAGTAGCAAAAAATTTAAAAGAAGAAGATATGGTTTGGTTAGAAATAAAAAAATAAGTTATTTTATAGCATATTTTTAAATAATATGTTATAATACAATTGTATTTTTGGTAATATAAATAGTTTGGGGATTTAAAATTTTAGTAAACAACTGATATAAGTTCATCAAATTAATGGGGAGCTTGTTTTATAAAATTTAAATAAGGGGGCAAAAAGATGACTCGTGAAATGGCAAATAGTTTTGAGCAATCAGTTTTAAATTCAATTAATAAACACATTAAAAGTTTTTCTGGTGATTTCCAAAAAATTAGAAGTAAACTGATTGTAAATAGAAATGATGATTTATCAGAAAAAACAGTGTTGAAGACTTCGAAAAAGTCAAATAGTTAAAAAATTTGTATTGATGTAAATAATGACTAATATTGTCAAAAAAATATGTCCGAAACTTATTCGTTTTTGTTGACATATTTTTTTTCGTATTATATAATCAAAAAGCAAAAAATCATAATGAGGTGTTTTATGAAATTATTAATTGTAGAATCACCAGCTAAGTGTAAAACAATAGCTCATTATTTAGGTGAAGAGTATCGAGTAGAATCTAGTATTGGTCATATAAGAGATTTATCAATTAAGGGTAAAGGTGGCTTTGGCGTAGATATTGAAAACAACTTTCAACCAGAATATGTTATTTTAAAAGATAAGAAAGAAATTGTTGAAAAATTGAAAGGTGTTGCTAATTTAGCTGAACACATATATCTTGCTACTGACCCCGATCGTGAAGGAGAAGCTATTAGTTGGCATTTAAGTGAAGTTTTAAATGAACCGAAAGAAAAGGTTTCAAGAATTGTTTTTAATGAAATTACAAAGACAGCAGTTTTAAAAGCGATTCACAATGATCGCCAAATTGATATGAATTTAGTTCATTCACAAGAATCGAGAAGAATTTTAGATCGGATAATTGGTTTTAGATTATCTAGTTTATTACAACAAAAAATTGGTTCTAAATCAGCTGGTCGTGTTCAGTCCGTTGCTTTAAAATTAGTAGTTGAACGGGAAAGAGAAATTCAAGCTTTTGATAAAAAAGAATATTGGGATTTAACTGCTATTTTAAAAAAACAAATTGATGGCAATGATTATTTTTTGAAAGCTAAATTTTATGGAACTCTTGATAATAAGATTACTCTTTTAAATGAAGAACAAACAAATGATGTTATTTCTAAACTAAAAGACGATGAATATAAAATTACAAATATTGTTAAAAAAGAAAGAAATAAAGCATCAAGACCTCCTTTTATTACTTCAACTTTACAACAAGATGCAGGTGCTAAATTCAATTATAATGCTAAAAGAGTAATGAGAATTGCTCAAAAATTATATGAAGGTGTTGAAGTTGGTAAAGAAATGGTGGGGTTAATCACTTATATGCGTACTGATTCAATTAGATTATCAGATGAATTCATCAAAAATGCAAAAGAGTATATAATCGATAAATATGGGGAAAAATATTATAAAGGTGAGAAAAAAGCTTCAAAGGGGAAAAATATTCAAGATGCGCATGAAGCAATTAGACCAACTGATATTAGAAGAACACCAGAAAGTGTGAAAAAGAGTTTAACTTTAGAAGAATATAAGATATATTCCTTAATATATAATAGAGCAATTGCTTCTTTGATGAGTGATGCTATTTTAGAAGATACTAAAGTGGATGTAGAAAATCAAGGATATTTGTTTAATTTATCTGGTGAAATTACTTTATTTGATGGTTTTAAAACAATTTATGAAGAAGCAAGTTTAGTTGATGAAGAAGAAGATTTAACACGTTTACCAGAACTTAAAATTGGTGAAGTTTTGGAATTTAGCGAAATAACTAAAGAACAGAAATTTACATCACCTCCCTATCGTTATACTGAGGCGCGTTTAATTAGAAAAATGGAAGAACTTGGAATTGGCAGACCATCAACATATGCTTTGACAATGGAAACGCTTCGAGCCAGAGCATATGTAACAATGGATAAAAGAGCCTTTGTTCCCACATCACAAGGTATTTTAACAACTGAGCAATTAGAGTTATTTTTTAGCAGTATTATTAATGTGAAATATACAGCAGAAATGGAAACCATTTTAGACCAGATTGCGGAAGGAAATAGTGTTTGGTATGAAGAATTGAAAAAATTTTATGAAGTATTTGCTCCATTAATTGAAAATGCTCGTGATAATATGGTTAAAATATACCCAAAGTTAACAGACGAATTTTGCCCTGAATGTGGACTTCCTTTACTAATCAGAAGAGGTCCTTTTGGTGAATTTACAGCTTGTTCTGGTTATCCACATTGTAAATATATTAAAAAGGAACCAAAGAAAGAGTTGGTAAAATTAGGTATTCCTTGTCCAATTTGTGGTGAAGGAGAAGTTGTTGAAAGAACCAGCGGAAAAGGTAGATCTAAGGGAAGTATTTTTTATGCATGTAGTTTATTTCCTAAGTGTAAAGCAACATTTTCTGGCATTCCAACTGGGGATAGATGTGAAATATGTAAAGCACCTATGATTAAAATTAATGATACGATTCGTTGCAATAATGAACATTGTAAAAGTAATGAAGGATTAATTGATAAAGAAAAAAACAAATAAATTATAAAATTACTTGCAAAGTGTGTAAAATTGTGGTAATATCTATCTGTAGTTATTAAAAACTACACATATTCCCTACATATGGACTTTATTGTCCAACCCTTCTTTGATTGGTGATATTCCCTTTATCACCAGTCTTTTATTTATAATGAAGAACAAAACGAAAAATTAAAATTTTAGAGATTATATTTCATAAGTTTATGTGGTTGAAAAAAAAAGATAAATATAGTATAATAAATTAAATATAAGAATAAAGAGGTAAGTAAATGGGATTATTTGATCTTTTTAAAAAGAAAAATAAAGATGAAAAATCTAAAAAATATGAACTCGGTATGAAAAAGACACGTCAAGGCTTAATGGGGAAATTAAAAGCGATTTTATCGGGTTATAGTGAAATTAATGAAGATTTATTTGATGATTTAACTGATGCTTTTATTATGGCTGATATAGGAGTGGAAACGACATTAGATTTTATTGAAGCCTTAAAAGAAGATGAGAGAGTTCAAGGAATTCATTCAGCAGAAGAATTACAACCAATTATAATTGATAAAATGTTTGAATTATATTTAAAAGGTGATATTGTTAATAACAACTTCAACCTTAAAAAAGATGGACTTTCAGTCTTTCTTTTTGTAGGTGTGAATGGAGTAGGAAAAACAACTACCATTGCCAAAATTGCATATCGATTAAAAAAAGAAGGAAAAAAAATTTTACTTGCGGCAGGCGATACATTCAGAGCAGGTGCTGTAGATCAATTAGAAGTATGGGCTCAACGAGTTGGTGTTGATATTGTGATAAAAAAAGGTGCAACTGATCCATCAAGTGTTATATTTGAGGCAATTCAAAAAGCCAAAAAAGAACAATATGATATTTTATTGTGTGATACGGCTGGGCGTCTTCAAAATAAAGTTAATTTAATGAAAGAATTAGAAAAGATGAATCGAGTTATTGCACGGGAAGTTGAGGGTGCACCACAAGAAACATTGTTAATTATAGATGCAACAACAGGACAAAATGGATTATCGCAAGCCGAGGCTTTCATGGAAGTTACAAACATTACTGGAGTCATTTTAACAAAACTTGATGGTACTAGTAAAGGAGGTATTGTTCTTGCTATTAGAGATAAATATAATCTTCCAATTAAAATGGTTGGGCTTGGTGAGAAAATGGAAGATTTAGAATATTTTGATTTAGAAGATTATATTGGGGGATTATTTGTAGGGGATGATGATGAATGATGAACCAAAATTTAGAAAAAAAGAATCACTATAACATTCTTTATTCCTATTATCAAGATTTGCTTACGGAAAAACAAAAAGAAGTATTTGAAAATTATTATTTTGAAGATTATAGTTTATCAGAAATTTCCCTTGCACTTAAGGTATCGAGAAATGCAATTTGGGATTTATTGAAAAAGGTTGAACGTAATTTAGATAATTATGAAAATAAATTGCATCTTTATCAAAAAAATATAAATTTAAATAAGCAATTAGATTTATTAAAAAAATATGTTAATCCTGAAGGATTGAAAATTATTGAAAAAATAAAAGAAATGGAGTGAAAATATGCCATTTGAAAGTTTATCGGAAAAAATTCAATTTTCATTACGAAAATTAACTGGTCGTGGTAAAGTAAATGAAAAAGACATTGAAGATACCATGCGCGAAATTAGAGTTTCCTTACTTGAGGCTGATGTCAATTATAAAATAGTCAAAGAATTTATAAATGAGGTTAAGACTCTAGCCTTAGGTGAAAAAGTAATGAAATCATTAACCCCAGGTGATCAAGTTGTCAAAATTGTTTACGAAGAATTAGTAAAATTAATGGGAGAAGAAGCAGTTCCGATTAATTTAAAAAAATCGGGAATGAGTATAGTTTTAGTTGTAGGTCTCCAAGGAAGTGGTAAGACAACTCATGTGGGGAAATTAGCTAACTACTTAAGAAAAAATAATAAACTTAAACCTTTGATGATAGCCGCTGATGTGTATCGTCCAGCAGCGATTAATCAACTAGTAACAATTGGTAAGCAATTAGATATTGAAGTATTTCAAATGGGGATTCTAACAAAGCCACAAGTTATTGTCAAAAAAGGATTAGAGTATGCTAAAGAAAAGGGCTTAAACCTAGTTTTAATAGATACTGCTGGTCGTTTGGCTATTGATGAACCTTTGATGCAAGAATTAGTTGAAATTAAAGGAATTACGAATCCTGATGAAATTTTATTAACAGTTGATGCAATGACTGGTCAAGATGCGGTTAATGTTGCGCAAACTTTTCATCAAAAATTAGATATAACAGGATGCCTTTTAACAAAACTTGATAGTGATACAAGGGGTGGAGCGGCTCTTTCCATACGTTATATGACCAAAATTCCAATTAAGTTTACGGGATTAGGAGAAAAAATGGATGAAATTGATGTTTTTCATCCTGACCGTATGGCGAAAAGAATTCTTGGAATGGGGGATGTTTTAACATTCATTGAAAAAGCGCAAGAATCTTTTGATGAAGAGACCGCTATGAAAATGGCGGAAAAAATGCAAGCAGGACGCTTTACATATAATGATTTTTTAGATCAAATTCGTCGTATAAAAAAAATGGGCTCTTTGAAAGGATTGCTTTCAATGATTCCCGGTCTTGGTTCTCAAATTAAAAATTTAAATATTGATGAAAAAAAATTTGTTTATATTGAGGCCATAATTGGTTCAATGACAAAAGAAGAAAGAAACAATCCTGATTTAATTAGTAAAAGTCATGCAAGAAAAACGAGAATTGCAAATGGTAGTGGAAGAACCTATCAAGAAATTAATAATTTAACCAAACAATTTGAACAAATGCGTCAACAGATGAAAGCTGTTATGGGCATGGATGAAACCCAAATGGAAAAGGTATCAAAAGGTCAGGTGCCAATTCCAGGAATGCAAGCACAGCGCCCGAAAAAAGGAAAAGGAAAAAATAAAGGCGGATTTCGTTTTTAAATAACTAATAAGTAAGGAGGAAAATAAAATGGAACAAAATTATATCGATGAACTATTAAGTTTAATTCATAGTAATAAAAGTGATGAAGAACTTAGAGAAGAACTTCAAAAGTATCATGAGAATGATGTTGCCAAAATATTTCCTCAGTTATTAAGTGAAGAACGTCAAAAATTATATCGAATTCTTGAAAAAAATGTTTTGTCAGATATCTTTAGTTATTTAGAGAATCCTAAAGAGTATTTAGATGAGTTATCAAATGATTTAGCAGCAGATATTTTAGAATCAATGGATTCAGATGATGCGATTGATGTTTTAGAGGAATTAGAAGAGAATAATCGTAACGAATTGATTGAATTAATGGATGAAGAAGCGGTTGCCGAAATAAAATTAATAAAATCATATGATGATGATATGATTGGAAGTAGGATGACAACCAATTATATTGCGATTGATAAAAATTCAACTATTAAACAGGCAATGAAAAAGATGATTGAAGAGGCTGCTATAAATGATAATGTATCAATGATTTATTTTACTGATTTAAATAATGAGTTTTATGGCGCAATGGATTTACGTGATTTAATTATTGCAAGAGAAAATGAAAATTTACAGTCAATTATTAAAACATCATATCCATATTTAAAAGCAACTGAACTTGTAAGTGATTGTATCAATAAGATACAGGAATATGCATTAGATTCAATTCCTGTAGTAGATGATTGCATGCATTTAATTGGTGTAATAACTAGTGATGATATACTAGAGGCTGTTTCGGATGAATTTAGTGATGATTATGCTAAACTTGGTGGTCTATCTGGTGAAGAAGACTTAAAAGAACCCATTTTTAAATCGGTTAGAAAAAGGATTCCATGGCTATTTATACTTCTAGGTCTTGGATTGGTAACCTCATTATTAATAGCACAATTTGAAAATGTTGTTGCGGGAATCCCAATTATTGTTGTTTTTCAATCTTTGATTTTAGATATGGCGGGTAATTGTGGTACACAATCGTTAGCTGTAACAATTAGGGTACTGACAGATGAAGAACTTTCTAATAAAAACATTTTCAAAATGATTTTTAAAGAATTTAGAGTTGGGTTAATTAATGGGATTATTGTTGGAATTTTTACCTTTATTTTTGTATTCATCTTTTTATTATTTACTGCTGCTACTAATGAATTAAATCAAAATTTAAAAATTGCAATAGTTGTTAGTATGAGTATTTTATTCTCTATTGTAGTTGCAAACTTTGCAGGGAGTTTCATTCCTATTATTTTCAAGAAATGTAAAATTGATCCAGCAGTTGCTTCAGGACCATTTATTACAACTTTAATTGATATAATTGCAGTAATCATTTATTATGGCCTAGCATGGCTATTAATTTTAAATGTTTTATAATTTATTAGTTCATATGATTTTATTAATTTAATAGATTATGGTATAATGCTACCGAGATGTTCCTTGCATAACCATCTCAAATAAAAAACAAGGAGAAAATAATATGAATCAAAAAGAAAGTTTAACCAAAAAAGTAATACGAATATCATTAGTTGCAGCCTTATATGTGGCGTTAACTTTAGCTCTATCTTGGATTTCCTATGGTGAAATTCAATTTAGAATAGCAGAGATATTAGTATTGCTTTGTTTTTTTCGAAAGGATTATGCTATTTCGATGATTATTGGTTGTGCTATTGCCAATACCTTTAGTACACTTGGGCCAATTGATATTGTGATGGGAACGATAGCTACTTCATTTGCTGTTATTTGTGTGATGTTTTCTAAAAACTTATTGGTGGCAGGTATTTTTCCTGTTATCTTTAATGCTATTATTGTTGGTATCGAGTTATCTATCGTTTTTAAAACACCATTTTGGCTTAATGCTTTAACAGTAGGTTTAGGTGAATTCGTAGTAATACTTATTGGAATTTTTACTTTTCATCTTTTAAAGAAAAATGTCGTTTTTATGAAAATGATAAAAGCAAATCAAAATATATAATAAAAAAAGTAGGAATTTTGTATAGATTATTCCTACTTTTTTTAAATACCATTATTTACTTGAAAAAAAAGACAAAATAGTGTATAATCAATTTAGTTCTTTTTAAGGCGTTTTAGAGCTTCTTTTACTGCACTGCTAAGAGGAGTTTCATTGGTAAGGTTTAAATCTTTGGTTGCTATTTTGATTTCTTGACTATTATAACCAAGAGATTTTAAAGCAATAATAATATTGTTTATTTTTTCGTTAACTTGTGGATCTTTAAGATTATCGTCAAAATTAAGTTTCCCTTTTAAATCAAGAATGATTTGTTGACTTAATTTAGGACCAATGCCTGGGAATTGATTAAAGAATGTAGTATTAGCATTGTTTAAAGCATGGATGATTTCTATAGGTGTACTAGAAGCAAGAATTGCTAAAGCTCCTTTGGGACCTAACCCCTTGACGTTTATTAAGTTTTCAAACATATCACGTTCCTCATGAGTAATAAAACCAAATAATTCTTGAGCATCTTCTCTAATATGATAATGTAGATAAATGGTTGTTAAAGGAATATTTAATTCAAATTGATATGGATTGGGAACTTTAATTCTATAGCCCACTTGATTTACTTCAAAAATGATATGAGTTGCATGAATTTCTGTAACTTGTCCTCTAAAATAACTATACATAGTAACCTCCAATTACTATAATTATAACATATAATAAATATTAAAGCAAAAGAAAGGATGCTTCTATGGATCATATTATGGATAAGAAAATGATTGATGGGGATGAAATTGAAACAACATTGAGACCACAATCTTTAAAAGAGTATATTGGCCAAAATGAATTAAAAGAAATGATGAAAATATTTATTGAAACAGCTAAAATGCGAAGTGAGGCTTTAGATCATGTTCTTTTATATGGGCCACCAGGTCTTGGTAAAACGACACTTGCTCATATTATTGCTCATGAGATGAATACAGGAATAAAAATTACGACTGGACCAGCACTTTCAAGACCAGGTGATTTGGCAGCTATTTTATCATCTTTAGAACCAGGAGATATTTTATTTATTGATGAAATTCATCGAATTCCTAAAGTAATTGAAGAAATATTGTATTCAGCAATGGAAGATTTTGCAATTGATATCGTAATGGGAAAAGATTCGGGAGCTACTACACTTAGAATAGATTTGCCACCATTTACATTAGTAGGTGCTACAACTAGATTTGGGGATTTAACTGCTCCAATGCGTGATCGTTTTGGAATAGTGCATCAATTAAAATATTATAGTAATGATGAATTATTTACTATAATAAAAAGAACCGCAAAAATTTTTTCTTTCCCTATTGATGATGATGCTACTTTTGAATTAGCAAGACGTTCACGAGGAACACCTAGAATTGCTAATCGTTTGTTTAGAAGAATTAGAGATTTTGCCCAATTTAACAATTTGAATCATATTACAGTTTCAATTACTGATTATGCTTTAAATAAACTTGATATAGATAAAGCGGGACTTGACATAACTGATCGTAAATATTTATTAGGACTTATTGAGCGATTTAAAGGAGGTCCGGCAGGAATCGAAGCTTTAGCTGCAACTATTTCAGAAGAAACAGTAACATTAGAAGATGTAAACGAACCATATTTATTACAGGAAGGTTTTATTATACGAACCCATCGAGGTAGGGTTGTAACTGATAAGGCATATGAACATCTTGGTATCGTCAAAGGAGGTCTATTTTGAGAGTAACAGATTTTGATTATGATTTACCTGAACAATTAATTGCACAAACACCATTAGATGAGCGTTCATCATCAAGACTTTTAGTATTAGATAAAAAAACAGGAGAAATAGAACATAAACATTTCTATGATATTGTTGATTATTTAGATAATAATGATGTATTGGTATTAAATGATACAAAAGTATTACCATCAAGAATATATGGAAAAAAAATAGATACCAATGCCTCTATTGAACTTCTCCTTTTAAAAGAAATTCAAAACAATATTTGGGAAGCCCTTGCTCGTCCTGCCAAAAGGGTTAAAGTTGGTACTAAAATTATTTTTGGCGATGGTTTATTGATGGCAACTTGTTTAGAAGAAAAACCAGATGGAGAAAGAGTATTTCAAATGGAGTATCAAGGAATCTTTTTAGAAATATTAGAACAAATTGGATCAATGCCTCTTCCACCATATATTCATAAAAAACTTATCAATCAAGATCGTTATCAAACCGTTTATGCTAGAGATTATGGTAGTGCTGCAGCACCAACAGCAGGATTGCATTTCACAAAAGAATTGCTTCAAAAATTAAAAAAAAAGGGTGTAGAAATAGTTTATGTCACTTTAAATGTGGGATTAGGAACTTTTAGACCAGTAACTGTTGATAAAGTAGAAGAACATCATATGCACAGTGAAACTTATCAAATGTCAAAAGGAACAGCTGATACACTTAATTTAGCTAAAAAATTAGGAAAAAGAATTATTAGTGTTGGAACTACTTCAACTAGAACTTTGGAAAGTATTATGAAAAAGTATGGTAAATTTGTCGAATGTTATGAGTCTACAAATATCTTTATTTATCCACCTTATGAGTTTATGGCAGTAGATGCTTTAATAACAAATTTTCATTTACCGAAATCTACTCTTATTATGTTAGTTAGTGCATTTTCGTCTAAAGAAGTAATTTTAAATGCATATAAAATAGCTGTTGAAAAAAAATATCGTTTTTTTTCTTTTGGTGATGCAATGTTCATAAAATGATTTAAAAATTATATTTTATTCATTCATTTTGCTATGTATTTATTTTTAACTAAACATCTAAAGAAAGAAAAACGAAGGTATGAAAGGAAATACATATGATAGAATGTTTTATCAAAGAGACTATTACTAAAGAAGTAATAGTAAGCATTATATTTTTTATGCAAGAAATGTTGATGCTTGTTATGAGGATGGTGCATGTTATATTATCATATATACATTTTCATATTAAAAGAAACAGGTTGAAAAAAATTCTATTGTTGTATATCTAGCGATTATTTCACCATGTATGGCAAAGTTATTGACCTAGGATTTTAAAAAAAAGAAAATTATTCAATTGCAGAAAAATTAAAATAAATTTTTTCAATAGATGAACAAAGAACACGACGATTTTTATGATAAGAATATAGTTATTTTATGTGTAAAACTAATAAATGATTTATTATTTTCATATAGAATAAGATATGAGTTTTTATTTATATAAAAGTTATGAATAATTTCATTAAATTAAAAAGTCTATAAAGTAATGTAATTTATAGACTTTTTAATTTGTTTTTTGACAGAACTAAAATATAAGATTATAAAATATTGATTAATAATATTTTATAATCTTATTAAAGTTAATTATTATGAACCGGCAGGGCCAGTAGGACCAGCAGGAATAGTTAGATTTAGAACAAAATTAGGTGAAGTTCCAGTAATAGTGGCAGCAGCCTCTGTGCCTGGATCACCAGTAGTTACTGTACCAATTGTTAAAGTAGGTGTTGTTGCATCAGCACCAGTAGGACCGGTAGGACCAGTAGGGCCAGTAGGACCGGTAGGGCCAGTAGGACCAGTAGCACCATCAGTACCATCAGTACCATTAGTACCATCAGCACCAGTAGGACCAGTAGGGCCAGTAGCACCGGTAGGACCAGTAGCACCATCAGTACCATCAGCACCAGTAGGACCGGTAGGACCGGTAGGGCCAGTAGGACCAGTAGGACCAGTTAGACCAATAGCACCAATAGCACCAGTAGGACCGGTAGGACCGGTAGGGCCAGTAGGACCAGTAGCACCAGTAGGACCAGTAGGGCCTCCTGATGGACCAGTAGGACCTGTAGCACCTCTAAAACCTCTTGGTCCTATTGGACCCATAGGACCAGTAGGGCCAGTAGGACCGGTTACACATCTATTTTGATTACAGAAATTACAATTACAATTATTATTTGGAACTTGATGGCATCCACAATTGTTATTTGGTCTTTGGGGGAAACCAAAAGCGTTATTAAAGTTCATTTTTTCTCCTTTCATATATTTAATAAATTTTGAAAAAATTTTTTATTTATCTTATAAT
>ENA-UONT01002628-UONT01002628.1-human-gut-metagenome-genome-assembly--contig:-CS20-NODE-2628-length-12148-cov-4.668569_pt1 | contig 12148 bp, 10 predicted proteins | sample MGYA00242459_ERZ724006 | MGnify/ENA metagenome assembly ERZ724006 | reverse complement strand
AAATGCAGACAGAAGGGTTTTGCTGTTTGCAAGCTCCTCGTTGACCGCTGCATAGGTCCATTCCGACCGGCTTCCGGCGAGGTTCTGCAGTCCTGCCGTCGTCACAATCGAATAGCTCTGCGGCATTTGATACAGTTTATGCTCTGCACTTTCCAGTGCTTTCAGCAGGTTCTGCGTAAAATCGGTGCTGGCGCAGGAATCGTCCGCATCCATCCATGCATACAAATTTTCGAGCAAGCCTCTTTTCCCATATAGCTCAAACGGAAGCCCATTTACAAACAGCAGATCCGGCGCATTTCCCTGCATCAGATCGAGCTGCAGCTGCTGCAGCGCCTGATTACCGTAAAGCTCCGCATAATCCGTATATTCAACCGTGTATTCCGGGCACAGCGCCTTAAAATCCGCAATCGCGGACGAGAGCACCATCGGGCGGCTGAGCCCCGCAAGTTTCAAAATTCGTTCGCTTCCCGGTTCTGCCGCTTCCTCAGACGGTTCCAGCCGGAACAGCCGATCCTGCAGCTCCCCGCTTTTCCAAGCCGCGCCCAGAAAGGCGCCGTTTCCGAGACTCGCAAACGCACTGAGGTTGTTGGAAACCAAGCCGTAGGTATCAAAGGAAAGCAGCTGCGTGGCGGCAGCTTGTTCGATGTTCCACCCGAACAGCTCCGCTTGCCCGAGCACCAGACAATCGTAGCCTGAATTCGTGCCGGGCAGGAGCTTGCCGCTGCGAAACAAAAGCGGAAGCGTTCCGGTTTTCGTAAGGACCTCGCCGTCTGCTTCCAACTCGTAGAGGTTGCCGGTATCTTCGCAGTAAGCGACGACGGTTCCGTCCGTCCTGTAAAAAAGCGTCGTTATTTCCGTTTCCGTATTCGCAGCCTGCAGAACCCTTCCCTCCGGCAGGCTGCAGGTATAAAGCGTTTTCCCGTCCGTCAGATAGGCAAGCGCTCCGGAGGCAATCAGATTTTCAAGATCGTTTCCGGCGTCTGCCCAGTCAAGCGTTTCCTGCGCCTGCAGCGTGTGCAAAAACCATGCAGCGCTTTCGTCCTCCGCGTCGACCCGTTCGAGATAATATACCTCGCCCGCCGATACATCCAACGATGTGATATAACCGTCTTTGGAAAGTGAAAGCCTGTATTCCTCCGACGTCCCATCCGCATTGTAACGAATCAACCAGTTCGATTCGACTTCGTTCTGGAAATTCCGCCCCCAGAGATACACCGCGCCGTCATCTGCTGCGGCTGCGGAAACAACGGACAGCTTGTCGGATGTAAAAAAGCCGGTGCTGTACCGCCCGGATACAACCGTCAGTGCAACTGCCAGCGCGTCAGTCGTTTCAGCCGCAGCTGCCGCATCGGATCGCGTCTGCCCGGAGCACTTCGGCTGCTTCGAGCAGGCGCTCAGGAGCATAGCACAAAGAATCAGAAGCAGTGCGCCGCTCCATCGCCTGTTCCTCATAGCCACCCTTCTCGTCTACGTTTGTAGCCTTATGGTATCATGGAAGTTTACTTTTGTCAACCAGCTTAGCAAAATAAGTTTACGTATGTAGACTTTTGCGGTACAAAAAACGGCAGGGTTATTTTCCTGCCGCAATTTTATCGTTCGTATCCTTGAGAATTTCTGCCCGCAGTTCCTTGAGATAGCTTGAGAACTGGACGATGTCGGTCGCATATGTGCGGTTCAGCTCGTATTCGTGCGGCTCCCAGGTGGAAATCGGCGATTCATTGTGCTGAATCACCGCCTCGAGCTTATCGATCGACTTATAGAGCTTTGCTTCCGGCGTCTCCAGTGCGTCCATCTCCGCGTAAAGCGCCGTCATGTCCGATGCATACGGATCCGGAAGGCTCCGAACCCAGTTTGACAGAAGCGACGCTTCCCGGTCCTCGTCCGCCTGCGTCTTGCGAAATGTCGGAATATCTCCCGTGAAGCACTCGCCCAGATCGTGAATCAGGCACATTTTGATCACCTTATTCATGTCGAGCTCCGGAAACTCGTCCGTCATAAAATACGCCATCAGCGCCATACGCCAGCTGTGACTGGCGACGTTTTCGGGCGCGCCCTTCGTCGTGGTGCAATGCCGCGTCTCGTCTTTCAGGCGCTCTGCCACATGCAGAGCCTCCAGCAGCTGTCTTGCTTCCATGCTTCGTCTCTCCTTTTGCTCAAAGTGCCATTTCAATGGCTTCGCGGATATTCCGCACGCGAATCAGCTCCATGCCCTCGGGGACCAGCAGCTGCTTTGTCGAATGCCTCGGGACAATGCAGCGCGTAAAGCCGAGTCTTGCCGCCTCTGTAAGCCGCTGCTGCATCGCCGTCACCGAGCGGACCTCGCCGGTTAAGCCGACCTCGCCGATGGCAAGCGTCTTGGCATCGATCGGCGTGTCGCGGTAACTCGACGCAACCGCCAGCACCAGCGCCAGATCTGCCGCCGGCTCGTCCAGATAAAGCCCGCCGATGACATTCACATAGGCGTCGCACATCGAAATATTCAGCCCGCCGCGCTTTTCCGTGACGGCAAGAAGCAGGTTGGCGCGGTTGAAATCCAAGCCGTTGCTGGTCCGGCGCGGCACGTTGAAGCTTGTCCGGCTGACGAGCACCTGCACCTCGGCAAGCACCGGGCGTGTGCCCTCCATCGCGCAGGCGACGCACGTGCCGGGCGCATTTAAGGGTCTTCCGGACAGGAGCATCTCCGACGGGTTCGGCACCTCGCGCAGCCCTTCTTCGTCCATTTCAAAGACGCCGATTTCGTTGGTCGAGCCGAAGCGGTTTTTTGCCGCGCGCAGAATGCGGTAGCCCATCGCCTGCTCGCCTTCAAAATACAGCACGCAGTCGACCATGTGCTCGAGCACCTTCGGTCCGGCAATCGCGCCCTCTTTGTTGACATGCCCGACGACGAAGACGCTCGTGCCCGTGCTCTTTGCCAGATGCATCAGCCGCATCGTGCAGTCCTTGACCTGTGAAACCGAGCCGGGCGCGGAGGTATTGTCGGGCGTAAAGAGCGTCTGGATGGAGTCGGCAATCAGAATGTCGGGCTTTACTGCCTCGAATGCCTCCAGAATCGCGTCCAGATCTGTTTCCGAAAGGACATATAAATTGTCGCTCTCCACGCGCAGCCGGTCGGCGCGCATTTTGAGCTGCTGCTCGGATTCCTCGCCCGAGACATAGAGGATCTTCTGCGTCCTTCCGAGATAGGCGCAGATCTGCAGCAGCAGCGTCGATTTGCCGATGCCGGGCGCGCCGCCGACCAGAACCAGCGAGCCCTTTACCCCGCCGCCACCCAGTACGCGATCGAGCTCTCCCAGACCCGTAGAAAACCGGATCTGCCGGTCGGAGGCGTCCAGCTCCCGCAGCTTTTTGGGCGCACTTGCGCCCGTCTTCACACCTGATACGGACTTGTTTCCCGCCGGCTTCTTGTCCTCAAATTCTACAATGCTGTTCCACGCGCCGCAGGCGGGGCACTGCCCCTGCCATCTGGGCGTCTCATTTCCGCACTGATTGCAGATAAATACGCTTTTTGCCTTCATTGGCTTTCCCCTTCTGTTTCCAAATAGCTGCACAGCGCACTGCAGACGGCGCCTGTCAGCTGCTTCTGATACTGCGCCTGCGTAAGCTTTTCCGCCTCCGGCTCGTTCGATAAAAAGCCGCACTCGACCAGAACTGCCGTACACGAAACTTTTTCCATCAGATAGACCGCTTCCGCAGGCTTTTCGCGCCGGTGGTTCTCCGGGTCCACGCATGTGCGCAGCGTCTGCTGCAGCAGCGCTGCCAGCGCCTCGCTTCCCGGCGTCTTCGCGTAGAACACCTGCGCGCCGTGATATTTTGCCTCCGGGAAATAATTCTGATGGATGCTCAAAAGCAGCGCATTCGGCGTGCGCTCGACCATCTGCACGCGGTTTTTGAGATCCGATACCTTCTTCTGCTGGATGCTGCCGCCCTCTGTGCAGACGGAAATGTCCTGCGTCCGGATCATCTGCGTCCGCACGCCCGCAAAATGCAGCAAGTCCTCGATTCTCTTCGCAATCTCCAGATTGATCGTACTCTCCAGAACGCCGGACCGGCTCGACGCACCGCCGTCCTCCCCGCCATGCCCGGCGTCTATGACCACGGTTACGCGGTCTTCGCGCGCAAACACGGGCGCTGCATGCCGCAGCTGCGCCGCAGAATCCATACATACGAAGAGCGTTGCTAACGCCAGCGCCGCGCATACTGCCCAAACTGCCGCTTTTTTCATTGCCATCACCTCATACTTATCCTATGAGGCGCAAGGCTAGTATAGCATAAGTTTGTGCTCATGCAAAGCAGAAGTTCCGCCGCACAGGGCCTGTGCGGCGGAACCGGAAATGCTTACTTGAGAATTGCCTTGTGGTAGACCTTCTTGCCCTTACGGATTTTCAGCCCCTGCCTGAGCTGTTCTGCGGTGAAGCTGGCGTCGATGGAGGAAACCTTCTCCTCATTGACCATCACGCCGCCCTGCTGGACCAGGCGCCGTCCTTCGCCCTTGGATGGCACGAGCTTGCAGGCAAGCATGAGATCCAGAATCGCGATGCTGCCGTCTGTCAGCTGGTCTTCCGTCAGCTCGGTGGTCGGCATGTTGGAGTCGTCGCTGCCGCCTGCGAAGAGCGCCTTGGCAGCTGCCTCTGCCTTCTGCGCCTCTTCTTCGCCGTGGACGAGCTTCGTCAGTTCGAAGGCAAGAATTTCCTTGGCGCGGTTGAGCTGGCTGCCCTCCCACTTGTCCATCTCGTCAATCTGCTCGAGCGGCAGGAAGGTCAGCATGCGGATGCACTTGAGAACGTCGTCGTCTCCGACGTTGCGCCAGTACTGATAGAACTCAAACGGCGTTGTCTTGTTCGGGTCGAGCCAGACTGCGCCGGAGGCAGTCTTGCCCATCTTCTTGCCCTCGGAGTTGAGCAGTAGCGTGATGGTCATCGCCTGCGCGTCTTTGCCGAGCTTGCGGCGAATCAGCTCCGTGCCGCCGAGCATGTTCGACCACTGGTCGTTGCCGCCGAACTGCATGTTGCAGCCGTAATGCTGGAACATGTAGTAGAAGTCGTAGGACTGCATGATCATGTAGTTGAATTCGAGGAAAGAGAGTCCCTTTTCCATGCGCTGCTTGTAGCACTCGGCGCGCAGCATGTTGTTGACCGAGAAGCAGGCGCCGACCTCACGCAGCAGCTCAATGTAATTGAGGTTCATCAGCCACTCGGCGTTGTTGAGCATCATTGCCTTGCCCGGTCCGAAGTCGATAAACCGCTCCATCTGGCGCTTGAAGCAGGCGGCATTGTGGTCGATGTCTTCCTTGGTCAGCATCTTGCGCATGTCCGTGCGCCCGGAGGGATCGCCGATCATGGTCGTGCCGCCGCCGATGAGCGCGATCGGGCGGTTGCCTGCCATCTGAAGCCGCTTCATCAGGCACAGCGCCATGAAGTGACCGACATGCAGAGAGTCTGCCGTGCAGTCAAAGCCAATGTAGAACGTCGCCTTGCCGTTGTTGACCATGTCGCGGATGTGCTCTTCATCCGTCACCTGCGCAATCAGACCGCGCGCTTGCAGTTCTTCGTAAATACCCATCGTGTTTCTCCTTCTATTGTTCGTAAATTAGTTAACATAATTCGTCGCTTGCCTTGTCTGGGCAGCAGGCAGCAAAAATAAAACACCCTCCACCCAACCTTCGTTGAGCAGAGGGCGAAAAATCGCGGTACCACCTCTGGTCGTCCGCCTCTCGCGAGACAGGACCTTACCGGGTGCCTTTCGGCATCCTGCGCGATAACGGGCGCGACCGACACACCCCTAATCGTTTCCTTTCAGGGGGCAGCTCCGGGAGGTATTTCACGCGCCGCGTCCGTTTCCTCGCACCGACCGGAAACTCTCTGAGGACGAAAGGCGGGCTACTTCTTCCCTTCTTCGCTGTAGCAATATAACGCTTGTATCTTAGCAAAAACGATTGCGTTTGTCAATCAGTATTCGCCAAATAACGCCGTAAGCTTCTGATCTGCGACCTCGTAAAGCGCGCAGTGCGCGTCCATCATACCCATGCAGTAAGCCCCTGCGGCATAAACTTTCCCGTTTTGCACGTAAATATCAGTCAGGTTCTGCATGTTGTTGCTTTCGTCGCGCGAGGCAAGAACGGTCACGTTCCAATCCCGGTCGACGGCGGCAACCTGTGTCGCGCAGGGGTAATACATCGCTGCGTAAAGATACGTCGGATGTTCTCCCGCCGGGTACGTCAGCACGTAATAAAGATCACCGGAACGGCAGAAATCCAGAACGGGCGCCGGACAAATCAGATCGATTGTGTCGCCGCTGCGCTGGTAAAGTCCTGCTTCGCCCCAGATATACCGCCCGTCAGAGCCGGTAAAGGGACAAATGCCATCTGCAATCTCCGGAATGTTCCAGTCATACTGCGCTTTCTCTCCGGTCAGCGGATTGACCCGGTACAGTTTTGTTTCTGACTTTTGCGTCTTTGTAACCAGCCAGTTGCTGCCGATTGTGCAGACATAGTCATAGCCCTCTTTGCGAAGGGCAAGCTGCGCTTTGAGACTTGATAAAATCGCGGCGGTCTCCGCCCGCGTCACGCCGTTTTTGGGCTTGAACGTACCGTCCGGGTAGCCCATCATAAGCCCCTGGTTGGCGCAGGCGCGGAGTCTTTCTGCGTCCAGCTCCTTTGGCTTCGGCTCCGGCAGCTCCATGCGCTGCTCGTTCCAGTTGATTGTGAACTGCTCTGCCGCGTCCGCGCGCGCATTCACGCCGCCCCAGTCGCTGCAAAGATAGCCCAGCATTTGCGCAATTTCGCCGCGCGGCATGGCATCATTGTATCCGGCGCTGCCGCTGAGCAGATTGTTTGCCTCGCAGACCCGATATGCCGCTTTCCACCAGGTATCGCCGGTTTCGTTTTTAAGCTCCTCCGGGAAAACGGTTCTTGCAAGAAGCGTCACAAATTCCGCGCGTGTGACGGTGCTTTCCGGTCGGAACGTGCCGTCCGGATAACCTGCAATTTCGTCAGAAAGATACGCGATCTGCTCCCTTGCCCAATGCGTATCCGGTACATCCTTGTAGTCCTTGGCGCAGACTGCCGTGCCAAGAAGCGCAATTGTTGCAATGACCAGTAGCAGCTTTCGAGCCTTCATACTCCGTTCTCCTTTTTTGTTTTCTCCGCCAGACGCAGCAGCTCTGCCGCACCGGCAAGCGTCGTCTCGGTGATCATGCTGCCGCCAATGAGGCGTGCCAGCTCCTGCTTTCGACCGCTCTCGTCCAGATGCAGAACGCTGGTATACGTTCTCTCGTTTTCCACGCGCTTTTCGACTGTATACTCCGCGTCCGCCATCGCGGCAATCTGCGGCAGATGTGTCACGCAGAGAACCTGCCGTCCTTTGGAGACCGTCCAGAGCTTGTACGCCACCTTCTGCGCGGCTCTTCCGCTCACACCGGCGTCCACCTCGTCGAAAATCAGCGTCGGCACGCCGTCCTGCTGCGCCAGCACCTGCTTCATTGCCAGCATAATTCTTGCCAGTTCGCCACCGGAGGCGACCTTGGAAAGCGGCTTGAGATTCTCGCCGACGTTGGCGGACATCAAAAACCGCACGCTGTCCAGACCGGTCTGCATCGGCTGCTGCGGCGTAAACTCGCAGACAAAGCGAATCTTCGGCATATCAAGCTGGCGCAGCTCGTCGCAGATGCGAGATTCCATCGCCTGCGCAGCGGAAAGGCGCTTTTCACGCAGAATTTCTCCCTGCCGGATTGTTTCCTTTTGCAGTTCCGCCTCCCGTTTTTTGAGCGTTTCAATCCGGTCGGACGCAAATTCAATTTCGTCGAGCCGCTGCTCGGAGTCTGCAAGATAGGCAAGCACATCCTCCACGCTTGCGCCGTATTTGCGCTTGAGCTTATGGATCGCGTCGAGCCGTTCTTCGATTTCTTCGAGCTCCCCTTCCGAGTAGCTCAGATCGTCGCGCATGGCGCGCAGCTCGTCCGCCGCATCCTGGACGCTGTACATGAGGTCCGAAATCTTCTGATGAAGCGTCTGCATGTCGGCACTGATGGTACTGACTCGGGAAAGCGCATGCTCGGCATTGGATAAAAGCCCTGCCGCGCCGTCGGAGGAATCACCGCCGTAGAGCGCTTCGTCTGCCATACGCAGCGCGTCTGAGAGCTTTTCCGCGTTCTGCAGCACCTTGCGCCGCTCCTTGAGCTGCTCTTCCTCGCCGGAAACCAGATTTGCCGCGCGGATTTCTTCAATCTGAAATGTAAGCGTCTCCACGAGTCGCAGCTTTTCCGATTCGTCCATGCTGAGCTTCTGAATTTCCCGCTGCACCGACTGCATGGCGGAAAACGCCTGCTGATACGCTTCGAGCTCCTGTTCGTCGCGTGCAAAGGCGTCGAGATAGGTCAGATGATTTTCCTCGTCAAACAGCTGCTGCGAGTCGTGCTGTCCGTGGATGTTGATGAGTCTGCCGCCGAGCTTTTTGAGCGATGCCACGCTGACCGGGCGACCGTTCACACGGCAGACATTTCTGCCGTCTGCATAAATCTCGCGCTGCACCTGCAGCTCCTGCGGGTCAAACTCCACCTGATTTTCTGAAAACCAGTCGTATTGCGGAATATTCGTAAAAATCGCGCTGACGAATGCGCGATTCGCGCCGGTGCGGATCACGTCGCGGTAGGTGCGCTCGCCCAATATTGCGGAGATCGCGTCAATGACAATGGATTTGCCCGCACCGGTCTCACCGGTCAGGACATTGAAGCCGCCCTCGAAGAGAATTTCCGCCTGCTCAATGACGGCAATGTTTTCAATATGCAGAACGCTCAGCATGCCGGGTTCTCCTCTCGCAAAGCTTATACGCGGGTTTCGTGAATGGTAATCTGGCTGCGGATTTCCGCGCAGATGCTTGCCGCGGAGGCAGCGTCGCGCAGAACGACCATACAGGTATCATCTCCTCCGAGCGTACCGAGAACCTCGGAAATATCCAGCTTATCGAGCGCCGAGCAAGCCGCCTGTGCAAGCCCGGGAAGCGTCTTGATCACGATGATATTCTGTGCATAGTCGACACTGGTTACGCACTGACTGAAGATAATATTGAGCTTCGAGGAAAATGCGTGCTCTACAGGCTTTGCCGTCGCGCTGTAGCGGTACGTTCCGCCGGGTCCCAGCTCCTTGATGATGCGCAGCTGCTTGATGTCCCGGGAAATGGTTGCCTGCGTGGTATTGAAGCCGCTTTCCTGCAGCTGCTGCAGCAGCTGTTCCTGCGTCTCGATGTCGTGGTCGCGGATCAGCTCGAGGATTTTTTCGTGGCGTTTTGATTTCATGGCGTTACCTCTGCCTGTCGATGAATTTTTTGTTGAGAATTTCGAAGAAGCTCGTCTGCTTGAGCCGCACCAGCTTCGTCACCTTCTGCGAAGCCTTCGTGGTGATGACATCTCCGGTGTTGAGTCGGAACGCTCTGCCGCCGTCGACGGAGAGGTAGGCGTTGTGCCTGCCGATTTTTCCGATCTTGATGGAAATTACGCGCTCCGGAGAAACAACGATCGTCTTTGCCAGCATTGCGTGCGCGCAGATGGGCGAAATGATCAGGTTTTTTGCCAGCGGCTCGACGATCGGTCCGCCAGCAGACATGGAATAAGCGGTGGAGCCGGTCGGCGTGGCAATGATGACGCCGTCGCCGGAGAAGCTCGTCGCCTCGACATTGTCGCAGTAGACCGAAACCTGCACCACGCGCGCAATCGCGCCCTTGGTCACGACCGCGTCGTTGAGCGCCGTCTCATGCAGAAGCCGCTGCCCGTTCGCGCCGGTGACGGTGACGTCGATCATGCTGCGCGGCTCGATGGTATAGTCGCCCGCAGGGAGCCTGCGCAAAAGCTCCAGCTCGCCTGCCTCCAGCTCTGCAATAAAGCCCATCGTGCCGATGTTGATGCCGAGAATCGGAAGATTATGCGCCGTGGCAATCTTGGAGGCATGCAGAATCGTGCCGTCGCCTCCGAAGCAGACGAGCATGTCGGCGTCCTTGATCTCGCGGTTCAGATCCTGAAATTCGATGCTCTTCGGCAGCTCATAGTCCCGGTCCACGTCGAACGGCAGACACGTGGCGGTCTGCACACCGCAGCCTTCCAGAATCTTTCTTGCCTGCTGGACCGTGCGGAACTGCTTGTCCCGGTAGGGATTCGGGGTCAGAACAATTTTCATCTTGATCACCCTTTCAGTGCGGCGTGTGCCTGCGCAACCAGATCACCGGGAAGCGGATAGGAATCCTCCCCCGGCTGCAGGGAAAGATGCGCGAGAAATTCGATGTTGCCCTCCGGACCCTTGACGGGCGAGAACGTGAGATTGCGGATGGTAAAACCGAGCGACTTTGCAAGGGAGATGAAGTTCTGAAGCACCTCTTCGTGGACCGCAGCGTCGCGGACGACGCCCTTTTTGCCGACCTTGTCCCTGCCCGCTTCAAACTGCGGCTTAATCAGTCACAGAACCTGTCCCGTTGGCTTTAACAGCGTTTTGACCACCGGAAGGACCAGCGAAAGCGAGATAAACGACACGTCGATCACGGAAAGATCGAGCGGCTGCCCCAGATCCTCCGGCGTCACGTAGCGGATGTTCGTCCGCTCCATAACCACGACGCGCGGATCGTTGCGGATTTTCCACGCCAGCTGTCCGTAGCCGACGTCAATGGCAAAGACCTTGCTGGCTCCCTGCTGGAGCAGACAGTCGGTAAATCCGCCCGTAGACGCACCGGAGTCGCTGCAGACATAGCCCGTCGGGTCAACGCCGAAGTTCCGGAGCGCTTTTTCCAGTTTCAACCCGCCGCGGCTGACATACGGGCAGGCACTGCCGCGCACCTCAACATTTGATGTTATGTCAACTTCCATACCGGACTTGTCCGCTTTCTGCCCGTTCACATAGACCTCGCCCGCCATAATCGTCGCCTGCGCCTTTGCCCGCGACTCGGCAAGCCCCAGGCTCACCAGCAGCACATCCAGCCGCTCCTTATGCTTCATGACATACCTCCCGGATTTTATCCCGCAGCGCCTGCGCGGTCAGCCCCGCCAGCGCATATAAATCCTGCATCGCGCCGTGGCAGATGTAGCCGTCTCCGAGATTCTGCTTGCAGAAGTGTCCCGTGACACCGCTTTGCAGCAGGCGCGCAAAAAGCTCGTCGGCAACGCAGCCGTGATTGGACGTCTCTTCCACCACCAGCACCCGCCCGGTCTTGCGGCAGGACGCTTCGACTGCCGCAAAATCCAGCGGCGCAATCGTCGCAAGCTTCAACACCTCGACGGAAAGTCCCTCTTTTTCGCAGCCTTCCGCCGCTTCGAGAACGGCGTTGATTGTCGTACCATAGGTGATCACAGTGCAGTCTTTGCCCTCTTTTAAAAGCGACTGCGCCTTGTCCGTCTGATAGTTTCCCTCGCCGCCTCTCGGATAACGCACAGCGACCGGTCCCTTGTCCTCGAGCACCGCCTGCCGGAGCATGCGGCGAAGCTCCGCAAAGCTTGCCGGACAGTAGATTTTCATGCCCGGTACCTGACGAAGATAGCCCACGTCGAACATGCCGTGGTGCGTTCTGCCGTCTTCTCCGACGAGACCTGCGCGGTCGACGCCCAGCACCACGTGCAGCTGCAAAAGCGCCAGATCGTGCAGCAGCATGTCAAACGAGCGCTGCAAAAATGTTGAGTAAATCGCGACTGCCGGAATGAGACCCTGCTTCGCCATGCCGCATGCCATAGACAGCGCATGCTCTTCGGCAATGCCGACATCAAAATACCGCTTGGGGCAGGTTTCCGAGAAAGTTTTCAGCCCCGTTCCGTCGCGCATGGCAGCGGTGATCGCGCAGACGCGCGGGTTTTCCAGCGCGAGCTCCGTCAGCGTCTGCCCGAAGACATCGGAAAAGCACGGCTTGTGAACGGCGCTGGCGCCCAATGCCGGGTCGAACTTTCCGACGCCGTGGTATGCCGCCGGCATTTTTTCCGCCAGCTCATAGCCCTTGCCCTTTTTGGTGATCAGGTGCAGCAGCACCGGCTCATGCAGTGCCTTTGCGATTTTCAGAAGTTCTTCGACCTTCTGCACGTCGTGCCCGTCGACGGGTCCGAGATAGGTAAAGCCGAGGCTGTCAAACAGATTTGTGCCCAGAACGCTTCTGCGGAAGCGTTCTTTTAGCTTGTGGGTAAACTGATA
>ENA-UONT01002604-UONT01002604.1-human-gut-metagenome-genome-assembly--contig:-CS20-NODE-2604-length-12234-cov-4.550948_pt1 | contig 12234 bp, 6 predicted proteins | sample MGYA00242459_ERZ724006 | MGnify/ENA metagenome assembly ERZ724006 | reverse complement strand
ACTATCACCTTTTCATATATCGGAATGTCTACTCAACAAGTGATGATTAATAGTGGTCGGAATGATGTACGGAAAAATATTACTCTAAAGAGTGATACTAAATTAGATGAAGTTATCGTTACTGGTATTTATACTCGTAAAGCGGAAAGTTTTACTGGGGCAGCAACTACTATTTCAAGCAAAGATCTGATGCGTGTCGGAAATCAGAATGTTTTTCAAAGTTTGAAGAACTTAGACCCTACGTTATACATCGCAGATAATTTCAGCATGGGTTCCGATCCTAATACAACTCCAACAATGTCCATGCGTGGTACTTCCAGCTTTCCAACAACAGAGACAAGTTCATTAAAAAGCAACTATCAAAATCAACCTAATCAACCCTTATTCATTCTTGATGGTTTTGAAACAACTGCCGAAACTGTGATGGATATGGATATGAATCGCATTGAAAGTATCACAATCTTAAAAGATGCCTCTGCTAAAGCATTATATGGATCAAAAGCTGCCAATGGCGTTATTGTAATTGAAACCAAACGGTTGGCAGGAAATGAACAACGTATCACTTATAATGGAAGTCTTTCGTTTGAAATGCCTGATTTAACAAGCTATGATTTATGTAATGCACTGGAAAAACTTGAAGCAGAACGTTTAGATGGAGTATATAGAAATGCAAATTTAGATACTCAGATCGAACTTAATCAGTTATACAATACACGTAAACAAATGGCCTTACAAGGATTAGATACATATTGGTTAGCCAAGCCACTCCATACAGGAATTGGACATAAGCATAACCTAAATATCGAAGTCGGAGATTCACAAAGTTTACGCGCCGTACTTGATTTCACATACAATCAGATAACTGGAGTCATGAAGGGATCCGACCGACGCAATATTTCAGGTAATGCCAATATTTCTTATCGTCGTAACAATATTATATTTAGAAATATATTCTCAATAATATCTAATAACAGTAATGACTCTCCATATGGTTCATTCAGCGATTATAGTAAAATGAATCCTTATTGGCAAGCAACTGATGAAAATGGGAAAGTACTACGTTGGGCAGAGTACAATGATGATTTAAAAGTGGCAAATCCATTATATGATGCCACTATCGGTACCAGTTTCACCAGTAGTTACCTAGAATTCACCAACAACTTTTATACAGAATGGTTATTTCACCCTGATTGGAAAGCAACTATACGTTTGGGAGTTTCACAAAAACGAAATAATTCGGATGATTTCTATCCAGCCCAACATTCCATGTTTGCTACTTACACCTCACAGGATGAAATAATACGCCGTGGGCAGTATATAATGGAAAATGGGAAATCGAGTTCGCTGTCTGGAGACTTCAATATAAATTATAACAAAATGATCAAGAAACATACAATCTTTGCCAATGCTGGTTTCTTTTTATCAGAGGATCAATATTCAGCTTACCAACATACGGCCGAAGGTTTTTCAAACTCCAGTAATGCAGACATAACATTTGCCAAACAATATTTGGCTGGAACAACCCCTAAAGGAAGCTCATCTATTAATCGTGAAGCAAGCTTTTTATTAGCTGCATCTTACGATTATGACAACAGATACTTAGCAGATGCAACCATACGTGAGAGTGCCTCTTCCTTATATGGTTCGGATAACCGATGGGCTAATAGCTGGTCATTCGGGTTAGGCTGGAATTTACACAACGAAGTATTTATGAAAGATATATCTTGGATCAAACAACTGAAATTACGTGCCTCTGTCGGATTGACAGGAAACCAAAATTTCAATACTAGTGCAGCCATAGCTACTTATCAATATTATTCAGGAATCACCTATGGAGGAACAACAAATCCTATGACAGGAGCCTACTTGAATAACCTTCCTAACTCAAAATTAAAATGGGAACAAAAAAAAGATTATAATGTGGGCGCAGATATAAGAGTTGCCGGGCTTACACTAAAATTTGATTACTATTCTGCTGATACAAAAAATATGCTAACCGATGTAAGCATCCCTACTTCCACTGGGTTCAGCAGTATAAAAGACAATCTAGGACTAGTACGTAACTCGGGTATTGAACTCAATGCAAATTATACTATATGGCAAGGACCAGAAGGTTTCGTCAATCTATATGGTACTTTTGTTTATAACAAAAACAAAATTATTCGTTTATCCGACAGCATGCGCGCATATAATGAAAAAATGCAGAAAATGGCAGAAGAAGCAAATCAGTCTGCCCCTGTATTGATGTATCAAGACGGAATGTCAATGAATACAATATGGGCAGTGCCCTCTGCTGGAATTGATCCTCAAACAGGACAAGAAGTATATATTAAAAAAGATGGAAGCTATACTTATGTTTACTCTTCAAATGATATGGTTCCAGCCGGTGATTCCAGTCCTAAATACCGCGGCACAGGAGGATTTACAGCTGAATATAAAGGAATCGGAATTAGCGCAACACTCAGCTACTTAGCAGGTTGTCAATTTTATAATTCCACATTAGTAGACCGAGTAGAAAACGCAGATATTGACTATAATGTAGACAGACGTCTATTGGAAGGGCGATGGACTACATACGGTCAACAAACACAATATAAGAAGTTTGATTCTGCAACAACAACTCGTGCAACAACTCGTTTTGTACAAGACCGCCGTGAGTTATCTATCTCGGCCATTAGTGCTTATTATGAATTTCCACGTTCTATCTACCAAAAATTATATATGCAACGTCTACGGCTAGCATTCAATATGAACGACATCACAACATTTTCATCAATAAAAGTAGAACGAGGATTAAACTATCCATTTGCACGAACAATGTCATTCTCATTAACTGCAACATTCTAAATTATTCAATATGAAAAAGTATATATATATTATCCTCATTTATATGACAAGCCTTATCGCTAGCTCTTGTAGTGACTGGTTTGATGTAACCGCACCATCAGAAATACGCAAAGATGATCATTTTAGTTCTGTTACCGGCTTTCAACAATCTCTAATAGGTTGTTATATCGGAATGACTGATGATGCACTCTATGGTACAAACCTCTCTTGGTTTGCAACAGAAATTATGGCACACCAATTCAATCCTTATGTAAATTCAACAAATATAGGTTTAGCGTATTGGCTACAATCTTTCAATTATACAAATACTTACACAACTCCGACAGTTGAAGAGATCTGGGAGAAAGCGTATAATGTGATAGTCAATGTTAATGACGAACTAGCCAATATAGAAGAAAAGAAAGAAATACTTGACGACCTCAACTACCATATTATTAAAGGAGAATTATTAGCCATTCGAGCTTATATACATTTTGATCTATTACGACTTTATGGTTATGGTAACTGGAGTCAACGAGATACAGAGCTTGATGAGAAACGAACCATACCTTATGCTACCGAAGTTTCCAAGGACCCAGCTCCCCAATATAGTGGTGCAGAAACAATCAAATTACTACTAAACGATTTAAATGAAGCAGCTGCTTTACTGAAAGACTACGATCCTATTACTAAAACCAAAGCTGCTTCTTTCTACCAAGAATATAACGAAGAAGGCTTTTTTAATGAGCGTACTCTCCGTATGAACTACTATGCTGTAAAGGCATTACAGGCACGAGTATATTTATGGAGAGGAAAAAATGAAGATATCGTCAATGCGTTATCAGCAGCTAATGAAATCATCACAGCATTAGAAAATAATATTGCAATCAATGAAATGTATACTTATTGCAATTTCCTGACTCCAGAAACTGTCAACAAATCTTGTACTTCTATGAGTCGTGAGAATATTTTTGGATTAAATGTGTCTGACGTTGCTTCACGAATTGTTAATTATATCAAACCATATTATCTCGACAGTGAAAATACACCTATGTATTTACTCACAACAGATGCTATGAGTTTATACGAAAATTCTGCAACGGATATACGCTTAACAACATTAATGGAGCCAAACACTAACGCCCAAAACACAGGATATACACCATTGAAAGTTTATCAATCTGATCTTGCTAATGATTACAAGAACAAAATATCCATGATTCGTATTCCTGAAATCTACTATATCGCGGCAGAATGTTATGTCAAACAAAATAATCCCAATCTGCCACTCGCTCTTAACTGTTTGAACACTGTGCGTGAAAAAAGAGGATTATACACACCTTTGGAGGATTTAGATGCCGAACAAATTTTAGTAGAAATTCAAAAAGAATATCATAAGGAATTTCTGTCAGAAGGAGTTATGTTTTACTATTATAAAAGAACTGGAACTAAAACCATTCCTAACTATACAGAAGACATGGAGGATGCACAATATGTACTTCCTTATCCAGAATTTGAAATCCAATCCGGACGAGTTCAATAACTTATAAACTACAGAATATGATGAAAAAAATAAATTATATAATTGGAATGATAGTAATTGGCATCTTTCTCAGTTGTGAGAACGAAGCCATTCCCTATTATAATAGCGAAAACGATGCAGTGCGTTTCAGCAATAAAAACAGTGATGGATATGGTGGTAATGGAATAGTATATCAAAGTTATTCATTCGTCTCCAATCCTTTGGATGAATATGTGATATATGATATACCTGTAATACTAATTGGTAATACTAGTGATAAAGACAGAACTGTCAACTATACAATAGATACAGAAAAGAGTACAGCAACAGAAGGATCCTATGAGCTAATGGAAGGAATAATCCCCGCCAATCACAACGAAGGATATATAAGGATTAAATTATATAATGTAACTGGAGATAAGACGTATGAACTACGAATATCTATTCAATCTTCTGACGAATTAGAAAAAGGTCCCTCACTATATTTAAATGCAGCTTTGTCATGGAGTAATTCAATACCCACTCCTCCTAACACATATACTAGAATAACATATAATATGTTAATACAAAGCCCATTATCTTTTTCGTCTTCTAGTATTAGCTATTACAGTCCTAATGCGCTTAAAACCATAATAGCTGCTTTCAACTGGAATGATTGGGATAATCCGGATGCACATCCCGAATATCCGGCTGCATATAAAAGATATTTCACGCAGGCTAATTATAAGTATCTACCTCACTATATTCTATTAAATGTTGAACAAAGCTATTCTAGTTTTGCAACTCAACTAGGAAAATACATAGAAGAATATAATAGCACACATGACACACCACTATTACATGATGCAGGTACCTTATTGGGTCAACCAATTGAAGCTCGTAAATATTAACATAAAATAAAGAAGTATGAAAAAATATATATTTATTAGTCCTCTATTGCTATGTCTACTCAGTTTATATTCTTGCTATGACGATAGTAGTACATTAGCAACTAACAATATAGGCAATATTACTTTTACAGAAAAACAGAGTGAACTTTATGTAGGAAGCATGGAAGAATTAACATTGATACCTGACATTCAAATTGCCGAAGGTACCAATACAGATGCATTAACTTATGAATGGGCTCTAACAGAAACTCCTGTCACTTCCTCCTCTTCCTATAATTTTGAATATGAAATTATCAGTACAGATCCTCAATTAAACTATATCGTAGAACGTCCGGTATCTACCTCACCATACACTCTATTATTAACTATAACAGATACTGTTCATGATAATCTGCAATATACTAAATATTGGAAAATATATGTACAAAGCACTTTTCTTGATGGATTATTAATCAGTGACACACAAAATGGTACAACATCAGATCTAACTCTTATAAACAATCAAGCATTTACCGTGAATTATAATAAGGACGAACAAATCTTTCGAAAGATATTAACATCGCTTAATGGACAGCCTTTTAATGGTCTAATGCAAACACTTGTTTATGAAGTGATGGGATATGGTTCATCTATTCAAACAAATCAGGTCTGGACTATTTTAGGTGATGCAACATTAGCGCGTTTTAATTGTCTTGATTATACACAAAATGGTCAATTCGAGGATCAGTCTCTCATCATTGACAAACCCAACGGATTGCAAGTATTATCGGCTTTTCAAAGCCACAGCAATTTTTATATTAATACTTCCAACAATTTGTATACTCTAGCTTCATCAACAGTAAACAGATTTAGTGGTCCTGCTGGGGCATTAAGTTCATATAAAGTAAACAATAACGTAATAGCATATAGTCCCAATACTGGACATGTATCTAATTCTTTATCTGGAGCCGACCAGCAACATCTAACATTTTATGATAAAGAACGTGCTTCATTTATTACTTGTAATGGCTCCGGACAATTTATGCAAGTGAAAAGCTTTGATGCTAATAATAATTTTGATCCGAACAAATTACCCAATCAAACAGCAATTTCAGCTGTTGTATTTGAAGATATGAGCCAAATCGTATTTCTCATGAAAGATGATACGAACGGAACATATTCTATTTACACTTTTAGTAGATACATTGGAGAAGAAGGCCATTATGATGGAGATAACTGGATAGTCACTTCACCCAGTCAACCTGCATCTGCCAGAAATAAATATACGATTCCATCGGAAGGAACCGCACTGCTAGATAAAGCAATATCTATATTCTTTTCAAACAGAAATCTATTATTATATGTAACTACTACTGATGGTATCTACACCATAAATTACGGGGCTGGTAGTACTGCCACTGTTTCGACAACAGCTAAATATACTCCACAATCCGGAGAAATTATTACGAAAGCCAAAATGTATCAACAAGGACTATATAATTACAATTGTAATTTAATTGTCGGAGATAATCCTACTGTCCCTCAAACCGAATGGAATAATAAAGCTATCATTGTTACTACACAATCAAGCGAATATGAAGGAAAGGTACACATTATCCCAATTACACAAGTTGCTAGTGGCACACTCGACCCTTCCAAAGCCAAAACCTATGATGGTTTTGGCAAAATTCTAGATGTAACGACAACAGGATATTAATCTAATTTCATAAAAATACATTAAAGAACTGATATGAGAAAAAAAATCCTCTTACTTGCAGCAATGGTGGTAGCTTCGTCTACCACCATTGACGCACAGCGTAAATTTCCATTCTTCTGGAAAAAAAAGAAGGCAAAAACGGAACAAACAACTCCTGCAAAAAAGGAAAGTGAATATGATAAACTATTTAAGAAGAAGCATGAAACAGCTAAGGGGCTGATTACTCTCCATCTGCTGGATGGAAAAGTATATTTTGAACTTCCTGTGGATTTAATCAATAAAGATATGCTTATTGGCTCCACTGTTACCAGCATCTCTGATAATGGTAATGCCGTGGTCGGTTCCAAACCAACCGATCTACTCCATGTCATGTTTACACGAAATAAAACACATGTACAGTTACGTCAGGTAAATACTGATTATATTACTGGTAGCACACAAATTGATGAAGCTTTACGCAAAAGTACACTAGGAGCGATTATTAGTAACCAGAAAATTCAGGCATATAATAATGACTCAACTGCTATCGTATTCGATATGACCGGAGTTTTCTTAAGCGACAACAAAAAAATGAGTCCATTCGATCGTAATTCAATCTATGGAATGTACAATCGTACAGAGAATTATCAATCCGACTGCTCTTACATTTCACAAATCAAGGCTTTCAAAGATAATGTTTCTATTAAAAGCTGTCTGTCATATACATTCTCTGTCAGCAATTCACAAGGGGCGTCACTCATAAAAGACCGTCCATTCACCGCAGAAATGACACGTTCTATCATGCTGTTGAAAGAAAAGCCTTACCGTCCACGTATGGCAGATTACCGTATCGGTGTATTCTTTACCGGACGCGAACAACTAGGCGAAGGAGCTAAAACGACCGCACCTGTTTACTATGCCAATCGATGGGATATACAACCGTCTGACACTGCTGCCTACCTACGTGGTGAGAAAGTGAAACCCACTAAACAGATTGTTTTCTACATCGATAACACTTTCCCGGAAAAATGGAAACCATATCTGCGGGAAGGAGTCACCCAATGGAATGAATTATTCGAGCAGATTGGATTCAAAGATGTTGTAGCAGCCAAAGATTTCCCGACTGATGATCCGGAATTCGATCCGGACAATATCAAATATTCATGTGTTCGCTATGCTCCATCAAGCATTGAGAATGCTATGGGACCATCATGGGTAGACCCACGAAGCGGAGAAATCTTGAATGCCTCCGTATATTTATATCATAATGTTATCAAGCTTATCAGTAACTGGTTGTTCGTGCAAACAGCACAAGCCGATAAGGATGTACGCACTGTCAATATTCCGGATGAAATGGTTGGAGACGCATTACGCTATGTACTTTCACACGAAATCGGTCACTGTTTAGGGTTTATGCATAATATGGGAGCTTCTTCCACTTTCCCGGTAGATTCTTTACGTTCACCGGAATTCACGCAGAAGTATGGCACTACTCCTTCCATTATGGATTATGCCCGCTTCAACTATGTAGCACAACCTGGCGATAAAGAACGTGGCGTTAAATTGACTCCTCCCCGCTTTGGTGAATACGACAAATACCTCATTAAATGGACGTATACTCCGGTATTCAATGTTAATTCTGCAGAGGAAGAAGCAATTATAACAGGCAAATGGATCAGTGATGCCATTAAAGAGAATCCAGTGTACCGATATGGAAAACAACAAGTATATGGAGTTGTTGATCCCCGTTCACAAACGGAAGATATTGGTGACAACTCCATGAAAGCAACTCGATATGGCATCAAGAACCTTAAGTATATTATGAATAATCTGGAAAGTTGGATTTCCGAAGGTGACGATACATACGAATACCGTGAAGATTTATTTATTGGTATCGTAGAACAACTTGCAATGTACGTTACCCATGTAGCAGGCAATGTAGGCGGCTATTTTGTCAACGAAGTTAAAGAAGGGGACACAATGCCACGTTTTGCACAGATCCCAAAGGCACAACAAAAAGAAGCCCTGAATTACCTATTCGAGATTTATAACGATCTGAATTGGCTTGACAACAAAAACTTGTTAACTAAATTCCCAATTTCCGGTTCCCCTAAACAAACTATTCAAAACTTCATGTTGAGATATATACTGCCTGTACCTTTTCAGGTATCACAATACGAAGGATTAGAAAAAGATTCATTTACTGCTGCCGAGGCTTTCAACATGATATACAATTTTGTATGGAAACCGACCATTTCCGGACGTACATTAACAGAATCCCAAATGAATCTCCAGAAACAATATATATACATGATGATGCAAACTGCCGGTTTCACAATCAAAGGAGCCGGGAAAGCATTGGCCGGAGAAAAACCACTTGACATCAATCACCGCCAGTTCGGATATACTTGTTGCCAGGGACATGCTATCAAAGAGGATGTTATACACAACCCTGTAGCAGGTTTTGAATGGAGACCGTTGAATCGTTTTTCTATGACGGCTAAAGTTACACAAGCAGATGTATACGCATATATAGCTAAAGCCAAACAACTGATGAAACAAAAGGCAGCCAGTGCATCAGGGAAGACGAAAGCTCACTATGAATTATTATTAAAGATGCTCGACATCAACTTAAAATAAGGGAGGGACAAAAGATGAAAATACTATTTTTATGGTTGATGCCAATTTTGTTGATTATCGGATCAACAAATGAAGCCAATGCCCGCTCCAAAAAGAAAAAAGGAAAAGCAAAAACCGAACAACAGACTGACAGTGTTCAAAAGAAAAAAAAGAGTGTCTACGACAAGCTTTTCAAAGATAAGAAGAAATATACAATCAATAAAGGGACAATCACAGTTCATCAGTACGAAGATAAGATTTATCTGGAACTACCGGTTGAATTAATGGGACGGGATTTTTTAGTGAACTCTGCCATCACTACTGCAAGTGACATTTCGCTGGCGGGCACAAAAGCTGCTCAAAGTAGGTATCTGATTATTGATAAAACCGATTCATTAATATATTCCGAGATCCGAAATATAATGTTCGCCTCAACGAACAGGACGATAATCAAGAAGCGGCTTTTGCATTATCTCGTAGTAATGCTATTTACAAAGCATTTCCAATTGAAGGATACACCAGCGATTCAACGGCTGTTGTATTTAATGCCACTTCCTATTTCTCTTGTTCCAATAAAGATGTACTCAATCTTAGCGGACGCAGTTATGGAGGTATGCTCACAATTGTAAGTGCTTCCCCTCAAAGTAAAACATCTTTTGTGGACTCTGCAGATGCATTCGACAATTGTATCAGTATCACTCAAAACTGTACTGCAAAGTTGAGCATCAGCATCATGGGATTCGTCTCCAAAGAACAACCGGAATTAACCATGTCGGTACAAACGACACTAGCCCTACTGTCGAAAGAAAAAATGAACACCCGCGAAGCCAACCCACGTGTAGGAACAGGTTATATCGCATACACGGACTATCGTAATGAAAAACGTTTCAAGAAAGGATATTATGTAACACGACGTAATATAACGACACAACAACCTGTTGTTTTCTACATCGACACTCTGATTCAAGATAGCTGGGTAAAAGCCATCCAAAAAAGTGCAGATGAATGGAATATAATATTTGAAGACTTAGGAATAGGAAAACCAATCATAATAAAACCGTATGAGAAAGATTCAACTTTCCGTGCTAATAACCCAATGATAAATACGATTGCTTTCCTGAATAACAACAACTCGGAAGTTACCGCATACAATGTCACTGACTTACGCACTGGAGAAATCTTAAGTAGCAAGATAGGAGTACCACGCGACCTTGCCGTCAGCGTACGTCGTAATGGAGTATACCAAATGGCAGAGATTGATCCGCGCTTCCGGACTTATTACATTGCCGATGAGGTGATCTGTGAGAATCTGACAGCACGTATGCTAAAAGCATTTGGCCTTAGTTTGGGATTGGCAACTAATTTGGCTGGTTCTGCAGCATATTCCCCTGAAGAACTGCGTTCTCCTGAATTTACTCAAAAATATGGTATCACAGCTTCAGTCATGGACAATGTATTATACAATTATCTGGCACAGCCCGGTGATAAAGAAAAAGGAGTGGTATTGATTGTCGACAAACCGGGTGTATGTGATGCATTTACGCTTAAATATCTGTATGCCGCCACCAGTGAAAATGAATCAGACACATTGAAGAAATGGGCTATGGAACACGATGGAGATCCACGCTATTTCTATGGAAAGCGTTCACCAGCTTATGCTACAGACCCGCGTTGCCAAAACTATGATTTAGGTAATGATCCGATAGCCTCTTTAGATGCACAAATCGCTCATGTGAAGTATGTAGTTAAAAATAGTCCTGCCTGGTTTCACGACGATAATATTCCCAATGATTACCGGGAGTTATTTCCTGATTTTGTGATTATTGAATTAATCAATAAAACATTGTCACCTGTATCTTCTTATATCGGAGGTATTTATATCAATGAAGCCAACGAAAAAAGCAATGTTCCTTCATATCAACCGGTATCGGCAGATATGCAAAAGAAAGTCTTACAAAAGATATTCAGTACCTTCTATGATTTAAGTTGGCTGGACTCTAATAAGGATTTCTTGCGTTTAGGTGGTGTCAATCCTGATATGTCAACATGGATTTACAATAACGGGTATCCAATGATGTCTTTGATGTTTCGTTTGATGCGTATGGGATTGAGTGTAGAGAAATCAACTAGACCTTATACCCAAGAAGCATATTTGAATGATATAGAGAAACAATTATTCAAAGAAACTTTAAATGGGAAACCTTTAAGTGCTCCAATGATTGCACAACTGTCTGTATATATCAGTTCTTTAAAAGGAATGTGTCCGACATTAAAGGCTATTGACAAGGCTGTATCAACAAGAGTAACTTCCATTGCTCTCAACGAGCAAACTAATCATAAGTTACAATCATTAGGATTGCTGACAACTTTTGCCTCTATATCTGCAACAGAAAAACAATCTGGTATGGAACCTATGACTTCTGTTAATTTTTACTCCGGTACAGATATCGAAGCCATTTGCTATGATAAGTTGAAAAGTACACGTCGCTATTTGATACAAGCTCGTTCTTTGGCTAGTAATGATATTGAACGTGGAAAATGCGATTATTTGATAGCGATGATTGACAGGGTAATTTAGCCTTTCCTCTACCATTCAACGTGTATGTTTATAAAAAGTTTAGTGACAGTAAAATGTATAACAATTAAAAAAAATTATATTATGAAGCAGATTATTTTATTCATTGTATTCATATTTACTATAA
>ENA-UONT01002602-UONT01002602.1-human-gut-metagenome-genome-assembly--contig:-CS20-NODE-2602-length-12237-cov-6.177639_pt1 | contig 12237 bp, 8 predicted proteins | sample MGYA00242459_ERZ724006 | MGnify/ENA metagenome assembly ERZ724006 | reverse complement strand
AAAATGAATCGTATGAATTTTGGAATTTTTTAACACTGATTTGATATGGAAACAACAGATTGGAGCGCCTTGGGTTTTGATTATTGCAAAACCGATTGGAATGTCCGCTACTCTTACACCGATGGCAAATGGAGCCCGATGGAGGTTACGCAGGACGAGTATATCAAGATGCACATGTCGGCTTCGTGCCTGCACTACGGCATCGAACTCTTCGAAGGTCTGAAAGCCTTCCGGGGCGTTGACGGAAAGGTCCGTCTTTTCCGCGTCGCCGACAATGCGCGGCGTCTCCAATCGTCGGCTGAGCGTCTTTGTCTGCCGGTGCCTTCTGTCGAAATGATCGTCGATGCGTGCGTCGAAGTCGTCAAGCGTAACGAACGTTTCATCCCTCCTTACGGGACGGGCGCTTCGCTCTACCTGCGTCCGGTGATGTTCGGAACGACAGTCGGATTAGGTGTTAAACCTGCCAAGGAAGCCTTGCTGATCGTTTACTGCTCGCCCGTGGGCGCCTATTTCAAGGGCGGTATCAAGCCTATCCGTGTCGCTGTCGATCGTGAACAGGACCGCGCTGCTCCACGTGGAACAGGCGATGTGAAGGTCGGCGGCAACTATGCGGCCAGCCTGCTTTCGGGAGAAAAAGGACATGAACTGGGTTATTCCAATATCATGTATCTCGATGCCGCCGAGCATAAATACATCGAAGAATGCGGTGCTGCGAACTTTTTCGGTATCAAAGACGGCAAATATATTACTCCGAAATCACCTTCGGTGCTTCCTTCTATTACTAATATGAGTCTTCGCCAGCTTGCCCGCGATATGGGTCTGACTGTCGAAGAACGTCATATTCCGGTCGAAGAACTGGCTACTTTCGAGGAGTGCGGTGCCTGCGGAACGGCGGCGGTTATCTCCCCTATCGGGTTTGTTTACGATATGCAGACCAAAGCTGAGTATAACTACGGAGAGGAAGTCGGTAAAACTTGCCTGGAACTTTATACCCGTTTACAGGATATTCAATACGGCCGAGCTGAAGATAAATACGGTTGGTGTATGGTTGTATTGTAGTTTTACTTTTGATGATTTGATAAGGGCCGCCAAAAGGCGGCCCTTGTTGTTTTGCTCCACGTGGAACATTTACTGTGCTATATCTATCTATTGTTCCACGTGGAACCTTTATCGACCGAATTTTATTAGCAAGACATTCACGTCGGCCGGGGAAACTCCGGGGATTCTCGACGCCTGCCCTATCGTTGTTGGCCGAATCCGCGAGAGTTTTTGACGGGCTTCGATGGTCAGCGAATTCATTGAATGAAAGTCGAAATCGTACGGAATGGAGATATTTTCGAGGCGACGGAGCTTCTCGGCGATGAATTTCTCGCGTTCGATATAGCCTTTGTACTTGATCTGTATCTCCGCCTCCTCGATCATTTCGGCGTTCATTTCGTTATCAGCAATGAATTTTTTCAGCTTCGGAAGAACTCTTTGCAGCGATTCGAAGGTGACATTGTTGCGCATCAGGATGTCGTAAAGCTTCCTGCCCTGCGTCAAAGGCTCTGAATTTACCGATTTCAAATAGTCGTTGATTTCGGCTGCTTTGATGCTCTGCCGGCGCGCGAACTCTACAAGCGATTCTACGAGCGTATTTTTTTTGACGAAATGGTCGTATCTTTTCTGCGAAATCAGTCCGATTTCGTATCCTAACGGAGTAAGCCGGATGTCGGCGTTGTCCTGCCGGAGCAGAATGCGATACTCGGCCCGCGAGGTGAACATCCGGTAAGGTTCGTCAACTCCTTTGGTCACCAGATCGTCGATCAGCACGCCGATGTAGGCTTCGTCGCGTTTCAGTACGATGGGCTCCTCCCCTGCCAATGCCCGGTGTGCATTGATGCCGGCCATCAGCCCCTGAGCTGCGGCTTCTTCGTAACCGGTCGTTCCGTTGACCTGTCCGGCGAAATAGAGTCCCGAAACCAGCTTGGTTTCGAGGGAATGGTGCAGTTGCGTGGGCGGAAAATAGTCGTATTCGATGGCGTATCCGGGGCGATAGATGTGCAAATCTTCGAATCCCTGAATCTTATGCAACGCTTTCCATTGCACTTCCCAGGGCAGCGACGATGAAAAACCGTTGAGATAATATTCATTGGTCGTGCGTCCTTCGGGTTCCAGAAAGAGCTGATGTTGATCTTTATCGGCGAAGGTTCGGAGTTTGTCCTCGATCGAGGGGCAGTAGCGCGGACCGATGCCGCGGATGGTTCCGTTGAACAGGGGCGACTGGTCGAAACCGCTGCGCAGGATGTCGTGAACCTCGGCGGAGGTATAGACCAAAAAACAAGGAAGTTGGTCTTTAACCGGCTGTGTATCAGGTAAAAACGAGAATTTGGCCGGATTTTCGTCGCCGTATTGGGGTTCGAGCCGTTCAAAGTCGATGGTCCGGGCATCGAGACGCGCCGGAGTTCCGGTTTTCATGCGTCCGCTTTCGAAACCGATTCGGCGAAGGCACTCGGTGATTCCGTGCGAAGCGGCGTCCCCCGCCCTGCCGCCTTCGGCGTGCGAAGCTCCGCAGTGCATCAGTCCTCCGAGGAAAGTTCCCGAGGTGAGCACGACGGCGCGGCAGGTGAATTCGACGCCCATGCGGGTCCGGACCCCCGTGATACGGTGCGTTTGCGCGGCGGACCGGAGGTTGTCCCGGTTCGGGTTTGCTTCTGCGCCCGGGGTGTCCGGTCGTGAGGAATCCGTGCGCAGGGCGTCGTCGAACAGCAGTTCGGTCGCCGCATCCTGCCAGATATAGAGGTTTCGGGTGTTTTCCAGCGTATGCCGCCACTCCTCCGAGAAGCGGGTTTTGTCGCATTGCGCCCGGGGACTCCACATCGCGGCGCCTTTCGAACGATTGAGCATCCGGAACTGGACGGTCGTTAGGTCGGTGATGCGGCCCATCTGACCGCCCAATGCATCTATCTCTCTGACAATCTGACCTTTGGCAACTCCTCCGACTGCCGGGTTGCACGACATGGAGGCCATTTTGCCCATGTCCATCGTGAGCAGCAGCGTGCGCGAGCCCAACCGTGCGGCGGCCGAGGCGGCTTCGCATCCGGCGTGTCCGCCGCCGATGACGATGATGTCGTAATCGAGTGTCATTGTTCTTCGATTTTATATTCTTCCGGAGCTTCGCCGGCGGAGGTCGAAGCCTTGCCGGCGATCAGCGCCTCGAAGTCGATCTCGTCCCATTTTACCACGTCTGCGTGCCGTTCGAGGGAGTAGAAATCGACCATATCCATTTCGAGTCCGGTCTCGAAAGGGGCGTAAAGTGCGTGAAAACAGGTTTTATTGTTTTCGTAGCAGAAAGCAAATACGGCTATCTTGCGTACGGTATCCACGATGTGTATCTCCACCCGGTCGATACCCGAATATCTGGCCGATGTCCGGAGACGATAATGCGTGGGGGAGATGCGCTCGGCTGCTTCGATCGGTGACGGACAGGGGCCGTCCATGAATTGCCGGACGAACAGCGAATCGGAAATCCACACCGGATAGGGGGCGAAGCCATCGACGTAATAACGCCCTCCGAAGGAGCGGACCGGTGTCCAGCTGCGCGGCAGTTCTTTCAGTGCGGCATGGCGCGGAAGCGGCTCCGGATGGCTTTTTTTGATCCCGCGAAGTATGGAGGTGAATTCGTTCCAGTCCCTCTCGTTCTGCGGCGAAAGGACGGTGAAATTCACATTGTCGGCCGGTTGGGGAGCTCTCCGGATGAAGACCCTGTAATGGTTCGTGTCGCTGCCGATCGGATACTCTTCGACGAAGAGGAACGTCGTGTCCCGCTCCACGAAGGGCCCCCACCGTTTGCGGCCGCCGTTCCGGTAAATCCAGTCCCCGGCATCGCTACCCTCCCCCGCTGGGTCCGGCTTCGCATTCGCTTCGGGGATGCTGAAATCAGCAACGGTCGCATCGGCGGCGCTGTCCGGCGTGCGGCGGCCCAGGCAGCCGGCGAAGAATGAAACGGCGAGAATGAACGGGATGAACTTTTTCATGTGCGGGGCGTTATTTTGCAAAGTTCTCCCAGAATTTCAGGTATTTATCCTCCTTGCGGTGCATCTGCGCATTGGTGCGGGGGGTCTTGTCGCCCTGGCCGCAGAGGTGCAACACCCCGTGGACCACTACCCTGCGCATCTCCTGCAACGCCGTGAAGCCGTATTGACGGGCATTGTCGGCCACGGTCTCGACATCGATGAAGATGTCGCCCGAAACGATCCGCGTGCCTTTGCGGTCGCTGTAATCGAAGGTGATAACGTCGGTGAAGTAGTCGTGCCCGAGGTATTGGCGGTTCATCTCCAGCAGGCGCTGCGCCGAGCAGAAGATATAGGTGACATCGCCCAGCGTATAGCCTTCGGCCTGTGCCACCTCGTGCAGCCATCGGGCCGTGAGGCGTTTCTGCGGGAGGCGGTAGGAGCAGTCGTCGGTATAGTATCTGACAGCCATTTTTCGTCGTTGTTAGGTCGTGCCCGTCCCGGGGCTTCGGTGTACAGGGGCGGCGGTTTCACTTGAAACAGTCTTCGGCGCGCATCTTCTGCCCGGGATTGGGCGGGTAGATGCCGAAGACGAGTTTGTATTCGGTTTCCATGGTCATCACGTTGACCGACGAGCCGATGGTTCCCAACTGTGCGTTTCTCGCCACTTTCTGGTCCTTTTCGACGCAGATCGTCCCCAAGTTGGCATAGGAGGTTATGTATTCGCCGTGGGCCACGTAAACGTCGTATTTGTTGGTGATGCGGTTGCGTTTGATGTCAACGACCTTGCCGTCGTAGATCGAGATCACGTGGGCGCCCTTCGGACCCGTGATTTCGGCCATGTTCTCCTTGTAGCGTTTCACGCGCCCGGCCGTGACGGGAAGCCGCAGTCCCGATGTCTTCGTCGAGAACGAGGCGCCTTCGGTGTTGCCCTTCGTGAGCTTGCGCAGTTCGCTGATCGCCACGCCCAGCTGCTGTTCCTGCGACATCTTGCGCTGGAGGGCCTGCTTCTCCTTCTGCGACAGCGAACGGATACTGGCCTTGGCGTTGCGGGCGTCGCGCTGGAGTTTTGCGCGCTGGGCCGAGAGGCTTCGTGTCACCGAGTCGAGCGACCGTTTGCGGAGGTCGAGCTCCTCCTTTTCGTGACGCACCTGAACGGTCAGTTCCTCGATGTCGCGCAGTTTGCGTTCGCGCAGCGAGGCGACTTCGCGCAGCGCGGTGATCTTGCGGGCTACGTCCGCGAAGTCGCGCGACGAAAAAAGGAAGGTCAAATAGTTGTTGTGCTTGTAGTTGCGGTATGCTTCGCGCACCATCTCCCCGTATTGCGCACGGTCGCGTTCGAGCGTCGCCGAGAGATTGCCGGCCACGCTGTCCGTGCGGGCTATCTCCTCGCGCAGCAGGCGGGCCTGCTTCTCGGTTTCGTCGAGCAGCTGGTTCCGGGAGTCGATCTGACGCGCCAGACGGCGGACCCGCTCTTCGGTGGCCGAGCGGCCCTTTTGGAGCTTGGAGATCTCTTGCTCCTCGGAGGCGATCCGCTTTTCGAGGGCCGCGATGACCTTTTTCTGCGCCTCGATGCGGCTGTCGTGCTGGGCGGCGGCCGCAAAGACGAAGAGCAGGAAGACGAGGGTCAGTGTGCGGAAGGGTCTCATGGCGTGTTATTCGGCGGTTTTGGAGCTTTTGGCGGGCTGTTTCAGCCGCAGTTCGATCTGTCGGGCGTCGTAGCCCTTTTCGAGGGCGCGTTTCCAGTAGATTTCGGCCATGAACTGTTCGCCCAGCTCGTGAAGGATGTCGCCGTAGTGGACCATCAGTTCGGGACTCTTCTGTCCGTCGAGCGCCACGGCCTTTTGCAGGACCTTCTTGGCTTCGTCCGTGCGTCCCAGCTTGAAAAGCACCCACGCATGGGTGTCCAGATAGGTCGGATTGTTGTCGGTGAGCGCCACCACGCGGCTCGACATCGAGAGGGCCCGTTCGAGATCGCGCTCCTCCAGCGAGAGGAAATAGGCGTAGTTGTTGAGCACCAAGGGGTTGTCGGGACGGTACGCGAGACTGCGCTCGTAAGCCTTGTAACACTCCTTCATGGCCTTGCGGTAGGGTCCCGAACGGCCCTCCTTTGCCGTGCGGCTCTCGTCCTGTTCGGAGATGCCCGCGGCGGCCTGCTGGTGCCACGTGTCGCCGATCATGCCCCAGATCACGCCCCGCAGCGAGTCGGTGTCGGCGTAGCGGAGCGACTCCTTGTAGGCTTTGACCGCCTGGCCGTACTGCTTCGAGCTGTTCATCACATGCCCTTTCGAGATGTGGAAATCGACCTTGTCGGGGAAGAGTTCCAGCGCCTTGCCGACGTATTTTTCCACCGAATCGGGGTGTTGCAGATAGGTTTCGATGTCGATCACCGTCCGGTAGAAGTCCTCCACGGGCGGACGGTCTCCGAGACGGCTCTTGTAGAGCGTAAGGGCCTGTTCCAGTTCGCCCGAGGCGATCAGGTGGTTGGCGTAGAGCTCCACGACGCGCCGATCCTCGGGATAGCGGATCGCCAGGATCGAGGCCAGGTCGTTCAGCTGGAAATAGTATTCGCGGTAGAAGCGCGTGTCGGAGGTGAACTGTTCGAAGCGCTTGATCTTCGTTTCGAGCGGCAGGGCGTCCGAGAGAAACAGTTTCCGGGTGACGGCCAGCAGCGAGCGGTAATCCTGCCGTCCGGTGTGGAAATCGGCCAGCGACATCAGCGTCTGTACGTTCGTGGAGTCGATCTGCAACGCCCGGCCGTACTCGGCGAGGGCCAGCGAGTCCTTGCCGTCGAGCCCGTAGAGGTCGGCCAGCACGACGTGGTGCTGCGCTTCGTAGGGCGCGGCTTCGACCATCGCACGGGCTTCGTCGATGGCTTTGCCGATCTGGTTCGTGGCCACCAGCATCTGCCGTTTCATGGCGCTCAGCAGCGGGATGCGTCCGAAACGCAGCTCTGCCGAATCGAGTGTCGCAAGGGCCATGAACGGCGACCGTTTCTGTTCGTAGAGGGCCGCCACGATGCGGTAGTTGTCCGGGTCCTTCGGGTCGTTTTCCAGCAGGCGGCGGTAGACTTTCAGCGCTTCGTCGAGGCGGTTGGAGATGATCAGCGCCTGTCCGTAGAACTGGTGGTACCATTTGTTCGCGGTGTCGAGCCGGTAGGCGCGGCGGGCCATTTCGACGGCCTCTTCGGGCGACGAATTCAGAAGGTTCCCGGCCAGTTCGTACCACGCCGGGGCATAGGTCGAGTCGTTGCGGACCGCTTCGAGAAACAGTTCCCGGGCCCGGGCCGTGTCGCCCGCGATGATGTTTTGCTTGATGCCCTCGGTGTAGAGCCACACGCTGCGCAGCGAATCGGGGTATCCGGGCGTTTCCGCAGGGCCCTTCCCGGCGACGAACGCCGAAAAGAAGAGCAGGCAGAAAAGCGTTGTCGCTGTCAGGCGTTTCATGGGCGGCGGGGGTTTAGAGCGCTTCGTCGAACTGGTGGAGGAACCGCACGTCGTTTTCGAAATAGAGACGCAGGTCCTTCACGCCGTATTTGAGCATGGCGATGCGTTCAATACCCATGCCGAAAGCGAATCCCGAGTACTTTTCGGGGTCGATTCCGTTGGCTTTCAGCACGTTCGGGTCCACCATGCCGCAGCCCATGATCTCCAGCCACCCCGTGCCTTTGCAGACCGGGCATCCCTTGCCGCCGCAGAGGTTGCACGAAACATCGACTTCGGCCGAAGGCTCCGTGAAGGGGAAATACGACGGGCGCATGCGGATCACCGTCTGCTCGCCGAAGACCTCCTTGGCGAAGTAGAGCAGCGACTGTTTCATGTCGGCGAACGAGACTCCCTCGTCGATGTAGAGACCCTCGATCTGGTGGAAGATGCAGTGCGCACGGTACGAAATGGCCTCGTTGCGGAACACGCGGCCGGGGCAGATGACGCGGATGGGGGGCTTCTGGCGCTCCATCGTGCGGACCTGGATCGACGAGGTGTGCGTGCGCAGCAGGATGTCGGGGTCCTTCTCGATGAAGAACGTGTCCTGCATGTCGCGTGCCGGGTGCTCGGGCGGGAAGTTCAGGGCCGAGAAGACGTGCCAGTCGTCCTCGATCTCGGGTCCGTCGGCCACGGTGTAGCCCAGCCGCGAAAAGACCTCGACGATCTGGTTTTTCACCAGCGAGATCGGGTGGCGCGAACCGAGGTGCTCGGCCGTGCCGGGGCGCGTCAGGTCGCCCGACGACGAGGCCTCGTCGGCCGCGGCGTTCTGCAACTGCTCGCGCAGCGCGTTGATGCGCTCCGTGGCCTCGTTTTTGAGACGGTTCAACTGCTGGCCCAGTTCGCGTTTCAGTTCGGGGGCTACCGTCTTGAACTCCTCCATCAGGGCGGTCAACTCGCCTTTCTTGCCGAGGATCCGGATGCGGAACTCCTCGATTTCGGCGGCGGCTTTCGGCTTAAACTCCTCGACACGTCGCAGGAGTTCATTGATTTTGTCAGTCATATTTTGATCGTGTTTCTTTTTTGTCTACTTTTGAACGACATCGTAGTAACGTGCAAAGTTATAAAAAAATTGAGATATGTTGCGTAAAATCGGCTCATTTGTCCTGACGTGCCTGCTGGCCGCGCTCCCCGCCTCGGCCCAGAAGGTCGGGGTCGTGATGAGCGGCGGCGGTGCGAAGGGGCTTTACCATATCGGCGTTTTGGAAGCGCTCGAAGAGAACGGCGTGCCGATCGACTATGTGGCCGGAACCTCGATGGGCTCGATCATCGCCGCGATGTACGCCGCGGGCTATTCGCCCGCCGAGATGCGCGAGATCGTTGCGTCGGGCGTGGTCAAGGACTGGGTTTCGGGGCGCATCGACCCCCGCTATACTCCCTATTACCGGCAGATCGGGCACAATCCGGCGTTTCTGAGCGTGCGTATGAACGTGGGAGGCGCCGGCAAGCGGTTCCGGGTGACGAACCTGCTCTCCTCGACGCCGATCGACATGGCGCTGACGGAGCTTTTCGCGCCGGCGACGGCAGCCGCCGAGGGCGATTTCGACCGCCTGATGGTGCCTTTCCTGTGCGTTTCGAGCGACATGAACGCCCGCGAACCCGTGGTGATGCGCAACGGCGACCTGAGCGAAGCGGTGCGTTCGTCGATGTCCATTCCGCTGGTTTTCAAACCGATGAAGAAGGATTCGATGCTGCTCTACGACGGTGGCATCTACGATAACTTTCCGTGGCGGCCCCTCGACGTGGGATTCCGCCCCGATCTGATCGTGGGCAGTATCTGCACCGCGGGAAACGCCCCGCCGAGCGAAAACAGCAGCATCCTCGATCAGGCTTTCATGCTGGCGATGCACGACACCGACTACGACCTGCCCAAAGGGCGCAGCGTGACGGTGCGCCGCGCCGTGGATGTCAACATGCTCGATTTCAACAGCGCCGTGGCGATCATGGACGCCGGCTATGCCGATGCGACGGCGGCCATGCCGCAGATACTGGAACGCGTTTCCGAACGCTGGTCGCCCGAACGTTACGCCGAGCGACGCGAGGAGTTCCGTGCCAAATGGCCGCCGCTGTGGTTCAGCGACTATAAGCTGGAGGGGCTGGCCGAAGCGCCGGAGTCTTACATCCGCGACTTCGTGAAGGTGGACCGGCGCACGCCCGGACGCCAGCGCCCGATGGGATTCGAAGAGCTGCGCGACAACTTGTATGCGGTGCTCGCCGGCGGCGATTTCACGATGGATTTCCCGCATGTGCGCTACGACTCGCTCCGGGGGAGCTATTCGTTCGCCGCGCAGTTCCACACCAAGCCAAACTTCAAACTGACCATCGGCGGCAACATCTCCTCCACGGCCTTCAACCAAGCCTATATCGGCGTCAACTACGAGACGATCGGCCGCGTGGGCCAGCAGCTGGGCGCCGATCTCTATCTGGGGCCGATCTATACGTGGGGCGCGATCGGCGGACGTACGGATTTCTACATGTGGAAGCCGGTGTTCCTCGACTACTCCTATAATTTCGCGGTGCGCAACTTCCGGCACGGCGCCTTCGGCAACCTCACCAAGATCGACAACACCCAGCAGGTCAAGAACAGCGAGAGCTTCTTCTCGGTGGCCGCCGGCATGCCCCTCGCCCACCGCGGGGTCTTCCTGCTCCGCGCCAACGGCGGACACATCAATTACAGATACGATTCCGACGTGCTTTTCGCCGACGACACCGACCATTCGCGCTATTCGTTCTTCGGTCTCAAGGCCGAGCTGGCCCGCAACACCCTCGACAAGTTCCTCTATCCGCGCAAAGGCTCCGACATGCGGCTTTCGGGCATTTTCGTGACGGGCCGCGACAAGTACGAGCCTTTCAATGCCGACCGGTTCCTGTCGCGGACCACCCGCCGGTGGGTCGGGGCGCGTTTCACGTGGGACAAGTATTTCGACATGCCCGGCACGGGGTGGTTCTCGCTGGGCGTCAACGTCGACGGCGTGATTACCAACCATCCCGAATTCACCACGGGAGGCGCGACGCTGATGTCGATGCCTGCCTATACGCCGGTTTCGCATGCGCAGATGATCTACATGCCCGACTTCCGGGGCAAGCGTTTCGTCGCGGGCGGCGTGATGCCGACCTTCGACCTGATGCCCAACTTCTTCTTCCGCACGGGTTTCTATACGATGTTCCGCGCCAAACGCGACTATGTGCCCGGATCGCTGAGCACGACCGCGGACGAACGCTGGCACTATATCGCCGAGGCGTCGCTGGTCTATCACACCCCGATCGGTCCGGTGAGTCTCGCGCTCACGAAATACGACCTGCGTAACTGGAAGAACATGTACCTGACGTTCAACTTCGGCTATGCGATCTTCGCCCCGAAGGGAACCTTCTATTGACGGCCCGCGGGGTGGAGCGGCCCCTGCCGGCGAAGCGCCGGCGGAAGGATTTCCGGCCTTCCGGACCCGGTTCCGCATCATTTTTTCTGTTATCGGAATAACAGATTTCTAAAATATTTATGTAATTCTGGAAAACTTCTGTTAGTACCTTATACAAAGGACTTTGGGATAATTACCCGTTTTTGAGGTAACGACTTGGCAACGGTACAATCTGCTGCGTTCTACCTTGAATTGCTTTCAAGTAACTCGTTTCTGTGTACAAAAATAATAGAATAGTCCGATGCACACAAGGTACATCAAAGAAAAAGTTCGACTATTTGTTTAGTTTGTTTAATCGCATTACAATCGAAGTTTGACTTCTACCCATTTTGTTTGCAATATATTTGACACTCTTACCTTCATTGTGCAGTTTCAATAAAAATTGGTCTGCTCTTCTTGTCCATCTTTTATTGGCGTTAGGGTGCTTTACATAGCTTTCTTCTGACACCTTTTCGGGGTGCAAGAATTCATCCACAAATACAGACGGGAAACGCTTATCGTATAATACAAGCGTTTTTATCTTAGCCCTTGTTATTGCAACATAGAATAATCTTCTTTCTTCTCCGTATGGGAATTGGTCGCTCTTAGTGAGCACATAGTTAAGCACAGGGTCGTCACTCACCTGTGATGGGAAACCGTATGTATCTTTATTGCATTGTAAGAGTATTACATAATTCGCTTCAAGACCTTTTGACTTATGTACGGTTAAAAACTCTATTTTTCGTCCTCCTATCACATAGTAGAATCTATTACCCTCTTTAATTGATTGGTACATAAAAGAGAGGTAGTAATCATCAAAAGAGTAACGCCCCAATAGGAATATTGATTTATCCGATGGAATAGAAGCCACAAGTTGCCCTATCGTATTGCAGTAATCTCGTCTATCATAAGCATAGAATTCCAACTCGGTTCTCATTTCTGAGCTGAACGAATGGATATTCTTTTGTATTTGGGCTTTATTGCGTTGTATAAAGTTCGACGATAAAGAAACCAAAGGCTCTCCAAACCTGTATGTAGTTTCAATCTTGTTTATCTCCGTTGCTCCAAAATATTCGGGGAATTGATTGAATAGAGCCATATCACTTCCCGAAAAACGATAAATAGACTGCCAATCATCACCCACACAATACAACTTTGCAGGAGGATTACCCTCTCGCAATACTTTCAAGAAGTTGTAACGGTCAACAGAAATATCTTGAAACTCATCCACTATGATATAATCATATTCAACAGGGTGTGAAGTACGACATATCTCAGTGGCTTGAAGAATAGCATCGGTAAAATCAATTTGGTCACTATCGCTTAACGCATTTATGTAGTGTTCATATACAGGTTGAAATATATTCT
>ENA-UONT01002598-UONT01002598.1-human-gut-metagenome-genome-assembly--contig:-CS20-NODE-2598-length-12247-cov-16.985974_pt1 | contig 12247 bp, 9 predicted proteins | sample MGYA00242459_ERZ724006 | MGnify/ENA metagenome assembly ERZ724006 | reverse complement strand
CCAGACTTTTTCTTAAAAGTCAAGGCCGCGTTCCACGGACTTCCGAGATGAACCTCAAAAAAGTGGTTGGGTTGGGGAGTGCCGTTTTGATGCATATTTAATATGAATGCGAAAAAGGCTCACGGTTGTTGGATCAACCATGAGCAGGGTACGTGCACATAACTTTATCACAGTACGCCCCCTAACCTGAATTTTTAATAAGCCTTCAAGGGAGCCTCAATTCCCTCGAAGGCTTTTGTTTGGCTCTTCGCAGCTTTGAGTGGGTAAGTGCATGGCTAAGTGGAATCATGCCGTCAGGGGCTCCGCCCCCGACATCCCGGCGTTCGCCGCCACGTGGCTCGAGGGAAAGGCGGGCGTTAACGCTCTTGCTTTCCCCGAACCACAGGCTATTTGCGCTGAATCACCTCGTCAATCTGCTTTCGCGGCATATGCTCGACCTAACGGCCTGCGCTATTCCACGACAGCTTGACGATTCGATTCCGCGCGGGAATTACCCCCATGAAACCGCGAAAGGCCAAAACTCTTGTGGTCAATGACGAGGTGTCATCAGGCCTGCGGCAGACGATTGAGCTGTTCGCGAACCTTGGCAAGCAGAGCGGTGAAGTCGGCAAGACGCTTCTTTTCCGTTTCGACCACCTGAGCCGGGGCGCGGGCAACAAAGCGTTCGTTGCCAAGTTTGGCTTCGCACTTGGCGACTTCGCCTTCGAGGCGGGTGACTTCCTTCGTGAGACGGTCGCGTTCGGCGGCGAGGTCGATTTCAACCTTGAGCATCAGCTTGAAGTCTCCGACGATGGCCACGGGAGCGATCGAGCCTTCGTTTGCACCGGTCATGTCCTCAACGTGCTCGACGGCCTCAAGGCGGGCGAGGGACTGAATGTACGGGGCGGCTTCGAGGCACTGTGCTTCGGGACCTGCGATGACGAGCGGGATGCGCTTGGCGGGCGGAAGTTGCATTTCGCTGCGCAGGTTGCGCACGGCATCGATCATGGCCTTGACCGCGTTCATGCGGGCTTCGGCTTCAGCATCAAGGCGGGCTTCGTCAAAGGTGGGGTAGGCCTGCACCATGACGGAGGTTTCCTCATCTTCGGCGCGGGTGCCTGCGATGACGGAGACCTTCTGCCAGAGTTCTTCCGTGATGAACGGAATGATCGGATGGGCGAGGCGCAGAACCGTTTCGAGCACCGTCACGAGCGTGTGACGCGTGGCGCGGCAGGACGCTTCGTCGCCCTTGAGCTGGACTTTGGTGAGCTCAAGGTACCAGTCGCAGTACTCGTTCCAGACGAAGGAGTAGATGGCGTTGGCGGCAACGTCGAGACGATAGTCGGCATAGGCCTGACGAACGTCACGGACGGTCTTTTCGAGCTCGCTCAGGATCCAGCGGTCGACGAAGGAGAACGTCATCGGTTCATTCGCAGTGGCGCCGATGCCGCAGTCCTGACCTTCGACGTTCATCAGCACAAAGCGGGTGGCGTTCCAGAGCTTCGTGCAGAAGTTGCGGTAGCCTTCGGCGCGCTTGAGGTCGAAGTTGACGTTGCGGCCGAGCGTAGCATAGGCGGCCATCGTGAAGCGGAGGGCGTCCGCGCCGTGGGCGGCGATGCCTTCCGGATAGTTCTTGCGAAGCTTCTTTTCAACCTGCGGGGCCTTTTCGGGCTGGCGCAGGCCCATCGTGTTCTTCTTCACGAGGTCTTCAAGACCGATGCCCTGAATGATGTCGAGCGGGTCGAGCGTGTTGCCTTCGGACTTGGACATCTTCTTGCCTTCGGCATCGCGCACGAGACCGTGGATGTACACGTTGTGGAACGGCACGCGGCCCGTGAAGTGCTTGGTCATCATGACCATGCGAGCGACCCAGAAGAAGATGATGTCGTAGCCGGTGACGAGCACGGTACTCGGCAGGTAGAGGTCGTAGGCCGTGCGGTCGTTGCCCTGCGGCTCGGGCCAGCCGAGCGTGGAGAAGGGGACGAGGGCGGAGGAGAACCAAGTGTCGAGCACGTCGGCGTCGCGCGTGAGCTTCACGCCTTCGCCTGCCTGCTTCTGAGCCTCTTCCTCGCTACGGGCGACATAGACGTTGCCGGCTTCGTCGTACCAGGCGGGAATCTGATGGCCCCAGAGAAGCTGGCGGGAAATGCACCAGTCCTGAATGTTCTCGAGCCACTGGCGGTAGACGCCGCGCCATTCCTTCGGGAAGATGTTGACTTCACCGGATTCGACGGCTTCCAGGCCGACTTCGCCGATGGACTTGCCCGGATAGAGGGTGCCTTCGGGAGCGGGTTTGCTCATAGCCATGTACCACTGGTCGGAGAGCATCGGCTCGACGATCTCGCCCGTGCGTGTGACGCGAGGAACCATGTGGCGGTGTTCCTTGATGCCGATGAGAAGGCCTGCGGCCTTGAGGTCCTCGACCACGGCCTTGCGGCACTCGTAGCGGTCCATGCCGCGGTACTTTTCGGGCACGTTGTCATTCATGCGGGCGGTCTTCGTCAGCACGTTGAGCATTGCGAGATTGTGACGGCGGCCGACTTCAAAGTCGTTGAAGTCGTGGGCGGGCGTGATCTTCACGCAGCCCGAGCCGAATTCGCGGTCCACGTAGCTGTCGGCGATGACGGGGATCGTGCGGCCGGTGAGCGGCAGGACGAGTTCCTTGCCGACCAGCGCAGTGTAGCGCTCGTCCTCTGGATTGACGGCGACGGCCTGGTCGCCGAAAAGCGTTTCGGGACGGGTCGTGGCAACGACGACGCCTTCCGTGCCGTCGGCGGCAGGATAGCGGATCTCCCACATGTGGCCGTTTTCCTCGGCGCTTTCGACTTCAAGGTCGGAGACGGCGGACTGAAGCTTCGGGTCCCAGTTGACGAGGCGGTTGCCGCGGTAGATGAGGCCCTCCTCATAAAGACGAACGAAGGTTTCAATCACGACCTTGGAGAGCTTTTCGTCCATCGTGAAGTAGGTGCGGTCCCAGTCGACGCTGTCGCCGATGCGGCGCATCTGGTTGAGAATCGTGCCGCCCGAGAACTTCTGCCATTCCCAGACTTTTTCAATGAACTGTTCGCGCGTCAGGGACTTGTAGTCAATGCCCTGCTTTTCAAGCTTGCGCTCGACGACGATCTGCGTGGCGATGCCGGCATGGTCCGTGCCCGGAATCCAGACGGTGTTGTAGCCGGCCATGCGGTGATAGCGCGTAAGCGTATCCATGACCGTCTGATTGAAGGCATGCCCCATGTGCAGAATGCCTGTGATGTTGGGCGGCGGAAGCTGAATGGAAAAGCTCGGCTTCTTCGGGTCGAGACCGGCCTTGAAGTAGCCGCGTTCCTCCCAGATCGGGTACCAACGCGCTTCGATGGCGGCCGGATCAAAGCTCTTGGCGAGCTCCTGAGTGTTCGTATCAGTCATTGTTAGCCAGTAAAAGGACGATGAGGAGTCTGCAGGAGGCGAGCTTCGGCCTGAGCCGGGACGCTTGGGCAGACAGTATGAAAATTCTGTTATTGTCGCACGAATTGCGGGGTGAAAAGAAAGCCCGCCGAAGTTTTTCAGGCGGGCCATGGTGCGCTGGATCAGCGGCGGGCGATCTTGTCGAGGTCAAGCCGCTCGAGTTCTCGGGAAACGGCCTCGGCGACCAGTCCGTTCACGGAGCGCTCGACATCCCCTCTGACGCGTGCGAGTGCGTTCTGAAGTGCCAGATCGAGCGTCTCGCGCAGCGCATGCTTCACGGCGGCTTCAACGGCAGGAGCGAGCTGTGCGGTGATAGCCGCTCGCTCATCCGGCGTGAGCCGGGCGGAAGATGTGGCGGTCTCGGCGGTGAGCACTTCTGGCGCAGGCGGTTCGTCCGCCCTGATCTGAGGCTGCGTGGAAGCAGCCGCTTCGCCGGCCAGCGTCCTGACGTCTCGCCAGGTGAGCTTCACGCGGTCCGTGAGGTCGACGGCACGGGAGTCGATGACGGGTTCCTTGCGTTCCATGGGCATGGGTCTCCAATGAAAAAGTCGTCTCAGCTTCGGCGGTCGTATGCAGCAAGCTCGACGCCTGCGGCCTTGTACGCGCGGAAGCGGCTGCGGGAGGCCTGAAGTTCCTCGGGCTTCGTGCTCACCACGTCGATGATGCGGCTGAAGCGGTCGAGGCGCTCCTGCCACTCGGGAGGAAGCTGATCGTCCAGAAGCAGAAGCACGTCGCCCTCAAGTTCCTCAAGACGGTTGGAAAGCCTGATGGGCGTCTCGCCTGCGAGAGGACTGCCTGCGCGCACGTGAGGCAGGAATGCCAGATCGTCAAAGCGCCAGAGGAGCGAGTCAAGCTCGCGGAGCCTGCGCTCGTCCGCCGTCCAGACGGCAAGCGTGAGCCCGCGCCGGTAAACGGTTCGGGCGACGAGACAGGCGTAGCGGAGCCGGTCGGGGACGTTGTAGTGAAAGTCGATCTTCTGCATGTCTGTCATTATGGCCGATGAGAAGCTCCCGAGGTGCGGCGATCAGCGCATCTTCTTGAGAAGGAAGCGCATGAGCATCGGCACGGGGCGCCCCGTCGAATGCCTGTCTCTGCCCGACGTGTTGGCCGTCGCCGCAATGTCGAGATGCGCCCAGCGGACGTCCTCTGCAAAGACGGAGAGAAAGGCCGCAGCACTGGAGGCGCCGCCGTCGCGCACCGTCGCCTGATTGGCGATGTCGGCGGCGGGCGTTTTCATCAGCTTGGCATACTCGGCTCCGATGGGCAGGCGCCAGACGTCGTCGAGCGAGTCGCGGCCGGCCTTGATGAGGTCGTGCGCGAGTGCATCGTCGGAGGTGAAGAGGCCGCTGTAGGGGGCGCCGAGAGCAACGCAGCAGGCTCCCGTCAGGGTGGCCGCGTCGATGATGAGCTCGGGCTTCTGACGCGCGGTCCACGTCAGGGCGTCTGCGAGAATCATGCGGCCCTCGCAGTCGGTGTTGAGAATCTCGATCGTCTTGCCCGAGAGGGAGGTGACGACGTCGCCCGGTTTGGCGGCGCTGCCCGAAGGAAGGTTCTCGCAGGCCGCCACGACGCCGAGAAGGTTGACGGGCAGCTTGGCACGGGCGGCGGCCATCACGGTGCCGATCACGACGGCCGCCCCCGACATGTCATAGGTCATGTCGGCCATGTTGGCGGCAGGCTTGAGCGAAATGCCGCCTGTGTCGAACGTGATGCCCTTGCCGACGAACGCGACGGGCGGAAGGGCGGCGTTGGTGCCGCGGTAGCGGATGGCAATGAAGCGGGGCGGAACGGTGCTTCCCTTGGCGACGGAAAGGAAAGCTCCCATGCCGAGCTCCTCGATCTGATGTTCGTCAAGAACCTCGACTTCGACGGTCGTCATGCCCGCAGCAGCGTTTTGAACGGCTTCGGCCAGATATGCGGGCGTGCAGACGTTGCCCGGCAGATCCGCAAGACCTCGGGAGATCGACATGGCCTCTGCCGTCACAACTCCTTCGTCCAGCCCCTGCACAAGCTTGTCGGTGACCAAATCATCGATCCAGAAGATGCGCTTGGTGCGGATGCCGTCATCGTGTTCCGTCTTGAGCGTGAAACGGGGTGTGAGCGCATTGAGGACGGCAGTGGAGAAAAGACGTGCGGAAGATTTGCCGCTCGTCTTCGGGGGGAGCCATTCCTGAACGGCGTAGGCCTGGGATTCCGCCCACGCGAACGCGCGGGCGGCCTTGGCTGCGCATTCGGCAAACACTTTGCGGGAGAAGTCCTTTTCCTCCCCAAGGCCGAGAACTGCAAAGCCGTTGGGGAAGGCCTCCGTTTCGCCGAGGAAGAGCGTGCTGCCAGCCTTGGCGTCGAAGGCGCCGCATTCGATCATGCGTGTGAGAGTGCCTCCGCGTGCTTCATCAAATTTAGCGGCGGAAGGCGTCAGACGAGGCTTGCCGCCGTTCAGAAAGACGCCGGCGATGAAGAGGGAGCCCGAGGCATCATCGGGCGAGGCCGTCGTGATGGCGGTGGAAAGAAATCGAAGAGCGGGAGTCATGCGTGTTTCCTGAAGACTGCGGGATGGCCGTAGGGCCGACAATATTCCATTCTAACTATCCCTAGGGTCAATGGCATTTCAATCCGCCCTGTCCGATAATGAAGAAGTTCAGCTTTTAGGAGTCTTCTCATGGATGCACAGCCGAAACTCAGACTTTCCCGTCCGACCAACCATCTTGAAGCCATTCTGTCGTTCTACGTCGACGGGCTCGGCTTTGAAGTTCTCGACCGCTTTGACAATCAGCAGGGATGGGACGGCGTGATTCTCGGTCACCGAGACTGGCCCTACCAGTTCGAATTCACGGCCCGTCGCGACGAGTCCGTGGTGCCGCCTGCACCGACGCCCGAGCACTTCCTGGTCTTCTGCATTTCCGAGGGCGAATATTGGCAGAAGCGTCTCAAGGCGCTCTTTGAGGCGGGCTTCCAGCAGGTGACGCCTCCCCAGCTCTATGCCGACGAAGGCACAGCCACTTACGAGGACCCTGACGGCTATCGAGTGGTACTCCGTTGCGGCCGATGGAAAAAATAAGGGTACCGTATTCGCGGTATACCAAGCCGGACGGAAACGGTGCATAATGCAATGCCTGTGCATCGCACGTCGAAGCATAGGTATCCGAAAGGTTCCAAGGGGGGGTAGCTCAGCTGGGAGAGCGCTGCGTTCGCAATGCAGAGGTCGGGAGTTCGATCCTCCTCCTCTCCACCAAAGACCTTTCAAGAAGTCCCGTACGGTTTTGCCGTAGCGGGATTTTTTTTCGCGCATGCATTGCACTCCGCCTTTTCGAGCCTGCGTAGTGACGCTGGGAATTCGGGAGCGGAGCTTTTTCGGAGAGATGACATGGCTGATGAAAACGATGACGACGAGGTCAGGCTTCCCGGACTGCCGCCCAACACGAAGAACTACATGACGCCCGCCTGCTACAGGAGACTTCTCGACGAGCGTGAGCATCTGGTCAATGTCGAGCGTCCCGAGGTCGTCAATGTCGTGTCCTGGGCGGCGAGCAACGGCGACAGAAGTGAAAACGGTGACTATCTGTACGGCAAGCGCCGTCTGCGTGAAATCGACAGGCGCATTCGCTTCCTCAACAAGCGCATCGAGTCGGCCGAGGTCGTGGATCCCGACTCCCGTCCCCCTACGGACCAGATTTTCTTCGGGGCGACAGTGCTCTACTGCGATCAGAAGGGCGAGGAGCACAAGATCCGAATCGTCGGTATCGATGAGGCCGATGCCAATCACGGTGACGTGAGTTGGATCAGTCCGATCGCCCGCGTTTTCCTCAAGGCTCGCGAGGGCGACGAAGTGAAGTTGCCGACGCCGGCAACCGTGACGCACCCTGCAGGCGTGGAGACGCTGGAGATTCTTGAGGTGACGTATACGAGCAGGCAGCCTCGCTGAGGCGTGTTGGTGATGAACCAGAAGGCCGGAGCAGCAATGCTCTGGCCTTCTGGTTCATGGGGAGGCGCGGGAGGTCAGCGTCGTGCCTGACGGCGGCGGTCCGATGGAATGCCCGCCTCGAAGACGCGCTTGACCTGCTCGACGTTGGCGTTCTGGCGGATCGTGCGCATCACGTGCATCAGATGACCGCGGTCGCGGACCTGAATGGTGATGCGGATGAACTTCTGAGCGTCCTCGTCGTCGATCATCATGCCGACGATGCTGGAGTTGGCTTCAGCGACGCTTGTCGCAACCTGAGCGATCGAAGCGTGAGGATCTTCGACGCGGATTTCGAGCGGTACGGCGAAGTTGGCGTTGCGCTGATCGGGCGCCCACTGGACGTCTACCCAGCGTGACGGTTCGGCCTTGCGGCCGCGCTCGACGTGCGGGCAGTCCGCGCGGTGGATGACGAGGCCGTGACCGGCGCGGCTGAAGCCCACGATCTTGTCGCCGGGGATCGGGTGACAGCACTTCGAGAGCTCGACGGCGACGCCTTCATTGCCACGGATGACGATCTCAGGCAGTGCAGTGGTGGCGAAGGCCTCTTTTTCCGTGTCGTGCATCAGGCGAACGAGGCGGTGAATGACGGTGGCGGGCAGGTCCTTGCCGAGGCCGATGGAGGCATAAAGGGCCTCCCTGCTTTCGACGCTCAGTTCGTTCTGGACCTTCTGCCAGACGGTGTCGGGAATGGCGTCGAGAGACAGGTGGTTGCCCTGAGCCAGACGTTCGAGTACGTCGCGGCCGAGGCTTGCGGCCTCGTCAAAGCGGCAGTTGCGCAAATACTGGCGAATTTCGGCTCGGGCGCGACCGGAGTGGATGAAGTCAAGCCATTCGGGGCTCGGGCTGGCGTCGGGAGACGTGATGATCTCCACCATGTCGCCGTTGTGAAGCTGAGCGGAGAGCGGACGGTCCTCGCCGTTGATGCGACAGCCGTTCGTGTGGTTGCCCACGTCCGTGTGGATCTGGTACGCGAAGTCGACGGGGGTGCTGCCTCTGGGCAGGGAGATGATCTGGCCCTTCGGCGTGAAGGCGTAGAGTCTGTTGGGGAAGAGGTCGACCTTGATGTTCTCGATGAACTCGCTGCTGTCCTGACTTGTGCGCTGAATTTCCATCAGGCTCTGGAGCCAGGCGGCGGTGCGGGACTGGATGTCGCTCGAGTCAAAGTCGTTCTTGAACATCCACTGCGTGAGGATGCCGTTTTCGGCGACCTGATGCATCTGCTCGGTGCGGATCTGGAATTCGACGGGAGTACCGTAGGGGCCGATCACGGTCGTGTGCAGGCTCTGGTAACCGTTGAGCTTCGGAATGGCGATGAAGTCCTTGAAGCGGCGGTGGATGGGCTTGTAGAGTCGGTGCAGGGCGCCGAGCGCAAGGTAGCAGTCGTCGACCGAGCGCACGATGACGCGGAAGCCGTAGATGTCGAGGGCGTCCGAGAACGATTGGTGGTTCTCGCGCATCTTGTTGTAGATGCCGTAGATCGTCTTGTCGCGCCCGATGATGCGTGCGCGGATGCCCTGCTTGGGCAGGAAGGCCTTGGTTTCGTTGAGAATGCGTTCGAGAACGGCGCGGCGGTTGTTGCGCATTAAAAGCACGTTCTCGTAGAGCACCTTGTAGCGAAGCGGATATCGGTTTGCGAAGCTCAGCTCCTGCAGCTCGCGGAAGACGTTGTTCATGCCGAGCTGGTGGGCGATCGGCACGTAGATGTCGAGCGTCTCGTTGGCGATGCGGGCGCACTTTTCGGGGCGCATGACGCCGAGCGTGCGCATGTTGTGCACGCGGTCTGCGAGCTTGACGATGACGACGCGAAGGTCGCGGGACATCGCGAGGAGCATCTTGCGGAAGCTTTCGGCCTGTGCCGCGGCAGCGGAGGAGAAGCGGAGCTTGTCGAGCTTGCTCACGCCGTCGACGAGTTCGGCGACCTCGATGCCGAATTTTTCCGCCATCTCTTGCTTGCTCGTGCCCGTGTCCTCAAGGACGTCGTGCATGAGGCCCGCCTGAATGGTCGGAGCGTCCATGCGCCAGGAAGCGAGAATGGAGGCGACGGCGATCGGGTGGGTGATGTAGGGTTCGCCGGACTTTCGAAACTGTCCGAGATGGGCGGCGTCGGCGTAGCGGTAGGCCTCGCGGATCTTTTCGACGTCAGGCGTGGCGAGGTACTGTCGGCAGAGCTCGACGAGCGCGGAGGCGGTGGCGGTGGCCGCAGGCGCCTTGGGCGTGAAGAGCGGCAGGTCGGCCTCAGGCATGGCGGCAGGCGCCACGGCGGTCACGGGAGCCTTGACGGCAGACTTGACGGAGGCTGCCTTGCGCGTTGAAGGAATGGGCTGAGGGGCCTGCGTTTTGCCGTCCTCGCTCGTAGCGTAGAGGTCGTCAGGATATTGAATTTGCTCGGCTGTCATAACGGCAGGGATTCCGTATTGATGAGGAGGGCTTCAGTCGCTGCGGGAGTTTCTTTCGCCTCTCGTCGCTTCGCACTATCGACCGCCCTGAATGCAAAAAGGCCAGGCGTTTCGCCCGCTTTCGCGGCAAAACGTGCCTGACCTGATGAAAGCTTAGTGCGTAACTGACAGTTTACGGCACGCGCTTCAACATTTCGAGTCCGACCTCGCCCTTGGCAATCTCGCGCAGGGCAACGACGGCGGGCTTGTCCTTGGCTTCAACCTTCGGGGCGTAGCCCTGCGTCAGATGACGGGCGCGGTAGGCAGCCACGAGAACCATCTGGAAGCGGTTCGGGATCTTCTTCAGGCAGTCTTCAACAGTAATACGGGCCATTTTGTTTGCTGGATAGATGGGAAAAACGAAAAATCGGCGGTTTGACGTGAGGGTCAGAGCGGAATGCCGAGCGAGGCGAACTGTTCGCGGTGGCGGACGGCCTGCTGACCGAAGGCGAGGCGGCTTGCAACAACCACGGCCTGCATCTGGGAAAGCGCCGTTTCAAAATCTTCATTGATTATAACGTACTCGAATTCGGGCGCATGCGACATTTCGGCACCAGCGCCGAGCAGACGGCGCGTGATCGTCTGTTCGGAATCCGTGCCGCGGTGGTGAAGGCGCCATTCGAGAGCCTCGATGGAGGGCGGCAGGATGAAGATGCCGACCGTGCCGTCGAAGCGTTCACGGACCTGACGGGCGCCCTGCCAGTCGATCTCGAGAAGAACGTCGTTGCCCTGGGCCATCTGGCCTTCGATCCAGATGCGGCTCGTGCCGTAGTAGTTGCCGTGGACAAGGGCGGACTCGAGGAATTCGCCGCGGTCGCGCATGGCGAGGAACTCGTGTTCGCTCACGAAGTGGTATTCGCGGCCGTTGACTTCGCCCGGACGGGGCTGGCGGGTCGTGTGCGAGATGGAGAGCTTGAGCGTAGGCTCGAGCTTGAGAAGTGCGTTGACGAGCGACGACTTGCCGGCGCCGGAGGGCGCCGTCACGAGAAACAGCCTGCCTGCGTGCAGCGGACGGGCAGCGGATTCACTGGACATTCGTGTTCTCCATCAATGGCTGACGGCGCGTGTGATGCGGCGCGCGCCGTCGGAGACCCGCCCGAAGGCAGGTCGGAAAAAATGAAAGGTCAATATTTTAAGGGAGACGGCGCCCTCTGTGGCGCCGTCTCCCCGTGATTTTTTTAAGCTGTCTCGCAACGGAACGGTTATTCGAGGTTCTGGATCTGCTCGCGCATCTGCTCGATGACGACCTTCAGCGCCAGAGAGGCGTTCGTCATTTCAATGGCGGCGGCCTTGGAGCCGAGGGTGTTGGCCTCGCGGTTCATTTCCTGCACGACGAAGTCAAGTCGGCGGCCGACGGCGCCGCCCTTATTCAGAATGCGTCGGACTTCGGTCACGTGCGTGTAGAGTCGGTTGATTTCCTCCTCGACGTCCATGCGCATGGCGTAGAGCGTCACTTCCTGACGGATGCGGTCGCTCACTTCCTCGCGGGTGAGCGTGCTCGTTTCGGTAAGTGCTGTGCAGAGGGCGTTTTCAAGGCGTTCCTTGAGCTTGCCCTCGATGTGGGCGAGGATTTCGGGCATGCGGCCCTTGACTTCGGTTACGACTTCTTCAATCTGCTGGCAGTTGTTGAGGAGCACGCTGGCGAGCGCCTCGCCTTCGCGGGCTCGGGAGGCGGTGAAGGCGTCGAGCGCGTTGTTGAGCACGGCAAGCACGGCGCTTGAGACGGCGTCCTGATCGATGCGGTCGTTCACCATGACGCCGGGCATCGAGAGGAGATCCGATACGGAGAGTTCACGGGCGTTGGGCACGGCATCGAGAACGGTTTGCTGCAGTTCGACGATGCGGTTCAGGACGGAAGCGTTGATGCGGGCGGGCACGGCGTTTTCATCCGGGGTGATGTAGCCTCGGATTTCCACCTTGCCGCGAGCAATGCGCTTCTGGATGGTCTCGCGGATCAGAGGATCGGCAAAGCGAAGGTCCTCGTTGAGTCGGAGCGTAAGGTCAAGGAATCGGGAGTTGACGGAACGGCACTCGAGGGTCACGGTTCCGAGCGGCGTGGGGCCCGACGCGACGGCATAGCCGGTCATGCTGGCAACGGTCATGGTTTGAGTCCTGTAGTGTTTGGTTGCGGCCGCATTGGATCTAGATTGAGATGCGGCGGAGAGAATATTGTATGCCATCATTCCCCAAACTTTTTGACGGAGAAAGAGACTGCGGGTATAAAGGGGGGAGAGCACTGTCCCTGAGGATGGCTGACTCTAAGCGTGAAGGATCGTTGCGGTAACTTGGGAGGTAAGATGAGCGGGCCGTTGGTTTCTATAGTAGTTCCTGTTTATAACGTCGAAAGTTATATTGAAGAATGTCTTCAGTCTGTGTGTTCTCAAACTTATGAAAACCTAGAGATTATTTGCGTTGATGATGTTGG